>JABLTH010051740.1_pt1 | contig 58382 bp, 46 predicted proteins | sample 7875711 | NCBI WGS metagenome assembly JABLTH01 (sample SAMN14941262, study PRJNA633318) | bioreactor metagenome | isolation source: bioreactor | place: China | collected 2019-03-05 | reverse complement strand
GGCCTCGCGCTCCTGATGGACTTCGTCCGCGCCGGCATCGGCGCGACGATACAGCCGGGCGCGGCGCTCGCAAGACCCGAGAACGTAATCCTGACGAGCGTGCCCGTCGCCGAGAAATACGCCACGCGGCCCAACATGCTCGCCAGCATCTCCGATGACGAACTGTCTCCCGCCGGTCTCGCCGCGCGCGTGGTGCTCGCCGATGTCGCCCGTCAGCTGGTGCGGGAAGGCCGCTGGCCCGGCGCACGGCTGCGGGAACCTCAGCCTTCACAAAAAGTGAACACCCGTTGACGGCTGGCTGGTAGCGGCGCGGACACGAGGCCTTTACGATTTGCCCAAAAGGAGGCAAGTCTGATGGTCGATGTGCTCGTAATCGGAGGAGGCAATGCCGCGCTGTGTGCCGCATTGATGGCGCGCGAAGCGGGCGCCTCGGTCCTGCTTCTCGAATCCGCGCCGCGTGAATGGCGCGGCGGCAACTCGCAACACACGCGCAATCTGCGCTGCATGCACGATGCACCCCAGGACGTCCTCGTCGATGCCTATCCGGAAGAGGAATTCTGGCAGGACCTGTTGAAAGTCACCGGCGGCATCACGAACGAGCATCTCGCGCGGCTGACGATCCGCGCGTCGTCGTCGTGCCGGCCGTGGATGCGGAAGCACGGCGTACGTTTCCAGCCGCCGCTGTCCGGTGCGCTGCACGTGGCACGCACCAATGCGTTCTTCATGGGCGGCGGCAAGGCGCTCGTCAACGCGTATTACCGCAGCGCCGAAGCACTCGGCGTCGATATCCGCTATGAAACGCCCGTCGATTCGCTTGAACTCGACGGCAGCCGCTTCATCGCAGCGCGCAGCGGCCGCCAGCGCTTCGAGGCGCGCGCCTGCGTGCTGGCGGCAGGCGGCTTTGAATCAAATCGCGAATGGCTGCGCGAAGCGTGGGGGCAAAACGAGCGCGGCGAATGGCCCGCCGACAACTTCCTGATTCGCGGCACGCGCTTCAACCAGGGTGTGCTCATCAAGCATATGGCCGACGCCGGTGCCGACATGATCGGCGACCCGTCGCAGTCGCATTGCGTCGCCATCGATGCACGCGCCCCGCTGTATGACGGCGGCATCTGCACGCGCATCGACTGCGTGTCGCTGGGCGTCGTGGTGAATCGCGACGCCCAGCGCTTCTACGACGAAGGCGAGGATTTCTGGCCGAAGCGCTATGCAATCTGGGGACGGCTCGTTGCGCATCAGCCGGGGCAGATCGGCTATTCGATCATCGACTCGAAAGCAATCGGCCGCTTCATGCCGCCGGTGTTTCCCGGCGAAAAGGCCGACACGCTGCCGGAACTCGCGCGCAAGCTCGGGCTGCCGGAAGCACGCTTCATGGAAACGCTCACGCGCTACAACGATTCGTGCCGCGACGGCACCTTCGATCACACCGCACTCGACGACTGCCACACCGAAGGTCTCGAGCCGCCCAAGACGCACTGGGCGCGTCGCATCGAGACGCCGCCGTTCTACGGGTATGCGTTGCGGCCAGGCATCACGTTCACGTATCTCGGACTGAAGACCAACGACCGCGCGCAGGTTCACTTCGGCGGCACCGCCAGTGAGAACCTGTTCGTGGCCGGCGAAATGATGGCCGGCAACGTGCTCGGCAAGGGCTATACAGCGGGCGTCGGCATGTCGATCGGCACGGCCTTCGGGCGCATTGCCGGGACGCAGGCCGCGCGCGCCGCACTCAAAACAACGGAGGCAACCCGTGCAGCAGTCTGACCCGCTCGCGCCCGAACACACGCGCACGGCCTTTTCGGTCGATACGAAAAAAACGCCACGCGACAGCACGGCGCGCGTGATTCCCATTGTGCCGATGAGCGCCAGCGAAACCGAAGTCGCCCGGCAGATGCAGATCTGCAACGCCTGCCGCTATTGCGAGGGCTTCTGCGCCGTCTTCCCTGCCATGACGCGCCGCCTGGAATTCGGCAAGGCGGACGTCAACTATCTGGCGAATCTCTGCCACAACTGCGGAGCGTGCTATCACGCGTGCCAATACGCGCCGCCGCACGAGTTCGGGGTGAACGTGCCGAAAGCGATGGCCGAAGTCCGGCTCGAAACCTACACCGGGTACGCGTTTCCCGCGTCGTTCGGCGCGCTGTACAAGCGCAACGGATTGACTGTGTCGGTCGCGCTGGCGGCCGGACTCGCGCTGTTTCTGCTGCTCGGTACGGCATTGCACGGCGGCTTGTCCGGCGATGTCGCGCCCGCGAACTTCTACGCGATCTTCCCGCACAACCTGCTCGCGGCGATGTTCGGCATCGTTTTCCTGTTCGCCATTCTCGCGCTCGGTATCGGCGTCACGCGCTTCTGGCGCGACGTGTCGGCAGGAACGGCGAGCGCGAGCGCGCCGGCCGTCGCGGAAGCGGCCAGGAACGCGCTGACGCTCAAGTACCTGGACGGCGGCCACGGCGACGGCTGCAACGAAGAGAACGATACGTTCACGCTGGCGCGGCGCCGTTTCCATCACCTGACGTTCTACGGCTTCATTCTGTGCTTTGCGGCAACCGCCGTCGCGACGCTCTATCACTACGCCTTCGGCCTGGAAGCGCCGTATCCGTTTCTGAGCGTGCCGGTGCTCCTGGGAACCGCAGGCGGCATCGGACTGATCGCGGGGCCGGCGGGACTGCTGTGGCTGAACCTGAAACGCGTTCCGGAGCGCGGCGATGCCCGTCAGCGTCCGATGGACCGCGGCTTCATCGCGCTCCTGCTTCTGACGAGCACATCCGGTCTCGCGCTGCTCGCGCTCCGCACGACCTCGGCGATGCCGTCGCTGCTCGCCATTCATCTCGGCATCGTGATGGCGCTGTTCGCCACGCTGCCTTACGGCAAGTTCGCGCACGGCATCTTCCGATCGGCGGCGCTGCTCAAATCGTCGATCGAGAAGCGTCAACGCAACACACTGAGCCTCGGTTCGGATTAGCCCGTTACCCGGGTGCGCGTTGCGCGCCCATCACTATAGACAAGAAGCAGGAGACGCAATGAACCGTACCGAACCGATCGCCGCTACGCCCGGCGTTTCGCGCACGACAAGGGCCGCCGCCGTGTTGCGTGTGACGAGCGGCAATTTCATCGAACAGTTCGATTTCTTTCTGTTCGGTTTCTACGCGACCTCGATCTCGAAGATCTTCTTTCCGTCTACCAGCGAGTTCGCGTCGCTGATGCTGACCTTCGCCGTGTTCGGCGCGGGCTTTCTGATGCGTCCGCTCGGTGCAATCTTTCTCGGCGCGTATATCGACAAGGTCGGACGGCGCACCGGGCTGATCGTTACGCTGTCGATCATGGCGAGCGGTACGATTCTGATTGCCTGTGTGCCCGGGTACGCGACCCTCGGCCTGCTCGCGCCGGCGCTCGTGCTGCTCGGGCGTCTGTTGCAGGGTTTTTCCGCAGGAGCCGAACTCGGCGGCGTATCCGTCTATCTCGCGGAAATGGCAACGCCCGGCAACAAAGGTTTCTACACGAGCTGGCAGTCGGCGAGCCAGCAGGTGGCGATCGTCGTGGCGGCGGCCATCGGTTACAGCCTGAACGAATGGTTGTCCGCACAGCAGATCGCCGCATGGGGCTGGCGCGTGCCGTTCTTTATCGGCTGTGCGATCGTGCCGTTCCTGTTCGTGTTGCGCCGCTCGCTGCAGGAGACCGCAGCGTTCGAAGCCCGGCGGCATCATCCGCAGGCGCGCGAAATTCTTGCGATGCTGCTCGGCAACTGGCGCACCGTGATCGGCGGCATGCTGCTGACGGCCATGACCACCACCACCTTCTACCTCATCACGGTCTATACGCCGACCTTCGGCAAGTCGGTACTGATGCTGTCCACCTCGGACAGCTTGATCGTGACGCTGCTGGTGGCTGCATCGAATTTCATCTGGCTTCCGATCGGCGGCACGATCTCCGACCGCATCGGCCGCAAGCCGTTGCTGCTCGCCATTTCCGTACTGGCGATCTTCACCGCTTATCCGGCGCTGTCCTGGCTTGCCGATGCGCCGAGCTTTGCGCGCATGCTGATCGTGCTGCTGTGGTTCTCGTTCTTCTTCGGCATGTATAACGGCGCGATGGTCGCCGCGCTCACCGAAGTGATGCCGGTCGAAGTGCGCGTCACGGGTTTCTCGCTGGCGTTCAGTCTCGCGACAGCGCTGTTCGGCGGCTTTACGCCGGCGGTATCGACGTATCTGATTCAGGTCCTGCACGACAAGGCCGCGCCCGGCTACTGGCTGAGCTTCGCCGCGCTCTGCGGCTTGTGCGCGACGCTCGGGCTGTACCGTCGCCGCGCGGACAGCAACGCGTCGGCGGCATCGTCAGCCTGATAGCGATTGCATCGGCGCGAGTCGGTCACTCCGGCTTCGCGCCGGACTTTCGTATTTCCAGCGGCGGCAAGAACAGGCAACGCGGCCGGCTTGCGCAGCAACACAGGCCACTCCGTCTTGCAGTAAGAGCGGCGCCGGTCAAACATCCGAATCCCCGCTCTCATACCGATGCGGTGGGCTATTTCTGAGGGTCCAGTGTTCGTCCGCCAGCGGCGCTGGTTCGAATACGCCGATGTCTTCGAGCACGGCCGCCAGGCGGCTCGCATTCGGCGGGTTTTTTCGGGTCGCCTCGAAGTAAGCGGTACCCAGGCCGAATGGCACTGTTTTGTTACGAACGCCCGTCGCGCTATTGGACAACGGAAACGGACCCGTGCCGAAATGGACGGCCAGTCTCCGCAGGGTTTCGTCAATTTCGGAATGGGGAAAACGGATGACGCTCCCACCACCCGGCTTCCGGGTATCGATGGCATCGTGCCCGAGGCGATACTCGAATTGACGCCCTCGCTTCCGCGTCTCACATTCAATCCATTCATACACCTCTCCGCCCCCCGGGCGCCGGGTCTGTGGGCCGACAGGTTCGTGCCGCCGCGTCGCGCTGCCCCCCGCGTCGCTGTCGCCGCCCAGGTCATAGCCGACCATGAACAATGCTGCCTCCAGGGCGCGCAGACGCTGCGTTCTGGATTCGATCCGCGTCGCAAATGCACTGCTGCGTGTGCATTCGTGATCGGCGATTGCCGTCAGCAGCCAACTCGCGAGCATGTTCCATTTTGCGTAGACTCGCCCGTTGGTCAGCCGGGGGAAAGCCAATCGAGCTCGACCCGCACAGCGCTCGGGCGGGTTTATTGCGTTCGGTGCGCTTTTGGCCGGCGCCCACGCAAGGTCCAGCCCTTCCGGCACCTTCGTCAGGCCCTGCGCCTGGCAGAACTGCACGACCGCTCGCCCCAGCGCAGCCGCCACGCGACTGTCATAGATTACGAAGTCGTCGCATACCAGTGAATAGACCTTGCTCATACCCGACGTGAAGCGCAAATCGCCGCCTGCAAGCAACGGGTTCTCCGTGTCGCCCGCGTTGATCGCGTCACGCGTTCTGCTGATGATGCGACACAGCTCGTTTTTATGGTCGTTGAGCCATTTCCTGTTGCCGTTCGTGACACCACCCCAAATCATCACGCCGATCGCCGCGCGGTGAACACGCTCGTTATTGCCGACGGCCAACCCCGCGTTAAGCTCCTTTTGCAGTGTCTCGAGCGCATGCATGCTCGAATCGAACGAACTGCCGGCAGGAATGCCATACCCGGACAGGTCGCCATACGTCCAGTGATAGCGCTCGTACGCATCAAACAGGTTTTCACAGGCCCAGTGCGTCCTGGTACGGCGCGATGTATACGCATGCTTGAAGGTGTCGTCGTCCAGACGCCTACTCATCCACGTCACGAATTCCCCGACTTGCCCCCGGATGTAATCGTTTTGTTTCATCTTGTTGGTCCTGTTGAATGGTGGCTGCCGCCGCCCACGTCACGATTCGAGTGTGCAAAAAACCATTCGTTAATAACGGCAGCGGATACGCGATCCTGAATACACCATCGCGCAACGGTCCGCACGTCGTCGTCCACGCGAAAGGGTCTGCGCTACACTTGCGAAGCTTTCGGCGGAACGCAGAGAAATGACAATCCAGAATCACCTGGCAGCCATACCGCCCTGTCTTGATGATCCGGAGGACAGCAGCGATCGGCGTCCAGTTTGGCGATATCCACGAGATACAACAGTGGCATATCGATCGTTCCGAATATCAGGCACGCTTGGCGAGCTTCCGCACGCACTCAAGGCCAACGGTTATCTGGCCTGTTCGCAGGCCAAGCTCAACGCTGTAGCCAGGCGGTTCAACGAGCCGTCCGCGGGACGCTAGACTTCGATACACCGGCTGACCGAGTTCATCGATTCGTTGCATCGACGGGTTGAATCCGCCGTCGGTAAGCGACATCCACGACATCAATGAAGAACCTCTTTCCATCGTGACCGTGAGAATCCTCCATTTCGCCCCGTTGCTGGCGCTCGCCGCCTCCCCCATCGTTCACGCCGCCGACAGCCAGCCTTGCGACGACGACACCGTAACTGCCGTCGCCCGCTGGGCCGGTATCGCGAGCGCCCGCATCGCCACACGTGACGCGGACCGGCTGGTCGTCGCGGCGGCCTGCAAGGTCATGCCGAATGCGCCCGGAACGACGATCGCGGCCGTCGCGTTCGACTCCCTGCCGAAGAGCAGGAACCCGGACGAAAGCAGGAAGTTGCAGGTCGTCGCGCTCGTTGAGGGCGGCAAGGTTGCGGCGGCCGAAAAATCGCAAATCGAAGAAGATGCCGCGACGGAAGTCGGCGAGAACAGCTATCGCATCGACACGGCACCCTACCGGCTGTCGCCTGACGTGCGCGCATTCGGCGTCGTATTCACGAGCAGCGCTCGCGGGGCGAGTTGCCCCGATGCAGACGCCAGCGATGAGTTGACGCTTTGGGTGCGCGAAGGCAACCGCATCCGTCCGGTGTTTGGCACCAATCTCTCCGGATGGGTCAGCGTCGAAGGCGAAGCCTGCGGCCCCGGCGTCGGCGACGCGACCAGCGAAGATGCCCGCATGACGATCGCCGTCGAGAAAACCTCGAGCCACGGCTTCGCAGACCTGTCGATCACCGCACACATCACCAAGTCACAGCGCAAGGACCGCGAATACTCGGATACGGGCAAGCGCACCGCACGGACGACCGTCCACTACGACGGCAAGACCTACGGGATCGATATGTTCCGGAACTTCTGGTATTCGCCGGCCGCGATGAAGCGCTTCAAGTAAAACGACAGCGGGCCATCCCGCCCGCCTACTCCACCACCTTCGCCCCGATCGCCTCGCCCGACGCCGGCATCCGCCGCACATCCTCCCGCCCCCGCCGCATCTCACGCGCCGTATACCGATCCTTCAACCGCAAGAACGGTTTCTCGACGAGGAAATAACTGGCCGTCGCGGCCATCAGCGCCCACATGATCCCAAGCGGAAACGCGTGCGCAACCGGCAAATCCGGATTCGCGAACGGCTGCTGCCACAGATAGAGGCTGAACGAGATCGTGCCGACGAACACGACAGGCTGCGCACGCAACCATCGCGCACACCAGAATTCGCTGCGGAAATTCAGCACGACGATCACGATCGCGATCAGCGCGGCCTCGAGCGTCACGCCGTACGTCGCATTCCAGAAGCCACCGAACCGATGTTCGGCGAGTGGGCCGCCGATCAGCACGACCACGATGATCGCCGTCACGATGCGCGTCTCGCCGCGCCACGAGCGAATCCACGCTTCGAGCCGTTCGCGGTTGAGCGACGCATAACAACCGATCAGGATCGGATCGACGCCCGTGTGAAGCATCATCCCGAGTTGCCCGCGCAGCGCAGGCGCCACGAAGTACGTGACGGCGCGCACCAGCGGCACGATCAGGATCAATGCGGCCAGCCAGCGCGTACCGCCGCGGCGCATGCCGTACACGAACAGCAGCGGCCAGAACCAGTAGAACTGTTCCTCGAGCGCGAGCGACCAGAAATGGCCGAGATACCACGCACCGTCCGGATGCAACGCGTTGTCGCCGGTCAGCCCGAACCACGCCGAGTAATTCCACAGGTGCAGCGCCGCATACAGCCACTGCCGGCGATCGACGTCGAACCAGCCGGCGAAGGCCGCGATCGCGACCGCCGCGAGATAGACATAGCAGGCCGGCCAGATCCGCAGCGCGCGACGCACGTAGAACGACGTCAGCGCGATGCCGCCCGTGCGCGCGAATTCGGCGCGCAGCACGTTGGTGATCAGGAAGCCGCTGAGGACGAAGAAGATCAGCACGCCGAGCCGGCCGTCGGCGATCAGCCGCAACGGCGCGTACCAGCCCGTGTAGCCGCCGGGCAGCACGTGCTCGGCGTGTCCGACTACGACCATCGCCACCGCGACGGCGCGCAATCCGGTCAACTGCGTGACGCGATGGTTCATCGGCTGGTTTCCGTCGGCACGGTGGATGGGCAGCAGACCAGCGCCGCCCTCGCTTCGGCACGCCGATATGCCGCCGGGATTTTGTATGAAAAATATCGGAATGAAATTGCTTCAAAAATCGCCGCGACACACCCCGCCAACGACGCTGCGCCCGAACGAGCCGACGCCCGGCGCGGCGAATGGGCATAATGACAATCCTTGTCCGGCGGCGGCCGGTCCGATGCCCACGCAACGAATTTTGCGGCGCAGCAACATCCGCAGTACCGTACCCGCCCGCACAACGGCCCGCGCCTCGTCCGCCCTCCCGTCGACCTTCACCCGGAGCCTGCCTGTGTATCCACCGATCGAACCCTACGCCCACGGCCATCTCGACACCGGCGACGGCCACCGCATCTACTGGGAGCGCTGCGGCAACCCCGCCGGCAAGCCCGCCGTGTTCCTGCACGGCGGCCCCGGCGCCGGCTGCAGCGCCGACCATCGCCGCCTGTTCGATCCGGAGCGCTACGACATCCTGCTGTTCGACCAGCGCGGCTGCGGGCGCTCGACGCCGCATGCGAGCCTCGAGAACAACACGACGTGGCATCTGGTTGCCGACATCGAGCGCCTGCGCGAGATGGTCGGCGCGGAAAAGTGGCTCGTGTTCGGCGGCTCGTGGGGCAGCGCGCTGTCGATCGCGTATGCGGAAACGCACCCGGAGCGCGTGAGCGCGCTGGTCGTGCGCGGCATCTTCACGATGCGTCGCGCGGAAGTGCTGTGGTACTACCAGGAAGGCGCGTCGTGGCTGTTCCCCGACCTGTGGGAAGCCTTCCTTGCACCGATTCCGGAAGCGGAGCGCGGCGACCTGATGGCCGCCTACCATCGCCGGCTGACCGGCAACGACGAAGCCGCGAAGCTCGAAGCCGCCCGCGCGTGGAGCATCTGGGAAGGCCGCACGATCACGCTGCTGCCCGACCCCGCACTCGCCGCGCACTTCGCGGACGGCCACTACGCACTCGCGTTCGCGCGCATCGAGAATCATTACTTCGTGAACCAGGGTTTCGTCGAGGAAGGCCAGTTGCTGCGTGACGCGCATCGCCTCGCCGGTATTCCGGGCGTGATCGTGCAGGGCCGCTATGACGTCGCGACGCCTGCCCGCACCGCATGGGAACTGTCGAAGGCGTGGCCGGATGCGACGTTCGAGATCGTGCCCGGTGCCGGGCATGCGTACAACGAACCGGGGATCCTGGAGGCGCTGATCGCGGCCACGGACCGGTTCGCGGCGTAACCGACACGACGGGATGCGATGCGGCGTGTGCGGCCATGCCTGCCGGCACACGCTGCGCCGCGCCGCATCGTGCGATCAAAGCGCGGTTTCGACGATCGCCCTGCCGCTGATCGCCCGCTCGACGAGCTGCTCGTCGCCGACCTTGCGGATCGCGTCGTCGAGCAGCCCCTCCGGCGCTTCGGTCGCCACCTTCAGCAAGCCCGACAGGCCGCGCGCGTCGAGCACCACCAGCGTCTCCATCGAATCCGCACGGCTCACGAGCACGCGGCGCCACGCCGGCCCCGCGCCGAAGCTCGCACAAAGCGCAATCGTCTCGCTGCCGAGCGTGTAGTCGAAAGTCTTGATCATGATCCGCCGCCGTTGCAAGGGAATGGCGCTGCGCGACGGTGCGGCGCCGTGACGCCGACGCACCCGCGCGTGCCGCCGGCGCCCGAATCAAGCCAGATCCGTTCGCCGGCATGGCCATGCTAGGCGTGCAGTATTAACGAAGACTTAAACCGCCATGCGCGCGGGCACGCGGCATCGGGCGACATTACGGCGTGTCGAGCGGCTCCACCGTCACACCGACCTTCAGCTCCTGATCCGTACCGCCGCCGCGGATCACACCGCGCAGCGGCGTCACGTCCGCGTAGTCGCGGCCGATCGACAGCATCACGTAGTCGTCGCCCGGCGCACGATCGTTGGTCGGATCGAGCTGCAGCCAGCCGTTGTCCTCGGGCCATGCCGGGTCGTACACCTCGACCCACGCATGCGACGCGTCGGCGCCGATCAGCCGCGGCTGCCCGGGCGGCGGCTGCGTCAGCAGGTAGCCGCTCACGTAACGTGCGGCCAGCCCGAGCGAGCGCAGCGCGCCGATCATCACGTGCGCGAAATCCTGGCACACGCCCTTGCGCAAGCGCAGCGCATCGAGCGCCGACGTCGTGATGTCGGTGCTGTTCGGCGTATAGGCGAAATCGGCATGCACGCGCCGCATCAGGTCCCAGGCAGCCTGCACGAGCGGCCGTTGCGGCGTGAAGCTCGCGGCCGCATACGCGGCGAGTTCGGCGTCGCACGCAACATGCGGCGACGTGAACACGAATTCGCTCGCGGCATCGTAAGGCTGCCCTGCGCGAAACCGCAGGCGGTCGCGCACGGCTTCCCACGCAGTCGCCTGTTTCGCGTCGGGATGCGCGATGGCGGGCGGCGGCGCGCCGCGCGCACCGCGCGACCACACGGGCGGCGTCACGCGTACCGTGCTGCGGCTGCGCACGAGCAGCGCGTCATGTGGCAGGTTCAACGCGAACGATGCGCGCGCGTTGCCGAATGCATCGATCTCGGTACAGACCGATTCCGGCGCGGGATCGATGTCGAGCGCGAACGACAGCACTTGCTGGCGCGGCGTCGCGAGCGGTTGCAGCCGCGCCTGGTGCTGCGCCGATTCGACGCGCGCCGCGTAACGGTATTCGGTGTCGTGCGTGACGCGCAGCAACCGGCCCGGCGCGACCTCGGCGGTCGTTGCTTTCGCGGCCGATGCCGATGCCGATGCGTTCCGTGCATCGCCGGAACCCGGTGGGGCTTTCCCCGCGCCCTTCGTCGTCACCATAACGTCCTGCCCGCCTCGCGTACGTGGCTGAAATAGCGCTCGCCGATCCGGTTCGACAGTTCCCAGACCGCCTTCGCCGTCGTGTCGAGCGCTTCGAGCAGCTTGCCGTGCCGGCCCCCGTCGGTGGTTTCGCACAGCTCGTGCAGCGACCACGCGGGTACGTCCGGAATCGTCTCGGCCAGTTCGGACAACGCATAACCTTCGCTGCGCTCGACCTTCGTCAGCCGGCCCCGCAGCGCCTGCACGACCCAGCCGAGCGAGCGCGGATTGTCGGTATCGAGCACGACGAGCGACAGCAGCGGCGCGACATCGAAGCCGCGCTGGAAACGCGAACGGAACGTGATCGTGCTGTCGAACAGCTCCAGCACAAGCTCGAAGCCGTCCTGCCGGTGCACCGCGCCTTCGTCGAACGCGCACTTCAGCACGCTGCACAGGAAGTCCAGCCGGTCGATCTGCCGGCCGATCGACAGCAGCCGCCAGCCGTCGTCGCGCGTCATGTTGTCGGTCTGCGCGCCCGTGATCGCGCCGAGCAGCAGGCCGAGACGCTCCAGCAACTGCAGCGCGTCGTTGCCGATCTGCTCCTCGGCTTCCGGCTGGCCCGCGCTGTCCGCGAACAGCTGGGTCGCGTCGTCGATCAGGCGCCACTGGTCGCTCGACAGGCGTTCGCGGATCGCGGCAGCCGCGCCACGCATCCCGAACAGGCACGACGCGATGCCCGACGTGCGATCCGCGCCGCGCGTGAGCGACGTCGCGAGCGCGTGCTGGAACGCACGCGGCGCATCGACGGCGTTCGGCGCATCGGCCGCGATCAGGCCCGTGTCGCGGCACAGCGTGTCGAGCAGTTCCAGGTGCGCGGGGCTGTCGACGTCGTCCTCGCCACGCAGCCGTTCGAGCGCCGCGCGCGCGAGCCGCATCAGGTTGGTCGCGCGCTCGGTGTAACGGCCCAGCCAGAACAGGTTCTCGGCCGCACGGCTCGCGATCGCGCGCGGCCGTTCGACGAGGTCGTCGGGGCCGAGATGCGTCTGCAGCAGCGTCGTCGAATCGACGATGCCTTCGGTCATCACCCATGTATCGACGGTGCTGCCGCCGCGCGGCATCGGTGCATTGAACAGCGTGTCGCGCGTGCCGACCCGTGACAGCCCGCCCGGCAGGAGCCGCCAGCGCTGCGCACCGTCGGCGAGCGCGAAGACGCGCAGCAGCACCGGCTTCGGCACGATGCGCGCGCCGCCGTGGCCGTCGGGCGCGTCCTGACGCGGCCAGGTCGGCGCCTGCGACAGCGGCAGGTCGGCCTGCACCGTGTAGTGTTCGGGCCGCGCGAGAATCCGCGCGCGCCACTCGGCCAGTTGCGCCTGCGTGAGCCGCGCGCCGATCACCGGCTCGAACGCGCCGCCGGCCTGCACCTCGGGCGGATAGGATGCCTTCACGATGGCGCGCGCGAGTTGCGGCAGCGCGTCGTCGCACGCGGCCGCCTCGCCGCACCACCACGAATGCACGGCCGGCAGCGTCAGCGTTTCGCCGAGCAGCCCTTCCGCAAGACGCGGCATGAAGCCGAGCATCGCCGGCGATTCGAGGAAGCCCGAGCCCGGCGCGTTCGCGAGCAGCACATTGCCCGCGCGCACGGCCTGCAGCAGCCCCGGCACGCCGAGCATCGAATCGGGCCGCAGTTCGAGCGGATCGAGCCACGCGTCGTCGACACGCCGCAGGATGCCGTGCACGGGTTCGAGGCCGCTCAGCGTCTTCAGGAATACGCGGTTGTCGCGCGCGGTCAGGTCGCCGCCCTCGACGAGCGTGAGGCCGAGATAGCGCGCGAGATACGCGTGCTCGAAATACGTCGCGCTGTGCGGCCCCGGCGTCAGCAGCACGATCCGCGAGTTCTTGCGGGCCGGGCTGAGCGCCTGCATGCTCTGCAGCAGCGCGCGGTACGCGGACGCGAGCCGCTGCACGCGCAGCCCGCGAAACCCGCGCGGAAAGAGCCGCGACACGATCAGCCGGTTTTCGAGCAGGTAGCCGAGGCCGGCCGCGCCCTGCGTGTGCTGCGCGACGATCCGCCACTGCCCGTCCGGGCCACGCGCGAGATCGAACGCGACCACGTGCAGCCAGGTGTCGCCCGGCACGCTCGCGCCGCGCATCGCGCGCAGGTAGCCGGGGTGCCCGGTGACGAGCGCGGGCGGCAACAGCCCGCGCTCGAGGATCGTCTGCGGCCCGTACAGGTCGGCCAGCGTCGCGTTGAGCAGCCGCACGCGCTGCAGCACGCCGCGCTCGATCGCGACCCAGTCCTCGGGCGTGACGATCAGCGGCAGCAGGTCGAGCGACCACGGGCCGGCCGCGCCGTCGCCGGCGCGCTGCTCGTGCAGCTGGTAGAACAGGCCGTTCTCGCGCATGCGCCGGTGCAGCGCGTCGGCGCGGCGATCGAGGTCGGCCACGCCGTCGCTGCCGATCGATGTGAAGAAACTGCGCCACGCGGGCGCGAGCGCAGGCGCGTTCAGGCCGGCCGCGCTGCCACGCAGTTCGTCGTAGCGGCCGGCGGCCGCCGGCGCCGCGAGCGCGGCGGCCAGTTCCGCGGCATCCGGCTGCGCGCCGGTATCGAAAAGCGTGGGCATCGCGTCGAGGGCGGCGAGATGGTCGATGTTTATGGGCGGCACGGTGTCGTTCCGTCTTCAGGGTGCAACCGTGCATGCGCACGGCCGCACCAGCGGCAGGCTGCTGCGGCGCGTGGCCGCGATCTGCCCGCATCCTAGCATTCCGGCGGGGCCGCCATCACCCCATTCTCCGGGAGACCGCACACCGCGCCTCGTCGTCCGCCTCGTCATCGTCCGGTCACGGCCGCCGCAAATCGAGCGTGAACGGGAACTCGCGGCTCGGCGCGGCGGGCGCGACCTCCATCCGCCCCGGCGTATGCCCCATCTCGACGAAGCGTGCGAGCCGGCGGCTCTCCGCTTCATAGGCATTGACCGGGAACGTCGCGTAGTTGCGTCCGCCCGGATGCGCGACGTGGTAGCGGCAGCCGCCGAGCGAGCGCTGCAGCCACGTATCGACGATGTCGAACGTGAGCGGCGCGTGCACGCCGATGGTCGGATGCAGCGCGGACGGCGGCGACCACGCCTTGTAGCGCACCCCCGCGACGTATTCGCCGACGGTGCCGGTCGGCTGCAGCGGCAACGCGCGGCCGTTGACGGTCACGACGTGGCGGTTGTCGTTCAGCCCCGTCACGCGCACTTCGAGCCGTTCGACCGACGAATCGACGTAGCGCACCGTGCCGCCGGGCGCCCCCTCCTCGCCCATCACGTGCCACGGTTCCAGCGCGCCGCGCAGCGACAGCTGCATGCCGTTCACCGCGATCTGGCCGAACAGCGGGAAGCGGAATTCGAAGTGCGGCGCGAACCACGCCGGATCGAACGCGAAACCGGCGTCGCGCAGTTCGGCCAGCACGTCGTCGAAATCCATCTGAAGAAACTCGGGCAGCATGAAGCGGTCGTGCAGCGCGGTGCCCCAGCGCGTGAGCGGCGTCGTGTACGGCGCGGCCCAGAAACGCGCGACCAGCGCGCGCAGCAGCAATTGCTGCACGATGCTCATCCGCGCATGCGGCGGCATCTCGAATGCACGCAGTTCGAGCAGGCCGAGCCGGCCGGTCGACGAGTCGGGCGAATACAGCTTGTCGATGCAGAATTCGCTGCGGTGCGTGTTGCCCGTCACGTCGATCAGCAGGTTGCGCAGCACGCGGTCGACCAGCCACGGCGGCATGTCCTGCCCGAACAGCAGCTTGTTGCGCTGGATCTCGGCGAACGCGATGTCGAGCTCGTAGAGCTGGTCGTTGCGCGCCTCGTCGACGCGCGGCGCCTGACTCGTCGGCCCGATGAACAGCCCCGAGAACAGGTAGGACAGCGACGGATGGTTGTGCCAGTACGCGATCAGGCTCGCGAGCAGGTCCGGGCGGCGCAGGAACGGGCTGTCGGCCGGCGTCGCGCCGCCGAGCACGAAGTGGTTGCCGCCGCCGGTGCCGACGTGGCGGCCGTCGACCATGAATTTCTCGCTGCACAGCCGCGACTGCCACGCGGCGTCGTACAGAAATTCGGTGTGGTCGACGAGCTCGTCGAAGTTGGCGGCCGGATGGATGTTCACCTCGATCACGCCGGGATCGGGCGTGACCTGCAGCAGCTTCAGCCGCGCGTCGCGCGGCGGCGGATAGCCTTCGAGCACGAGCTTCACGCCCAGCGCGTGCGCGGTCAGCTCGATCGCGCCGAGCAGGTCGAGATAATCCTCGAGCGCGGCAAGCGGCGGCATGAACAGGTACAGGATGCCGTTGCGCATTTCGACGCACAGCGCGGTGCGCGTGATCCACGCGGCCGATTCGAAGCGCTCGGGAACGCGACCCGGGTCGCGCGCGGCAGGCCGACCGTTCCCGGCCGCGCCGTCGTCGCGCCACTGCATCACGGTCTGCGCGGACGCCTCGCGATGCACGCCGGACAGGTAGCGCGGCGCATCGGCGGGCCCCGCGTAGCGCGCGCGGATCGCGGCGGCTTCCGGCAGCGCGTCGCGCGGCGCGAACGGATCGCGCTCGACGAGATACGGATAGTCGGCGCGGCTGGCCCACGGCAGCGAATCGAGCGGCAGCCGATAACCCATCGGCGAATCGCCGGGCACGAGGTACATCCGCTCGTCGCGGAAGAACCACGGCCCCGTCTGCCAGCGCGGCCCGTCGAGGCCCGGCGCCGTGTCCACGCGCTTGACCGGCAGCACGTAGCCGACCACGCTGTCGAGCTGCTGCTCGAACACCTTGCGCAGCCGCGCGCGTTCGAGCTCGTCGTCGAGGCGCGAGTCGAACGGGTCGACGTTGACCGGCAGCCGGCGCTCGCGCCACAGGTAGTACCACACGTCCTCGTAGCCGGGCCGGATGAATTCGCCGGTCAGGTTCAGCCGTGCGGCCAGCGCATCGATGAAGCGCTTCGCGTCGTCGGTCGTATACGCGGACGGCTCGCGCTCGTCGGCGAACAGCGACGGGTCGTGCCACACGGGCTGGCCGTCGGCACGCCAGAAGATCGACAGCGCCCAGCGCGGCAGCTGCTCGCCCGGATACCACTTGCCCTGCCCGAAATGCAGGAAGCCGCCGTCGCCGTACTCGGCGCGCAGCCGCTGCACGAGTTCGGTCGCGTAACCACGCTTGGTCGGGCCGAGCGCGTCGGTGTTCCATTCAGCACCGTCGCGATCGTCGATCGACACGAAGGTCGGCTCGCCGCCCTGCGTGAGCCGCACGTCGCCGGCCTCGAGTGCGCCGTCGACCTGCGAGCCGAGCGCCAGCACGGCGTCCCATTGCGAATCCGTATACGGCTTCGTCACGCGCGGCGATTCGTACACGCGCGTCACGGTCATCTCGTGCTCGAACGACACCTCGCACTCGTCGATCAGCCCCTCGACCGGTGCGGCGCTCGTCGGCTGCGGCGTGCAGGCCAGCGGAATGTGGCCCTCGCCCGCGAGCAGGCCCGAGGTCGGGTCGAAGCCGATCCAGCCGGCGCCCGGCAGGTACACCTCGCACCATGCATGGAGGTCGGTGAAGTCGACCGACGTGCCGCTCGGGCCGTCGAGCGACTTCACGTCGGGCGTGAGCTGGATCAGGTAGCCCGACACGAAACGCGCGGCGATGCCGAGATGGCGGCACAGCTGCACGAGCAGCCATGCGCTGTCGCGGCACGAGCCGGACGCCAGCTCGAGCGTCTGCTCGGGCGTCTGCACGCCCGGCTCCATCCGCACGAGATAACCGATGTCGCGTTGCAGCTGCTGGTTCAGCGCGACGAGGAAGTTCACGGTGCCGGCCGGTGTGCGATCGACGCCTTCGACGTACGCGCGGAACAGCGGCGCCGCGCTCGTCTGCGGGTCGCACACGAGATACGGCGCGAGTTCGGTCTTCAGCGCATCGTCATAGCTGAACGGGTATTGCTCCGCGCTCGCCTCCAGAAAGAAGTCGAACGGGTTGTACACCGACATCTCGGCGACGAGATCGATCGTGATCTCGAAGTGCTCGGTGCGCTCCGGAAACACGAGCCGCGCGAGATAGTTCGAGAACGGGTCCTGCTGCCAGTTGATGAAGTGCTGCGCGGGCTCGACCGTCATCGAATACGCGAGGATCGGCGTCCGGCAGTGCGGCGCGGGCCGCAGCCGCACGACCTGCGGGCCGAGGTTGACGAGCCGGTCGTAGCGATAGCGGGTGGTGTGATGCAGCGCGACGTGGATGGACATGGGAGCTCGGTTCGGGTTGGGCCGGCCGCGCGCCGCGTCGCGTTCAACGCGACGCGGCGGCCCGGCCTGGCGGATTCGGCGAAAGCGCGCGTCGGGTCAGACGAGCTCGGGTGTCTGCACGACGCTGATCTCGACGCCGACGGCCGTCGCGCCGAGCCCCGTCACCGGCTGCGCGTCGCGATAGTCGAGGCCGACCGCGATGCGCACGTAACGCTCGTCCGGGCAGCGATTCATGAACGGATCGAACCCGACCCATCCGAGCCCTTCGACATAGGCCTCGGCCCACGCATGGCCGGCCGGCTGCTGCATCAGCCCGGTCGCTTGCGGCTGCGCACCGAGCGACGGCTGCGGCAGCCCCTGCGATTGCGCGGCGTGCGACGCGCCGAGCACCTGCTGCATGCCCTCGCCGCTCTGCAGCGCGAGCGCTTCTTCCGCCTCGTCGTCACCCAGATTCTGCTTCGCGTCGGCGATGCGCTGCATCGCGCTGTCCGCCAGCACGTAGCCCGAGATATAGCGGGCGGGAATCTTCAGCACGCGTGCGGCCGCGATGAACGCATGCGCGTGGTCGCGGCTCGTGCCCTCGCCGCTTTGCAGCGCGGTTTCCGCGTCGACGGGCGCGTCGGCGGCCAGGTTCGGCGCATACGCGATGCGGTCATGCACTTCCGTCATCAGCCAGTGCAATGCGTCGAGGCCGCGCGGGTCGATGGGCAGCGCTTCCGTGAGCTCGCGCACGGAAGCGCCGGCCTTCGTGAGCGCGGTCTCGCGTTCGAAGATCCACGGCGGCGCATAGCCTTCAGGATTGCCGAGAATGCCGGCGCGGTCCTGCGTCTCGACGACGCCGGCCGCGACGACGACGATCTCGGCCTTCGCGCCGCGCTCGTGCCGCACGAGGTCGATGCGGTTGCCGAGCCCGTCGGCGTACGACAGCGACGGCTCGACGCCGTCGATCGTGACCTGCCACGCGCGCACCGTCTGCCCGGGGCCCGATTGCGGGCGCAGCCGCAGCCGTTGCAGCGCATGGGTGGCTTGATCGTCGAACTGATAACGCGAGATGTGTCGAATGGCGAGTCGCATGGCAAGTCTCAGTCGAAGTTGTAAGCCTGGGCGATTTCGATCCCGAGGCTGTTGTTGCGGCCGATGAAGTCGGTCAGGAATTCGTGCAGGCCGCTCTTGAAGATCCGCTCGACCGACGTATCGGACAGCATCTGCAGGATCTTCGTGGCCGTGTCGTGACACGGGTGTGTCACGCCGTAATCCTTTGCGAGCAGGTTCAGGCTCGACACGACGCGCCCGTAGCAATAGCGCAGCGAACGCGGCATGCGGCCGTTCAGGATCAGGTAGTTGGCGATGTTCATCGGCTTGTACTGCACGTCGTACACCCAGCGGTACGAACGGTGCGCGGCGACGCAGCGCAGGATCGTCTCCCACTGGTAGTTGTCGAGGATCGTGCCGACGTGCGACACCGACGGCAGCAGCAGGTGGTATTTCACGTCGATGATCCGCGCGGTATTGTCGGCGCGCTCGACGAACGCGCCGATCTGCGCGAAATCGAAGATCTCGTTGCGCAGCATCGTGCTGTAGAAGCTGCCGAGGATCAGCGCGGTTTCGCGCTTCACCTGGTCGAGCACGGCCGGCAGCTCGCTTTCCGGCACCGGCTGCGCGAGCGCGCGGCGCAGCGCGAGCCAAGCGCCGTTCACGCTCTCCCACGCCTCGCGCGTAAGCGCCGTGCGCACCATCCGCGCATTCGAGCGCGCGGCCTCGATGCACGACAGCACGCTCGACGGGTTGTCGCGGTCGCGCAACAGGTAGTCGGTCACGGTATCGGCCGCATACGCGTCGTATTTCTGCCGGTAACCTTCATCCGTGCCCGAGCTGACGAGCACCGACGACCATTCGGCCGGCGCGTCGGACGTGCGCGTGAGCGCCATCCGCAGCCCGGCATCGACGATGCGCGCGATGTTCTCCGCGCGCTCGATATAGCGGTACATCCAGTAGAGACCGCTTGCAGTACGTCCCAGAAGCATCTCGTGTCCACTCCGTCTTCGTTCGGTTCGCGCGCCGGCTCCGGCGCGCGCGGTAGCATCCGGCTCAGTCGGCCAGCACCCAGGTGTCCTTGGTGCCGCCGCCCTGGCTCGAGTTGACGACGAGCGATCCCTCCTTCAGCGCGACCCGCGTGAGCCCGCCCGGGGTGATGCGGATCCGGTCCGACACCAGCACGAACGGCCGCAGGTCGACGTGGCGCGGCGCAAGGCCGGCGTCGGTCAGGATCGGCGTCGTGGACAGCGCGAGCGTCGGTTGCGCGATGTAGTTCGCGGGGCGCGCGCGCAGCTTCGCGGCGAACGCCTCAATCTCCGCCTTCGACGCGGCCGGCCCGACCAGCATCCCGTAGCCGCCCGAGCCGTGCACTTCCTTCACGACCAGTTCGTCGAGATGGTCGAGCACGTACTTCAGGCTGTCGGCCTCGCCGCAGCGCCAGGTCGGCACGTTCTCCAGCAGCGCCTTGCGGCCCGTGTAGAACTCGACGATCTCCGGCATGTACGAGTAGATCGCCTTGTCGTCGGCGATGCCCGTGCCGGGCGCGTTCGCGATCGTGATGTTGCCCGCGCGGTAGACGTCCATGATCCCCGCGACGCCGAGCACCGAATCGGGGCGGAACGTGAGCGGATCGAGGAACGCGTCGTCGACGCGGCGGTACAGCACGTCGATCGGCTGGAAACCTTCGGTCGTGCGCATCGCGACGCGGCCGTCGATCACCTGCAGGTCGCTGCCTTCGACGAGATGCACGCCCATCTGGTCGGCGAGGAACGAATGTTCGTAGTACGCGGAGTTGTGGATACCCGGCGTGAGCACGGCGACGGTCGGGTTGTCGGCGTTGCCGCCCGGCGGGCATACGGCCGCGAGCGACTGGCGCAGCATCTGCGGATAGGTTTCGACCGGGCGCACCTTCACCTGCTGGAACAGCTCCGGGAAGAGCTGCATCATCGTCTCGCGGTTTTCCAGCATGTACGACACGCCGGACGGCGTGCGCGCGTTGTCTTCCAGCACGTAGAACTCGTTTTCGCCGGTGCGCACGATGTCGACGCCGATGATGTGCGTGTAAACGTTGCCGGGCGGCCGGAAGTCGATCATCTCCGGGATGAACGCTTCGTTGTGCGCGATCAGGTGCTTCGGCACGATGCCGGCGCGCACGATTTCCTGACGATGGTAGATGTCGTCGAGGAAGGCGTTGAGCGCCATCACGCGCTGCTCGATGCCGAGCGACAGCCGGCTCCATTCCGTGCCCGAGATGATGCGCGGGACGATGTCGAACGGAATCAGCCGCTCGGCGGCCTCCGCGTCGCCGTAGACGGCGAACGTGATGCCCGTCTTGCGGAACACGCCTTCCGCGTCGTGGGCTTTCTGGGCGAGGCTCGCGGGGTTCTGCGTGTCGAGCCACTGCTTCAGGCGCGCGTAAGGCGCCCTTACCATGTCGCCGGATTGCAGCATTTCATCGAATGGCTTCATCGATCTTTTTCTCCATCGATCGTTTCCCCGGCATTGCGCATGCCGGACCGGCGTAACGACTGCGTTGCAAGGAACGTGCCTTGCGGGCTCCCTCGATAATCCCCCCTTTTTGCGCCGTGCCAGGCACGCCCGGCCCACATTGCGCACCACGGTGGTGCAGCGCCCGGCGCGACGTGCGACGACGGTGCGTCGCAGGCGCGCACGGCCGATGCTGCGCCGCGACTTCCGAACATAGTTCCCCCGCGTGTCACGAATGTGCAATCTGCACTGCACAAAAAAACGGCGCGACCCGGCACCGGGCCGCCACAATGGAGGCGGGCCGGCACGCACACGGCGCAACCGGCCCTGGGGGAAGTACCGTCTGCGGCGCGCCGGCAGTTCGATGCTGTGAACTGTCCGGTTAGCCGGATCCGGCACCTCAACGCTATGCAGCCGTAATCCCGCCGACAACGCCCATGCATATTTCGACTGACACCGATCGAAAAAAAACATCGGGCCGACCCACGCGAGGCGCGGTACGCTAGAAAATTGGTGCAGCACGGGGTGCCGCCCTTCAGGCGCCCGACTATAAAAAGCGAAGATCGAAATGGAAGCAAAGTGGCTGGAAGATTTCCTGAGCCTTGCGGATACCAAGAGTTTTTCCCGGGCCGCACGTCACCGGCACCTCACGCAGTCGGCATTCAGCAGACGAATTGCCGCACTCGAAACCTGGATGGACGCGAAGCTGGTCGACCGGAGCATCAACCCGATCACGCTGACGCCGGCCGGCCAGATGTTCCGCGGGCTCGCCGCGGACATCCTGCGCAGCATGTATGCGGCGCGCAATCTCGTGAACGGCTACGACCAGTTCGCGGCCAGCGATCAGGTCGTGCGTTTCGCGGTCGCCCATACGCTCGTCTTCACGCTGTTCCCCGAATGGCTCAAGCAGCTCAACGGCGAGGTCGGCCACGTGACCGCGCGCGTGAACGCGGTGAACGTGCCGGAAGGCGTGCAGCAGCTCGTCGAAGGTGAATGCGACCTGCTGCTCGGCTATCACCATCCGCAGTTGCCGATCGTGCTCGACCCGAACCACTTCCCGTTCGTCAGCCTCGGCGTCGAACGGATCCTGCCCGTATCGACGCCCGATGCGCGCGGCAAGCCCGTGTTCCAGCTGCCGGGCACACCCGACGCACCGCTGCCGCTGCTCGCGTATTCGTCGGGCGCGTTCCTCGGCAACATCGTCGAGATGCTGCTGCTGAACGCAACCGAGCCGTACGTGGTGCACCGGTGCTTCGAGACGCACATGTCCGAGGCGTTGAAGGGCATGGTCGTGGCCGGGCACGGCATCGGCTGGCTGCCGGAAAGCTGCGTTGCGAAGGAGCTCGCGGAAGGCACGCTCGTATGCGCGGGTTCCGGCGACTGGATCACCGAACTCGAGATCCGCCTGTATCGGTCGGCCCGCAAGCGCGGGCTCGCGGCCGAGCAACTGTGGACGTACATCATGAATCGGCCGCGCGCGGCGGTCGAAGGTGCCGTCGGCGCGGACGAACAGGCATCCGCGCCGGCGATGCGCATCGCGCGGCGCAGCGCGGGCGCCAGCCGCTGATCTTCGCGAGTGCGATCTTGATCGCGTTCGCGTTCGCGTCGTGTCCCGCGACGACGCGAACGCAATCGCGAATTTCAGCCATGCGGTGTGCGCATGCATCCGCGTCGCTTCCCGGCGAACGCGACCCGCTTTTCCGGCAGCAAATAGCGATCCCGTCGCAACCCGAAAAATAACGCGACAGACCGGTAATCGTTATCAGTGGAATCGCAAACTTTTGCATTTCATGACTTGATTCTTTTACATCCGGCACGATGCACCGGAATATTCCATCTGATTATCAGAACAGAAACACCCTGTTACAGAACAAATTAAAAGTTTCGATTCACCCGCAACACTCTAAAATACTAACAACGCCAGGCCGCCCTTTTCATTTCGCTCGACCTGTACCCGAACCGACATCGGTCCGCCGCACACACAGCCGCAAACATTTCTTTTATCAGTCGTTATTTTTCGGCACGAATGTCGATACGACAGACGTGATTCAATGCGTGCGGGATCATCGCTACCGAATAGCAATATTCATATTCGGCAATATCGACTTTCTTCAGTATTAAGAGAGCCAAACAAATCCGTTCTTATCCTATGTAAATAGGATATTTCACCGCCGTCCCATTCGGGCCACACGCGATTGTTGGTTCGCAATCCATCGTGTATCAATAGCGTGTCGCAAAAAGAACGCTGGCAGATTTGACTCGGAATAAATACTCGTCATTGATTCCGGAACGGAGGTTGCAATGCCTTCCTCGATTCGACAGCACGCTCGCCCTTTCCTGAGCGCCGCCCTCTCCGCGCTCTGCATGAATGCAACGGCCCAGACGCCTGCGTCGGGGCCGGGCGACGGGCGCTACGTGATCTCGTATATCTGCGGCGACGCGCGGATCGACGGCACGGCGCCGCTGCCTCCCGACGGCCGGCCGTACAACCTGGGCGTGTCGTTTGCTTCCGCCAGCACCGGGCAGCCGCTTGCCAATGTGCAGGTGCGGCTGCGCCGCCATGGACGCGTGCTCGTCGAGTTCAACGCGTCCGGGTCGCGCTGCCTGTTCAGCGTGCCCGACGCAAGTTACCGGGTGGAGGGAACGTACCAGGGAGCCACCCAGTTCGCGATCGTGGAAACCGGCGCACTCACCACGCAGTTGCGATGGTAAGTCCCGCCTGACCCCGCCCCGATCACGCCATTCACCGCCGCGCATCGAATCGAGGAGCATTGCATGCCTCCTGCCGAACGACCGGACCGCTCGCCCGCCCCCCAGCCGAAACCCTCCTGGGGCCCGGGAAAGAATGCAGCACTCAGCTTCGTCGCGTTTGCCACGATCTTCGGCCTCTTCGCGTATGCCGAGCGAGACACGACAGTCGGCCACCCGAGCGTGGCGCACGACATTTCCGGCGCAATCGGAACCGCGGTCGGAAAGTATCGCAACGCGATCGTGACCCTGGCCTCCCGCGCGAGCGCGTCGTCCGGCACATCCGTCGCGCCCGTGCCGGCGTCGACACGCGCGCAGGCCACACCGCCCGCGCCGCCATGGCAGGCCGCGTCGGCGTCGGCAGCACTCGAGGTATCGACCGTGCCGCCCGTCACGCTCACGGTCGCACCGGAACCCGCGCCGCACCCCGCTTCCCGCGCCGTCGCGACGCACCGGCGGCCGCCGCATGCGCCACCGGTGGCACTCGCGGCCGGTACGCAGCAGGCAACCGCCGCCGGTCGCGCCGCCACGCGGCACGGCGCCACGCATCGGCCGCCGCATGCGGACACGCTGGCGGGCACGGACAAGCGGATGGACTTCGCGCCCAAACCCCGGACGTACCGCACCGACGCCACGCGCATGCAGACGGCGAGTGTCACGCACGCGGAACTGGAAAGCGCGCGTGCGCTGGCGAAGGCGCGCTCGTGCGCGGTGATCGACGAATGGAACTGTGTCGAGCAAAACGCGAGCCGGGCGCTCGCGAACGACCCGACGAACAGCGAATCGCGTGCGTTGCTCGGCCGGGCGATCCGTAACCGGCTGTGAGCCGGCGCCGCATTGCCGGGCACTCGCGGCCCGGCCGCGCGACACGCGACGACGTGCGTCGTCACGCGTGTCACCGATGTGATCGTTTCAAAAGGAGGACACCTCGTGGCCAACAATCATCAACAATCCTGCACGGCCGTCGCTCCGTCCAACCGACGGATCCTCCTGCATGCGCCACTGGTATTGCTGCTCGTCGCGTCCGGCCCCTGCTTCTCCGCCGAAGGCGATACGGAGTCGGGCGGCCGCATCAGTGAAATCGCCGGGTCTGCCGGCGCACCGGATCGGGGGCCGCCCGACGCGTCGGTACAGGATTCACCCGCGCCGGATGCGCAACCGCCGAATGCGCGGACGCTGATCGCGCAGGCATCGAGTGCGCAGATGCCCGACGCGTCAACGCCCGCCGCTTCACAATCCGGTCCACAGTCCGGTCAGCCGCCCGGTCCGCAAACGCCGGGGGCACCGACGTCGAGCCCGTCGACACCGGGCATGCCGGCGCCGAATGCACCGGCCCCCGGCGCGCAGCCGCCCGCCTCCCAGGTACCCGAAGCCCAGGCGCCGAACGCGCAGATACCCGACCTCCGCACCGCCGATCCGGCCACGGTCCGCAACGACGTGTTCGGTCTCGCGTCGAGCGGCGGCGCGGTCAAGGCGCTGGAGGAAGCGAAAGCGCGCCCCGACGTGTTCTCCGCAGTCGATCTCGCGCGGCTCGAGGAACTGTCGATCCGCCAGCAGGTGCGCGGCGGACGCGACAAGTCGCGCTCGATGACGAGCCCCGACCGCTTCGACGGGATCGACAGCGCGCTCGCCGCCGCGAACGACCTCGACAAGCGGATGCCGTCCACGCCCGAGTATTCGCCGGTCAGGACGGCGCTCGCCGGCGACCGGACGGTAGCGCTGGCGGCACGCGGCGAGATGAAGCAGGCCGTCGCGACGTTCGAGACGATTCCGCCGGACGCGGAGATTTCGATCGACGCACTGGCGGCCGTCGGCGATGCGTACCTGTACCTGAGCGAACCGGGCAAGGCCAACGTGGTATACCAGCGCGCGCTGAAGCAGGCGACCGCGCCACAGGCCGACATCGCGACGCGCGGCTTCCAGTACGGCGCACGCACGCGCCCGATCGAATTGCGCGAGGGGCTGTTCTGGTCGTACGTCGACCAGGGACGCGCGGCCGATGCGAACCAGGTGCTCGAGGACATGGGCAAATCGCTGCCGCCGGCCAAGGACGTGCGCACCTGGGGGCCGGAAAACGACGACTACCTGCGCTACTACCGGCTGCGCGCGCAATACCTGATCTATACGGGCCGGGTGGACGAAGGGATCGCCTCGCTGGAAAAGCTCGAGAAGGAAGTGCCGTTCAACGCGGAAGTCCGCGCCGCGCATGCCGACGCCGTCTCGGGCCAGTCGCATCCGCGCCAGGCGATCGCGATGTATCGCGCGTCGCTGACCGACCACCCGGACAGCGTCGAGATGCTCGCGGGGCTCGGCCGCGCATCGCTTACGGCGGACGATTACGCGAGCGCGAGGAACGTCGACCAGACCCTGGGCAACACGTTCCCGGACAGCGGCGCCGTGCGCGGGTTCAAGCGCGACTACAAGGCGTACCGCAGCCCCGTGTTCACGACCGACCTGAGCTTCGAGCACGGCAACAGCGCACTGGCCGACAACAGCTTCACGTCGGACAGCTATGTGTATTCCCAACCGTTCGGCGACAACTGGCGTGTCTTCTCGCATACGTTCTTCGGCCATGCCCAGACCGACGGCGGCAGCGTCAGCCGCACGCGCACGGGCGTCGGCGGCGACTACCGGCACGGGCCGCTCACCGTGCTGGGCGAAGTCACGCGCTCGTTCGGCTCGGACGGCCGAACCGGCGGCCGCGGGTCGATCGCGTACGCGCTGAACGACTACTGGACGGTCGGCGCCGGGCTCGACACCAACGACAACTCGCTGCCGTGGAAGGCGTATGCCGCGCACATCTGGGGCCGCTCCGCGAACGTCTCGATCGTGTATCGGCAGAGCGACCGCCGCGAAGTCAAGCTGAGCTACGGCGTGAGCCGCTACAGCGATTCGAACCTGCATCAGGAGATTTCCGCGACGGGCACGCAGCGCGTGTACACGTCCGCGAACCAGCTCGTCAACGTGTCGCTGGACCTCGGCACCGACAGCAACACGCGCCAGGACGCCCCCTACTTCAACCCGGGCCGCGACTATGCGGCCGCGGCGACCGTCATGCACCAGCTGACGCTGTGGAAGAAGGGCGACATGTCGCTGCAGCAGCGCCTGTCGGCGTCAGGCGGTGTGTACAACGAGCGCGGCTTCGGCACGAGCCCGCTGTGGACCGCGCGCCTCGAGCACGCGTGGACGTTCAAGCACGACATCACGCTGACCTACGGCGTCGAAATCAGCAGTCATGCGTACGACGGCCAGCGCGAGCGCTCCGAAACCGGCTTCCTGTCGGTCAACCTGCCGTTCTAGCAAGGAGATCGCACAATGCAATCCAGACGGACCTTCATGTGCGGATGCCTCGGTACGTTTGCGGCCTGTTCGTTGTTCCCGAGCGTGACCAATGCCAGGATGATCGACCTGCTGCCGCCGTCCGATCCGGTCGACGGCAAGACGTTCCGTGTGATCTGCCTGCATGACGTGCGCGACAACCTGCTCGCGACGTTCTCGTCGTCGACGATGGTCGATCCGTTCGCGGTCGACACCGGCACGCTGACGGCCATCTTCTCGTGGCTGCAGACCAACAACTATCACACCATCACGGTCAAGCAGATCGAAGCGTCGCGGCACGGCGGCAAGCCGCTGCCACCGCGCGCGGTGTTGCTCACGTTCGACGACGGCTACAGCAGCCACTACACGAAAGTCCTGCCGCTGCTCGAGCGCTTCAAGTATCCGGCCGTGATGGGCATCGTCACCGCCTGGATCGACGCGCCGCTGGATACGCCGATCAAGATCAGCGACAAGATCCAGATGCCGCGCGACTACTTCATGACGTGGGACCAGGTGAAGAAGGTCGGCCAGTCGGAATTCGTCGAGCTCGGCTGCCACACCCACAACCTTCATCACGGCGCGGTCGCGAATCCGCAGGGCAACGAACTGCCGGCGACCACGTCGCACCTTTACCTGCAGGACCAGAAACGCTATGAAACCGACGCCGAATTCGAAGCGCGCGTGCACGACGACCTGCAGACGTGCGTGCGGCAGATCCGCGAACGCACCGGCATCGTCGCACGCTCGATGGTCTGGCCATACGGCGCGGAAAACCAGCCCGTGCGCAAGATCTCGACGTCGCTCGGCATGGATATCCAGTTCAGCCTCGACGCCGGCCCGAATACGCCGGACGTGCCGCTCGACCGGTTGCGGCGGATCCTGATGATGTACGACGTCGACATCGGCGGGTTCGAGCGGTCGATGCGCGAGCCGGCCTCCAACCGCGGCGACGTCGACATTCCCGAGCGCGTCGTGCAGGTCGATCTCGACCAGGTCTACGATCCCGATCCGGCGCGCCAGGAAGCGAATCTCGGCAAGCTGATCGAGCGCATCTACCGGATGCAGCCGAAATCGGTGTACCTGCAGGCATTCGCCGACCCGAAGGGCACGGGTGTCGCGGAATCGCTGTATTTCCCGAACCGGCACCTGCCGATGCGCGGCGACCTGTTCTCGCGCGCCGCCTGGCAGCTCAGCACGCGCTCGAACGTGCAGGTGTATGCGTGGATGCCGGTGCTCGCGTTCCGGCCGCGGGCGGACCAGCATCGCGGCCTCGAGGCCGTCAGCGCCTACGGCGGCGCGCCGGCGCGCGAGAACGGCTCGCGCGTGTACCGCCTGAGCCCGTTCGACCCCGAAGCGCGGCTGTTCATCGAGCAGATCTACGAGGATCTCGGCAAGTACGCGTCGTTCAGCGGCATCCTGTTCAGCGACGACGCCGTGCTCGACGATTACGAGGACGCCGGCCGGCACGCGCTGAGCACTTACGCGCAATGGGGCCTGCCGGCCGACATCGGCAAGATCCGCGCGACACCCGACCTGATGAAGCGCTGGACGCGGCAGAAGAGCCGCTACCTGATCGACCTGACACGCCAGCTCGAACAGATCGTGCTCGCGAACCAGAACGCGGGCGACGTGCTGACGGCGCGCAACATCTTCGCGCTGCCGGTGCTGAAGCCGGAATCGGAAGCGTGGTTCGCGCAGAACTACGACGATTTCCTCGCCACCTACGACTTCGTCGCGCTGATGGCGATGCCGTACATGGAACAGGCGCAGGACCCCGAACGCTGGATGGACCAGCTCGTCGATGCCGTCCGCGCGAAACAGCTCGGCACCAGACGCACCGTGTTCGAGCTGCAGTCGTACGACTGGCACGCGCGCAAGGACATCGGCGGCACCGCGCTGCTCGCGCAGATGCGGCGCCTGCGCAGCAAGGGCGCGGTGAACTTCGGCTACTACCCGGACAACTTCCTGAACAACCAGCCGGATCTCGACACGATGCGCGACGTGATGTCGCTGAAGTCGCGCCTCGATCCGACCTCGATCAACGCGCTGATGCAGATGCAGAAGACACAGGGGACGAAGACGCCATGACCAGCCACAGCATCATCCAGCGCCTGCAGGATTTCGTCTTCTACTACCCGTTCTTCATGTCGTATCTGTGGATGATCGGCGGTGTCGTCCATTACTTCCTGCTCGAGGAAGGGCGCGTGCTGTCGACGCGCACGATCGCGGCGAGCGGCATCCCGAAGATCTCGATCGTCGTGCCCTGCTTCAACGAAGCCGCGAACGCGCGCAGCGTGATCCAACACCTGGACGGGATGCAGTATCCGAACTACGACATCATCGCGGTCAACGACGGCAGCCGGGATCGCACCGGCGAGATTCTCAACGAACTGGCCGTCGAGATCCCGCGGCTGCTCGTGATCCATCACGCGCGCAACGAAGGCAAGGCGGTCGGGCTCACGACCGCGGCCGCGGTGCCGAACGCGGAATACCTGCTGTGCATCGACGGCGATTCGCTGCTCGCGCACGATGCGATCGGCTGGATGCTCGAGCACTTCCTGACCGACCCGGGCGTCGGCGCCGTGACCGGCAACCCGCGCATCCGCACGCGCACGTCGCTGCTCGGCCGCATGCAGGTCGGCGAATTCTCGTCGATCGTCGGGCTGATCAAGCGCACGCAGCAGGTGTACGGCCGCATCTTCACGGTGTCGGGCGTCGTCACGATGTTCCGCAAGACCGCGCTCGCCGACGTCGGCTACTGGAGCTCGGACATGCTGACCGAGGACATCGACATCAGCTGGAAGCTGCAATGCCGCGACTGGCGCGTCGTATACGAGCCGCACGCGCTTAGCTGGATCCTGATGCCCGAGACGCTGATGGGGCTCTACCGGCAGCGGCTGCGCTGGTCGAAAGGCGGCATCCAGGTGCTGCTGAAATACGCGGGCACGCTCGCGCGGCCGACGCAGATGATGATGTGGCCGCTGTTCGCCGAGTACCTGATCGGCATCGCGTGGGCCTATTCGATGTCGTTCATCCTGCTGCTCGCGCTGGTGAACGTCGTCCATCCGCTGCCGCTGAGCTGGCACGTATCGGTCGTGCCGCACTGGCACGGGATGTTGCTGGTTGCGACCTGCATCCTGCAGCTGATCATCGGCAGCATGATCGATCGTCAGTATGACGAAAAACTCCTGATGTACGTCCTGGACACCATCTGGTACCCCGTTGCTTTCTGGCTGATCAGCATGATCACTACCGTTGTCGCCCTGCCGGCCGTCGTGCTGCGGGGCCGCGGCAAGCGGGCCGTGTGGGTCAGCCCCGACCGAGGCATTCAACATGAAGAACGCGCCGATTATTGACCTCTCCCTGCGCACGCCGCGCGAAATGCTCGCCGAACGCGGCCGCGTCGCCGGGCCCGCGCTGGTCGTCTGGTTCCGGCTCCTGCGGCCCGCGCTGGTGGGCGCCGTATGGGCGTCGATCTGCATCTATACGTATCGCTACCTGCTGCCGTTCAACCCGGCCGAGATGCCGATCGAGCAGATGGTGTTCTACGCGACCAGCATCGCGATCATCGCGGGCACCATCGTCATGTGGCTGATCGCCGGGCGCGTCGTGCATCCGCTGGCGTTCCGGCTGCGCGTGTCGAAGATGCTGCGGCGTTCGGCCAGCGCGAAGGTGCGCTCGGTGCCGCCGACCGTGCTGGCGAGCGCCCGACGGCGCGGCGCGCGCCGCACGACGCGCATTCTCGTCGCGTCGCACGACGCGAACGGCTCGATTTCAGGCATCGAATGGGTCGCCCACGCGGGGCCGCCGCCCCGCGAGTAGGTCAGCGGAGCCGCGCCGCCGCGCACGGGACCGCATCGGTGCCGCGCGGCGCCACTCCTGAAGCCGCACTGCCGCGCTGTGCCGGCAGGCCGGCAACCCTTTGCAGTTTTTGCGGACGAGGTGAATCATGTGCGGAATCGTCGGAGCAAGCGGCCTGAACAATCAGGTGCCGCAACTTGTCAATGCGCTGAGCCGGCTCGAGTATCGCGGCTACGATTCGTGCGGCATCGCCGTGCAGGACGACGGCCGCCTGCGCAGCGAGCGCACGCTGCGGCGCGTGACCGACCTGCAGGCCCGCGTGCTGACGCTGGGCCTCGAGGCGCAGACCTGCATCGCGCATACGCGCTGGGCGACACACGGCGCACCGTCGGAAATGAACGCGCATCCGATCATGTCCGGCGACACGATCGCGGTCGTGCACAACGGCATCATCGAGAACCACGACGCGCTGCGCGCGGAGCTGCGCGAGCGCGGCTACACGTTTCGCGGCCAGACCGACACCGAGGTGATCGCGCACCTGATCCACAGCCTCTATCGCGACGACCTGTTCGACGCGGTCGTGCGCGCGGTGAAGCGGCTGCACGGCGCATACGCGATCGCCGTGCTCAGCGCGCGCGAGCCGCAGCGCCTCGTCGCCGCGCGCGCGGGCTCGCCGCTCGTGATCGGCATCGGGGCCGAACAGAACTACCTCGCGTCGGATTGCGCGGCGCTCGGCGACCTGACCGACCGCTTCGTTTACCTGGAGGACGGCGACGTCGCGCTGATCACGCCGGAGCGCATCGCCGTGGTCGACTCGGGCGGACACGACGCCCAGCGCCCGCTGTGCCAGGTGAAGGCGCGCGAAGGCGACGCCGCGCTCGGCCCGTACCAGCACTTCATGCAGAAGGAGATCTTCGAGCAGCCGAAGGCGATCGACAACACGCTCGACGGCATCGACACGATCTCGCCGGCGCTGTTCGACACGACCGACGACGCGCGCGCGCGACTGTCGAGAGTCAGGAGCGTGCTGCTGCTCGGCTGCGGCACCAGCTACTACGCGGGCCTGACCGCGAAATACTGGCTCGAGTCGATCGCGGGCGTGCCTGCCCAGGTCGAGATCGCCAGCGAGTTCCGCTACCGCGACACGGTGGCCGATCCGCGCACGCTCGTCGTCGGCATTTCGCAATCGGGCGAGACCGCCGACACGATCGGCGCGATCGAGCGTGCGCGCGACATGGGCCAGGAACTGTCGATGGCGATCTGCAACGTGGCGACCAGCACGATCGCGCGCAACGCGCCGCTGCGGTTCCTGACACGGGCCGGCATCGAGCTCGGCGTCGCGTCGACCAAGGCGTTCACGACGCAGCTCGTCGCGCTGTTCGTGCTGACGCTGACGCTCGCGCAGCTGCGCGGCCGGCTCGACGCGGCGCAGGTCGCGCTGCACCTGAAGCAGTTGCGTGCGCTGCCCGAGCGCATCGGCCACGCGCTCGCGCTCGAAACGCAGATCATGGGCTGGGCCGCGAAGTTCGCGCGTACCGAAAACGCGCTGGTCCTCGGGCGCGGCATTCATTTTCCGATCGCGCTGGAAGGCGCACTGAAGCTCAAGGAGGTGTCGTACATCCACGCCGAAGGCTACGCGGCCGGCGAACTGAAGCACGGCCCGCTCGCGCTCGTCACGAGCGCGATGCCGGTCGTCACGATCGCGCCGGACGACCGCCTGTTCCAGAAGCTGAAGTCCAACATGGCCGAAGTGCGCGCGCGCGGCGGGCGGCTCTACGTGCTGGCGGGCAGCGCACTCGACATCGACGCCGACCGCGACACGCACCTGATCCGCGTGCGCGAATCGAGCGACCTGCTGTCGCCGATCGCCAACGTGATCCCGCTGCAACTGCTCGCGTATCACGTCGGCTGCGCGCGCGGCGCCGACGTCGACAAGCCGCGCAACCTCGCGAAATCGGTGACCGTCGAATGAGGTGGCGAGCGCGCCCGGCGCAGGCGGTCGCGCGGTGCGTCGCGGCCGCGCTGTGCGGCGCAAACTGCATCGTCACGGCGCCGCCGGCCGTCGCCGCCACGCCGGCCGTGCATACGGTCGCCGTGCCGGCCGCCCCGGCCCCCCACCCGGGCGCCGATCCGCGCAGCTTCATGCACGGCATCGGCGTGGCCGACGCCGGCAACGGCAAGCGCTGGGTGTTCTTCAGCAGCTCGGGCATCGTGCCGCGCGGTGCGATGCGCAACGGCAACTGGCCGCATGACGTGTACGTCGGAGAATGGCTGCCCGGCGGGTCGCACCTGCTGCACGTCCATACGTTCATCAGCCGCCCCGAGGCGCAGGAACCGGTGTCGATCGCGCAGAACGCGCGCGGCGACATCTTCGTCACGTTCGAGGACGGCTGGAACGCGCCGCAGGAAGTCAGCCAGCGCTACGGCGTGTACCGCCGCGACCTGAAACCGGTCAAGCCCTACCCGAACGACGTCGAATCGGGCGGCCACTCGGGGCACGTCGCCACGGCTGCCGACCGCTTCGTCGTGTTCTATTCCGCCGACTGGATCGACGGCGGCGGCGTCGACAACCTCGGCACCGGCAACGGCGTCTACGTGAAGACCTACGACGCGGCCGGGCGCGTGCTGAACCACGTCGCGGTCGCGCCGCACCGCCGTGAGTGGTGGCCCATGGTCGCGGGCTCGCCGCATGCCGCGCTGCTCGTGTGGCAGAAGTTCATCGAAGGCAGCACGGACGCGACGCTCGAATACGCGATGTTCGACCCGGTCACCGCGAAGCTGGACAAGCTGGGAACGCTGAACGACGCGATCCAGTACTACGTCTACGCGTCGGCGTATGTGCCGGAGATCGACCGCTTCATCGTCGTCACGACGACGGCGGACGATCGCGGCATCGCGATGCTGATCGCGCCGGACGGCCGCCGCACGGCGACGCTCGACTGCCTGCCGGCGTCGGTGCGCGAATCCGGCATCGGGGTGTCCGGCACGCATGCGTACGTGCCGATCCGCGACGGGCGGCTGCTGACGCTGGCGCTCGGGCCGGCGGACATCGCGATCGGCGGCGTGCAGCGTTCGCCGATTCCGTGGGGCATGACGGGCATCGCCGGTTTCCCGGCGCGCGGCAACACGATGCATTTCGTGTCGCTGACGCCGTCGGGCACGCGCGAAGCCGATTTCGAGCCTGCGCATGACACGCCGATGCCGAAAAGCGCAGTGCCTTGTTCGAGTCATTGAAGCGACGACGCGCAAGTGTCGCGCGGCGCATGCCGGATGAGTGCGGTCAGTCCGCGTTTTCGCGCGCCAGTCCAAACCGCGCCATGCAATGCCACACCCATTTGGCCGTCTGATAGTCGAGTGTGCCGTCGCGCGCGCGGCCGAGCACGGCCGGCGTCACGATGCGGTCGACGGCGATGCGTTCGATCGCGTCGGCGGCCGCCTGCCCGCGGAATTGCGCGCACTCGGCCAGCCGGTCGAGCGACAGCCGGAAGCCGTCGTGCCACTCGATCCGGCAGCCCGACCGCGTCGCCGCGGCCTCGACCGGCGTATCGCGATAGCTCGGATCGAGCACGATCGCGTCGACGTCGTCGTCCAGACTGACCACGCCATGCACCTGCGCCTCGATGTAGTTGTCGAGCAGCGGATCGCGGCCGGCGCGGTTTTCGGCTGCGAGCGCGATCAGCGCCGTGCAGTCGTGAATCGCGAAATGCTCGGGCCGGTAATGGCTGTCGGGGTAACAGAAGGTCGTGCGCCGATGCGCGTCGCCATGCAGGCGCAAATGACAGGACCCGAAGCGGCGCGACCCGCCGACGGGATCGCCCAGATGGTTCAGCGCGCCGTACTTCGGCCGCAGCGCGGGGTCGGCGGCATCGTACGCCTGCCCGAACATCCGGCTTTCCCACAGCCAGCGATCGCCGCCGGGATACGCGGTGAGGCCGCCGTTGCTCGTCGCCGTCTCGAACTGGGACCGGTAGATGCCGTCGAGGACGATCCGCTCGAGCGTGCCCATACCGTCGGACGGCATGTCCGGATGAAAATTGAGCGTGACGGGAAATGACTGGCCTTGCCGTGCCGGCGGCCACGATCGTCGGATATGGGCAAGCGCCCGCTCTGCCGGGGAGTCCATGCGTGTTGTCCGGTCTCGTTGAATGCCGCCGGGCCGCGCGGCGCCGCCGGTATCCTCGGGCCCGCGGCCCGACGTCGGTTGCGGCCGGCCGCACCCGGTGCGTGACGAAGCACGATACACCGTCGCGCGGAACCGGTCACCGGCCCCCGCGCCGCAGTCGCCAGCGCCGCGCGTACCGGATAGACTGTCGCCCGATTCCTTCCATCGGCCGCGGCGCCCGCCTCCTGCCGCCGCCGGAACGCCCCTTCCCGGAGAACGAATGCTGAAGCGCCAGTGGTTTTCGCTCGTGCTGCTGACGGTTTGCCTGTTCGGACAACGCGCGTCGGCCCAGTCCACGCTCGAACTCGACACCGACGGCACAGCCCGCCCCCTCACCCGGCAGACACTGCTCGCACGCCCCGACGCGACGGACATCCGTGTGCCGCGCGACATCGCGTACGGCCGGCCGATGACGTTCCGCGCGGTGCCGTTCGCCGCGCTGCTCGGCGACACGCCGCTGCCCGCCGACGGCGTGCTCGAAACGCGCGCCGCCGACGGCTTCGCCGCGCAACTGCCGCTGGACCTCGTGCGCCGCCGTGCGCCGGCCCGCGCCGTTCCGTGGCTCGCGATCGAGGACCCGGCCCATCCGTGGCCGAAGCTGCCCGGCAAGCAGGTCAGCGCGGGGCCGTTCTATCTGGTGTGGCTCGGGCCGGACGCCGCGTCGGTGCGCGGCGAGCAGTGGCCGTACCAGATCGTGCGCGTCACGATCGAATCGTCGCCGCTCGCGCGCTGGCCGTCGCTTGCCGTGGATGCCGCGTTGCCTGCCGACGACCCGGCCCGCGCGGGGCAGCACCTGTTCGTCACGCAATGCCTCGCGTGCCACCGGCTCGACGGCGCGGGCAGCAGCCATGCCGGCCCCGACCTGAACACGCCGATGAACCCGGTCGACTACTTCCAGCCGGCCGCGCTGCGCCGCTACATCCGCAACCCGGCATCGGTGCGCGACTGGCCGGGCCGCGTCATGCCGGCGTTTCCGCCCGACCAGTTGAGCGACCGGGAACTCGACCAGATCGTCGCGTATCTCGCGTATATGGCACGGCGCAAGGCCGCTCGATAACGCGCGGGCCGATTGCACGAGGAACGTTGATGACTTCAGGCGACCCGCTGTTCACCATCGCATCGATCGACGCCGCGCAGACGCACCCGCTCCGGGCGGCGATCCTGCTGAACGGCGACCTGAACGCCTGCGAACTGGCTGGCGACCATGCGCCGACGACGCTGCATGTCGGCGTGCGCGACGGCCGTTCGAACATCGTGGCGGTCGCGTCGCTCTGCGAGGAGTTGCGCGACGACGATCCGGCACGGCCCGCGTGGCGGCTTCGCGGAATGGCCGTCGACCCTGCCGTGCGCGGCATGGGCTTCGGGCGCGTGCTGGTGCAGGTGTGCGTGCGGCATGCGCAAGCGCACGGGGCCGCGCTCGTATGGTGTACGGCACGCGAAGTGGCGTACCGGTTCTATGAAAAGCTCGGGTTTGCGGCCGATGGTGAGATGGTGACGATGCCGGGGCGCACCGATACGGCGTTTTACGTGATGCGCCGATACATCGATCGGCATTCGCCGGCGGCCTGACGCGAATTTCGCGTTCGCGGCGCCAGGCCGAAACCGGCACGGCCCGGCGCACACCGTCCCGCCGGGCCGCTGCCGTCACGCTCGGGCTCAGGCCTCTTGCGCGCTCCGCAACACCGCACGCAACAGCACATCCGCCCCCGCCGCCGCCCACTCGGGCGTAATCGCTTCGGCCTCGTTGTGGCTCAGCCCGTCGACGCACGCCACGAAGATCATCCCGGTCGGCGCAACGCGTGCGACATAACATGCGTCATGACCCGCGCCGGACACGATGTCCAGGTGCGACAGCCCGAGCGAGCGTGCCGCGTCACGCACCGCGTCGATGCAGCGCGGCGCGAACGGGATCGGCGCATACGTGAAAATCTGCTCGATCTGCGCACCGAGGCCCGTTTCATCGGCCACACGCGCCAGTTCGGCGCGCAGCGCCGCGTCCAGTTCGTCGAGCACCGCATCGTCCGGATGACGAAACTCGACCGTGAAGAAGCAGCCGCCCGGCACCGTGTTGCGCGAGTTCGGCCGCGCCTCGATCATCCCGACCGTCGCGCGTGCGTCCGGCGCGTAACGACGGCCGAGCACCTCGATGAACGCGATCATCCGCGCGGCGCCGACCAGCGCATCACGGCGGACCTCCATCGGCGTCGTGCCCGCGTGCGCGTCGACGCCGGTGAGCGTCACTTCGTACCAGCGCTGCCCCTGCCCGCCCGTCACGACACCGATCGTCTTGCCGGCCCGTTCGAGAATCGGGCCCTGCTCGATATGCAGTTCATACGCCGCGTGCACCGGATAACCGCCGACGGGCTCGGTGCCCGCGTAGCCGATCCGCGCCAGTTCCTCGCCGATCGTCCTGCCCGCGCCGTCGGTGCGCGACAGCCCGTATTCGAGCGTATAGACACCCGAGAACACGCCGGCCGACACCATCGCCGGCGCGAAGCGCGAGCCTTCCTCGTTGGTCCAGATCACGACGTCGATCGGGCGCTCGGTCTCGACGCCCGCGTCGTTCAGCGCACGCACGACCTCGAGCCCGCCTAGCACGCCGTAGATGCCGTCGTAGCGGCCGCCCGTCGGCTGCGAATCGGCGTGTGAGCCCGTCATGACCGGCGCGGCGTCGGGATTGCGCCCCGGACGGCGTGCGAACACGTTGCCCATCCGGTCCACGCGCACCGTGCAGCCGGCGTCCTGCGCCCATTGCACGAACAGGTCGCGCGACTCGCGATCGAGGTCGGTCAGCGCAAGACGGCAGACGCCGCCCTTCGGCGTCGCGCCGATCTGCGCCATCCGTTCGAGCGACGCCCACAGGCGGTCGCCGTCGACGCGCGGCGCGCTTACGATATCCACGTTGCCGCGATCGTCACGCATCGCCGTTCTCCGGCGCGGATTGCAGTGCGTAACGGAAATCGCAACGCTTGCCGCCCTGCATGATCGTGCTCGTGCGCGTGAGCGCGATGTCCGGCGCATAACCCTGGATGAAATGGCTGTCGCGCGCGCAGCTCAGCAGATGCCCGATCTCGCCGAGCCCCATCGCGTGATACATCTCCGCGTAGCTGCAGCGATGCACGTCGTAGTCGTAGTGCGCGTCGTCCGCGCGCCGCACCTCGACGTCGAGCGCATCGTCCTTCTCCCACAGCACCTGCAGCGCGATGAACGACTTCACGCTCGTGCCGCCCGGCTCCTGCGCGGCGAACGTGCGGCCGGCGTCGACGGCCGCGCCGCGCACGGCTTCCGCGATCACGGCCTGTGCGCGCTCGGCGCCGAACTCGCGCTTCATGATCTCGTAGATCGGCTTGATGATTTCCGCTTCGATGCGGCGCCGCGCGAGGATCCCGAGGCGTGTGTCCTCGGGTGCGGCGGCGGATGTCTGGGTCGCTTCGGTCATGGGGATCGTCCGGGTCGTTTTATCGATGTATTGCGCTGTGTTGCGCCGTGTCGTTTCGCTTACTTGGTTGCGGTGCGCGAGCCGCCGAGCACGTCGACGACGGTCCACTTGCCGCCGCGCACCTGGTAGATCGTGAAGGCCGGGTCCTTCAGGTTGCCTTCGCCATCGAACGCGATCCGCCCCGTCACGCCGGGCCGGTCGATCGCACGCACCGCCGCGACCAGCTTCGCCGGCTGCGTCGTGCCGGCCTTCTGCGCGGCCGCGATCAGCGTGGCCGCCGCGTCGTACGCGAACGGCGCATGCAGTTCGATCGGCGCACGGAAGCGCGCCTGGTATTGCGTGTCGAACGCCTTGCCGCCCGGCATCCGGTCGAGCGGCAGGCCCGGTTCGAGCGCCGTCACGCCGTCGCCGTCCTTGCCCGCGAGCGACAGGAAGGTCTGACTCACGAAGCCGCCCGCGCCGAGCAGCGGCGCGTTCACGCCGAGCTGGCGCATCCGGCGCGCGATCGGCGCCGCTTGTGCATCGAGGCCGCCGAAGAACACGAGATCCGCGCGCTTGCCCTTGATCGCGGTCAGCACACCGCTGAAATCGGTCGTCTTGTCGTTCACGTACTGGCGATCGACGATCGCCCCGCCGTTCGCCTGCACGCCCTTGATGAACTGGTCGGCGAGCCCCGCGCCGAACGACGTGCGATCGTCGATCACCGCGATACGCTTCGCCTTCAGCGTCTTCACCGCATACGCGCCCGTGAAGTTGCCGCCCGCATCGTCGTGACCCATGATGCGGAAGGCCGTCGCATAACCCTGCTGCGTGTATTGATGGCCGGTGGACGCCGGCGCGATCTGCGGGATGCCCGCATCGCGGTAGACGCGCGATGCCGGCACGCTGCAACCCGTGTTCCAGTGGCCGACGACGCCGATCACGTGCTGGTCGACGAGTTGCTGCGCGACCGCGACGGCCGTGCGCGGATCCGATTGATCGTCGGCCGCGACGAGCTTGTAGACGACCGGCTTGCCGCCGATGGTCGGATGCTTCGCGTTCGCATCGTCGATCGCGAGTTGCGCGCCGTTCTGCAAGTCCTTGCCGATCCGCGCGGACGGGCCGGTGAGCGGCGCGGCGAGACCGATCAGGACCGTCTGCGGCGCGGATTGCGCGAAGGCGGGAACGGAAGCGACCAGGGCGGCCGCCGAGAATGCGAGGCTGGCGTGGAGGAAAGCGATTTTCATGTGCGGGGATGGGTGGATCGAATCAAAACATGAAAAATATTAAATATTGAGCACCCAAACCCCAAATACCCAATTATTGGATGCTTATACCGCTGGCCACACATTACCCTATATCACTGTAAATACAGGATATTTTTGTGTTGTCGCTTACCCTGATTTTTCGATAAAATTCGACACATGAAAAATATCGAACAATTGCCGCACGATCCACCGCTGCGCGCGGTGCGTGCGTTCGAAGCTTTCGCGCGCCTCGGGTCGGTGACCGCCGCCGCGGGCGAGCTCGACATCACGCCGTCGGCGGTCAGCCATCAGTTGCAGCTGCTCGAAGCGTTCATCCAGACGCCGCTGACGGTGCGCGAGGGCCGGCTGCTCGCGCTCACCGACGAAGGCCGCGATTACTACCGCTCGATCAGCGCCGCGTTCTCGGTGCTGCGCAGCGCGACGCGCTTCGTGCGCGACCGCTCGTCGCTGCGGCAGATCACCGTCAGCCTGATTCCGTTGCTCGGCATCGGCTGGTTCATTCCGAGGCTGCATGCGTTCCTGGCCGACAACACGGACGTCGACGTCACGGTGTTGTACGCGCATCACCGCAACTACCGCAGCGATGCGTCGGACCTGTCGATCCGCTTCGGCACCGGCGACTGGCCCGGCTATCGCTGCGAACGCCTGCTGCCGGGCGCGATGGTGCCGATGTGCAGCCCGTCGTTCCTGAAGCGCCACGGGCCGTTCCGCACGCCGGCCGATCTCGCGCGCGCGCCGCTCGTGCACGACGAGGATCGCAGCACGTGGGTCAACTGGCTGCAGGGCGCCGGGGTGCGGCATGTGTCGCACGCGGTGGGGCCGATGTTCGAGGACGGCCAGTTGACGCTGAGCGCCGCGCGCGCGGATCTCGGCGCGGCATTGCTGCGCGCACCGCTGGTCGAACGCGAACTGGCGAATGGTGAGCTCGTGAAGCTGTTCGATCACGCGCTCGACGACGGGCGCGACTACTACCTGTGCACGCGCGAGGACGCGGACATGCCGGACGGGGCGCGGCGGCTGGCGGAGTGGCTGAGGAAGATGGCGGGGATGTGAGCGGGGTACGCTGCGCCGATTCGCTTGCTACCGTCTTGCGGCCGAAAGATCTGGTATATATGATATGCATATCATATATCGGAGGCTATCATGAGCCGAATTCTGGTCGATCTGTCGGACGGCCAACTCGACGAGTTGGCCGTCATCGTCGAGACTCAACATCGTCCCCGCGCCGCAATCATCCGCGACGCGATCGATGCCTATATTGCCTTGCACAAGCACCGGCTTGCCGACGACGTCTTCGGTCTCTGGAAAGATCGCAAGGTCGACGGGCTCACCTATCAGGAAGAACTGCGCTCGGAATGGTAAAAGCTCTCTTCGATACCAACATCCTGATCGACTATCTGGGCGGCGTGGAATCCGCTCGTGCGGAACTGGGCCGCTACGACTATCGGGCGATCAGCACGATCTCGTGGATGGAGGTCCTGGTCGGCACGTCCGCACAGGACGAGGCACCCATCCGCGCGTGGCTGTCGTCGTTCGATGTCATCGCACTGGACAGCCCGGTTGCGAATCGTGCCGTGACAATCCGCAAGGAACGCCGCATACGCCTTCCCGATGCAATCGTCTGGGCATCGGCACAAGTGAACGGTCTACTGCTCGTGTCGCGCAACACGAAGGACTTCCCTGCCACCGAACCCGGCGTTCGCGTGCCCTACAAGCTCTGAGTCAGCGCCAAGTCACCTCCGAGTCCGAGCCCGTTGTATGCGCCGGAACTCGGCCCTCCCGCAGCACCTGATACGAACGCGCGAGACGACCATCCTGCGCACGCAATGTGCCAGCTACTCGCGCCGGCACATCACGCCAAACTGCCCCGCTGTCAACCCGCATTCATCGGCGATCCGCCCACCGCCCCACAAGCCCCCCAAGCCCCACCCAATCAAGGGCCGGAAGCAGATAGAAATTCCCGATGCCCCGGATTGAAACAAGCAATTTCACAAGCTCAGGGTGAACCCGGATACTGGCAACACTCCACTCACCACTGAAGCAAAGGAACTCTCCAGATGCCGATCATCAACACCCAAATCAAGCCGTTCAAGGCAACCGCTTACCACAACGGCGACTTCGTGCCCGTCTCGGAAGAGAACTTCAAGGGCAAGTGGTCCGTCGTCGTGTTCTACCCGGCCGACTTCACGTTCGTCTGCCCGACCGAGCTGGGCGACCTCGCCGACCGTTACGCGGAATTCCAGAAGCTGGGTGTCGAAATCTACGGCGTGTCGACCGACACGCACTTCACGCACAAGGCATGGCACGACACGTCGGACACGATCGGCAAGATCAAGTACCCGATGATCGGCGACCCGACGCTCACGCTGTCGCGCAACTTCGACGTGCTGATCGAGGAAGAAGGGATGGCACTGCGCGGTACGTTCGTGATCAACCCGGAAGGCGAGATCAAGCTGTGCGAAATCCACGACAACGGCATCGGCCGCGACGCAGGCGAACTGCTGCGCAAGGTGCAGGCTGCGCAATACATCGCGGCGCACCCGGGTGAAGTGTGCCCGGCCAAGTGGACGCCGGGCGCGGAAACGCTGACCCCGTCGCTCGACCTGATCGGCAAGATCTGACGATCGCTCCGCGCGCCTCGCCCGAGGCGCGCGAGACACACGAAGACGGGCCGCCGCCGCATGCGGCCCGCGCCCTCCTCCGGCACGACGTGCCCGACCAGAATCATCAATACGGAATCCGAAACGCCATGCTCGACGCCAATCTCAAGAACCAACTGAAAGCGTACCTCGAAAAAATCACGCGCCCGATCGAACTCGTCGCTTCGCTCGACGACGGCGCGAAATCGCAGGAACTGCTGGCGCTGCTGAACGAGATTGCGTCGCTGACGGATCGCGTGACCGTGACCGAACGCCGCGACGATGCCGAGCGCAAGCCGTCGTTCTCGATCGGCGAGCCCGGCAAGCCGGCCGGCATCCGCTTCGCCGGCATCCCGATGGGCCACGAATTCACGTCGCTCGTGCTCGCGCTGCTGCAGACGGGCGGCCACCCGATCAAGCTCGACGACGACGTGGTCGAACAGATCCGCGCGCTCGACGGCGACTACGCGTTCGAAACGTACTTCTCGCTGTCGTGCCAGAACTGCCCGGAAGTCGTGCAGGCGCTGAACGTGATGTCGCTGATCAACCCGCGCATCCGCCACGTCGCGATCGACGGCGCGCTGTTCCAGGATGAAGTCGAGTCGCGCCAGATCATGGCCGTGCCGACGATGTTCCTGAACGGCGCCTCGTTCGGCCAGGGCCGCAGCAGCGTGAAGGAAATCCTCGCGAAACTCGATACGGGCGCCACCGCACGTGCCGCGAAGTCGCTCGAAAACAAGCCGGTGTTCGATACGCTGATCGTCGGCGGCGGCCCGGCGGGCGCGGCAGCCGCCATCTACTCGGCACGCAAGGGCATTGCGACGGGCGTCGTCGCCGAGCGTTTCGGCGGCCAGGTGCTCGACACGATGGCAATCGAAAACTTCGTGTCGGTGCAGGAAACCGAAGGGCCGAAGTTCGCGACCGCGCTCGAGCAGCACGTGAAGCAGTACGACGTCGACATCATGGACGTGCAGCGTGCCGATGCGCTGATTCCGGGCGACGTGCACCAGATCCGCCTCGCGAACGGCGCGGTGCTGAAGGCGAAGACGATCGTCCTCGCGACCGGCGCGCGCTGGCGCGAAATCAACGTGCCCGGCGAGCGTGAATACCGCAACCGTGGTGTCGCGTACTGCCCGCACTGCGACGGCCCGCTGTTCAAGGGCAAGCGCGTCGCGGTGGTCGGCGGCGGCAACTCGGGCGTCGAGGCCGCGATCGACCTCGCCGGCATCGTGAAGGCCGTCACGCTGATCGAATACGGTGCGCAACTGCGCGCGGACGAAGTGCTGCAGCGCAAGCTGCGCAGCCTGCCGAACGTCACGATCGTCACGCAGGCGCAAACGATCGAGCTGACCGGCGACGGCAGCAAGCTGAACGGCCTCGTCTACAAGGATCTGCGCTCGGGCGACACGCAGCGCATCGATCTGGAAGGCGTGTTCGTGCAGATCGGCCTCGTGCCGAACACCGAATGGCTGAAGGGTACGGTCGAACTGTCGAAGCACGGCGAGATCGTCGTCGATGCGCGCGGTGCGACGTCGGTGCCGGGCGTGTTCGCGGCCGGCGACGTGACGACGGTGCCATTCAAGCAGATCGTGATCGCGGTGGGTGAAGGCGCGAAGGCATCGCTCGGCGCGTTCGACCACCTGATCCGGCAGGACGTCGCACCGGTTGCCGCCGCGCAACCGCAGGCCGAGGAAGCGATCGCCGCGTAACGCGCGTCGCCCATCGGCACAACAGTTTGTCTCTCTTGGCCCCGCATGCTTTGGTCGGCGTGCGGGGCCCTTTTTTGTGTCGAAGCCTGGAGGCGCAGACGAATAGCGAATTGCCCTTAACTGACGAGTCGCATTCCTGCAGCCTTCGCGGCTTTCGCGTCAAACGTCATCGTGTATTGGCATTGCGCGTCATGGCACGTCCGTTCGATCACGTTCGCAAGCATCACGCTCGAATTGCGCGGCTTACTTGGTCGCAGTCGAATCGCTATTTGCCGAGGGCGACGCCTTGACACTGCTCGACTGCCTGACCAGTTGCTCGGTCATCGCAGCAGCAACCGGATTCGCGCCCGACGACGAACTCCCCTGCCGGTACGAACCGGTGCTCGACGACATCGATGATGTCGACGACATCGGCGGCGGCGGCAACGACGGGTCGAGCTTCGCGGATTCCCTCACGAGCGCGGCCGTCTCCGGCGTTTCGGATTTCGTGGCGGAAGGCGCGGCGGCCGCGTGGCGTTCGAGACCGTCGCGCTTGCGCGGTGCGCGTTGCGTGACCTGCGCGGGGGCGACCGGCTGGGCAGGTTTCGCAGCCGGCGCCGGGGCCGGCGGGGTCGAATCCTGCGCATCGACGGTCACGACGTTGACCTTCGGCGCCGGTGCGCTCGGCTGCGCTTTCTCGCTCACGACAGGAACGGCGGGGACGGATGCGGGTGCGGCACCGACACGCGCGGGTGCAGGTGCGGGCGTTGCCGGGGCCGGGGCCGGTGGCTGCGGGGAAACGGCTGCCTGCTTCGATGCCGTATCGGCCCGGGCCGCCGGGGCCGGCGGCGCGATGGCGCCCTGCACCGCGTGATCGTTGTTCGCGGGTGCCACGGCCGCGGGCGCGGCCGAATCGCCGATGCCCGAATCTTCGATCGCACGGTGGTCCGCGCGCAGGAGCATCACGTAGGCAGTGCCGGCCGCGGCTACCAGGAGCCCACCGGCGATCATCAAGGTCTTGCGGGTACTCGTCATGCTTGCTCACCGATCATGTCGACGTGAACAAGCCATCATACGCGGCGATGGGCCGTCGATCCCGTACGAATACATTTGGTTGCATTGTGCCGGGAGCAGGTCGTCACGATGTTCGTCAGACGTATCGCCGCCCCGCTCCGGCACGGCCGGAACGCCGCCCTTACTCCGGAAACGGCAATTCGGTCTGCCCGTCCGCACGCATGCCGAACGTGTTCAGCGTCATCGCGACGAGCGCGTAGTAGCCGAGCAATGCAACGAGATTCACGACGGTTTCGTGGCCGAAGCGCGCCTGCGCCCGCGCGAACGTCGCGTCGCTCACGCGCCGCGTGTCGTACAACTCGCTCGCGAACGCATGAATCAGCGCATCGTCGTCCGATTCGAATGCGGGCGCGACGCCGAGCCGAATGGCGTCGGCCGTCGCGGCCGGCACCCCCGCTTCGAGCGCGATCGGATGGTGGATATGCCACTCGGCCTGCGAGCGCCAGCGCGCAGCCGTCACGAGAATCGCGAGTTCCGACAACCGCAGCGGCAGGCCCGTGCGATAACGGCAGAACGCACCGAGCTTCTGTGCGTGCTGGGCCAGTTCGGGGCTCGCGATCCAGCCGAGAAACGGCCCGTTCAAGTTGCCGCGCGGGCCGCTGAGGATGTCGGCCAGCACGGCCTTCTGCTCATCGGTGGCCGATGCGGGATCGAACGGAGGCAATCTGTTGGTCATGGCGATCTCCGGAGAACGTTCAACGAATGCACTTACGCGCCGGCCGACGCGAGCGCCGCGTCGATCGCGCCCGACAGCCGCTCGACGATCGTGTCGATCTGCTGCGCGGTGCAAATGAAAGGCGGCGCAACGAGGATGTGATCGCCGTGAACGCCGTCGATCGTCCCGCCCATCGGATACACCATCAACCCGCGCTGCATCGCTTCGCGCTTGACCGCCGCGTGCAGCTTCAGCGCGGGATCGAACGTCGCCTTGGTGTCGCGATCGTGCACGAGCTCGACGCCGACGAACAGCCCGCGGCCCCGCACGTCACCCACATGCGGATGCGCGCCGTAATGCTCGCGCAGCGACGCACGCAACTGCTCGCCGCGCGCCTTCACGTTGTCGAGCAGCTTCTCTTCGGCAATCACGCGCTGCACTTCGAGCGCGGCCGCGCACGCGGTCGCATGGCCGAGGTACGTGTGGCCGTGCTGGAAGAAACCCGAGCCGTCGACGATCGTCCGGTAGATGCGGTCGCTCACCAGCGTCGCGCCGATCGGCTGGTAGCCGGCGCCGAGCCCTTTCGCGATCGTCAGCAGATCGGGCGCGACGCCGTCTTCGTCGCACGCGTACAGGTAACCCGTGCGGCCCATCCCCGACATGATCTCGTCGAGGATCAGCAGCACGCCGTACTTGTCGCACACCGCGCGAATCTTCTTCAGGTACGTGCGCACCGGCGGCACCGCGCCGGCCGTTGCGCCCACCACCGTCTCCGCGACGAACGCCGCGACGTTGTCCGCGCCGAGCTCGACGATCTTCTGCTCGAGCTCGTCGGCCAGACGCTGCGCGTACGCTTCGTCGGTTTCGCCGGCCTGCTGGTCGCGATACGCATAGCACGGGCTCACGTGATGCGCTTCGATCAGCAGCGGCAGGAACGGCTCGCGCCGCCACGCATTCCCGCCGATCGCGAGCGCGCCGAGCGTGTTGCCGTGATAGCTCTGGCGTCGCGCGATGAAATGGCGGCGCTGCGGCTCGCCCTTCTCGACGAAATACTGGCGCGCGAGCTTCAGCGCGGCCTCGACCGCCTCGGAGCCGCCCGACACGAAATACACGTGTTCGAGGCCGGCCGGCGCCGCTTCGACGAGCCGGTCGGCGAGTTCCTCGGCCACGTCGGTCGTGAAGAACGACGTGTGCGCGTAGGCCAGTTGCTGCGCCTGCCGCTTGATCGCGTCGATCACGCGCTGGTTGCTGTGGCCGAGACACGAAACGGCCGCGCCGCCGCACGCGTCGATGTAACGTTTGCCGGTCGAGTCGATGATCTCGATGCCGTCGCCTGCGACGGCGACGGGCAAGGTGGCGCGCGGAGCGCGATGGAAAACGGTCGTCATGCGTTGCCTCATGGATCAGGATGCGTCGTGCGCGCGTCCGGACGGCACGATGCGCGTCGCGAAACGCTGCGTGCCTTGTTGGTGAATGGTGACGTCGATCGACGCCGCGCCGATCGCGAACACGGCCGTGGCCAGCGTATTTTCGTCGTCAGGGTCCGCTGGATCGTCGCGGTAGATCGGCAACCCTTCCGGTGCACGATCGCCGAGCACGCGCAGCAGCGCGGCTTCATCGATCGCGTCGATCCCGGGCACGAGCGCGTCGACGCGGCGCTGGCGGTCGGCCGACGATTGCGTGACGATCTGCGCCTCTGCTTCACAGCCCGGATGCACGAGATGGTTCGCGTGCCCGGCCAGCGTCGCCACGTCGACGACCGAGCAGCGCGCGGCACTCGCCTCGATGCTCAGCAGCCGCGGGTCGCCGGTCGCGCCGAGCGTATGGTGAAAGCCGCTCGCGCGCGCATTCACGCGCAGCACGTCGGCGGCCTCGTCGAGCGACGCCGCATCGAGCACGGCGCGTGCCAGGATCATGCGCGGCACGCCCGGCGCGGGCGTCCTGATCCGCAGGTTGTTGATCGCCTGCACGATGCCGGCCCGGTTCGCGGCGAAGGTGTGCCCCGGCAGCGAGCCCGGGTAGTAGAAACTGACGAAGCCCGGCTTGCCGTCGGGCTGCACGTCGACGAGCAAGCAGCGTTCGCGCAGGAACGGATCGCCGTCCTCGTTGTGCGCGATCCAGCGCGTGCCGGCCGCGTCGCGCGCGGCCAGCGTCGTGCAGCCGTCCGGCGCGTTGTGGATCAGCTCGCCGCGGCAGTTCCACAGGAGGATGTCCTCGGCCGGCCAGCCGACACCCGCCGCGATCCCGTCCAGTTCCGCGACGAGATCGGGGTACGCGGCCAGCGCCGCCTGCCGCAGCGCATCGACGAACGGATGGCCGCGCCAGCGGCGCACGGCCTGCCACGCGCTGCTCTGCTGCATGTACGCGTCGAACACGGGACGGGCGAGTTCGCCGAGGCGCACGCCGATGTCGAACGGCGTACCGGCGATGACTGGAGTAAGGGAAAGCGGCATGTCGGCCATTTCGGTTTCGTTCAGGACACGTGTTTCAGGAATTCCTTCAGGCGCGGGGTCGGCGGCCGGTCGATCAGGTCGACCGGATGGCCGTCCTCGGCAATGCCGCCCTGATCCATGAACAGCAGCCGCGTGCCGACCCGTTTCGCGAAGCCGATCTCGTGCGTGACGACGATCATCGTCATCCCTTCGGTAGCGAGATCCTGCATCACTTTCAGCACTTCGTGGCGCAATTCCGGATCGAGCGCCGACGTCGGTTCGTCGAACAGCATCAGCCGCGGCCGGATCGCGAGTGCGCGCGCGATCGCGACACGCTGCTGCTGGCCGCCCGACAGCTCCGACGGGTAATGATTCGCACGCGATTCGAGGCCGACCTTGTCGAGCAGCGCCATCGCCTGGTCGCGGGCGTCGGCGCGTGACGCGCCGCGCACCTGGATCGGCCCGAACATCACGTTCTCGAGCGCGGTCATTTGCGGAAACAGGTTGAACTGCTGGAACACCATGCCGGCTTCGAGCCGGATGTTGCGGATCGTCGTCGCGTTGCCGCGCACGCTCTGGCCGTCGACGAGCAGTTCGCCGCCGGTGATTTTCTCGAGCGCGTTGATACAGCGCAGCATCGTCGACTTGCCCGAGCCGGACGGGCCGATCACGACGACCACCTCGCCCGCGTCGATCTTCAGGTCGATGTGCTTCAGCACCGGCACGTGGCCAAAACTCTTCGACACGTTCTGGAATTCGATCATGCTCATAGAATTCTCATCCTCTTTTCGACGAGCCGCAGCGTCAGCGTCATCGCGCCGGTCAGCAGCAGGTAGATGACGGCCACGGCGCTCCAGATCTCGACCGCCTGGAAATTGCCCGCGATGATTTCCTGCCCCTTGCGCGTCAGTTCGCCGACGCCGATCACGATGAACAGCGACGTGTCCTTCAGGCTCACGATGCACTGGTTGCCGAGCGGCGGAATCAGCCGCCGGAACGCGAGCGGCCCGACCACCTTCAGCAACACGCGCGGCATCGACAACCCCATCGCGAGCCCCGCCTCCGTCAGCCCCTTCGGGATCGACAGCAGCGCGCCGCGCACCACTTCCGCGAGATACGCGCCGGAATTCACCGTGATCGCGATGATCGCGGCCGTCAGGCCGTCGATGCGGATATGCGCGAGCAGCGGCAGCGCGAAGTACAGGAACATCACCTGCACGACGATCGGCGTGCCGCGAATCAACTCTATATAGACCTGGGCGAGCACGTTCATCGCCTTCGGTCCGTATGCGCGGAACATGCCCGCGATCATCCCGACGATGAAACCGCCCACCAGCCCGAAAAATGCGATGAACACCGTCAACCGGACCCCGTCCATCAGGTCCGGCAACGCCGCCCAGATCGCCGACCAATCGAAATTCACTTGTCGCTCCCCGTTCGATTCAAGACCGGCGCGGCCGCCCGGCCGCGCCATGGTGCGCCGTCGCGCTTACATCTTCGGCGGCTCGGCGCCGAACCACTTCTTGTAGATCTGCGCGTAGCGGCCGTCGGCCTTGATCTTCACGAGCGACGCGTTGACCTTCGGCACGAGCGGGCTGCCCTTCGGGAAACCCATCCCGTACTTGTCGCCGCTGACCGGCTGGCCCGCGACCTTCACCTTGCCCTTGCCTTCGTTGTTCACGAAGAACAGCACGTTCGGCGTGTCGTGCATCGCCGCGTCGACCCGGCCGGCTTCGAGCGCGAGGTAGGCCTGGTCGATGTTCGGGAACTGGCGGATCTCCTTCGGCTTCAGGTGCGCCTTGATCCAGTCGATGGTCGCGGTGCCCGTCTTCGCGGCGATCACCTTGCCGTTCAGGTCGTCGATCGACTTGATCGTCGTGTTGCCGGTCTGCACCATCGCCGCGAGACCGCTGTCGTAGTACGGCGCGGAGAAGTCGATCGCCTTCTTGCGCTCTTCCTTGATCGTCATCCCCGACAACGCGACGTCGATGTTCTGCGTCTGCAGGGCCGGGATCAGGCCCGCGAAATCCATCGGCTGGATCGTGTATTTCCAGCCCTGGTCCTTCGCGATCTCCGCCCACAGGTCGAGATCGAAGCCGACATACTTGTCGCCCTGCTTGAACTCGAACGGCATGAACGACGTATCGGTGCCGACGACGAGCGTCCTGGTATCCGCGTGTGCGAGGCTTGCGCCGAGCGCGGCAACGACCGCGACGGCTTTCAGGAAGGAACGGCGACTCATGATTTCTCTCCGCATGATTGAGCGATGTGACCGGCCAGCCGGCCGGCGGTAACGACGACATCAAGCCGCACCGCAACATGCGATGTCGAATTAGACCTTAGTGCAACAAGTGTTGTCAACCGCGATACTACGACAACAAAAAAACGCGCAACGGATAAATGCATCGAAACAAACCCGGGGCGCGTGGCGCGGATCAATCGGAGGAAAGGGAGGGTGGCGCGGGGCGAAGCACCCGGGCCGGATCACGCCGCGCCGGACGGCGGCGGCGCCTGGGCGCAGTTGGCGGTGACCGGGCCGGCTTGCGGCCCAGGGCGTCACGCATGAGAGGAGGAGGATCGCGCGGGCGCTCGGACAATCGTCGCGGCCCGCGCATAGGGTTTGTCAGCGTGAAGCGTCGGCGATCGGGTACGGTGCCGGGGTGGCGTCCCCCGCGACGCACGCACCCGCCGGCGTGACTCGACGAATGTTGCGACATGCGCGCGGAACCGCCGGAAGCAAGGCCCGCGCGCCGACGCGACGTCGCTTACACCGCCACCCCGCTAGCCTGATGCGACACGAGCCGCGCATACGCGCCCTGCCGCGCCAGCAGGTCCGCATGCCGTCCGGCCTCGATCACGCGGCCCTGCTCCATCACGAGGATCAGGTCGGCATTACGCACGGTCGACAGCCGGTGCGCGATGATGATCGACGTGCGCTGCGTCATCAGGTCTTCCAGCGCCGCGCGGATCTGCTGCTCGCTGATCGTGTCGAGGTGGGACGTCGCTTCGTCGAGGATCAGCACGGGCGCATCCTTCAGGAACGCACGCGCGATCGCGACGCGCTGCCGCTGGCCGCCCGACAGCTGCACGCCGCGCTCGCCGACGCGCGTCGCGAGCCCGTCCGGCAGCCGCGCGACGAATTCGCCGAGCGCCGCATGCTCGATCGCGCGCTGCACGTCCGCGTCGGACGCGTCGTTCGCCGCGAGCCGGATGTTCGCCTCCAGCGTGTCGTTGAACAGGTAGGTATCCTGCGCAACCAGCGCGATGTGCTGGCGCAGGTCGTCGAGCCGCAGGTCGCGTAGGTCGACGCCGCCGAGCGTCACGCGGCCCTGCTGCGGATCCCAGAAGCGCAGCAGCAGGCTCGCGACCGTCGACTTGCCGGCGCCCGACGCACCGACCAGCGCGACCGTGCTGCCAGGCGCCATCTCGAAGCTCACGCGGTCGAGCGCGGGCACGCTGCGGCCCGGGTACGTGAAGGACGTCGCCTCGAAGCGCACCGCCGGATCGGCGGGCAGCGCATGCGTGCCGTCCGTCACCGGCACGGGCTCCTTCTCGAGCGCGCGCAGGCGGCGCGTCGACGCGATCGTGTCGGCGAGCTGGCGCGCGACCTGGCCGATTTCGGCGACCGGCATGAAGGCGGCCACCGCGACCAGCACCAGCAGCGGCAACGACTCGTGCGGAAACCAGCCGCGCGCGCACAGCAGCGCGCCGAGCGCCGCGACGACCAGCCCGCCGAGCCCGCTCGCGACTTCCAGTGCGGCGCTCTGCGCCGACAGGTCGTCGAGCAGCCTGGCGCGTTGCTTCCGGTACGCATCGACTTCGGCCACGAACGCTTCGCGCCGGCGCGCGACGGCCTGGAACGCGGTCAGCTCCGCGAGCCCCTGGATCGTCTCGGTCAGGTGCGCGCCGAGCTGGCCGAGCGCTTCGCGCGCGCCGGTGCCAAGCCGGTCGACCTCGCGCCGCGCCAGCACCGGCGCAAGCCCGGCCCACAACAGGAACGGCAGCAGCGCGAGCGCGAGCGGCCACGCGACCGACGCGAGCAGCACCAGCACGGCGGCCGGCACGAGCACCGCGACGAACGCGGGCGCCAGCGTATGCGCATAGAAATACTCGACGGTCTCGACGTCCTGCGTCGCGAGCGACACGAGATCGCCGGAACGGCGGCGCAGCAGCCCGGCCGGTGCGAGGCGTTCGAGCGTCGCGAACAGCGCGATGCGCATTTCCGCGAGCAGCCGGTACGCCATGTCGTGCGCGAGCCACGATTCGAGCCAGTGCAGCACGGCCGCCACCGGCGCGATCACGAGCAGCGCCGTGACGAGCGCCGGGCTCACCTGGCCGCCCGGTACCGCACCGACCACCAGCGCGCCGATCACGCCGACGCCGATGAACGCGAGCACGCGGCCGATCCCGAACAGCACCGTCAGCACGACCTTGCCCGTCCACGGCCGCACGAACCGCAGCAGCGTCCGCAGCGTTTCCGGCCAGCCGATCTCCGCCGCATCGTCGTTCAGCGGCCGCACCTGCGGGCCGGACGACGCACGCGCGGTCGCGCCGGCCGTCGTCGCCACGCCGGCCGATTCGGCGACCGCCTCCAGTTGCGGCCCCATCAGCCGGCGATACGGGCCGTCACGCGCGATCAGCGCCGCGTGCGTGCCCTCGTCGACCACCTGCCCCTGGTCGAGCACCAGGATGCGGTCGGCGCCGATCACGCTGGACAGCCGGTGCGCGAGCACGAGCGTGGTGCGCCCGCGTGTGAGCCGGTCGAGTGCCTGCTGGATCAACGCTTCGTTCTCCGCGTCGACCGACGACAGCGCCTCGTCGAGCAGCAGGATCGGTGCGTCGCGCAGCAGCGCGCGGGCAATCGCGAGGCGCTGGCGCTGGCCGCCCGACAGCATGAGCCCGCGTTCGCCGATGCGCGTCGCATAACCGTCCGGCAGCGCCGAGATGAAATCGTGCGCGTTGGCCGCACGCGCGGCGGCGATCATGTCCGCGTCGCTCGCGTCGGGGCGGCCGAGCCGCAGGTTGTCGGCGACGCTGCCGTCGAACAGCGTCGCATCCTGCGCGACGACCGCGATCATCTCGCGCACCTGGCCGGCATCGAGCGTCCGCACGTCGCGGCCGCCGATGCGGACCGCGCCGCCCTGCGCATCGTGCTGACGCAGCAGCAGGCGCACGATGGTCGATTTGCCCGCGCCGCTCGGCCCGACGATGGCGACCGTCTCGCCTTCGCGAACCGAGAAGCTCAGCGCCGCATGCGCGTCGGCGCGACGCCCCGGATACGCGAAGCTGACGGCGTCGAACGCGATCTCCGGCCGCAGGCCCTGCACGCGCGGCGCATCGGCGGAAGGCGTCTGGCTCCGCGCATCGAGCAGCGCGTGGATCGCATTCGCCGCCGACTGGCCGATCATCCCCTGATGCAATACCGAACGCAGGTCGCGCAGCGGCCGGAAGATCTCGCTGCCGGCCATCAGCACGATCAGCAGCGCCTCGAGGCTCATGTCGCCGTGCCGCACGCGCCACGCGCCGACCGCGATCGCGGCGGCCGCGCCGAGGCCGGTGCCGAGATCGGTGAAGAGCCGCGTCAGCAGGCCGAGCGCGAGCACCCAGAACGTGCTGTCGGACAGCGCGCGCGCCTTCGCGGCCAGCTTCGCGCCGAACGCCGTGCCTTGCCCGAACGCCTTCAGCGTCGGCAGGCCTTGCACCGCGTCGAGAAACTCCTCGCCGAATGCCTTGAATGCGGCCGAGCGCGCGAGCGCCGCGCGCTTGTCGGCGCGATGCACGAGTTGCGGCAGCGCCAGCGTGACCAGCGCCGCGACCAGCAGGATGGCGGCCGTCGGCACGTCCCACCATGCGAGCACCGCGAAGATCATCACCGGCGCGCAGGCGGCGATCACGAGTTGCGGCAGGTAGGTGCCGAAAAAGGTCTGCAGCTGCTCGACGCCGTCGACGACGGCCAGCATCACGCCGCCCGTGCGTTCGCCGCTGAACCATGCGGGGCCGAGCGCCGCGATCCGGTCGAACAGCCGCGCGCGCAGCGTGGCCTGCACGCGTCCGGCCGTGTGCTGCGCGAGCACCGTGCGGCGATGGTCGAGCCACGCGCGCAGCAGCACGCAGGCCGCCGTTGCAACGACGGCTTCGCCGATGCTGCGCGCCGGCGCGCCGGAAAAGACCAGCGCCAGCACGCGGCCGAGGAACACGAAGCGCAGGATCCCGACACCCATCGCGAGCAGTCCGAGCGCGACGGCCGCGGCGACCCGCCAGCGCAGTCCCGCCATCATTGCCCATAGTCGTCGGTCGAAATACATGAAGCCCTCCGGTAGTGTCTGGTTGCATTTTTTCTTGACCGGATCGAGGCTACCCGCGCCGCCTGCGCGCGGCAAAAGATGATTTTTCAACGGGTGTTGAGTCAACTACAATACCCGGCATGTCGCACCTCCCTCCCCTCAGCGCGTTGCGGGCTTTCGAGGCGGCCGTCCGCCTCGGCGGGTTCGCGCGCGCGGCGGTCGAGCTAAACGTGTCGACGAGCGCGGTCAGCCACCAGATTCGCGCGCTCGAGGAATCGCTCGGCGCGCGGCTGCTCGAACGCAGCACGGGGCTCGGTGGCATCGGCCTCACGCCGGCCGGCGAGCGCCTGCTACCGGCCGTCAGCGATGCGCTGTCGCGCCTCACCGATGCCTGCGCCGAGATTCGCGGCACCGCGCAACGGCTCACCGTCTCCGCCAACGCGCCGTTTTCGGCAATGTGGCTCGCACGCCGCCTCGCGGAATTCTCGTCGCTTCATCCCGACACGCCGCTGCACGCCGTCGTGCTCGACGACGAACCGGATTTCGCGCGCAGCGGCGTCGATCTGGCGATCGTGCACGTGCCCGCGCACCGGCTGCGGGACGACGACGACGTGCTGATCCGGGAGACGGTGTTCCCGGTGTGCAGCCCCGAGCTGTTTCCGTACGCATCGGGGCACGTGTGCCGCTCGCGGCTGCTGCAGGAGATGCACGAGAACAGCCCCGAGATCGACTGGCACAACTGGGCATCGGAATTCGGCTTGCCGGACGACTTCGAGACAAAGATCGTCCGTTACAGCAGTTTCAGCCAGGTGATCGGCGCGGCGGTCGGCGGCGCGGGCATCGCGCTCGGCCGCGTGCCGCTGATCGAGCCCGAACTGCGCAGCGGGCGCCTGGTGCCGCTGGTGCCGGGCCTCGCACGCGATGCGTCATGGCGCTTCGTGCTGCGTCGCAACCCGTCCGCGCGGCACCGGCTGCTCGATCCGTTGATCGCGTTCCTGCGTCGCGAAGCCGAAACCGAAGCCGCGCCACCCGCCACGCTCGCGAAGATCGTTGCGCCCGCATCCAACGACAGTCACGCGCGCGGCGCGGGCGGCGCCTGACGGGCCGGCACACGAAGCCGGCCTCGCCTCGCCTTGCCAGCCGGCGCCTACGGCGCAGCGAAGAACAACGCGACCACGCACGCCATCCCGCCGAACCACACGAGCGAACGCAGCGACGCCCAGTTCAGCAGGTACATCAGCGTGTAGACGATCCGGATCGCGACGAACGCCATCGCGAGCTGGTCGACGCGATGCACGTTCGCGCCGTTGTGCCATGCCACCACCAGCGCGGCCGTGAACAGCGCGAGCGCCTCCCATGCGTTCTGGTGCGCGGCCTGCGCCCGCGCGCGCCAGCCTTCGAGCTTCGCCAGGTAGTCGCGCGGCGCGCGGTTGTCGTAACCCTTGCGGGCCTTCGCGAGAAACGTCATCGTGAACGGCAACAGCGCGACGATGAACAGGCACAGCTGGGACGTCGTCATCAAAAGTCTCCTCCTTTATCGTTACATTGATCAATGACAAGATCGCCGAGAGCTTAGCATTGCGTCATGCCGTTCGCGCACCGGTTTTCTAGACGGGAGACTCGGCTGCGCGGCCTGTCGACAGAAGCGCCCAGCCAGGACGAACACAAAAATTTCCACCAAATCGTCGACAAATACGTTAATTAAAACTGGTCGAACACCAATAAGATAGCGCTCAACACTGGCCCGGCGTGTTTTCGCGCCGGACTGCCGAACCCACGCCGCCGCGCGCGCCCAACGACATCCGATCCGAGACATCGCCATGCCCCGTCCCATCGTCGCCCATATCCGCCCCGACGCCATCCGCCACAACCTCGACTTCATCCGCCGCACCGCCGCGCAGTCGCGCGTGTGGGCCGTCGTCAAGGCCGACGCATACGGCCACGGCATCGAGCGGATCTATCCGGGCCTCGCGGCCGCCGACGGCATCGCGCTGCTCGACCTCGATGAAGCCGTGCGCGTGCGCGAGCTCGGCTGGGACAAGCCCGTGCTGCTGCTCGAAGGGATCTTCGAGCCGGCCGACGTCGAGCTGGCCGACCGTCATCGGCTGACGGTGTCCGTGCACTGCGACGAACAGCTCGACCTGCTGATCGCGGCAAAGCCGCGGCAGCCGATCGACATCCAGCTCAAGATGAACTCCGGGATGAACCGCCTCGGCTACCGGCCCGCCGTTTTCCGCGCGGCGTGGGAGCGCGCGGCCGGCGCGCCGTCGATCGGCAAGATCACGCTGATGATGCATTTCGCGAACGCCGACGAAGGCCAGGCCGACTGGCAGCTCGAACAGTTCGATGCGGCCACGGCGGGGATTCCCGGCGAGCGCTCGACGTCGAACTCGGCGGCCGTGCTGTGGCATCCGCACGCGCACCGCGACTGGGTGCGGCCCGGCACGATCCTGTACGGTGCATCGCCGACGGGTGCGTCGCGGGATATCGCCGACACGCCGCTGATGCCCGCGATGACACTGACGAGCAAGATCATCGGCGTGCAGACGCTCGCGCCGGAAGAAACCGTCGGCTACGGCCGCCGCTTCAAGGCCGACCGGCCGATGCGGATCGGCGTCGTCGCGTGCGGTTATGCGGACGGCTATCCGCGCCACGCGCCGACCGGCACGCCGATCGCGGTGGACGGCGTGATGACGCGCGTCGTCGGCCGCGTGTCGATGGACATGCTGACCGTCGACCTGACGCCGTGCCCGGACGCGGGCATCGGGTCGAGCGTCGAGCTGTGGGGCGACCAGGTGAAGGTGGACGACGTGGCGGAAGCCAGCGGCACGATCGGCTACGAGCTGATGTGCGCGCTCGCGCGCCGCGTGCCGGTCGTGATCGTGCCGCCCGGTGCGTCGAGCGAACAGCCGGCGCTGCGGACCGGAAGCTACGGGCGCTGACACGGGTCGCTGCCGCGGCGCGCGGCCGCGCGCTACGCCGCAAGTGCCGCTTCGGTTGCGGGCTGCCTCGGGCAGCCCGTTCGTTTTCCGGTGGACGGGACAGGCCCGGGTTACGGCCCTTCCGCGCCGTTCGCCGGCCTTCGACGTCGCACTACGAACGCCACGTCGGCTTGCGCTTCTCGAGGAACGCGTCGATCCCCTCGCCCGCATCCTCTTCCATCATGTTGCGCGCCATCACGTCGCCCGCATATGCATAGGCTTCGTCGAGCGGCAACTCGCGCTGGCGATAGAACATCTGCTTGCCGTAGCGCACCGCGGCCGGGCTCTTCGCGACGATCTCGGCGACCTTGCGTGCGACGGCCGCGTCGAGCGCGTCCTCGGGCACGGCCTCGTTGACGAGCCCCCACGCGGCGGCCGTCGCCGCATCGACGAAACGCCCGGTCACGAGCATGTCGAACGCGCGCTTCGCCGTGACGTTGCGGCTCAACGCAACGGCCGGCGTCGAACAGAACAGCCCGACGTTGATGCCCGACACCGCGAAGCGCGCGGTATCGGCCGCGATGGCCAGATCGCACGCGGCGACGAGCTGGCAACCGGCCGCCGTCGCGATGCCGTGCACGCGCGCGATCACCGGCACCGGCAACGCGCGCATCGCGAGCATCACGCGGCTGCATTGCGCGAACAGCGTGCGGTAGTAATCGAGCTCGGGTGTGCCGCGCATCTGCCGCAGGTCGTGGCCCGCGCAGAACGCCCGGCCTTCGGCGGCCAGCACGACGCAGCGCACGTGCGGATCGGCCGCCAGCGTATCGAACGCATCGTGCAGGCTCGCGAGCATCGCCTCGGATAACGCGTTGAATTGCTGCGGGCGATTCAGTCGCAGCGTGACGACGCCGTCGTGCGCGTCGCGCAACAGGATCGGCCCGGCAGTCTCTTGATCGGATTCCATGATGATTCGCTCGACGGGGTTCGGCAGGGTTCGACACGACGTGAACGCGCG
>JABLTH010113460.1_pt1 | contig 58586 bp, 54 predicted proteins | sample 7875711 | NCBI WGS metagenome assembly JABLTH01 (sample SAMN14941262, study PRJNA633318) | bioreactor metagenome | isolation source: bioreactor | place: China | collected 2019-03-05 | reverse complement strand
TCGAACGGCGCATTCGCGAGATCGTGCACGGGCAGGCCGCGAGCTACGGCGCGACGGCCGAGATCGATTACCGCCACGACTATCCGGTGCTCGTCAATCACGCGGCGGAAACCGCCTTTGCGCGCGACGTCGCCCGCGAATGGGGCGGTGACGGCGCGCTGATCCCCCATCTGCGGCCGATCGCGGCAAGCGAGGACTTCGCATTCATGCTGAACGCTTGCCCCGGCAGCTACCTGTCGATCGGCAACGGCGAAGGCAATGGCGAAGGCGGCGCCGGATGCGGGCTGCACCATCCCGGCTACGACTTCAACGACGCGTGCCTCGCCATCGGCGCGAGCTACTGGATTGCGCTGGCGGAGCGTTATCTCGCGTGACGCAACCGCATGATCTTGACTGACGATTCACACGAGGAAGGAGACTGGCAATGAAGCAGTGGAAGCAATGGAAACGGATGGCGGCGCTCGCGTTGGCGCTGGCGGCAGGGGCGGCGCATGCGGGTGACTGGGCGGGCAGGGAGATTCGCCTCGCGGTCGATCCGACTTACCCGCCGCTCGAGTACAAGCTGCCCGACGGCACGCTGACGGGCTTCGGGATCGACATCACGAATGCGTTGTGTGCGGAGCTGCATGCGCGCTGCGTGTGGGTCGAATCGAGTTTCGACGGGATGATTCCGGGGCTGCTCGCGCGCAAGTTCGACGTCATCGCGTCGTCGATGACGATTACGCCGAAGCGGCAGCAGCAGATCGCCTTCACGAATCGGATCTCGAATGCGCCGGCGCGCCTCGTCGCGCGCAAGGGTTCGCCGCTGCTGCCGACGGCCGGCGCGCTGAAGGGCAAGCGTGTGGGCGTCGAGCAGGGCTCCACGCAGGCCGACTATGCGATCGCGAACTGGCAGCCGGCCGGCGCGCAGATCGTGTCGTACCCGAACCAGGACCAGGTCTATGCCGATCTCGTGACGGGCCGGCTCGACGCGGCGTTCCAGGCATCGATCGCGGCGAGCGACGGTTTCCTGAAGAAGCCGCAGGGCAAGGATTTCGCGTTCGTCGGCGCGGCGATCGACGACGTGAAGTATTTCGGGCAGGGCGACGGGCTCGGGCTGCGCAAGCAGGACAACGACCTGCGCGACGCCTTCAACCGCGCGCTCGCGACGATCCTCGCGAACGGCACGTACCAGCGGATCAACCGGAAGTATTTCGACTTCGACATCTACGGCACGAAGTAAGCGGTGGCGCCATGCCTGGCGCGGTAACGACACAATAAATAAGGATGACGGATGAACTGGAGACTGATTTTCGTCGCGATGCCGGCACTGTGCGCCGCGCCCGCGTTCGCGCAAGGCAGCGTCACGCTATACGGCCTCGTCGATGCGGGCATCGACTACACGAACAATGTCGGCGGCCATGGCGCATGGCAGATGGCGAGCGGCTTCGCGCAGGGCAGCCGCTGGGGGCTGAAGGGCAGCGAGGACCTGGGGGGCGGCTACAGCGCGCTGTTCCAAGTCGAGAACGGCTTCAACGTGAACAGCGGCACGCTCGCGCAGGGCGGCCGCATGTTCGGGCGGCAGGCGTACGTCGGCCTCGGCAGCGCGCGGTTCGGCACGCTGACGCTCGGCCGGCAATACGATGCGGTGGTCGACTATCTCGCACCGACCACCGCGAACGGCAGTTGGGGCGTCTATCCGTTCTCGCATCCGCTCGACAACGACAACACCGGCAATACGTTTCGGGTCAACAACACGGTCAAGTATGCGAGCCCGGATTTCGCCGGCTTCTCGTTCGGCGGCACGTACAGCTTCAGTAACGACACGGGCTTTGCGAACAACCGGCAATGGAGCGTCGGCGCGCAGTACGAGCAGGGCGGGTGGCTCGTCGGCGCGGCCTTCCTGAATGCGGACAACCCGGGTGCGACGCCGGGCGGCGCGATCGCGGGCTCGGGATCGGTCGGCGCCGATGCGAACTTCGCGTCGGCGCGGCTGCGGATCTTCGGTGCGGGCATCAACTACACGGCGGGGCCCGCGACGGTCGGGTTCGCGTACACGAACAGCAACGTCACGCGGCCGACCGCGAACGTCGGTTACCTGTTCGGCGACGAAACGATCGAGCCCGTGACCGGCCCGCTCGCAGGCGGCACGATGACGTCGATCAAGTACCGGAACTTCGAAGTGAACGGCAAGTACCAGTTCACGCCCGCGCTGTTCGTCGGGGCGCAGTACGTGTACACGACGGTGCGCTACGACGCGACGACGGGCACCGCGAAGCCGAAGATCCATTCGCTCGGGCTGATGGCCGACTACACGCTGTCGAAGCGCACGGACGTATACCTGATGGGCGCCTGCCAGCGGATCGCGGGCGACGCGACGGGCTCGTCGCTCGACCAGGCCTATGTTCCCGGCGCGGCGGACCTGTCGTCGACCTCGAAGCAGCTGATGATTCACGCGGGGATTCGTCACCGGTTCTGACGCCGGATGCAGCGGGCGAAGCCGCCCGCTGCCCGTCACCCCGATGCGCTTACTGCGCGACGCGGATCACGACCTTGCCGAAGTGCTGCCCCGACTGCAGGTACGCATACGCCTGCGGCGCTTCGTCGAAGCCGAACACGCGATCGACCACCGGCTTGATCCGCTTCGCGTCGACGAGGCGCACGACGTCGTCGAGCATCGCGCGGCTGCCGACCATGATCCCCTGCAGCCGCCGGATCCCGCCGATCAGCGACAGCAGCCCGAGCTCGGGGCCGCCGAAGCTGCTGAGGCCGCCGATCACCGACACGGTGCCGCCCATCTTCGTCGCGGCGACCGAGCGCGGCAGCGTATCCTTGCCGCCGACTTCGACGACCAGATCCGCACCCGCGCCGCCGGTGAGCCGCAGCACGTCGTGTTGCCATTCAGGCGTGGCGCGATAGTTGATGGTTGCGTCCGCACCGAGCGCGCGGGCGCGTTCGAGCTTCGCGTCGCTCGACGACGTGACGATGGTGCGCAGCCCCGCGGCATGCGCGAGCTGCAGCGCGACGATCGACACGCCGCCCGTGCCGAGCAGCACGACGGTCGCGCCGGGCCCCAGGCCGCCGTCGGCGAACAGCGCGTTCCATGCGGTGATGCCCGCGCACGACAGCGTCGCCGCCTCGTCGTAGTCCAGATGCGCGGGAATCGCGACCAGCGCCGCTTCGTCGGACACGAAGTGCTCGGCCAGCACGCCGTCGAAATGCGAGCCGGGCGATCCCGCGGTTTTCTGCGGCGTCGGCGGCCCTTCGATCCAGCGCGGGAAGTAGGTGTTGATCACGCGATCGCCGGGCTTGAAGCGCGTGACGTCGCGGCCCGTTTCGATGACTTCGCCGGCGCCGTCGGCAACCGGAATCAGCGCTTCGTTGCCGATGCCGAGATAGTCGCCGCGCGCGAACATCAGGTCGCGATAGTTCAGGCCGGCGGAATGGATCTTCACGACGACGTCGGTCGGCCCGACCGCGCGGCGTGTCGCGTCGATGCGCCGAAGCCCGGCCACACCGTCGCCCGGTTTTACTTGCCATGCGTGCATGTCGACTCCTTTTTCGAGATAGTGCGGACTATCATAGTGTTGCGCGCAGGGACGCATTGACGATAATTCGGCCGACGACTGTCGCCTGCATGGACACAAACCTGTTATCCAACCGGAGCGAAATGGCATGGACGAGCGGCTCAGAGGCGTTGCCGAATTTGTCGACGTAGTGGATTCGGGTAGCTTCGCGGCGGCCGCGCTGCGGCTCGGCGTCACGCGCTCGGCGGTCGCGAAGGTCGTCGCGCGGCTCGAGCGCCGTCTCGGCACCCGGCTGCTGCAGCGCACGACACGCCAGCTCGGCCTGACCGACGAAGGGCTCGTCTATTACGAACAGTGCCGGCGGCTGCTCGCCGAACTCGGCGAGACGGAGGCCGCGCTCGACGCGGGCCAGCGCGAGCCGGCGGGGCGGCTACGTGTCAGCGTGCCCGTGCTGTTCGGCCGGCAATGCGTGGCGCCCCTCATGCGGCGCCTCGTGGAGCGCCATCCGCGGCTCGAAATCGACGTGTCGTTCAGCGATCGCGTGGCCGACCTCGTCAACGACGGCTTCGACATCGCGGTGCGCATCGGCGAGCTCGCCGATACGAGCGCGCTCGTCGGCCGCAAGCTCGGCGTGCAGCGCATGGGCATCTGCGCATCGCCCGCGTATCTCGAACGTCATGGCCGGCCGGCGGGGCTCGACGAACTCGCGTCGCACGTCGGCATCGCGTATTCGCGCGGCGGGCAGCCGACGCCGTGGCCGATAGTCGGCGCGAACGGCGCGGTGCACGACCATCGTCCGGCCGGGCGCCTGCGGCTCGACGACCTGCAGGCCATTGCGGATGCGGCCGCCGCCGGCGCGGGCCTCGCGTGGCTCCCCTGCTGGCTGATGGCGCCTTACCTGCGCGACGGCCGCCTCGCGCTCGTGCTGGACAGCAACAGCGTGTCGGGCGCCGAAGTGTTCGCGGTGCGGCCGGCATCACGCCACGTGCCGTCGAAGGTGCGTGTCGTCATCGATGCGCTCGTCGACGAGATACCGAAGATGCTCGCGTCGGATGGGTGAGGCAGTACGCGGTCGGCCATGCGGTCGCCGCAAGATCTCAACTCGACGCCCCACGCGGATTGCAGTCCACCGAATACTCGGCATGCTCGCCGTTGACGTGCAGAACCAGTGTCGCCTTGCAGATATCGCTCGAATCGACGCTCAGCCGCAGCGTCGCGAGCGGCTGATCCTCGCCGCCCGCGAGCCGCGATTCGCCGGAGCGCGTCAGCGAGGCCGAACCCGCGCCGCCGGTGCGGGTGATGCGCAGGCTGTACGACACGTCGACCGGTGCGGCCGCGCGCACGTGCGGCACGATATTCACGCCGCCGGCGCTGGCGGCGATGTCGAAATAGGCGCTGAGATCGTGAATGCCAACCATGATCGTCCCCTGTCGAATGAAAAAAAGGCCGAACGGGCATCCGTCCGGCCTTTCCGTTACACCGGCGGCGCTTAGTGCTGCTTGACCGAAACGGTGTTGTTGAAGCCGTTCTGGTTGATGCTCGCGTAGTTGGCGTTGCCTTGTTGCACCAGCGTGGCGTTGTTGTTGTAGCCGGTCTGCGTCACGTAGCCCAGGTTACCCGTGCCGGACACTTGCGACGCGTTGATGACGTTGAAGCCGCCGGCCTGCGAAAGGCTCAGCACGTCATCCGCACCCGTCTGCGACGCATTGGCGTAGTTGCCGATGTCGAGCGTCTGGTTCACCGTCGTCAGCGACCCCGATGCCGCCGATTGCGCCACGTACGCCTGGTTGTTCGCCGAGCTCTGCGCGATGGATGCCGTCGAGCCTGCCGAACTGGTTTGCGTGATCGTTGCCAGGTTGTTCGCGGCGGTTTGCGTGATGGTCGCGCTGTTGCCGAAGCCGAACTGCTGCGAGATCGCCGCGGTGTTCTGGGCGGCCGACTGGTTGATCGTCGCGGCGTCGCCGAACTCGAGCGTCTGGTTGACCGTGGCGTTGTTGCCGTCCGCCGTCTGCGTGATCGAGGTGGTATTGCTGCTCGCCAGGATCTGGTTGACCGTCGCGGTGCTGCCGGCCACGCCACCCGATTGCGAAATCGTCGTCAGGTTGGCGCCGCCGAACCACGAATTCACGTTGGCGGTTGCGGTGCCGCTCTGGGTCGTCGTGACATTGTCGCCACCTTCCGCGAACTGCGTCACGTTGGCGTTGGTCGCGCCGCCCGTTTGCGTGATCGACGTCGTGTTCGCGCCGCCCCAGGAGGTCTGGACAGACGCGGTGCCGTTGTTGCCGGTCTGCGTGATGCCGACGGTGTTGCCGATGGTGTCCGTCTGCGTCACGCTCGCGTTGTTGCCGATCGCCGTCTGGCTCGGCGTGCCCTGGTTGATCGTCACGGTGTTCCAGCCGCCGCCCTGCTGCGAGATCGACGCGGTGTCGATGTAGCTGTACTGGTTGATCGTGTTGACGTCGTATTGCGGGCCGCCCGTGTACGCCGACGTCGTCTGCGTGATGGTCGCCGAGAAATCGCCGCCGCCGGATTGCGTCACGTAGTTCTTCTCGTGCGACGAGCCCGTTTGCGACACGTTCACGCTCGAATACGGCTGCGCCCACCAGGAGTTCTGGTTGATCACGGTCGTATCGTCGGTACCGCCCTGGGTCGTCACGTTGGCGACGAACCCGTAGCGGGGATCGTTACCGGACGCCGACTGGGTAATCGCCACCGAATCCCCGGTCGTCGCCGTCTGTTCGACGGTTGCCGAGTTGTAGTTGCCGGTTTGCCCGATGCTCACGGTGTTACCCGATGAATCGGCCTGTGCGGCGGCCGATGCGAGCATCAGCACGGCGATTGCGATTGCAGACTTGGTCACCTTCATTTGTTGCTCCTGATTCGAAAGAAAATTTGCCGGAAAAGTCGGTCTTTGCCGGCACCCCCGCCATTCGAGGACGCTCTCACGCCTCACCCCTCTGCACTTCAAGCACAGCACCTGCGACCTGCGTAACCGTTACCGCGTCAGCACCGTGGCGCGCGCACCGTGGCCGCTCTGAATCACCTGGATGCCGGTGTTCGAGCCGCCTTGCACGATGTTCACCGCGTTGTTGCTGCCGTTCTGCGTGACGCGCGCCGACAGCGACGTGCCGACCTGCGTCGAATCGACCGAATTGCCGGCGCCGTTCTGCTGCACCTGCAACGTGTTGCCGTTGCCGCGCTGCGTCGCCTTCAACGTGTTGCCGAAGCCGGCCTGCGAAGCCGCGACCCAGTTCTGCGCACCGGTCTGCCGCGCGACGATCGAGTTGCCGTCGCCGGCCTGCCGGATCAGCGCACCGTTGTGGCCCGCCTGGTCCAGCGACGCGCCGTTGCCGCCGCCGTCCTGCCGGACCGCGACGATGTTGCCGCTGTAGTCGAAGGCAGGTTCGGGCGGGCCGAGATCGCTGAGCGGCACAGGTGCGCCCGACGCGGCCTGCATGGCCGCCGCTGCCGCCACGGTCGCGAGCACCCGCCGCATCACGCGGGCACGCCCGCTCCGCTCACGCTGTCGATTCATCATGTTTTCTCCGCTGGCCGGCCTGATGCCGGTTAATGAGTGGACGCGCCCGGACGATCGATCTTCTGCGGGTCGTACGCGGTGTTGGCGTCCTCCATGTCCTGCGCGTATTGCCGGTCTTCCTGCAGATACCGCTGCATCGTCGGGTCGTACCAGTCCTGGTCGTTCTTCAGCGCCCAGGTCTGGTTCGCGACACCCTGGACGATCAGGTGCGTGAGCGCCGATTCGATCGCTTCGTTGACGCAGATCTGCGCGGGTTCGTTGCGGGTCAGCCCGACTTCCGCCTGCAGCAGGTCCTTGAAGCCGACGAAGCGATAGACGCCCGTGTCGACCTGATACGAGTAGACGGTCTTGGTCGTCGAGACGCTGTTGAGCACCTGGCCCGTGCGGATGTCGATCGCGCGCAGGTTGACGGTGACCTGGTCGACCCGGTATTGCATCGATCCGCTGATGCCGAGGTAGGCGACACCGGCCCCGCCGGTCCGGACGTTCGTGTCGTAGCCGACGATGCCGCCTTCGAGCACGATGTTTGCCGGCATGAGCGGCGCCATTGCATCGTTCTGCGCCTTCTTCGCATCCGCGCCGTCGGTGGCGCGCATGATCTTGCGTTCGGTCAGGAGGTCCTGCAGGTTTTCGCGTTCCACCGGCGTGAACCAGCCGGAGTCGCGCATCGCCTTGACCAGGAACGACGCGCCGCCCTGCGTGACCTGCGACGAAAACGAGCTGTCCGGCGACGCCTTGTACTGCCCGGTCAGGTCGCGAAAGCCGTAGACGGCCGCGACGATCTTGCCCTTCGGCGGCGGGAGATGCGTGAGGTCGCGCGTGGTGCGCGTCGGCGGTGTCAGCGTGGCATTGCTCAGCGCGGGCATCGGCCGCGTGACGCAGCCGGCCAGCGACAGCAGCAGCGCTGCAATCGTTGCGATCCGTGTCATCCCCGTGTCGAAGCGGGCCCGTTCAGCGTTTTTTCTCATGATTCGCCCAGTCGTTTTTTTCGATTCATTGGCCGTTGCTGACGATGAAGGTCGACGTCGCGCCCGTCGTCTTGTCGGTGGTCGTCACTTGCAGGTTGCCGTTGCCGGCCGCACTCACGACGATCGTGAAATTGCCCGTGCTGATCGTTCCCGGCTTGAGGTCGCCGTTGGTGCCGACGATCGAGTTCGTCACCGAGCTGGCGACGCGCGACAGGATCGCCTGCTGCAACTGCGCATTGAACTGGTCGAGGGACGACGTGGAAGTCGGCGACGAGTACGCGGACAGCGACGGATCCGTGTGCTTGTTCTGCGCATTCGCCTCGTTGAGCAGGTTGGGGCCGTTTGCCGGGTTGCCGCCGAAGTTCGGGTTGTTCGGCTGATAAACCAGTGTCGACGACCATGTGCAAGGCGAAACCGCGGTCATCGCGACCAGGGCGATCAAGCTCAATCCGTTTCGATTCATTTCTCCTAACCCCTTGTTTTCGATTAATCGACTAAATCTCGTCTTTCGCCAGATCCGAATCGGGGAACAGCAAATTCGACAGATCGTCCTGAATGACGGTTTGAAAGGAAATATTGGCGGCGCTTTCGGCCACGGCCTTGACGTTGGCCCGCGCAATCGGCAGGAAGGTCTGGAATACGCGCTTCTGCTGGAATTCGACCCAGATCAGGCTGCCGTAACGCCCGGACGGGCGTTCGTGAATGGCGACCATGTAGCGCTCGCTCAGCGGGATTTCCGACCACGTCTGCGAGAAGTAGGTATAGAAATCGCGGCCGGCGAGCGTCACGGCATCGGTGGTCACCGTGCCGCCGAGCTGATCTTCCGGAAGGGCGCGGCGGGCGGCCGCCCGTGCGCCGGCCGCCGCGGCGCCCGCCGCCGGCTGCGCAACGGCCGGGCCCGCGCCGGGCGCGGGCTTCGGTGCTTCGAGGATCCGCTCGGCGTTCAGCAGCGTCGACGGCGGCGCGATCGGATGTCCGCCGTTCGCCGCGGCGGAAGGCGGCGCGACGACGGTGTCCTGGGCCTGCGCGCGTGCCGTCGCGAACAGCGACAGGCACGTCACGGCCCCCCAGGCAAATCGCCTGCTTGCGCTCGATTCCATTTCCCCGACCCCGGATTCATTTGTACGAAATATGGCGGCGCCCGATTTTCGGGTTATTCGTTCCTGGTCGAACGCGGCACATGGTGGGGGGAGTCAGCAAGAGGCATGCCTGTCGCTGTTTCAAACGGAATTTATTTTAAAGTCGTTATTCGTCTAATTTTTCTGATGTGCATTTCATTCGCGTAAAACGTTTGCGGATGTGATATCTCATTAACAATATTTCTTTTTCATTCGGCGTATTGCGATTAAATCAGACGATAAATCGTGCCAATCGTGATTTGGAAATTCCTTGCGCAGCTGATGCGCGGTAAACGTAACGTGTTGCTACGGACACGCTCGTAACGACACGACGTAACGTCCGTTACGCACGTAGAATCGTCCGACCAAAGCGCAGGTTCCGGGTCTCCACTCCGGCAACCTCTCTCCACGCTCTTCACGTGAACGGACTTCGGGAGCACGCATGTCATCTCGCACCTATCTCGTCACCGGCGCAACGCGCGGCATCGGCCTCGCGGTCAGTACCTTGCTCGCACGGCACGGTCATCACGTCATCGGCCTCGCGCGAAATGTGCAGGGCATCGACTTTCCCGGCGAATTGCGCGCGTGCGATCTCGCCGACATCGAACAGACGGCCGCAACGCTTGCCCGTATCGGCGAGCAGCACGTTGTCGACGGTATCGTGAACAACGCGGGCATCGTGATGCCGCAACCGCTCGGGCAGATCGATTTCCGGTCGCTGCAGACCGTGTTCGATCTCAACGTGCGGGCCGCGATCCAGGTCACGCAGCACTTTGCGGACGCGATGAAGGCGCGCGGCCACGGGCGCATCGTCAACATCTGCAGCCGGGCGATTTTCGGCAGTCTCGATCGCACCGCGTATTCCGCCGCGAAGAGCGCGCTCGTCGGCTGCACGCGCACGTGGGCGCTCGAACTGGCCGAACATGGCGTGACCGTCAACGCGGTGGCGCCGGGGCCGATCGAGACGGAACTGTTCCGGCTGACGCGGCCCGTCGGCAGCGAAGCCGAACGCAAGGTGCTCGCGACGATTCCCGCGCGCCGGCTCGGCACGCCCGACGACGTGGCGGCCGCGATCGCGTTCTTCCTGTCGGACGAGGCCGGCTTCGTCACGGGGCAGGTGCTGGCCGTGGACGGCGGCGGTAGTCTCGGCGGACGCAGCTGAAGTACGACGCGCCGCCGCGCAGCCAAGCCGTCGCGCGCGGCCCGGCGGCGGCCGGCTTCGGCGCGCAGCGCGGGCGCATGCATACGCGCGTGCTGATGGCCGGTATTCGGTTTGCGCGCATATTCCGCCGCCCCGTTAGCATGTGACGAATCGGACTTTGGGGGCCGCGCGCGCGACGCTAAGATCGCCGATTCCGTAGATCGCGCGTTCCAGAACGATGAAAAAGTCCGCTTCGCCGTTGCATGCTGTTCGTTTCCGTGTCGTCTGCGCCGCGATTGCCGGCGCGTTGTCGCTCGCATCGTGCGGCGGCGTCGACAGCGATGCGCCGTCGTCATCGACGAACCCCGCGCCACCGCTGGCGGCGAAACGCCCGAACATCCTGTACATCATGGCCGACGATCTCGGCTATTCCGACATCCATGCATTCGGCGGCGAGATCAACACGCCGAACCTCGACGCGCTCGTCGCGTCGGGCCGCATCCTGTCGAACCATCACACGGGCACCGTCTGCGCGATCACGCGTGCGATGCTGGTGTCCGGCACCGATCACCATCTGGTCGGCGAAGGCACGATGGGGGTACCGACCGACGAACGGCGCGGGTTGCCCGGCTACGAGGGCTACCTGAACGATCGTGCGCTGTCGTTCGCACAACTATTGAAGGATGCCGGTTACCACACGTACATCGCGGGCAAGTGGCATATCGGTTCGGGGATCGTCGGCAGCGCGACGGGCAGCGGGCAGACGCCGGACCAGTGGGGCTTCGAGCGCAGCTACGTGCTGCTCGGCGGTGCGGCGACGAACCACTTCGCGCACGAGCCGGCCGGCTCGTCGAACTACACCGAAGACGGCCGTTACGTGCAGCCTGGCCAGCCCGGGCAGCCGGGCGGTGCGGGCGGCAGCCCGGCCGTGTTCTATTCGACCGATTTCTATACGCAGAAGCTGATCTCGTATATCGATTCGAACAAGCGCGACGGCAAGCCGTTCTTCGCGTACGCGGCGTATACGTCGCCGCACTGGCCGCTGCAGGTGCCCGAACCATGGTTGCACAAGTACGCGGGCGTGTACGACGCCGGCTACGATGCGATCCGCAATGCGCGGATCGCACGGCAGAAGGCGCTCGGCCTGCTCCCCGCCGATTTCAAGCCGTTCGACGGCCTGCCCGAAACGACGGCGGCGTCGCCCGCGACCGCGAACAACGGCACCGCGAATGCGAAATACGTCAGCGCGGTGCATTCGGCCGCCGACGGCTACAGCGACTACGGCCCCGGCAAGGTCGACAAGCTGTGGTCGAGCCTGTCGCCGGCCGAGCGCCGGGCGCAGGCACGCTACATGGAGATCTACGCGGGGATGGTCGAGAATCTCGACTACAACATCGGACTCCTGATCCAGCACCTGAAGGACATCGGCGAATACGACAACACGTTCATCATGTTCCAGTCGGACAACGGCGCGGAAGGCTGGCCGATCGACTCGGGCGCGGACCCGACGGCGACCGACACCGCGAACGGGCAGGAGCCGGTCTACTCGACCCTCGGCACCGACAACGGCAAGCAGAACGCGCAGCGCCTGCAGTACGGGCTGCGCTGGGCCGAGGTGAGCGCGTCGCCGTTCCGGCTCACGAAGGGGTATTCGGCTGAAGGCGGCGTATCGACGCCGACGATCGTGCGCCTGCCGGGCCAGACGCAGCAGTTGCCGACGCTGCGCGCGTTCACGCACGTGACCGACAACACGGCGACGTTCCTCGCGATCGCGGGCGTCACGCCGCCTTCGCAGCCGGCGCCGCCGCTCGTCAACACGCTGACGGGCGTCGACCAGAACAAGGGCAAGGTGGTCTACAACAACCGCTACGTGTATCCGGTCACCGGCCAGTCGCTGCTGCCGGTGCTCACGGGGTCGGCGACGGGCGAGGTGCATACGACGCCGTTCGGCGACGAAGCCTACGGCCGCGCCTACCTGCGCAGCGCCGACGGCCGCTGGAAGGCACTGTGGACCGAACCGCCGCTCGGGCCGCTCGACGGACACTGGCAGCTTTACGACCTCGCGTCGGATCGCGGCGAGACGACCGACGTGTCGGCGCAGAACCCGTCGGTGATCGGCACGCTCGTCGACCAGTGGAAGAGCTACATGAGCAACGTCGGCGGCGTCGAACCGCTGCGTCCGCGCGGTTACTACTGATACCGGGGCGACACGATGCGGTTCCGGTTCTGGACGATCGGCGCGGCGCTGGCCGCCACGTTGTTCGCCGCCGCGTTCGCGGCCGGTTATGCGAATCCCGTCGCGCCGGGGGGCGACGCATTCGACGACGCGAATCGCGGCCGCGCGCTCGCGCCGCTCGGCTCGGAGCGGCAATGCGAGCGTTACTCGGGGCTGCCGGCAAAGTGGCGCGACGACCCGAAGGCCGGGATGGTGCATCTGCGCGGCGGCGCGTTCGTGTTCGGCAGCACGCGCGGCTATGCGGACGAGCGCCCGGTGGGCGACGGCCGCACGCGCGTCGGCGGCTTCTGGATCGACCAGACAGACGTGACGATCGCGCAGTTCGCCGCGTTCGTGCAGGCTACCGGCTACGTTACCGAGGCCGAGCAGCAGGGCGGGGCGGCCGTGTTCCATGTGCCGACGCGCGACGAGATGAACGCGCGTGACCTCGCGTGGTGGTCGTGGGTGAAGGGCGCGTCGTGGCGCCATCCGGGCGGGCCGGGCAGCGGCGTCGACGGGATCGGCAACCTGCCCGTCACGCTCGTCACGCAACGCGATGCGCTCGCGTATGCGCGCTGGCTCGGCCGCGACCTGCCGACCGAGGCCGAATGGGAATACGCGGGCAAGGCCGGCCGCGACGACGCGTCGCTCGACGCGGCGCCGCGCGACGCGCAGGGCAAGCCGGCCGCGAACTACTGGCAGGGCGCGTTCCCGGTGCTCGACACGGCCGAGGACGGCCATGCGGGGCTCGCGCCCGTCGGCTGCTACGCGGCGAACGGGTTCCGGCTCTACGACATGATCGGCAATGCGTGGGAGTGGACGAAGGACGCCTATACGGGCCCGCACCAGTCGCATACCAACGGCGACACGGCGGCCGTCGCGCCGCCGACGCGTCGGCACGATACACCGATGGTCATCAAGGGAGGCTCGTTCCTTTGCTCGCGCGATTACTGCGTGCGCTATCGCGCGTCGTCGCGTGAACAGCAGGAAGCTGATCTCGGCGCGTCGCATATCGGGTTTCGCACGATTCTGAGGGATGCGTCATGAAGCGCGTCGTGCACTACCTGGGCGCGTGGCTGATGGTTGCGTGCGGGGGCGTTCATCCGGCTTTGGCCATCGCCGCTGAATCGACTGCAGCGACTGCAGCGACTGCTGCGGCCGTCCGCGTCGGCGTGACGCGCGGCGTGCATGCGCAGATCCTCGACGAAGTGAAGCGGGTCGCCGCGTCACGAGGATTCGGCATCGACGTCGTCGAATTCGACGATGCGTCGCGCATCGACGCGGCGCTGGCCGATGGCCGGATCGACGCGGCCAGCTTCGAGGATGCGCAACAGCTTGCCGCGACGCGCGCGCAGAAACGCTACGCCCTGACCGGGATCGCGCCGACCGTCACGCTGCCGATGGCGCTTTATTCGCGCAAGCTCAAGAACCTGAACGAACTGCAACCCGGTGCGACGGTCGCGATTCCCGCCGATCCGCGCGGGATGGCGCGTGCGCTCGTGCTGCTGCAGAACGACACGCTGGTGACGCTGCGCGAGCAGGCCGGCCTGCATGCGACGTTGCGCGACGTGACCGGCAACCGGCTCGGGCTGAAGCTCGTCGCGCTGCGCCGCGAACGCCTTTACGCGGCGCTCGACAAGGCCGCGTTCGTTGCAATCGACAGCGACGATGCCGCGCGTGCCGGGCTGCAACCCGCGCGCGACAGCATCAGCCTCGAGGACGCGCGCTCGCCGTATGCGAACGTGCTGACGGTGCGCGATGCCGATCGCGCGAAGCCGTGGGTCACGCAACTCGTCGCCGCCTATCACTCGGACGACGTCGCGCGCTTCATTCTCACGCGCTACCAGGATTCGGTGCGACGGCCGTGGTAGACACCTACCTGCTCGCGTGCAACGCATGCGGACGCTGCTGCAACAGCGCGCCGACGCTGTCGTTGCGCGAACTGTTCCGGCATCGGCATCGCTTCGTCGGTGCGCTGACGATCGGTCGCGTGCCGAAGCGGCGGATCGGCGAGCGCTGGCACGCGGGCGGCCGTGAGCACGCGCTCGATGCCGACGATGTCGCGGCTTTCGATGCGCTGGCCGGGCAGTTGTTTCATCGCACCGGCGGCGCGGGGAGCGAATGGATCGCGCTGACGCTGCAGGGCTACGACTATCCGTCGCTCGGCCGTTGCGCGGCACTGGCCGACGACGGCCGCTGCAGCGTGCATGCGGACAAGCCGTCGATCTGCGGCGCGGTGCCGCTCGATCCGATGCTGCCCGACCGGTTGCAGTCCCGAGTGCTGGCCGCGCGGCGCGACGATGCGGCGTGGCTTGGCGCGGACTGCATTGTCGAAACGACGAGCACGCAATCTCCCGTCGCGGCTTCGTTCCCGATTCCGCTGGTGACGGCCGGCCAGGTCGCAGACCGCGCGGCGCTCGATGCATGTCGCGATGCGCTCGTGTTCGAGCGCGCGGTGTGGCGCGACGCGGTGTTCGCATCGTTGACCGGCGGCGGGCAGGAGGTACACCGTGCGCTGTCGCGGCTTGCACCCGGCGGCTACCTGACCGTGTCGATCGTGCCCGTCGTGCTCGCCGTTGCGTCGGTATCCGCGCATTGCCGCACGCTGTGCATCGACTTCGTCGACGCTCAGCGTGCATTGATCGCCGCGAACATCGACGCGGCACTCGCACGCCGGCATGCCGGCGACCGCCCCGCGACGCGCGAGTTGCGCGGCTTCGGGGAGGCGCTCGAACGTGCACGGCACGCGCTGGCCGCGATGCCGGCGCCCACGGCCGGCATGCGTGAAGACGCGCCGCGCATCGACGCGTGGCTCGCCGGCCGGGCCGGTGCCGATCCGCTGTCCGCGTGACAATCGCGGCACGCTGCGCGTGCCTTACAATCGCCGCTCTTTCAATCGCTATCGCTGGAGCAGGCATGTACGCGTCGACCTTCATTTTTCGTGCCGGTCAATACGACGACGAGTTCCACCGGCTCGACCGGCAGATCGCCGACATGGCGCGCGCGACTCCCGGCTATCTCGGCGAGGAGACGTGGGGGAACGCCGAATCGGGGTTGATCCAGAACGTCTACTACTGGGAGTCGGAGGCGGCGCTGCAGCAGTTGATGCAGCATCCGGCGCATCGCGAGGCAAAGGCGAAGCAGGCCCGCTGGCTGGACGGCTATCGCGTCGTGATTTCGAAGGTGCTGCGCGAGTACGGCGACGGCAAGCTGACGCAGCCGCATGCAGGGTTATCCGCGTGAATTTCTGTCTGATTCATTTCTTTCGCATTACGGATGAATAACAAGAGCACCGTATCCGGAAGCCCGCGTTTGCGCGCGGGTTGCCGCGGCATCGCGTGCAATCAATTCTTCATCAAGCATGGCTAAGGTGGCGGGGCTTCACGTCGTCAGTCTGTCCACCCACAACGTCCTCACTCGATGTCGTACGGAGCCTTGTCCATGCCGAATTTCGCCTTGTCAGCGAAGCGCCGCCGCGCGCTGCGCGATCGTACCGTTCCTGTCGTCGCACTGACGCTGATTGCCGCGAGCATCGGCGCGCAGGCCGCCCCGCAAGACAGCGACGGCGACAGCCGTTTTGCGCTGGGTTTCGTGCCGGGCTTCCTGGTGCTCAGCCGCAGCGTGTACGACAACGTGTCGGGCAACGTCCAGCCCGGCGCGATCCTGCCGCCGAACTGCGCGAAGACCACCGGCGGTTGCGGCACGGCTGGCGGCGCGCCGAACGACGGCACCTATCCGTACGTGTGGAACAACGACCGCTACGACGGCAGCTTCGGCATCACGTCGCGCATCTTCCTCGACCAGATCACGCCGGCCGGCGGCGTCGTCAGCACGCTCGAAGTGCCGAACAGCCTGCGGAAAGGCTTCGCGCACGACCAGATGGTGACGAGCTTCAGCTCGAAGTCGGAACTCGGGCTGCACCTGTCCCTCGACGGCAGCTATCTGACGTTCATGGGTTACGTCGCACCCGTCAACGCGATCGACGTGTCGAACTCGAACACGCCGCTTGCCGTCGATACGACGAACCCGGACGGTCAGAACTTCTATCGCGCGATCGCGCGCGTCGATCGCCACGGGCACTTCCGCTTCACCGAGACGAATGCGTACAGCGGCAACAACGGCCGCGCGGCGATCCTGAACAATCGCGACGGCCGCGAGGTTTACTACACGTCGGGCAACGCCGGCAACGGCTCGAACCCGCAGCCGGCCAACGTGATCCTCGGCGCGGGCGCGCAGCTCATCGACGGCGCGAAGCATCACGAAGCGCGGCAGGATCCGGGCGTGCCGACGCCGCTCGCGAGCTTCTCGGTCACGGAACTCGGCGCGAAGGCCGACAAGATCGGCAAGGACGACAACTTCCGCGGCATCGCGGTGCACGACAACGTCGTGTACTACACGAAGGGCAGCGGCGGTAACGGCGTGAACACCGTGTACTTCGTCGATACGACCGGCACCGCATGTCCGTCGGGCGTCGGCGTGCCGTCGCCGAAGGCCGTGCTGCCGACGGCGCCGCTCGCGTACAACGCGGCCACGCTGCAGACGGCTGGCCTGCCGAACAACATGTGCGTGCTGGCCGGTTTCCCGGCCACGCCGAACAAGACCGCGACGACGCTTGCTTACCCGTTCGGGATCTGGTTCGCCGATGCGAACACGCTCTATGTCGCGGATGAAGGCGACGGCTACACGGGCGGCGCGGACCTGTACACGCATGCGGCCGCGCAGACGACGGCGGGCCTGCAGAAGTGGGTCTATGACGCGGGCGCGAAGCAGTGGAAGCTCGCCTACACGCTGCAGAACGGGTTGAACCTCGGTCAGCCGTATTCGGTCGCCGGCTACCCGGCGGGCAACAATCCGGCGACGGGCCTGCAGTGGGCACCGGCGACGGCCGGCCTGCGCAACCTGACGGGCCGCGTCGAACGCGACGGTACGGTGACGATCTGGGCGGTGACGTCGACGGTCAGCGGCAACGGCGACGTCGGAGCCGATCCGAACCGGCTGGTTGCCGTGCGTGACGTGCTGAAGAACACGAGCGCGACGACGGCCGCACACGAGCAGTTCGCCGTGCTGCGGACTGCGAAGTTTGCGGAAGTGTTGCGGGGTATCGAGTTCGCGCCGGGTACGGAGACGGGGCGGTCGCACTGAGGCGGGTGACACCCGGCTGATGTCGGATGAAAGGGGCGCGGTCATGTGTTTTCGTGGCCGCGCCCTGCAACTTTGTCGTGGCGCGGGTTCAGTCGATGTGGTGCGCTTCGCCGTCTTTCGGCTTCGCCGGTGCCGCGCGCTCCCGGATCGGGGACGTCGCGTTCCGGGCCGACGTCTGCGCGTCGATGACTTTGCGGTGATCGACGCCAGGCAGGTCGAGCAGCCGGTCGATCGCCGCTTTCGCGCCTTCGGTGTCCTGCGGGAACCCGCACGCGAACCGCCTGTTCGTATCGAACAGGATCCACCAGACGTCCGATACGGACGGCCACTGATCGCTGGTTTCGATCACGATCGCGGCGATGTCGAATGCGCGCCGGGTGCCGGGCCTCGCCACCCGCCGGCCCGAGCCGCATCAAAGCGCTTCGACCAGCAGGCGCTTGCTCTTCTCGCAATACTCATGACACGCGACCCGCGCCGCAATCGACGCGCCGTGCACGAACCTCGGCGCATCCGCCCGCCGCGACATCGACACGACGATCGACGGCGGTGACGGCTGCAGCGGCAGTTCGACGACTTCGCCGCTCTCGATCAGCGCATCGACGAACAGCACCGGAATCGCCGCGACGCCGAAGCCGTCGCGCACGAGCTGAACGATCACGGAGATGGAAGGCGACCCTGTGATGCGCGTGTCCGACAGCGGCACGCCATGCGCATGCGCAAGGGTACGGACGATATCCTCGAGCGCGCGGTGGGGCGCCGTACCGCGCCCATACGTGAGAATCGGCTGGCGCAGCACCTGCCTCGCGAGGCCCGAGCGCGTATTCGGCAGCAGCCCCGCCCGCGCGATCCAGCGCACCGGATAGTTCGCGAGCGCGTCGCACACGACCGACGCTTCGTCGCTGCCTTCCACGCGGATGATCAGGTCGAGCTCGCCGGCCATCAGCCGGCGCTGCAGCACGACGCTGACGTCGACGGTCAGGTCGATTTCCAGCTGCGGATAGTCGGCCGCCAGCCGCCGCATGTAGTGCGGCAGCCAGCTGTGCACGACGGTCTCGATCACGCCGAGTCGCAGCTTCCCGCGCAGCGCACTTTCGCCGGACGCGGCGGCCAGCAGTTCCTGCGTCGCCTCGACCACGGCTTTCGCGTAGCCGAGCAGGTATTCGCCGTTCGGCGTGAGCCGGAACTCGCGGCTGTCGCGGTCGACGAGTACCGTCTGCAATTCGTCCTCGAGCGCCTTCAGGCGCTGCGAGATCGCGGCCGGCGTCGCATGCAGCGCGGCGGCCGTCGTGCGGAAGTTGCGCAACTTCGCGAGCGTGACGAAGGTTTCGAGAAAACGCGTGTTCATGGTGGTCGGACGGAGCGTGGATGCGCACTTTGCCGGTGAGGAAAAGTGAACGGAGCCGGGGAAAACCCGAAGATCTGTTAAGAAATTCTATACACGAAGCGCAAAAAAACTCGTTGGCGACAAAATTTTTTCTTTTCTATTCTTCGCCGTATCCGATGACACGGCACCGTCATCCCGACGACACACCGACAAGCGACAGAACCTCATGACGCCTTCCGAATTCCGCCAGTCCGTGCGCCGCGGCGCATTCCGCGGCCCGACCGCGGGCCATTGCGGCCCATACGCGCAAGCGAACCTCGCGATCCTGCCCGATGCGTACGCGCACGATTTCCTGCGCTTCTGCCAGGCGAACCCGAAAGCCTGCCCGCTGCTGGGCGTCGGCGAACCGGGCGCGTTCCGGGTCGACGCGCTCGGCGACGATCTCGACATCCGCACCGATGTGCCGAGCTACAACGTCTACCGCGACGGCCGCCTGACCGAGCGCGTCGAATCGCTGGAAGCGCTGTGGCGCGACGATTTCGTCGTGTTCGCGATCGGCTGCTCGTTCTCGTTCGAGGACATGCTGGCCCGCGAAGGGATCGGCCTGCGCCACGTCGAGGAGGGGCGCAACGTGCCGATGTACCGCACGTCGATCCCGAACCGCCGGGCGGGGATCTTCGGTGGCCAGCTCGTCGTGTCGATGCGGCCGATGCGCGGCGCCGACGCGATCCGCGCGGTGCAGGTCACGAGCCGGTTTCCGGGCGTGCACGGCGCGCCGATCCATCTCGGCGATCCGCGCGAACTGGGCATCGCCGACCTGAACGCGCCCGAATTCGGCGACGCGGTGACGATCCGCGACGGCGAGCTGCCGGTGTTCTGGGCGTGCGGCGTGACGCCGCAAACCGCGCTGATGGACGCGAAGCTGCCGATCGCGATCGCGCACACGCCCGGCCACATGCTGATGACCGACATCACGAACGCGTCGCTGGCCGTATTCTGATCCGGGGCGACGACGGCCCGCACCACATATCGCACGACATACTGCACCACATACCGCACGCACGACCGCCGTTTGACGGCGCATCACGACAGGAGCATCACCATGGAAAGCAAGACCCTCGCGGCGAGCGCCGCGGAGCCCGCGAGCCCGGAGCGCAACGGCCTGTTCTCGTGGTACGGCGACGCGCAGCCGCGCGAGCGCCGCGCGTTCTGGAGCTGCAAGGTCGGCTACATGCTCGACGGGATGGACACGCAGATGCTGTCGTTCGTGATCCCGACCCTCGTCGCGACCTGGGGCATCTCGTTCGCGGATGCGGGCTTCATCGGCACGGTCACGCTGCTCGCGTCGGCGGCCGGCGGCTGGATCGCCGGCATCCTGTCCGACCGGATCGGCCGCGTGCGCACACTGCAGCTCACGGTGCTGTGGTTCGCCGTGTTCACCGCGTTGTGCGGGCTCGCGCAGAACTACCATCAGCTGCTCGCCGCGCGCGCGCTGATGGGTTTCGGCTTCGGCGGCGAATGGACGGCCGGCGCCGTGCTGATCGGCGAAGTGATCCGCGCGCGCGACCGCGGCAAGGCGGTCGGCCTCGTGCAGTCGGGCTGGGCGATCGGCTGGGGGCTGTGCGCGCTGCTGTATGCGCTGCTGTTCTCGGTGCTGCCCGCCGAGCAGGCGTGGCGCGCGCTGTTCCTGGTCGGGCTCGCACCGGCGCTGCTGGTCGTCGCGATCCGGCGCTACGTGAAGGAGCCGGACGTCTACGAGAAGGAGAAGGCCGCGCAGGCGAAAGTGGCCGACGCGCCGCGCCTCACCGAGATCTTCGCGCCGAAGCTGATCACGACGACGCTGCGCGCGGCGCTGCTGACGACCGGCGCGCAGGGCGGCTACTACGCGATCACGACGTGGCTGCCGACCTTCCTGAAGACCGAGCGCCACCTCACGGTGATGGGCACCGGCGGTTATCTGGCGATGATCATCTTCGGCTCGTGGGTCGGCTACCTGACGAGCGCGTACCTGACCGACCGCCTCGGCCGCAAGCCGAACTTCATCCTGTTCGCGCTCGGCTCGATGGTGATCGCGTTCGCGTACACGTCGCTGAACCTGACCAACGCGTCGATGCTGTGGCTCGGTTTCCCGCTCGGCTTCTTCGCATCGGGCATCTTCTCGGGGATGGGCGCATTCCTCACCGAACTGTTCCCGACCCGCGTGCGCGGCTCCGGCCAGGGCTTCTGCTACAACGTGGGCCGCGCGATCGGTGCGCTGTTCCCGTTCCTGATCGGCGCGCTGTCGAAGCAATACGGGCTCGGCATGAGCATCGGCATCTTCGCGGTCGCCGCATACGGCGTGGTGATCGTCGCCGCGCTGACGCTGCCCGAGACACGCGGCCGCGAACTCGACGCCGCCTGAACCGGCGGGGCGGTCCGCCCCGCGTTGTCCTCCCCCTTTCATCGCCCCCGTGACATGGCGCGCCGCGCGCGCCGTGCGGCGGCGCTCGTCCCTCGATTTCACGACGCATCGACCCGACATCATGACTGACCGACACGACACCCCTGTTTCCTCCGACGCCGCGCGCTGGCAATTCTGGATCGACCGCGGCGGCACGTTCACCGACATCGTCGCGCGCCGGCCCGACGGCACGCTCGTCACGCACAAGCTGCTGTCGGAGAACCCCGAGCAGTATCGCGACGCGGCCGTGGCCGGGATTCGCCACCTGCTGGGCCTCGCGGCCGGCGAGCCGATCACGCCCGAGCGCGTCGACATGGTGAAGATGGGCACGACGGTCGCGACCAACGCGCTGCTCGAACGCAAGGGCGAACGGACCGCGCTCGCGACGACGCGCGGCTTTCGCGACGTGCTGCGCATCGCGTACCAGAACCGGCCGCGCCTGTTCGATCTCGACATCGTGCTGCCCGACGCGCTGTACGAAACCGTCGTCGAGATCGACGAGCGCATCGGCGCGCACGGCGATGTCGTCGTGCCGCTCGACGCGGAGCAGGCCGAAGCGTCGCTGCGCCGCGTGTACGACTCGGGCGTGCGCGCGCTCGCGATCGTGCTGATCCACGGCTATCGCTACACCGCGCACGAACGCGCGCTGGCCGCGCTGGCGCGCCGGATCGGCTTCACGCAGGTATCGGTGTCGCACGAGGTGTCGCCGCTGATGAAGATGGTGTCGCGCGGCGACACGACCGTCGTCGACGCGTACCTGTCGCCGATCCTGCGTCGTTATGTCGAGCAGGTCGCGCACGAGATGCCGGGCGTGAACCTGCAGTTCATGCAGAGCAGCGGCGGCCTCACGCGTGCCGACGCGTTCCAGGGCAAGGACGCGATCCTGTCGGGCCCGGCCGGCGGCATCGTCGGGATGGTGCGCGCCGCGCAGGCGGCCGGCTTCGAGCGCGTGATCGGCTTCGACATGGGCGGCACGTCGACGGACGTGTCGCATTACCACGGCGAGTTCGAGCGCGTGTTCGAGACGCAGGTGGCCGGCGTGCGGATGCGCGCGCCGATGATGAGCATCCACACGGTGGCTGCCGGCGGCGGCTCGGTGCTCGGCTTCGACGGCGCGCGGCTGCGCGTCGGGCCCGAGTCGGCCGGCGCGAACCCGGGGCCGGCCGCGTACCGGCGCGGCGGCCCGCTGACGGTGACCGACTGCAACGTGATGCTCGGCAAGATCCAGCCCGATCATTTCCCGCGCGTGTTCGGCCCGCATGCGGACGAACCGCTCGACCGCGACGGCGTGGTCGCGAAGTTCGCCGCGCTCGCCGACGAGATCCACGCGGCGACCGGGCGGCGCGAGACGCCCGAGGCGCTCGCCGAAGGTTTCCTGGAAATCGCGATCGGCAGCATGGCGAACGCGATCAAGAAGATCTCGGTGCAGCGCGGCCACGACGTGTCGCGCTACGTGCTGACGACGTTCGGCGGCGCGGGCGGCCAGCATGCGTGCGGCGTGGCCGACGCGCTCGGGATGACGCAGGTGTTCGCGCACCCGCTCGCGGGCGTGCTGTCCGCATACGGGATGGGCCTCGCCGACCAGACCGCGATGCGCGAGCGTGCGGTCGAGGCGGTGTTGTCCGACGCGTCGCTGCCGGCGCTGAACGCGGCGCTCGACCGGCTGGCCGACGAGGCCGTCGGCGCGTTGCTCGAACAGGGCGTGCCGCAGGCGCGGATCGCGATCGAGCGCCGCGTGCACCTGCGCTACCAGGGCACCGATTCGACGCTCGACGTGCCGGCCGGCAGCGTCGCCGCGATGCAGCAGGCGTTCGAGGCCGCGTACCGGCAGCGCTACGCGTTCCTGATGCCCGGCACGCCGCTGGTGGCCGAACTCGCGTCGGTCGAGGCGATCGGCCGCTCCGACGCGCCGGTGGAGATCGCCCCGCTCGCGCCGCGCGGCCACGGCAGCGACGGCGGCGCTGACGCACTGCGCGCCCATTCCGCGGTGCGCTTTTATTCCGGCGGCCAATGGCACGATGCGGCGCTCTACGTGCGCGACACGCTGCTGGCCGGCGACGCGATCGACGGCCCGGCGATCGTCGCGGAACAGAACGGCACGACCGTCATCGAGCCCGGCTGGCGCGCGCAGATGACCGCGCAGGGCAACCTCGTGCTGACACGCACGACGCCGCTGCCGACGCGCCGCTCGCTCGGCACCGACGCCGACCCGGTGCGGCTCGAGATCTTCAACAACCTGTTCATGTCGATCGCCGAGCAGATGGGGCTGCGGCTGCAGAACACCGCGTACTCGGTGAACATCAAGGAACGGCTCGACTTCTCGTGCGCGATCTTCGACGGCGACGGCAACCTGATCGCGAACGCGCCGCACATGCCGGTGCACCTGGGCTCGATGGGCGAGAGCATCCGCACGGTGATCGAGCGCAACCGCGGCCGCATGCGCGACGGCGACGTGTTCATGCTGAACGATCCGTATCACGGCGGCACGCACCTGCCGGACGTGACCGTCATCACGCCGGTGTTCGCGGACGGTTCGGACGCGCCGCTGTTCTACGTCGGCTCGCGCGGCCACCACGCGGACATCGGCGGCACGACACCGGGCTCGATGCCGCCCGATTCGACGCATATCGACGAGGAAGGCGTGCTGATCGACAACTGGCAGCTCGTGTCGGCCGGCACGCTGCGCGATGCGGAAACCCGCGCGCTGCTCGCGTCGGGCCGCTACCCGGCGCGCAACGTCGAGCAGAACATGGCCGACCTGCGCGCGCAGGTCGCCGCGAACCAGAAGGGCGTCGACGAGCTGCGCCGGATGGTCGCGCAGTTCGGCCGCGACGTCGTGCTCGCGTTCATGGGGCACGTGCAGGACAACGCGGAAGAAGCGGTGCGGCGCGTGATCGGCGCGCTGCAGGACGGCGCGTACCGCTACCCGCTCGACAACGGCGCGGAGATTCGCGTTGCGATCCGCGTCGACCGGGCCGCGCGGCGCGCGGAAATCGACTTCACGGGCACGTCCGCGCAGCTCGACAACAACTTCAACGCGCCGAAGGCCGTGTGCATGGCCGCCGTGCTGTACGTGTTCCGCACGCTGGTCGGCGACGACATCCCGCTGAATGCCGGCTGCCTGAAGCCGCTCACGGTGATCGTGCCGGCCCGCTCGATGCTGAATCCCGAGTATCCGGCGGCGGTCGTGTCGGGCAACGTCGAGACGTCGTCGGCCATCACCAACGCGCTGTACGGCGCGCTCGGCTGCGTTGCGTCGAGCCAGGGAACGATGAATAACTTCACATTCGGCAACGATCGCTACCAGTACTACGAGACGATTGCGGGCGGCAGCGGTGCCGGCGACGGCTTCGCGGGCGTCGGCGCGGTGCAGACGCACATGACGAACTCGCGGCTCACCGATCCGGAGGTGCTGGAATGGCGCTACCCGGTGCGGCTCGATTCGCACCGGATCCGCGCCGGGTCGGGCGGCGGCGGCCGCTGGCGCGGCGGCGACGGCGCGGTGCGGCGGATCCGCTTCCTCGAGCCGATGACCGCGTCGATCCTGTCGAACAACCGGATCCACGCGCCGTTCGGCGCGGCGGGCGGCGAGGCCGGCGCCCTCGGCCGCAACTCGATCGAGCGCGCGGACGGCACGGTCGAGGCGCTCGAGCATATCGGCCGTGCGCAGATGGCGCCGGGCGACGTGTTCGTCGTCGAAACCCCGGGCGGCGGCGGATACGGCGCGGCGGGCTGAGCCGGGCGACCGGCGTGGGCGACCGGCGTGGGCGACCCGCGCCGGCACGCGGATAACATTGCAACGGACTGTGGAATAAAGCCGTGCATTAATGCCCGAACGGAATCAAAAAATACGGGAAACCGGGTCGCAGGAACGCGATCCGACCCTGTCGCCACGAGCCCGCCGCAGCGTTGCCCCCGTACTCCGGAATCGGCCGCAAACGCCCGCCCGGCGGGGCGTTCAGCCTGTCGCGCCAGGCGCGTTGCGCACCGCCGCACCCGCGTTCAGGCGGGCTGCCAATCATGAAAAATCCGGCTTGCCAATCGAGTCCCAATTCCTTGACACTCCGCTCTAAATGTGAGTGCCATTCTCGATCGTCATTTGATAAGATGGCTCTCATCATTCGTTAGGCACAACCTGCGCGCATCACGCGCGAACGCCGGGTCGCATTAGCTGGAAACAAGTACGGGACGAGTCCCATCATCACGGCAACCACGGTTGCCTTTCCGGGAGCGCGCTGCGCGGCCCGGAAGGGCGGTCGGCCGACTCGCCTCCGTCTACACTGTGCGTTTTTTCTGGATCGGGGCGTCTCCATGGATGACGAAAACGATAGCGCGGTGCTCGAGGCGCACGTCGGTACGCGCAGCCCCTGCTGGCGTCTCGGCAGCGACAGCAATGCACTCGAACTGGCGGCCGTCCGCGGCCTGACCAACGTCGCCGTCGCGCTGACGGCCGAACAGGCCGCGAGCATCCGCGCGCTGACCGGCGTCACGTCGCACCTCGTGCTCGACATCGCGCTGTTCGGCGAACCGGTCAGGCTCCATCTCGTCGGCCGGAAGGTCGACACGACCAACTGGGCCGGCACGGCCTCCGCCTATTCCGATGCCGAGTCCGTCGCGGTCGATCTCGCGCACGGGCTCGCGTTCGCCGAGCAGGTCGTGTCGGAGGTGAACTCGCTCGTCGTGATCCTCGACCGCAACGGGATGGTGCAGCGCTTCAACCGCCTGTGCGAGGAAGTGACGGGCAAGCGCGAGGTCGACGTGATCGGCCGCAGTGCGTTCGAGCTGTTCATGAGCCCGGAGCAGGGCGCGCAGTCGCGCAGCAACATCACCGGCTTTTTCGCGAGCAACCACTCGTTCGCGGTCGAGCGCTACATCAATACGGTCAACGGGCCGCGCCTGTTCCAGTTCCGCAACAAGTTCGTCCAGAGCGGCAGCGGGGTCGACGAGCAGTTCCTGATCTGCTCGGGCATCGACATCACCGAGGAGCGCAGCGCGCAGCAGCGGCTCACCGAACTCGCGAACACCGACGTGCTCACCGGGCTGCCGAACCGCCATGCGATCAGCGAGCGCATCCACGCGGCGATCGCCGCCGAAACCGCCGCGACGCGCGGGCAGGTCGGCATCCTGTTCCTCGATCTCGACAACTTCAAGCGCGTCAACGATCACTACGGGCACATCACCGGCGACCGGCTGCTGCAGGACGTGTCGGCGATCATCAGCGGCTGCCTGCCGTCCGGCGCGACGCTCGCGCGGCTCGGCGGCGACGAATTCCTCGTGCTGTTCGAGCACGGCACGCGGCCGCTGCTCGAAGCGACCGCGCAGATCATCCTCGAGCGGCTGCGCACGCCGATCCATCTCGGGCTGATGGAGGTCTACACGAGCTGCTCGATCGGCATCGCGATGCATCCGCAGCATGGCGACTCGCTCGAGACGCTGATCCGCAGCGCGGATACCGCGATGTACGTCGCGAAGGAAGAGGGCAAGCATACGTACCGCGTGTTCTCGCTGGAGATGAACCAGAAGGTCGCGAAGTACATGTGGCTCGACACGAACCTGCGCAAGGCGCTCGAAGAGGAGCAGTTCGTGCTGCACTACCAGCCGGTCGTCGATATCGCGACCGGCGACGTGCATGGCGTCGAGGCGCTGATCCGCTGGCAGTCGCCCGATCGCGGGCTCGTCGCGCCGATCGAATTCATCCGCTTCGCGGAGGAGTCGGGCCTGATCGCGCCGCTCGGGCGCTGGGTGATGCGCACCGCGGCCGCGCAGGCCGCCGCGTGGAAGGCGAAGGGGCTCGGTATCCGGATCGCGGTGAACGTGTCCGCGCGGCAGTTGCAGGACATGAACATCGTGCACCAGATGGCGTCGATCCTCGACGCTGCGGGCCTGAAGCCCGGCCTGCTCGACATCGAGCTGACCGAGAGCTGCTTCATCGAGGACGAGGAGGCGGCCAACGGGCTGATGCGCCAGTTCCGCCAGCTCGGCGCGGAGATCCATCTCGACGATTTCGGCACCGGTTATTCGTCGCTGTCGCAGTTGTCGCGCCTGCCGCTCGACGCGATCAAGCTCGACCGCACCTTCATCACGGCCATCGACCGCAATCCGCGCTCGCAGGCGCTGGTGCGCTCGGTCGTGTCGCTCGCGAAGGCGCTGAATTTCGCGGTGATCGCCGAAGGTGTCGAAACGCATGCGGAAGCCGAGTTCCTCAAGCAGCTCGACGTCGATCACGCGCAGGGCTACTACTACGCGCGCCCGATGCCGGCACAGGCGTTCGAGGCGTGGCTCGCGGAAACGAGAAAGCTCAGGCTGATCGCCTGAGCGCCGTTCATGAAAGGGCGCCGCCCGCAGGCGGCGCCCGTCGCACTACACCGTGCGCAGCTTCGACACGCGCCGGTTCTGCAGCATCACGAGGCGTTCCATGTACGCGAGATCCTTCGGCTCGATCGTGAACGCCGCATGCACCCATGCTTCCGTGATGTCCATCAGCTCGGAGCGCGACAGCTGGAACACCCGCTCGCGTGCCCGCAGCATCGCGCGCACGCCGTTCAGCTTCGGCTTCGTCACGTCGATGAAGGTACGCGTCGCGAGATACGCGTCACCCGCGTCGAACGTCTGGTCGATCAGGCCGCGATCCTCATACCACTCGGATGCGTGCGCTTCGCCGGTCGCGATCAGTTGCTCCGCGAGGCCCCGATCGGCCTTGCGCGCGACCAGTGAATAGCCGCCCATGCCCGGGAACAGGTTGAACGCGATCTCGGGGAACCCGAGCTTCACGCCCTTCTGCGCGAGCACGTAGTGATGCGCGAGCGCGGCCTCGAAGCCGCCGCCGAGCGCGCTGCCCTCGACCATCGCGATCGAGATCGCCCCGGTGCCGAAGCCCGTGTAGATCTCGTACACGCCGTCGATGCACGAGCGCGCGTAGGCCATCAGCAGGTCGCGCTTGCCGCTGCGGATCGCATCGACGAAGAAGCTCAGGTCGCCGCCGACGTTGAACAGCTCGGGGACGAGCGAGCCCGTCACCCAGAAGTCGAACGGCAGGCCCGAGTCGCGTGCGACGCGTGCGAGATGGATGATGTCGGTAACGAGTTGCTGGTTGAAGCACGGCCGCGGCTCCGATCGCAGCATCATCCACATGACATTACGTCCTTCTTCGTAAAAGGCAGTCAGTTGCGTGAGTTCGCCGGCTTCATAAAACGGGCGGCACGCGGGATGGGATTGGAGTTGCATGGTATGTCCTCGAGAGATGTGGTTTTTGAAGACCGTCGCGCCCGGTGCCGAGCGGGAGACGGGTTCCCGCAGGGCGCCGGGCGCGAGGCATCGCCATTGTTGCGCGCGCACAAAAGTCGAATTGCGGGGAACAACGCACGAACGGGGCGCAGGTGCCGGTCGCGCCGGGGCGTGGGGGGAAGGCGGCGGCGAGCGGGGCGGGCCGGTATCGGGCGGTACGACGTGTGGGGCCGGCGGGCGCGGGAAGGCGGCCGGCAAGATCACCGTGAAGGTCGCCACGAAGATCACCGCGAAGGTCGCCGGGGCAGGTTCGTCGTGTTGCGCGAGTGCGTGCGGGCGGACGATCCGGCGCGTGGCTGCCGGCGTCGTTCGTTTACACGCTGAAAGCGGTGCCGGGCCGCCGGGCGGCCCCTATGGAAGATGCGGACTGGCGCCGCGCCCGTGCGTCGATTAGTTTTGAAGGATCACGCAGCGCGTGGCGCCGGACGTTCCGGGAGGGGACCATGACCGCATTCCAGAAAGTGTGGCAATTGCTCGTCGGCAAGCCGCTCGACCCCCTCGATCCGCGCACGCGCCATGCGATCGCCGTGACGCCGCTGCTGGCCTGGGTCGGGCTCGGCGCCGACGGCCTGTCGTCGTCGTGCTACGGCCCGGAGGAGGCGTTCCTCGCGCTCGGCCAGCACCACGCGCTCGCGCTGTTTCTCGCGCTGGCGACGGCGGCGACCGTGTTCATCATCGCGCTCGGCTACAACCAGGTGATCGAGTTGTTCCCGACGGGCGGCGGCGGCTACCGCGTCGCGACGGCGCTGCTCGGGTCGAAGCCCGGGCTCGTGTCGGGCGCGGCGTTGCTGGTCGATTACGTGCTGACCGTCGCGACGTCGCTCGCGAGCGGCGTCGACGCATTCTTCAGCCTGCTGCCGGTCAGCGCGCAAGCCTTCAAGCTCACCACCGAGATCGTGCTGATCCTGATGATGACGGGGCTCAATTTCCGCGGGATGCGCGAATCGATCATGGTGCTGCTGCCGATCTTCATCGGCTTCGTGATCCTGCACTTCGGGCTGATCGTGTACGGCGTCGCCGTGCACGGCAGCAGCCTCGCGATGGTTGTGCCCGACGCCGTGCACGAAGCGCACGGCATGTCGCAGTCGCTCGGCCTGTTCGTGCTGCTCGCGCTGCTGATGCGCGCGTTCTCGCTCGGCGGCGGCACCTATACGGGCCTCGAGGCCGTGTCGAACAACGTGAACATGCTTGCCGATCCGCGCGTGCCGAACGGCAAGGTGACGATGTGGTACATGTCGACGTCGCTCGCGTTCACGGCCGGCGGCATCATCCTGCTGTACATGCTGTGGCACGCGAAGCCCGTCGACGGCGAGACGCTCAACGCGGTCGTGTTCGGCAGCGTGATCGACCACCTCGGGCTCGGCTCGGCGTTCGCGCGCCATGCGCTGCTCGCGGCCGTGCTCGCGTTCGAGGCCGGGCTGCTGCTGGTCGGCGCGCAGACGGGCTTCCTCGACGGCCCGGCCGTGCTGTCGAACATGGCGTCGGATTCATGGGTGCCGCGCCATTTCCGCGACCTGTCGGGGCGCCTCGTGCGGCAGAACGGCATCATCGTCGTCGGGCTGTCGAGCCTGCTGATCCTCTTGTGGACGCACGGCAACGTCGACGTGCTCGTCGTGCTGTACAGCATCAACGTGTTCCTCACGTTCAGCCTGTCGCTGCTCGGGCTGTGCACGTACTGGTGGCGTCATCGCAGCGAGCCGGGCTGGCTCAAGCACTTCTTCCTGTCGGCGCTCGGGCTGAGCGTGACGGCGACCGTGCTCGGCATCACGCTGATCGAGAAGTTCACGGCGGGCGGCTGGCTCACGGTGCTCGTGACGAGCGCGGTGATCGCGCTGTGCTTCATGATCAACCGCCACTACGCGTATACGCGCGCGCAACTCGCCAAGGAGGACGAACTGTTCTCGGGCAAGGCGCCCGAAGTCGACGAGACGGCCGCGCCGGGCAAGCCCGACCCGTCGCAGCCGACCGCCGTGCTGCTGGTCGGCAAGCATCGCGGTGCGAGCATGCACGCGCTGCTGTGGGTCAACCGGCTGTTTCCCGGGCACTTCCGCAACGTGATCTTCCTCGCGGTGGGCGAAGTCGACGCGAAGGCGTACGACGGTCACGAACATCTCGAACGGCTGCGTCACTCGATCACCGAAGCGCTCGACTAATATGTCGCGCACTGCCGTCGCAGCGGCATCGCGGCCGACTACCGGATCGCGTTCGGCACGAACCCCGTCGTCGAATTCATGAACCTCGCGTCGTCGACGCTCGACGCGTACCCGAATGCCGTGTGCTTCGCGAGCAAGCTGATTTTCCGGCGCGTGAATTTCCTGACGGCCTGGCTGCACAACCAGACGCCGGTCGAGTTGCAGGCGCGCCTGCACGTCGAGGGCAAGCAGATGGTGCTGCTGCCGATGAACGTCGTTTAGCGAGCGGGCGCGGCCGCGGTGCACGCCCGCGTGGACGCGACGCGGCACGCTTCGCCGGCGACCGGGCAGCGGCCGTCAGGGCCGGTGATGCCGATGCGGACGGTTCGGCCGCCGCAGCAGCGGATGATGGAATCTGGCTCTCGCGCGGTCGCGCCCCGGGCGCTTGAAGAAGAACAGCGCGGCGAGTGCGGCGAATGCCAGCAGGACGACGCCTTCCACGATTGCGCTTTCCATGGTGCCTCCCGGCCGCGCGCGATGACACATCGATGACTCATTGTAGGTCGGCCTGCGCCGGCTTGACGCGTGCGGATGCGTCGCCCACACTGGCCGGCACGAGGGCCGCGCGCGTGACCTTGCCCGCCGCGCGGCCGCGTTTTCCGAACCGCGACGAGGTGCGATGTGGTGCGCTTTTCTGTCGGCCTGGCCGGCTGGATGTTGGCATGTGCTGTTGCGCTCGGCGCATCGCATGCGGCCGGTGCGGGCCCGGGCACGAGCGTGGCCGCCGACGCGCCGCACGACGCGGCCGGTACAGCCGACACAGCCGGCACAGCGCCCGTCACGCTCGTCAGCGACGTCCACGAATTCGTGATCCAGCACGACGGTTCGCTCGACGAGCACGACGATTCGACGCTGCGCGCGAACGACGCGAACGGCATCGACGCCGTCGCGCAGCGCTACGTGTGGTTCGACAAGAATCTCGAGAAGGTGGAGCTGCTCGCGGCCGAGACGATCGACCGCGACGGTGTCGCGCATCCGGTCGGCGTGGACGGCATCCGCGACGTGCAGGAACCGCGTTCGGCCGGCGCGCCGACGTTCCAGGACGGGCTGTTGCGCACCGTCGTGTTTCCCGGCGTCGAAGCCGGGTCGAGCACGCGCGTGGCGTTCCGCAAGACCCGCACGAAGCCCGTCAACCGCGGCTACTTCGGCTACACCGTGGAGCCGTCGCGCGAGCCGGTCGACAACCAGCGGCTGATCTTCGACGTGCCGGCCGACATGCCGCTGTACGCGGATGCGCGCGGCTACGTCGCGCTGCCGCCGGTCACCGCGAACGGCCGCACGCGCTACGAGTTCGACTACCGGCACGGCCCGTACGACCGCATCGAGAACGGCGCGGTCGGTTACGCGACCTACGGCGACCGGCTCGTCGTGTCGACGCTGCCCGACTATGCGGCGTTCGCCGCGCGCTACCGCAACGCGGCCGTCGATCCGGGCACGGCCGATCCGGCCGTGACGCAACTGGCGCGCGCGCTGACCGCGGGCGCCGCCGATCCGCGCGACAAGGCGCGCATCCTGTACGACTGGGTGCAGGCGAACGTGCGCTACGTCGGGCTGTTTCTCGGCGAAACGGCTGCTGCGCCGCATCGCGTCACCGACATCCTGCGCAACCGCTACGGCGACTGCAAGGATCATGTCGCGCTGTTCGGCGCGCTGCTCGCGGCGGTCGGCATCCGCAGCGAACCGGTGCTGATCAATCTCGGGTCCGTCTACACGCTGCCGTCGGTGCCCGGTTACGGCGGCGGGGCGATCAATCATGCGATCACGTGGCTGCCCGACCTCGCCCGTTATGCGGATACGACGACGGCCGGCATCGCGTTCGGCTATCTGCCGCCCATCGTGATGGATCGCCCCGCGCTGCTCGTCGATACGGGCGTGCTGTCACGGACGCCGGCCACGCAGCCGCGCGGCCGCGTCGCGCGGGTTCAAATCGATGCGGCCGGGCCGGGTGCCGCGCAGTTTCACGCGTACATCGAGGATGACGGCTGGACGGCCGAACTCGAACGCAACCTGTTTCGCCGCGCGACACCCGACGCCATCGTCCAGCTCGCGAACAACCGTCTGCGGCAAAGCGGCTTGCGCGGCCGCGCGCAACTGTCGACCAGCGACCGGCGCGCGACCGACGGGCCGTTCGACGTGACGCTTTCCGGCACGCTCGATCATTTCGTATGGCCCGACGGCACGACCGCGTTGCCCGCGCTGTCGAGCCTGACGGGCGGCATCGCGACGCAGGTCGAGAGCTGGCTGGCCGAACCCGTGCGTACGCAGCCGTGGGGCTGTATCGGCGGCACGTTCGACGAGACCGGCCAGATCGCGCTGCCGGCCGACGTCGCGGTGACCGACCTGCCGGCCGATACGGCCGTGCACGACCGCTTCGTCGACTTCACGTCGCATTACGTATTCGACGCGGCCGCGCATGTCGTGCAGGTCTCGCGGCGGATGACGGCGGATTTCGGCCGCCAGGTGTGTACGCCGGACGAATTCACGGCGTTGCGCGCGTCGCTCGAACGCATCGAGCGCGACACGCAGGCGCAGATCGTCGTGCGGGCGAAAGGGCGCTGAACGTTGAACGTTGAACGTTGAACGGGCAGGGGACGTGAGCGCGTGGAGACCATCGGTCGACGCGCAGGAGGGACATCATGACGGAACGGGATCACGAGATCGCCGATCTCTCGAAGGAATTGCTGGGCCGGATCGTGCAAGGCACCGTTGCCGGCGGCGCGGTGGTGGATGCGGAACAGTGCGCGGCGCTTGCCGTGCAGTGCGCGACGGCGCTGGTCGACAGGCTGGAAGCGCGCAGCGGCTGAGCGCGGCAATCACGCGTGGCGGCGATTCGGGCGGCGATTCGGGCGGCGATTCGGGCGGCGATTCGGGCGACGGCCGGCGGCCGCGGCCGGCATCACGCGCGATACATGGCGCGTGGCACGTCGCGCGTTACGCTTCGACGCGCGCCTCGCCGTCCGCGCGCACGGCGCCCGGCGGTTTGCCCACCACGCGCTTGAACGCGCGGCTGAACGCGGCGAGCGAGCCGTAGCCGAGCCGGTACGCGACGGCCTCGATCGTCTCGTGGTCGCGCGTGATCCATTGCGCGGCGAGCCGCATCCGCAGCTCGGTCAGGTAGCGCACGGGCGTCATCCCTGTGGCCGCGAGAAAGCGTTCGGCGAACACCGAACGTGACACGCCCGCTTCGGTGGCGAGTTCCGCCACGCTCCAGTTGCGGCCCGGATCGCGATGCAGCGCGACGATCGCGCGGCCGAGCTTCGGTTCGCGCAGCGCCTGCACCCAGCCCGTCGCGTCGCCGCAGCCGCATTCGACCCAGCCGCGCACGATGAACGCCGCGACCACGTCCGCGAGCCGCGCGAGGATGCCGGCGAAGCCCGCGCGCGCCGAGCAGGACTCGCGCTCCATCGCATCGAGCATCGGGCGGATTTCCGGGTAGCGCGCGAGCAGCGTGCCGACGTGCATGAACTCGGGCATCGTGCCGACGAGCGGCTGCATGCCGCCGAGGTCGAGCTCCATGCATGCGCTGAAGATCAGCGCGTCGCCGGCACCCGGCTCGGTCGTCGCGCAGCTTGCCGGCGACGCGCCCGCCGATGCCACCGACGCGACCGACGCCACCGTATCGCAGATCTTCGCGACCTCGAAGCCGTTGATCTCGCGGCACGGCGCATCGGGGTCGGAGACCAGCGCGTGCATGCCGCCGTGCGGCAGCAGGATCGCGTCGCCGGCTTCGAGCCGCATCGTCTCGCCGTTCGCGTCGCGCAGCAGCACGGGCCCGCGCCCGACGAAATGGAACTGCGCGCGGCCCGGCGCATCGCCGAAACTCAGCCCGAACGGCCGCGCCACCTGGATGCGGCGGTACTGGACGCCGCTCAGGCGCATCCCCAGCAGCAGTTCGCTGACGAGGTCGTGTACGTCGGACGCGGGGGAAGACAAGGGCTCGGACATGGCGAGATTCGGACGATCGATCAACAAGAGCGGATTGTATGTCATAGACCGTCCTGCTGTGGTTCCTTACGATACGCCGTCATCGGTATTTTCCCTAAACGACACGGAACGACGCATGAATCCCGGAATTTCCTCTGTCGCCGCGACGGCGGCCCCCCGCGAACCGGCCTGGGGCGCGGTATTTGCGATGGCGCTCGGCGTGTTCGGGCTCGTCACCGCCGAATTCCTGCCCGCGAGCCTGCTGACGCCGATGGCCGAGAGTCTCGGCGTGACCGAAGGCGTCGCCGGGCAGGCCGTCACGGCCACCGCGACGGTGGCGCTCGTCACGAGCCTCCTGATCTCGGCGGTGACGCGCACGATCGACCGGCGGCGCGTGCTGCTCGCGTTTTCGGTGTTGCTCGTCGCATCGAATCTCGCGGTCGCGTTCGCGACCAGCCTGACGATGCTGCTGATCGGCCGCGTCGTGCTCGGCGTCGCGCTGGGCGGCTTCTGGACGATGGCGACGGCCACCACGATGCGGCTCGTGCCGACGGCGATGGTGCCGCGTGCGCTGTCGATCATCTTCAGCGGCGTGGCGGTCGCGACGATCGCGTCCGCGCCGATGGGCAGCTACTTCGGTCACCTGATCGGCTGGCGCAACGTGTTCCTGATCGCGGGTGCGCTCGGCGGCATCGCGTTCGTGTCGCAGCTCGTCACGCTGCCGTCGCTGCCGCCGAGCGGCACGACGCGGCTGCGGACGCTGATCGACGTGCTGCGCCGGCCGACCGTCGGCCTCGGGATGTTCGCGACGATCCTCGTGTTCACCGGGCACTTCGCGTTCTTCACGTATCTGCGGCCGTTCCTCGAACAGGTCGCGGGCGTCGGCGTGAACGGCCTGTCGGCGATCCTGCTCGGCTACGGTATCGCCAACTTCGTCGGTACGTCGCTCGCGGGCCGCGTGCTCGAACACCGGCTGCGGCCGATGCTGATCGCGATGCCCGCGCTGATGGTCGTGCTCGCCGTCGCGCTCGTCGCGCTCGGCCGCGCACCGATGATCGATGCGGTGCTCGTCGCGTTGTGGGGGATGGCCTTCGGCGGCGTGCCGGTCGCGTGGTCGACCTGGGTCACGCGCACCGTGCCCGATGAAGCCGAAAGCGCGGGCGGGCTGATCGTCGCGGCGATCCAGCTCGCCATCGCGACGGGGGCGGCGGCCGGTGGCGTCGTGTTCGACGCGAACGGCGCGGCTGGCGTATTCGTGGGCGCGGCCGTCGTGCTGGCCGTCGCGGTCGCGGCGATCGTGACGGGCGTGCCGAAGCGGGTCGGCGTCGCCGCGTCGTGACCGGCCGGCAGGCCGGCACGGTGGTGCGTTGGTGCAGGCCCGCCAGGGGCCGTCCGCCCGTCGAGCGTCAGGCGGTGCCGGCGCCTGCGATGCGGTCGAGGTCCACGAGCGCATCGTCCGGCAGCACGAGGCCGGCCGCCGCGAGGTTCTCGCGCAGATGCGCGACCGACGACGTGCCGGGAATCAGCAGGATGTTCGGCGCGCGACGCAGCAGCCACGCGAGCGCGACCTGCATCGGCGTCGCGCCGACGCGCGCCGCCACGTCGGACAGTGTCGACGACTGCAGCGGCGAGAAGCCGCCGAGCGGAAAGTACGGCACATAGGCGATGCCGTCGCGGGCGAGCGCGTCGATCAGCGCGTCGTCGCCGCGATGGGCGACGTTGTAGTGGTTCTGCACGCACACGATGTCGCAAATCCGCCGGCCCTGCGCGACCTGCGCGGGCGTGACGTTGCTCAGGCCGACGTGGCGGACGAGCCCGCGCCGCTGCAGGTCGGCGAGCGTGCTCAGCGGCGCCTCGATCGATCCTTCGGCCGGCCCGTGCGGGTCGAACATGATGCGCAGGTTGACGACGTCGAGCACGTCGACACCGAGGTTGCGCAGGTTGTCGTGTACGGCCCGTTCGAGTTCGGCGGGCGCGAAGGCGGGCAGCCACGATGCGTCGTCGCCGCGTCGCGCGCCGATCTTGGTGACGATCACGAGATCGTCGCGATACGGATGCAATGCTTCGCGAATCAGCCGGTTGGTCACGTGCGGGCCGTAGAAATCGCTGGTGTCGATATGGTCGACGCCGGACGCGACGGCTTCGCGCAATACGTTCAGGGCGGCATCGCGATCCTTCGGCGGGCCGAATACGCCCGGTCCCGCGAGCTGCATCGCGCCGTAGCCGATGCGTTTGACGTGGCGATCGCCGAGCCGGAAGGCGGCGGTGTGTCGGATGTCGGACATGATTGTGCTCCTGTCGAAAGTGCGCCCAGCATAGGCATTGGCCGTCTGCGCGATAAGCCGTCATAATCCGCACGGGTTGTACGAAAAGGCGAACAATGCAAACCGATCTGGGCGACCTGAATGCGTTCATGGCAGTGGCGCGCGCCAGCGGCTTTCGCGACGCCGCGCGCATGACGGGCCTGAGCGCGTCGGGGCTGAGCGAGGCCGTGCGCCGGCTGGAAGCACGACTGGGCGTGCGCCTGCTGCACCGCACGACGCGCAGCGTCGTGCTCACCGAGGCCGGCGAGCGGCTGCTTCTGCGTCTCGGGCCCGCGCTCACCGAAGTGGAAGCGGCGCTCGACGGGGTCGGCGAATTCCGGGACAGGCCGGCCGGCACGCTGAAGCTCAACGTGCCGGTCAGCGCGGCCCGGCTCGTGCTGCCCGCGATCGTGCCGCGTTTCCTCGATGCGTACCCGGATATCCGGCTCGAAGTGATCGCCGACGAGAACTTCGTCGACGTGCTGGCGGCCGGGTGCGACGCCGGCATCCGCTATGACGAACGGCTCGAACAGGACATGATCGCGGTACCGATCGGCCCGCGCATCCAGTGCTTCGCGACCGCGGCCGCACCCGGTTATCTCGACCGTCATGGCCGGCCGCGTCACCCGCGCGATTTGCTCGACCATCGCTGCGTGCGCGGACGCTTCGCGAGCGGCGCGATGCCGCCGTGGGAGTTCGAGCGCGACGGAGAGGTCGTGCGGGTCGAGCCGGCCCCCGGGCCGCTGCTGGTGCAAATCGGCGGCGCGACGGACCTGATGGTCGACGCGGCGATCGCCGGCACCGGGATCGTGCATCTGTTCGAAGACTGGCTGCGTCCGCATATGGACAGCGGTGCGCTCGAACCGGTGCTCGAACCGTGGTGGCGACCGTTTTCGGGGCCGTTTCTCTACTACCCGGGGCATCGCCTCGTGCCGCCGGCGCTGCGCGCGTTCATCGATTTCGTCAAGGCATCCTGAGTTTCGAAGGTGTCGCGCGTGCGCCGGATGACCCCCCTCAGCGCATCGGCGCGTGTGCGTCGAGCAACTGCCGGTGGCGCGCGTCGGTTGCGTCGTCGGCGGGGAACATGCATTCCATGCGCAATTCCTGCGCGGCGGCGCTTTGCGGCGTACCCACCGTCGTGACCAGCGAGAAGTAGCGCAGCAGAGTGGCCCGTGTTGGCGCCCGCAGCCGGAAGTGCCGGCGCTCGTGGTCCGGCAAAGAGGGCGCGGCGAACGCATTGGCCGTTCGCATGCGCAGCACGATGGGCTCCCTGGACTTTTTCACATGGCAACTGCGTTCGTGGAGTGCCCGGTTCTATGAAGAAGGCAATCGATTTTCACTATCTGAGGCCGTTGTACGGCTGCTTGTTCATCATGACCGATGACGAGCTGGACAATTTCTACATCAACTCCGATGACGGGAGGGCGTGGTTGCTCCGGCAGATGAAGACCCAGTTCGGGCTATACGGCGCTGAATCCCGGGCGCGTGTCGTCGACGCACTGGAGTATGTGCTGGCTTCGGGTTCATGGCTGGCGCACTGGCGTGGCATCGTGCCGCACGCGATTCCGCTGGACGACGTGACGGACAAGGAGAAATATGTTCGCGATCTTTTTCAGGCGCTGGCCGGAAGGGCGCCCGATCCCACGTTCGACGTTCGTGCGATCGAACTCGTGGACGACATCGGGCCTGACGGAATCAACGTCCGCAAATAGCGAGGCAACCGACGAATGAGCGCGACAGAACGCGAAATGAAGAAGGAAAACGAAACGATCGGGTTGTCCGGCGACGAGGCGTTGCGTGTGCTCACGGAGATCGAATACATCCTCATTTCGTTGAGCAATATCGGCCGCTACTATCACGCTGGCCCCGCGGCAGCCGCAGGCCCGGATCAGGAGTATGCGCGGGAGACCAACCGGTTCATCGACGAGGGCGGCGTGACCCGGCGGCTGGCCGAGGTCAGAAAGATCATCACCGGGAAATTCGACCTGTCGCTCGGCGCCGACGACATGGATGACGTCGAGCGAGCGATGGCGCGTGTCAAGGTCTGGGAGAAACCCGGCGACCTGTGATGGTCGTCGTCGTGTACGGCCATCGCAGTGCCGGCCACCCCCTGTACCAAGGGACAACGCGCGTCAGCCGCCTTGCCTGACCATCTCCGCCAGCGTCTTCATCGCCTGCAGGTACGGATACGGCCCGTGACTGATGCGGGCCACGCCGTAGTCCGCGAGTTCGGCCAATGTCGGCGTTTCCGCGACGCGCATCACGTTCACCGGCAGCGGCGATGCGGCCGTCAGCGCGCGAATGAGCGCCGGCGAGCGCAGCCCGGGCACGAAGAGCCCGTCGGCGCCGGCCGCCGCGTATGCGCGTGCGCGGGCCAGCGTGGCGTCGAGCAGGCGCTCGTCGTGCGTGTCGGCCGGCGCCTTGAAGAACACGTCGGTACGCGCGTTGATGAAGTAGTCGGCGCCTGCCCGATCCGCAGCCTGCCGTGCTGCCGCGAGACGCGCTGCGGCGGCTTCGACGTCACGCAATTCGCCCGTCGCCGGAAAGCTGTCCTCGAGGTTGCAGCCGATCGCGCCGGCCTCGATGCTGAGCGCGATCGTTGCGGCGACATCTTCCGGCCGCTCGCCGTACCCGCTTTCGAGATCGACGGTGACGGACAGGTCGGTCGCGCGCGTGATGCGCTCGAGCACGTCCATCATGAGCGCGCGCGGCATCTGCTCGCCGTCGACGAACCCGTTGACCGCCGCGACCGACCAGCTGCCGGTTGCCAGCGCGACGGCGCCCGCGTCGGCCGCCGTGCGCGCGCTGCCGGCGTCCCACACGTTGAATAGCGCCAGCGGCTGGCCCGCGCGGTGAAGCGACCGGAAATACGCGCCTTTCTCGTTGCTGCTCATGTTTGTGTCTCCTTGTGGAAAACCGGGTCGGTCGTCGTGCCGAACGATACTGCCACCGAATCGAGCGCCGCGAGAAAGTCGCGTGCGTCGAACAGTTCGCCGAGGCTGCGCACGCCGCCTGACACGACGGTGCGGCCCGTCATCAGGCGCACGGCTGCTTCGACGATGATCGGTGCGCTGACCGCATAGATGTCGCGCCCGGACGCGGTCGCGCGGTGCGTCGTGCCGCCCTGCATGACGATCGCGTCCATCGCGAACTGCTGCGCCGAGCGGCCCAGCGCGTCGGTCGGCTCGGGCGGCGGCGTGGCGGCATCGCGCACGTCGCGCAGCGCGAGCGTCGCGAGCCACGATTCGATCGTGTCGATGCGCAGGTGGCGCGAGAGCGTCATCACTTCCGAAAACGGCAGCAGCGTGACGTCAACCCGGCCGATCGGCGGCGGGAACGGCCATGCGCGTTCGCGTGCGGTCGACGGCACCGGCGTCGGTTTTCCGTCCTTCTGCACGAGCCGTACCGCGCGGTTGCGTTCGCCCGTCACGCGCGTGCCGCGCGTCGGGTGCCAGCGGTCGAGCCCGGTCGCGATATCGACGCGCTCGATCGGCTGGCTCTTGTCCACGACGGCCGTGACGAGCAGGTCGGCCAGGCCGCCGTAGAACGCCGCGGCCGGCACGACGGTCACGCCCGCGGCGCGTGCCCGGGCACCGCAGTGTTCGGCCAGCGCCAGCACCGACGGCTGCTCGGCCGTCAGGTCGAGATAGGGGATGCCGGCCCGCAGTGCGGCATCGGCCAGCGGCAGCGCGGTATCGAGATACGGCCCCGCGCAGTTGATCACGGTATCCGCGCCGCGCAGCGCGGTGTCGAGCGCGGCCGGATCGTCGATCGCGGCGACGCGCGCGAGCGACGCTTCGCCGCCGCCTTCCGCGAGCCGCGCCGCATCGCGGCCGATGCGGATCGCGCGCAGGCCGCGCCGTGCCAGCTCGGCGACGACAAACCGCCCGGTATGACCCGTGGCGCCATAGACTGCAACCGTCATTCGATCGTCCATGATCAACTCCGATACAGAACGGTCTGTTTTATAGTACAGACCTGTATCGTCGTCAATCCTGCGGTGCTATGATCGGCTCACTGTTGCGGCAAGGGCGGCCAGTACGGCTGGGTCGGGATGAAAAAGGAAACAGGTACACCAGGGAACGCGCCCGATACGCGCGAACGCATTCTGCAAACGGCCAGCGAGCTGTTCTACCGGGAGGGCACGCGCGCGGTCGGCGTGGATCTGATCGTCGCGCAGGCGGGTGTGGCGAAGACGAGCCTCTATCGTCACTTCGCGACGAAGGACGACCTGATCGAAGCGTTCCTGCTGCGCGAGGACGCCGATTTCTGGGCGCATTGGGATGCGGTGGCCGCGCGGTACCGTCGCACGCCGCGCGAGGAACTGGATGCGCAGCTGCAATGGATCGGTGAACGCATCGCGCGCCCTGGCTATCGCGGTTGCCCGCAGATCAACATCGCCGCCGAATACGCGGACGGAAATCATCCGGCCCGCAAGGTGGCCGTCGCGCACAAGCAGGAGCTGCGGCGCCGGCTGACCGAGCTGGCGGGCGCGATGGGCGTCGACGAACCGGAAACCTTCGCGCTGCGGCTCGCGACCGTCATCGACGGCGCGCTGAGCAGCGGGCACGCGCTGCATGCGCACGGGCCCGTGGCCTTCCTGCAGGAATTCGCCCGACTGCTGTCGCCGAAGAAGGGCCGGAAGCCGGCCGGCCTGCCTCGGTAAGTCGCGCGCCGGTTCCGTTCAGCCGCGTGCGGCCGGATCGACGGACAGCACACGCAACTGGCCGCGCAACTGATCGACTTCCTCCGGTGCGAACGGCCGTTCGATCTCGGCATGCGTCTGCTGCCACAGCGGAAATGCCTCGGCCAGCAGGTCGTGGCCGGCCTGCGTCAGTTCGAGCAGACGGCTGCGCCGGTCGTCCGGGTCCTGCGCGATCGTGACGAGGCCGCGCCGCTCGAGCGGTTTGAGCGCGGCCGTGAGCGTGGTGCGATCCATCGCGAGCAGCGAGGCGACCGATTTCATCGGCGCCGGCTGCGGCCGGTTCAGCGACATCAGCAGCGAAAACTGGCCGTTGGTGAGGTCCAGCGGGCGCAGCACATCGTCGAAGATTCGCGCAAGATTACGCGCCGCGCGCTGCATGTGCAGGCACAGGCAGCAATCGCGCACCATCAGCGTCGTTTCGAAAGGGAGCTTTTCTTTTCGTGCCATGTTGCAATTGTGTTGATATCAACCTATCGTGTCAAGGTCGAGGCGCGGCAGTCCGTCGTGCCCGTCACCGGAGGAGGCGGCATGAGTGCTCAACAGCAGTTGTATCTCGCGGTATTTCTCGGCGCCAAGGATAGCCCGGCCATGAAGGCCTGGCTGGCGCTGCCGGAAGACGAGCGGCGCACGCGCGAGCGCGACGGCATCGCCGCGTGGCATGCCTGGGTCGACCGCAATCGCGACGCGATCGTCGAGATGGGCGGGCCGCTCGGCAAGACGAAGACGATCGATGCGGCCGGCGTCACCGACACGTCGAACGCGATGAGCGGCTTTACCGTCGTGCGGGCGGCGTCGCACGATGCGGCGGCCGCCCTGTTCGAAGGCCATCCGCATTTCACGCTGTTCCCGGGCGTGGCGATCGACGTGATGCCGGTGCTGGCGATTCCCGGCGCGTAAACGACGCGCCGACGCGCAAGGCCAGGCGTTGCGGATCGGCGAAGCGCCGTGGCCGGCATGCGGACATTTCCGACATTCTGGATGGAGACTGGCGATGAAGCTTTACGGATTTGCCGGCACCCGCTCGCAACGCGCGCTGTGGGGGCTGAAGGAGCTGGATGCCGACTTCGAGTTCGTCTCGGTGAACCTGCTCCAGGGCGAGCACAAGCGGCCCGAATTCCTGCGCCTCAATCCGGCCGGCAAGGTGCCCGTGCTGGTGGACGGCGACCTCGTGATTCCCGAATCGGCCGCGATCGTGCTGTATCTCGCGGACAAGTACCCGGAGAAGGCGCTGCTTCCGGTCGATCCGGCGCTGCGCGCGCAGGCCTACCGGTGGGTGATGTTCGCGGTGACCGAGCTCGAGCAGCCGCTGTGGCGGATCACGCGGCATTCGTTCCTGTATCCGCCGGAGAAGCGCTCGCCGGCCGACATCGAGCTGGCGCGCGACGATTTCAGGACGATGGCCGCGATTCTGGACAAGCATCTGGAAGGGCGCGAGTTCATCGTCGGCGACACGCTGACGGTGGCCGACTGCGTGACGGCTTACCTGATCGACTGGGCCGGCGAGTGCAACCTGATCGAATCGTTCCCGCAGCTGCGGGCGTACCTCGAACGGCTGTATGCGCGGCCGAACGCGCCGCAGCGGATCGCGGACGCGCGCAAGGCGGCGTGAGCGTGCGGCGGCCGGCCGTTCCATTTGCGCAGCGGGCGAGTGCCTGTCGTCAGCAAGTCATGGCGGTAATGCGTGCGTCGCGCACGCGGCGCACGCAGGCGCTTGCGCTCACGCTACGTCGTCAGGCCCGCCGAGCGCGCGACACAGCATCGACAGGTCGTTGAGCGTCAGGTGCGGCGCGGCGGCCTGTTGCTGCACACGTTCCGGTTCCGGATGCGGGTCGCGAACCACCCACGCTGCCTGAAGTCCCGCGTTCAACGCACCGACGATATCGAGGTGATAGTCGTCCCCGACGTGCAGCAGTTCCGCCGGCCGCACGTCGAGCGTTTCCGCCGCCGCATGGAAGATCCCGGGCTCCGGCTTCGCGACCCCGAACGCCTGCGCGCTGAGCGTCGCACGAAAGTATTCGCCGCCGCCGGTCATCCGGAGGTCGGCGTTGCCGTTGGTCACCGCGATCAACGGAAACCGCGCACTCAACCACGCGAGCGCCGGCAACGCATCGTCATAGAATTCGACCCGGTTGCGCGCGACAAAGAACGCCGCGTACGCGTGCTCGGCGAGCGCGACATCCTCGTTCGCACGCTCCAGCGCAAGCCGGATCGATCCGATCCTCATCGCACGGAAATCGCCGGCGAGCCCGGGGCACAATCGTTCGTATTCCTCACGCAATCCGCTCAACGCCTGCTGCGTGGACAGCACACGCGCGGTACCGGGCGCGTGCTCGATCAACCATGCGTGAAGCGCCGCTTCGGCCCGTACGACGGCCGGCCCGAACGGCCACAGGGTGTCGTCCAGGTCGAACGAGAGGGCGGAAACTTTGGCGAGACGCATGGCGGTTGACGAGAGGGTTTCGTTTACCACGGCCACGGAATGGAGATTCCGGTGCCGTTTTCGAGGGCCTGTCGATACAGGAAGCGGGCGACGGTCAGGTCCTGAAGCGCCAGCCCGGTCATGTCGAAGACGGTGATCTCGTGCGGCGCGCGGTTGACCGACGCGGTTCCGGCGAGGATGTCACCGATTTCAGTGCGTGGCAAATCCGGCGCCCACTGGCACTCGCCGATGCTGCGCGCCTGATCGTGATCGTCCACGACGATGCGCGCGCGTTCCAGCACGCCTGCCGGAAGCTCGCGCTTGCCGGCCGTGTCGGCGCCGACGCAGGTCAGATGGGTGCCCGGCCGAACCGCATCCGCATCGAACAGCGCGCCGCCGCCCGGCGTGGCAGTGATGACCACGTCGCTATCGGCCACCGCGTCGTTCCGGTCGCGTGCCACGCCGATCGTGCATCGCGCCCGGAACGCCGATTCGAACCCCGGGTCGGGCTCGCCGCTGACGTTCACGTACCGCACAGTGCAGCGTTGCGGCAGCAGCCCGAGCGCGTAGTCGAGCTGGACGCGCGCCTGCACGCCCGTGCCGAATACGCAGATTCGCGTGCTGTCGCGCCGCGCGAGCAGTTGCAGCCCGAGGCCGCCGGCGGCACCGGTTCGCGCGGTGGTGATCGCATTGCCGTCCATGATGCACAGCGGGCGGCCCGTGGCCGGATCGAACAGCGCGACGGTGGCCTGATGCGGTTCGCCGCCGAACGCCCGGTTGCCGGGCCAGAACCCGGCCGCCTTGAAGCCGAGCAGCGCCTGGCGCGCGACGTCGCCCGACTTGATCCCGAATACGCCGCCCGTGTGCAGCTTCTCGCGAACCACCGGAAACACGCGCCCGGCCCGTTGACTGTGCAACACGAAGGCTTCGCGAACCGCGGCCGTCACTTGCGCGGCCTCGAGGGCGGGTTCGACGGCATCGCGGTCGAGAAGCAGGAGTCGGGCGTCTGTCGGCATGTTCGGGCAAGCGCTTTCGGCGCAACGCAAAACGAGGGTGTTTAAATTTTGTCCAGATTTGGACAAATAGTCAATATATCGGCGAAAAGATGCGGGCGTGCGGTTCGGCTCACCACCCGTAGAAGCGCGGCCACGCCTGCGCGCTGCCGTCGTCGCCGATCGCCTGATACTCGGGATGTTGTGCACCGGTGGCGCACGCGTGATTCGGCAGGATGCGCAGGCGGGTGCCGATCGGAAACCGTTGCGCGATGCCGGAGTCGGGTGCGCCCGTGCGCGACACGATCCCGTGTTCCTGGTTGGCGGCGCTCATCACGTAGCCGCCGAGCACGTCGCCGTGTTCGGTGCACACCTGGCCGTAGCCGAAATCGCGCGCCTGACGCTGCGTGCCGCGGTCGCGGCTCATCGCCATCCAGCCTGCGTCGACGATCGCCCAGCCTTTCTCTTCCTGGTGCCCGATGACGGTGGTCAGCACCGACAGCGCGATGTCGGACAGATCGCACACGCCGATGTTGTGCATCACGAGGTCGAACATCACGTACACGCCGGCACGCACCTCGGTGACGCCGTCGAGGTGTCGTGCCGCGAGCGCGGTGGGCGTCGAGCCGATACTCACGACCGGGCAGGGCAGCCCGGCGGCCCGGAGGTGTTCCGCCGCGCGCACGGTGCGGCTGCGCTCCTGTTCGGCGATGGCCGCCAGTGCTTCGGGCGTGCTGTAGTCGTAGCTGGAGCCCGCATGCGCCAGCACGCCGCCGAGCACCATCCCGCCGTCGACGAGCGCGCGGCCCACGTCGATCAGCAGGCCGGCGTCGGGCGGGATCCCCGAGCGGTGGCCGTCGACGTCGACCTCGATCCACACTTCGAAGCGCTCGCCATGCGCGCGCCCGAATTCGGCGATCGCGTGTGCGGCGGGCAGGCTGTCCGTGACCAGCTTCAGGTCGCAGCCCTGCCGGCGCAGCGCGAGCGCCTGGCCGAGCTTCGCGGGCACCATGCCGACCGCGTAGACGATGTCGCGGATACCGTGCGCGAAAAACTGTTCGGCTTCCTTGAGCGTCGACACCGTGACGCCTTGCGCGCCCGCAGCGATCTGGGCATCGACGACGTGCGTGCATTTGGTGGTCTTGACGTGCGGCCGGAACCGGACGCCGAGCGCGTCCAGATGCGCCTGCATGCGGCCGATGTTGTGACGCATGCGGCCGACGTCGATCAGGGCGGCCGGGGTGTTGAGGGTTTGAAGGTCCATGATGTGTTGCCTCGGAAGGTTGCCGATGCGAACACTGTAGGGGCGTCGACGGGCCGCGTGTTTAACGCAACGCTAATACGGCATTAAACACGGTTTAATCGTCCGGATCGCGTGGGCCAGAGCTCGGCGCAACTCATGCCTTGCCGCGCCACGGCGGCGGGCTCAGCAACCGCGTCGCGGCTTCGAGGAAGACCCGTTGCCGCGCGGAGCGGCCGGTGCGCGATGGCAACAGCGCCGTGACCGGCGCGGGCGGCAGGTGCCAGTCGGGCAGCAACCGGACGAGCCTGCCGTTCGCGAGCAGCGGCGCGACGTCCCACTCGGAGCGCTCGACGATCCCGAGTCCGGCCAGCGCCCATTCGGTGATGACGGTGCCGTCGTTGGAGGACAGCGCGCCGGTGACGCGGATCACGGCGGACCGGCGTGGGGCACCCTTGACGTCGCCGCCTGACGAGAAGCGCCATCGCGGGATGTCCTCGTCGTTCTCGCGCAGGCACAGGCAGTCGTATCGGGCCAGGTCGGACGGATGGTTCAATGCCTTGATGCGACGCGCATAGGCAGGGCTCGCGCACAGAAACCGCTCGTTGGGCGCAAGCGGATAGCCGATCCACGACGACGACTTGAGGCTGCCGACGTGCACGACCACGTCGGCCCCCGACGCGCTGGTCGACGGGCTGTCCGACAGGTGGAGCGCGATGTCGAGTTTCGGGTGTGCACGCTGCAGGTCGCGCACGATCCGCGCGACGTACTTTCGCCCGAAGCCGAGCGGGGCGACGACGCGCAGCGTGCCCTGCACGTCGCCGTGGTCGCCTGAAATGCTGACCGGCAGCGCTTCCACTCGCTCGAGAATGTCGACGGCCTCCTGGTACAGCCGTTGTCCTTCGTCGGTCAACGCAACCCCTTTCGACTGCCGCACCGCGAGCCTGGCGTTCAGGCGCGCTTCCATCCGCTGCAGGCGGATCGTGACCGCGGGCGGCGTGAGATCGAGCAGCCGGGCGGCGGAGGCCAGCGAGCGCGACGTACCGATCGCGCGTACGAGCCGAAGGTCGTCGAGGTCGAGCATTTCGTGTCTCTTAATGTGAACGATGCAGGGCATTAAACCGCATATCACGCGTCGTAGCCATCGGAGCGGCGGCGCGGGCTACATGGCCGGTGTCGACGGCTTAAAGAACGGTCGCGTTGCGCCGATAAAGAGACGATGTCCGGCTTTCTGTGCAGCGTATCCAGACCAGCACGGTGCATGCCGTGGAAGGCCGAGACCTATTCCAACGAAAAAATGGAGCCTCTCACCTTATGAAGTCCGTCTTTACCCGTCCCCTGGCAGGCCGCCTCGCAATCGTCGTCGCGACCGCTTCGCTCGCCGCGTGCGGCGCGACGAACCCGCTTCAACAGGCCGGCCAGGGGATCATGGGCGCGCTGACGTCCGACGCGGGCCGGACCGACGTGTCGAGCCAGAAGCCCGTCGTCCTGAAGATTCCGAACGATCCCGGCATCCAGCCACGCAAGGTCGCGCCGTATTCGACGGTCATCGTCCGCGATGTCGGCTACGACAGCCGCAGCGTGCAGGTCATCGCGAACGCGCAGTACTACCGGCTTCGCTTCGAGAACCTGACGCCCGGATCGTTCGTCGTCCATGCGCGCACGGACAACGGGGTCGCCGGGTCGGGCGTGAAGTACGACGTCAACTTCAACGTGCAGGAATCGCCGAAGGGTTATCAGGTCGCGTTTCAGCCGATGACGCGAAATGCCTATCAGCAGGGGCTGATCGGCAAGTTTCCGGTGCCGAACTTCAACGACGCGGACCTGCGCACGCAGTTGACGTCGCTGCAGATCGTCTACCGCTTCGAGGTGGATTCGCCGTACAACTCGGAATCGGTGACCGCGAACTTCATGCGTCTCGCGCGTCCGATGACCGCGCGGCAGGGCTGGGCCGATCCCGTGACGGGCAAGATCTACAGCAGCTACTTCGTGTCCACGCTGCATGGTCGCGACATGACCTATGTCACGCAGGTGTATCCGTACCACAACGGGTCGAAGGCGGTGATCACGGCGGTGATCACCGGTGTCGAAACCGCGCCGGATACGGTCGACTTCGGCGTGCTGATCAACGATGCGCGCCACATGCTCGAGAACATCGCGAAGTCCTGATCGTGTGCCCCGGGGCTGCGCGCCGCGTCACGCGCGCAGCCCGACAATCAGCGACCGATGCGCGGCGACCCCGGCCATCACGCCCGACGCCGACGCGAACGTCGCGTTGCTCATCGGCGTCGACGCGTCGCCGGCCGCGAACACGCCGGCGACGCTGGTCTCTTTCCCCGCATCGACGCGCACGACGGGGCCGAGCGGCCCGTCGTCGAATGCACAGCCGAGCTGCTGCGCGAGATCGCTCGCCATTGCCGTACGCGCGCCGACGAACAGCGCATCGACCGGCACGACCTGCCCGTCGGCGAGCCGCAACGCTTCGATACGCGGCGCGTCGCCCAGGATTTCAACGACCGGCGAGCGCTCGATGCGAACGCCGCGCGCGTCGAGCAACGCGGCTTCTTCGTGGTTCGCCTCGACCACGCCTTGCGTGAACCACGTCGTCGGACCCCAGTCCGGAATCAGGATCGCCTGGTGCACGGACAGCGGATGCGTGGCGAGCACGCCGAGCCGCCGGCCGCTCACCTCGTACCCATGGCAGTACGGACAATGCAGCACGCTGACGCCCCAGCGTTCGGCGAGCCCCGGCAGCGCGGGCAGTTCGTCGCGGATGCCCGTCGCGACGATCAGCCGGTCGGCGCTGGCCCGGCTGCCGTCGGCCAGCGTCACGTCGAAGCGGCCGTCCGCATCGCGTTCGGCCGTGCGCGCGTCGCCTGCGATCCGCCGCACGGTCGGATACGCGGCGAGTTGCGCGGCGGCTTCCTCGACGATCTGCGCGGGCGGCTTGCCGTCCTGCCCGAAAAAGCCGTGCGCGTGCGCGGCAAAGCGGTTGCGCGGCCGGCCGACGTCGATCACGAGCACGCGGCGGCGCGCCCGCGCAAGCTGCATCGCGGCCGACAGCCCCGCAAAGCTGCCGCCGATCACGATCACTTCATGATGGTCATGCATGCACCCGCTCCTTTCCTGAACCTGCGTGAATGAAGGGCGTGTTCCGATGGCGGCCAACTCATGAAACACGAGAAGTTGCATGATAGGGCGGTGGTATCATTCACGCAACTTCAAAAGTTTCGAGAGAGGGGCGCCGCCCGTGAGAACCGATAGCCGTTTGTCGCGCATGCTGCACGTGCTGATCCACATGGACCAGGCCGACGGCCCGCTGACGTCGGAGACGATCGCGACGATGCTGGGCACGAACCCGGTGGTCGTGCGACGCCTGCTCGGCGGCTTGCGCGACCACGGCTACGTGCAGTCGGAGAAGGGGCATGGCGGCGGGTGGGCGCTGAGTGTCGCGCTCGACGACATCACGCTGCTCGACGTCTATGGCGCGGTGGGCGAGCCGCCGCTGTTCTCCGATCTCGTCACCGACGACGAGGCCGAATGCCTGGTCGAGCAGGCCGTCAACGCGCACCTGTCGGCCACGCTGAAGGAGGCCGAGACGACGCTGCTCGCCCGCTTCGGCGAAGTCACGCTCGGCATGCTGTCGCGCGATTTCGAAGCGAAGGCGGCCCGGCGGCGCAAGCCGCGCTGACGCGCCGCAGCATCGCGGCCGGACACGGCCGCCGTGCACGCCGGCGCGACCGAAACCGTCGCACCGCGATGTTCTGTCCCCCAACTTCTGCCCGGTTCGCCCGCCACAGGGCAAAATACGGGTTTTCCGCACCCGCGAGGGCGCGACCGAATCACGCGCCGGGCGGCGGCAGTGCGCAATCCGCACGCCGCCGCCGGGCGCCCAGGCAAGATCGCTCGCCGTGTCGCGAGCCCACAGGAGTCCAGACCTCATGCCCGAATCCAACCTGTCCTTCTTCGGCCGGCTGTCGCTTGCCGTCGGCACGTTCTTCTCCGTGCTCGGCAACCGCGAGTTCGCGGCCGGCGTGCTGCGCGGGCGCGCGGGCGCCCCGGCGCCGGTCGCCCCGACCCCGGCCCCGGCTGCCGCGCCCGTTGCGCCGGCCCCCGCACCCGTGAAGGCGCCTGCCCCCGAACTGCGCGAAGCGAGCCCGCAGGCCGCGCTGCAACTGCTCGGCCTGCTGCAGCGCGATGCGCGCTTCATCGACTTCGTCGAGGAAGACATCGCCGGTTACGCGGACGCCGAGATCGGCGCAGCCGCGCGCCTCGTGCACGACGGCTGCCGTGCCGCGCTGCGCGAACACTTCACGATCGTGCCGGTGCGCGACGAAGCCGAAGGCAGCCGCGTGACGCTGCCGGCCGGTTTCGACGCGACGGCCGTGCGCGTGACCGGCAACGTGGTCGGCGCCGCGCCGTTCACGGGCACGGTCAGCCATCGCGGCTGGCGGGTGGCCGACGTGCGCCTGCCGAAGCTGACGGGCAGCCACGACGCCTCGGTCGTCGCACCGGCGGAGGTGGAACTGTGAGCGATCCGCGTTATTCGATCGGTATCGATCTCGGTACGACCCACTGCGCGCTGTCGTATGTCGACAGCGCCGCGAGCGACGGCGAAACCATCACGCAGCAGGTGCTGCCGATCGCGCAGCTCACCGCGCCCGGCGCGCTGGAGTCGCGCGACCTGCTGCCGTCGTTCCTCTACCTGCCGCATGAAAGCGAACTCACGCAGGGCGACCTGACGCTGCCGTGGACGGCCTCGCGCGCCTTCGCCGTCGGCGAGATGGCGCGCACGCGCGGCGCCGGCACGCCGATCCGCCTCGTGTCGAGCGCGAAGAGCTGGCTGTGCCACCCGGGCGTCGATCGCCGCGCGGCGATCCTGCCGAGCGATGCGCCGCCGGAAGTGTCGCGCGTGTCGCCGCTGGAAAGCTCGATCCGCTACCTGACGCACCTGCGCGAAGCGTGGGACCACGCGCATCCCGACGCGCCGTTCGCCGACCAGGACGTGACGGTCACGATTCCCGCGTCGTTCGACCCGGCCGCGCGCGAGCTGACGGCCGAGGCCGCCCGCGCCGCCGGCTATTCGCGGATGACGCTGCTCGAGGAGCCGCAGGCTGCGCTCTACAGCTGGATCCAGAAGAGCCAGGGCGGCTGGCGCAAGCAGGTGCAGGTCGGCGACCTGATCCTGTGCGTCGACGTCGGCGGCGGCACGACCGACCTGTCGCTGATCGCGGTGGTCGAGCGCGACGGCAATCTCGAGCTGCATCGCGTGGCGGTCGGCGAGCACATCCTGCTCGGCGGCGACAACATGGACCTCGCGCTCGCGCACGTCGTCGCGCGCAAGCTCGCGCAGCAGGGCACGCAGGCCGATCCATGGCAGCTGCGGGCGCTCACGTACGCATGCCGTTCCGCGAAGGAAACGCTGCTGTCCGATCCGTCGACCGACGCGGTGCCGCTCGTCGTGCCGAGCCGCGGCTCGAAGCTGATCGGCGGGTCGATCCGCACGGAGCTCACGCGCGCGGAACTCACGCAGACGATCCTCGAAGGCTTCTTCCCGCAGGTCGACGCAGCCGCGCGCCCGGTGAGCCGCGCACGCGTCGGCCTGACGCAGCTCGGCCTGCCGTATGCGCAGGATGCCGGCATCACGCGCCATCTCGCGGCGTTCCTCGGCCGCCAGGTCGCGGCGCTCGACTCGCTCGAGGGCCTGCAGCGCACGCTGCCGCAGGGCGCGACGTTCCTGCATCCGACTGCCGTGCTGTTCAACGGCGGTGTGTTCAAGTCGACGCTGCTCACGCAGCGCGTGCTCGATACGCTCAATAACTGGCTCGCCGCCGAAGGCGCGCCGCCCGCCCGCCTGCTCGAAGGCGCGGATCTCGATCTCGCGGTCGCGCGCGGCGCCGCGTACTACGGCTACGTGAAGCGCGGCCGTGGCGTGCGCATTCGCGGCGGCACGGCGCGTGCGTACTACGTCGCGATCGAATCGGCGATGCCCGCGGTGCCGGGGCTCGAGCCGCCGGTGCAGGCGCTGTGCGTCGCGCCGTTCGGGATGGAGGAAGGCTCGGACGCGGCGCTGCCGCCGCAGGAGTTCGGCCTCGTCGTCGGCGAACCGGTGCAGTTCCGCTTCTTCGGTTCGTCGGTGCGCCGCCAGGACCAGGTCGGCACGCTGCTCGACTACTGGTCGCCGGAAGAGCTGCAGGAGCTCGAGGAAATCCAGGCGACGCTGCCGGCCGAAGGGCGCACCGTCGGCGAAGTCGTGCCGGTGAAGCTGCATGCGCGCGTGACCGAAGCCGGCACGCTCGAACTCGAGGCGATCCCGAGCGGCACGAACGAGCGCTGGAAGGTCGAGTTCGACGTGCGCGGCGCCGCCTGAGCGCGATGAAGCGCTATACGGTCGGGATCGACCTCGGCACGAGCAATACGGTCGTCGCTTACGTCGAGGCCGGTTCCGACGCGATCCGCGTGTTCGACGTCGAGCAGCTGGTCGGCCCCGGCGCGGTGGCCGCGCAGCCGCTGCTGCCGTCGGTGCGCTATCACCCGGCGGCGGGCGAGTTGCCGCCGGACACGTTGCGGCTGCCGTGGGCGGCCGCTGCGAAGGCAAGCGCAAACGCGGCCGCCGATCCGCCGGCCGTGATCGGCCGCTACGCACGCACGCTCGGCGCGCAGGTGCCGGGCCGGCTCGTCACGAGCGCGAAGAGCTGGCTGTCGCACGCGTCGGTCGACCGGCTCGCGGCGATCCTGCCGTGGGGCGCGGCCGACGGTGTCGACAAGGTGTCGCCGGTCGACGCGAGCGCGAGTTATCTCGCGCACGTGCGCGATGCGTGGGACGCGCGTTTTCCCGATGCGCCGCTCGCGAAGCAGGACGTGATCCTGACGGTGCCCGCGTCGTTCGACGACGGCGCGCGCGCACTGACGGTCGAGGCCGCGCGACGCGCGAAGCTGCCCGCGCTGCGGCTGCTGGAAGAGCCGCAGGCTGCGTTCTACGACTGGCTGTACGGTCAGCGCGACACGCTGCGCGACACGTTTGCCGCCGCGCGGCGCGTGCTGATCTGCGACGTCGGCGGCGGCACGACCGACCTCACGCTCGTCGATGTCGCGCCGGGCGACGACGGCGAGCCCACCTTCACGCGCGTCGGCGTCGGCAACCACCTGATGCTCGGCGGCGACAACATGGACCTCGCGCTCGCGCGCCTGGTCGAGTCGCGGCTGACCGAGCCCGGCACGCGGCTGTCGGCCGCGAGCCTGTCGCAGCTCGTCGAGCGCTGCCGCGCGGCGAAGGAACGGCTGCTCGGCGACGATGCGCCCGCGTCGGTCACCGTCACGCTGCTCGGCGCGGGCAGCAAGCTCGTCGGCGGCGCGCGTTCGGCCGAGCTGACGCGACAGGAAGTCGAGCAGATCGTCGTCGACGGGTTCTTCCCGCAGGTCGAAGCCGGCGAGCTGCCGCTCCGTGCACGCGCCGCGATCGTCGAATTCGGTCTGCCGTATGCGAGCGACGCGGCCGTCACGCGGCATGTCGCCGCGTTCCTGCAGCGCCATGCGGAAGGCCCGCTACCCGACACGCTGCTGCTCAACGGCGGCGTGTTCCGCGCGGGCGCGCTCGCCGGCCGTCTTGCGCAGACGCTCGGCGCATGGCGCGGCGCGCCGCTCGACGTGCTGCACAACGCGCATCCGGACGTGGCCGTCGCACGCGGCGCGGTCGCGTACGGGCTCGCGCGTGCCGGGCATGCGCCGCGCATCGGCGGCGGGTCCGCGCGCAGCTATTTCCTCGTGCTCGACGACGGCGCGGCCGATTCCGCCGCGCGCGGCGTCTGCCTGCTGCCGCGCGGTGCGGAAGAGGGCCGCGAGATCCGGCTCGACGATCGCACGTTTGCGTTGCAGCTCGGACAGCCGGTGCGTTTTCACTTGATGTCGACCGTGGCCGAGACCCCGTACCGGGCCGGCGATCTCGTCGATCTCGACGGCGGCGATTTCGTGCGGCTGCCGCCGATCGCGACGGTCGTCGACGCGAAGGCGGGCGGCGACGCGCGCGAAACGCCGGTGAAGCTCACCGCGTCGCTGACCGAGGTCGGCACGCTCGAGATGCATTGCATCGCGACCGACGATGCGGCACGCCGCTGGAAGCTTGAATTCCAGTTGCGCGGCGATGCGCCGGTGCACGGCGACGACGCCGCGCCCGCGCGACATCCGCGGCTCGATCAGGCGATCGAGCTGATCGAGCGCTCGTTCGGCAGCAAGGCAGCAGGTGTCGCGCCGAAAGACACGCGCCGGTTGCGCGCGCAACTCGAACAGGTGCTCGGCGCGCGTGAAGCGTGGGACGTCGCGCTCGCGCGCGAGCTGTTCGACGCGCTGCTCGCGCGCGCCCGCCGCCGCCGCCGCTCGGCCGATCACGAGCGTGCGTGGCTGAACCTTGCCGGGTATTGCCTGCGTCCGGGTTTCGGTCATCCGCTCGATGCCTGGCGCATCGAGCAGCTGTGGCCGCTGTTCGACGACGGGATCCAGTACGTGACCGACGGGCAGGTGTGGTCGGAGTGGTGGACGCTGTGGCGGCGCGTGGCCGGCGGCCTCGACGACGATGCGCAGACGCAGGTGCGCGACGCGATCGCGTTCCTCGAACCGTCCGACGACAAGCGGCGCAAGCTGCCGTTCGATCCGGGCAAGGTCGGGCCGGCCGACATGACGCGGCTGTCCGCGTCGCTCGAACGGCTGCCCGTCGAGCGCAAGGTCGAACTGGCCGAACGCCTGATCGCACAATTGCAGAAGCCTGCCGAGCGTGCGCTGTGCGCGTGGGCGCTCGGGCGCATCGGTGCGCGCCGGCCGTTTTACGGCAGTGCGCACAGCGTCGTGCCGGCGGAAGTCGCCGGTGGCTGGCTCGATGCGCTGTTCGCGCTCGACTGGAAACAGGTCGAGCCGGCCGCGTTTGCCGCTGCGCAGATTGCGCGGATGACAGGAGACCGTTCGCGGGATTTGCCGGACGTGACGCGCGACGCGGTAATCAAGCGCCTGTCGGCCGCGAATGTGTCGCCGGCGTGGATCGACATGGTGCGCGAAGCGATCGCGTTCGACGAGGCCGATACGGTACGCGTGTTCGGCGAGACGCTGCCGGCCGGGTTGAAGTTGCTGGCGGGGTGAGCAGCGCGGTGGGGCGACGGTATCGTCGGGATACCTGAGCATGCCGTCGATGCTCACGGATTCGACGACCTTTAAAAAAACGGCTGCCGATGCATCGGCAGCCGTCTTCGTTTGTACGGATCGTGCGGCGGTCAGACCGGCGCCATCGCTTCACGCAACGATGCGGCCGACTCCACCGCGATCGCGTCCGGCGCAACGGCCCGCCGCGCGAGATGAATCCCCGCGAGCATGCAGCGCACCGACCCGCCGGCCAGCTCGATCGTCGGCACATCGAGCGGCAGCAGCCGCGCGGAGCGCTCGATCACCGTGCGCTGGTCGCGCGTGAGGCAATCGAACGCGCGCCGCGACAGCGCGAGCACACGCCCGTCCTTGCCCGACAATTCCAGCGTATTGCCCGCGAAATTCGCGATCTGCGATGGATCGAGCGCGATCACCGCGCGCCCCGTTTCGGTCAGGCGTTGCGCGATTTCTCCGCGACGCCGGCTGCCGGCGATCAGGTCGAGGCCCACCATCGCGAATTCGGTGGCGACGCTCATCATCACGTTCGTGTGATAGATCGCGCGCCCGTCGGCATCGGCCGTGTCGAAGCAGATCGGCTCGAAATTGAAATGCGTGCAGAAGCGTTCGAGCGCGACCGGATCGGCGCGGCGCGAGCGCGCAGTGTAAGCGATCCGCGCGACGTGGTCGAGCACCATCGCGCCGGTACCTTCGAGGAACACGTCGTCATATTCGAGGCCCGAGTAGTCGATCACGTCCTGCACGCGATATTCGGCCTTCAGCATCTCGATCACGTCCGCGCGCCGCTCGCGGCGGCGGTTCGGGCTGTACATCGGATACAGCGCGATATGGCCGCCCGGGTGCGTCGAGAACCAGTTGTTCGGGAAAACGGAATCGGGCGTGTCGCGCTCGCCGTGGTCGTCGAATACATGCACGCGCACGCCCGCATCGGCGAGCGTCTGCGCGGCGGCCGTGACTTCGTCGCGCGCGGCGGCCGATACCGACGGCAGGTCGGGCGTGCCGTTGCCGGCCGTGCGCTGGAAGGCGTTGTCGGCCGCGGTCTGCGGGTTCGGCAGGAAGCGGTGCGGCCGGATCATCACGACGGCGGCCGGCGCCTGGATCGATACGAGATTCATGACAGGCAGGAGCGAAGGGCAGAAAACGGGCGGCGCACCGGCCGCCCGGGCATCACGGTCAGCGCGCGAACGCGGCGACGGCTTCGGTCACGTATGCCGCGTGACCCTGCGCGATCGCGGCCGGATCGTCGATCAGCGCGAACAGGTTCTTCGGGTCGACGGCCGGCGGAATCAGCGCGATCTCGACGCCCGCGTTGTGCTGCTGCGCGAGCGCATACAGGTAGCGCAGCGCCGAATAATCCTCGAGCGCGAAGCCGACCGAGTCGAACACCGTGACTTCGTCCGCGCGTTCGCGGCCGGCCGTCTCGCGTTGCAGCACGCGCCACAGCTCGGTGACGGGGAAGTCGGCCGGCATCTGCTGGATCTCGCCCTCGATGCGCGACTGCGGCTCGAATTCGACGAACACGCGGCCCGCATGCAGCACGCCTGCTTCGAGCTCGGTCTTGCCCGGGCAATCGCCGCCCACGGCGTTCAGGTGCATGCCGGGCTCGATCATGTCGGCCGTGACGATCGTCGCGTATGCCTTGTCGGCGGTGACGGTCGTCACGATGTCGGCGCCGCGCACGGCGTCGGCGGTCGATGCGGCACGCACGACGCGCAGTGCCGGGTACGCGGCGAGGTTCCGCACGAGCTTGTCGGTCGCGCGCGGATCGACGTCGAACACGCGGATTTCGTCGATGCCGAGCAGCGTGTGGAACGCGATCGCCTGGAATTCGCTCTGCGCGCCGTTGCCGATCAGTGCCATCGTGCGCGCGTCGGGGCGGGCGAGTACCTGTGCGGCGAGCACCGACGTGGCGGCCGTGCGCAGCGCGGTGGTGAGCGTGAGTTCGGCGAGCAGCAGCGGGTAGCCGGTGTCGACTTCGGCGAGCGCGCCGAACGCCATCACCGTGTGCATCCCGCGCGCGGCGTTGACGGGGTGGCCGTTCACGTACTTGAACGCGAACAGCGACGCGTTCGCGACGGGCATCAGTTCGATCACGCCGTCGCGCGAGTGGCACGCGACGCGCGGCGACTTGTCGAAGTCGGCCCAGTGCAGGTAATCGGCGCGCAGCGTGTCGACGAGTTCGCGCAGGAACGTCGTGACGCCGGTGCTGGCGATCAGTCGGGCGGTGGCGGGAACGTCGAGGAAGCGGGTCATGCGTCTGTCTCCAAGTTCTCAGTGCCGGTACGGATGTCCCTGGCGTTCTGGTCGACCGGGCGGTGCTTCGGCGCGGCTCGGGCTTGTATGGAAAGCGGCGGCGCGGCGTGTCCGGCCGGTCGATACGTCATTATTTCCGCGAGTCGAGCCAACAAAAAGACAGCAAAAGTGGCAGATTTATCGATAGACTTGGCAGAATGCCAACGCAATCCGGCACTTTGGCAGGTTTCGCTGGCGCAGAATGCGCAGCCTCCGGCACGCTGGCGGCCGGTTCACGTTCAACAGGAAGCTCCGCCCATGATCACGCTCGACGATGTCGACCGGCAGCTCATCGCGCTGCTGCGCGACAACGCGCGACTGCCCGTCGTCGCGCTGGCGAAGGAACTGCGCGTCGCGCGCGCGACCGTGCAGAACCGGCTGACGCGGCTGGAGAAAAACGGCGTGATCGTCGGTTATACGGTGCGGCTCAAGCCGGCGGCGGAACGCCACCGGATCCGCGCGCTGATGTCGATCGCCGTGCAGGGCAACCGCGGCGCGGAAGTGGTGAAGGTGCTGCGCGGGCATCCGAACGTCACATCGATCCACAGTACCAACGGGCGCTGGGATCTTGTCGCCGAGCTGCATGCCGATTCGCTCGAGCACTTCGATCGCGTGCTCGGCGCGATCCGGTTGATCGACGGGATCGCGAATACCGAGACGAGTATCTTGCTGTCGACGCACAAGGCGTGACGCGGGCGG
>JABLTH010131615.1_pt1 | contig 58978 bp, 54 predicted proteins | sample 7875711 | NCBI WGS metagenome assembly JABLTH01 (sample SAMN14941262, study PRJNA633318) | bioreactor metagenome | isolation source: bioreactor | place: China | collected 2019-03-05 | reverse complement strand
GGTCCGGATGAACGTTGCCTGCTGGGGACTGGACGCGACGAGTGTCGCCCACTGCGCATCGTTCGTCGCGGGGCACACGACCTGCGCGTGGCCTGTTCCGATGCTTGCGCAAAGCAAGAAGAGCGCCAAGACGCTGACCGGGAGCATGCGTTGTCTCATCACCTTCCTCCAGTGTTATGCGCTCATTTCGGACCAACCGAAGCCCGATCGCGAGCGCGTGTCCAGTCACTATACTCTAGTTGTCGTCATTTTGGAGTCACATTCCGAATCGTTTTGCATACGCCGCCACTCGCAGACCCCGGCTGGAAAGCAGGCACGCTTAATCAGGGCGGCCTGGCTTAGCCACAGCGCTCTGTGATGTAGTGCTCGCGATGTCCACATCGACTGCTGCGTCGAGAAACGCTTGATGGAGCGCAGCCTGCCACGATCGTGAGCTTGGGTCGAACTGACGAAGGACCGATCGAATGGCTGGTCGATCTTCGAGCGACGCAAGCCACTGCCCACCGAGGGTCGCGAGGCGCCTTCGGGCCTCGTTGCCAGCCGATTCATCGAAGTCCTTGTCGAGCCAGTATCGAAGTTCGGAGACTGGCCGCGCCAAGCAGTCCGTGAGTGCGCCATCTCGATTTGTCGGCCGTGGCATCAGCCATGCGAGGGCGTGGGCGACAACAGCGTCATCCCGGCCACGCAAGATGCCAATTTCCACGCGGAATCGAGGAGCAAAGAGCGAAAGTTCCTTGCCTCCGTCAGTTGCGAACACCCAGCCCTTCGGCGAGGTGCCGATCACGACGCCTTCCCATGGCCCCACGACAGTCACTAAGCGTCCAGTCCGGCTGAAGATGCTATGGATGAAACCCTTCTTCGCGACGCTGTGCTCGACAAGTACGAATCCGTCGCGTGGCATAATCTGCTGGACTAGGCACCCATAGTCGCTGAGCGCCGCGATCAATTGTGCGGGATCAACTGGCGTCTCCTTGCCCGTTGTTGAAAGCGAGTCTCCGCTCTCGACGCTCACGAACGCCGGCAGAGTTGCGCGCCACAATTCATGGGGACCTGGGCCGTCTCGACCGGGAGGCGTGGCAAGTCGATACGCCACCACGTATCCCACGAGCGAATTCGCAACATACACTCGGTTAACCGAATCGCATGCGATCGTTATGGAATTCGCGCCGCTAACGACCTTGAGGCCACTGCGTGGCTGAACTGTCAGGTCGTAGATTGACCGCCCATTAGCTGAAAAGCGAAGGTACGTGTTCGCTCGATCGTTGTTGGGGTAGTACTGCATCGCGCTGAACTTCTCGCGCCCGGTATCTGGAATCCAACACGTGTCGAAGTGGTCTGCCGCGGACAAAACATCAATCTCTCGTGAAGTTACACTCGCACAGGACTCAAGCTCAAGTGGCTTCCCGGCGATGACACGAACGGCTTCAGAGCCACATTCGTCGCCGGCTCCGGAGGCAGCGAGCGCTCCGCTCGTCGCCGTCATGAGTGCAACGCATACGTAAACGGCGCGTACATAATCCGGCACGCACCCCTCCTTTTGTTGTGCGTCCTGAGCGCAGCGACACCCAGGGTCCTAGAAGTTATGGCTTCCCCTCTGGGCCAACCATCAACGGGTCAAGCGGGGATTGGTCGTTATTGGGAATATCGTCGCAGCTGCAGCAAACACTTCCCGGGCTGCTCTGAACACAGGTCTTGGTCGAAAAACTGAGTTCGTACCCGGCCATGCAAGTGCAACCCAGCGCATGCTCAGTTGGGGGTAAGAACTTGAGTGTGGCGGTGCCGTTCTCGACCGTTGTCGTGACAGTCTCCGCGGGCGTTGTGACACTGCGGCGAAAGACGGCGTGAGCAGAACCACCGCCGACGAGGAAGAACACCGTTCCGTTCGCGAATACGCTCTGAGTGACGAACCCCTCGGCGGCATAGTGCTTGATGTCTAGTTCCGAATAGGAATCCGCCACGGCGATTGGTGTAAGGAGTACGACCGACGCCGCAATGACTGCGCACCAGGTCCGCATTGAGTAGCCTCCCGCGTCGCGTGGACGCCCTCTGGCGATTCTCGCGTTCGCCGATGATCTGTGGACGTGAAACCCGCGTTATGCTCTCGGGGCTTCGATCGCACGTGTGCCTGCAGAATGAAAATCCCGCAGCAATACACCCTCAAGGCCCCCTATCCAGATCTCCCCGGAAGAATCGACCAGTGATTGCAGCCGATGAGGCCGCGACTGCCCTGACCTTCGCACGCGCTCATACTCCCATTGATCGCGCGCATCGTACCATGCGCTGCGTTTTATGTACATGCACATGGTCGTTTTGTATCCATCCACACATGAGCACTTGCGTAACCTCGCACATTGAATACTACGGCGCTTGATTCCCGCGCGAATGCGGGCACAACAGCGTCACGATCTCAAGTCGGCAACACGATACTGGTGCACTTCTCCCGCACTTGAGCGCGCCGGGATACAGTCCCCAACGACCCACCTGCCGAGCCAGGCTCTTTCCGACAGAGCAGTCTTTCGAGATGCCATCTGCCTCCGGGCAAGGCGCATGGTGTGTTTACAACATGGACACGTTGGCCATACATCATCCAGACATAGGGCTCCCGATTCCTGCGTCAGTTCAGTGTTTCCTCCTCACTTCTTGGCATTGCTGTTGTCCTGAAACGGGAGAATCTCGGCGTTTTTCTCGATCGCCGCGACCTTCCACGCTCGTTACGACACGACGATCAGGATGTCTACGAAACGGCCGAGGCCGGCGCCGTTCCACGGCGCCGAAATGACGGCGCACCTGGCTGCGGCTGTGGCACGTGGCGTCCATGGGCCGATCACCACTCGGTTCACGAAGCGCTCCTGCTCCAGGACGTGCGGAGACCTGCGCAACACTCGCGCGGCCAGATCTTGGAGGGTCGGCCCGGCATCGCCCCGCGTAAAGGCGCCAAGCGCCGTCGCTCCAGGTGGTCGCTCTCAAGAACGAGTCGGTGGATACCACGGCATCCCTCCTGATTGCTGCGCCCTCCGGCGATCCGTCTGTCCGCCTGGGCACCGTGGTCGGCGAAAACCCCTAGGGGCCTTTTTGATCCGAGAAGCGTGGTACCATTTTGGATACGGGAATCGGCTCGGGGGCGAAACCGAATCGAAGGCCTTGGTGCTCGTTCGCTTCTTTCGGAGGTAGTTCGCTCGATGCCCCGACACGCCCTGAAACCGTCGCCTTCACTGGCCTGTCTCCTGCGCCGCCGCCGGGAGGAGTTGGGACTGTCGGCCCGCACGGTGACCACACGCTCGGCCGAACTCGGAGAACGAATCCCGTTTCCCACTCTCCTCCGGATCGAGCAAGGCCGGCAGGAGCCCGGCGTCCGCCGCTTCTACGCGCTGCTCCGGCTCTACGACCTGCCGCTCGAGATCGTTCCCGATCTGCTCGAACTTGATGCCTTGGCGGCCGAGCCGCCGGCCATCACCGATCCCGACGCGCTGTACACGCGCGGCACGGCGCTGTGGCGCGAGGGCCAGGTCGGCCCGGCGCTCGCGCACCTGTTCGCGCTGCGGATGCTGCCCGCTTCGGCAACGGACCCGCTCCTACGGCAGAAGGCGCTTCTTGGGTTCGCTGTGTTTGCCAACAAGATCGGGCGAACCGAGCTTTCTCACCGCTTGATCGAGCGCCTCCTGCGCGATGGCCCACACGAGTCGATCCGCGTGTACGTTCTCGTCCAGGCCGCCATCAACTGGCAAAACCTCGGCTCCCGGGACATGGCGGCCGCGGTGCTGCAGCACGCCCGCAGCCTGCTCCGGCCTGGCCAGCACCACGAGGCGGCGCTCGTCGAGCACGAGACGGCGCGCCAGTGGATCCGTGCGCAAGATCCAAAGCAGGCGCTCACGGCGCTTCGGCAGGCGCTCCGCAGCTACGGCGCGGCCGGCGACCATTCTGGCCGTTGTACCGCGCTCGCGGTGCGGGTCGACGCGTTGCTTCAACTGAAGCGTCCGCGGGAGGCGGCTGCGGCCGCACGAGAAGGTCGGCGCGAGGCCCAGCGGCGCGGATTTGCCATGATCGCCGCGGCGCGTTACATCGACGAGGGCCGGGCCCAACTTGCCTACGCTCCAGCGGAAGCTGTCACCACGCTACAGGCAGCTCTTGGTGAGGCCGTCGCGCTCGGCAACGCCTCCATCCGCTTCTCCGGTCACTACTGGTTGTGGAAAGCGTTCGAAGCAACCCACCAGCCGGAGCGCGCGCGCATCGAGCGGGACGCCGCGTGCTCCTCCGTCCGTGCCATTCAGGACACCACGGACGAGGTTCGAGAAGTCCGCGCTCTCGTGGAAAAGGGGGGACTCCATGCCACGCGCCCGATGGCATCACCTGCTCGTCGTTCTCGCCGCCGGCCTTAGCCTCGCGGCCGTTGCCCTGGCCTCCGATCCGCCCAGTTCGGGGGTCAACCCCGCCACCGGGTTCATCGAAGTCGCCGACGCCACATGGGACGGCACGCACTGGCACGTCCGGCACGTCGTCAACCCAGGAAACGGCCAGTTGCCGCAGGTCACCACTCTGACCGCCGGAGCCACAGACAACGCGGCCCCACAGATCGCGATCTCCCCCACCGGCGGCACCTGGGTGACCTGGTGGCGCGCGGGGTCGCCCGACCAGGTCTTCTACCGGCGGCGCTCGACCAGCAATGGGACGTGGTCCAGCGAAGCTCTGGTCGGATCCGTGGACACGGCGGCACGCAAGCCGTCCCTTGCCTTCGACGGATCGACGCCGTGGTTCGCCTACGAGATCGGGACGGCCCCGACCCGCAGCGTGGTCGCCGCGCAGGGGGGCAACGACCCGGAGCCGCTCCCCTCGTGGACCGTACTCCGGCAGACCAGCTCGACGGCGGACCTGCAGGTCATGGTCCACGCGGAGTCGGGGCACCTGTGGGTGACGTGGATCGACAGCGCGACGCAGGTCGGCTGGTGTGAGTTCGATCACAACCTCGCGCAGTGGACCACGGCCGCGTTCGATTCGTACGCGAATGACTCGGTCACGGCTTCGTTGGCGCGAATTCGGAGCGCTGCGCTGAACCACTGAACTGACGGCCGATGAAGCACCGTCATTTCGACAGGAGCATGACATGGCAGACCGATGGGAGTTCTACCAGGACGGGAAAGGTGATTGGCGGTGGCGCAGGATCGCCGCGAACGGAAAGGAAGTCGGTGCATCGACGGAGGGATACAAGAACAAGAGCGACTGCGAGGCCAACGCGCGGAGAAACGGTTACACCGGCTGACAGCCGAGGGACGAGGGTCACCACAAGATCCAGCGTGGTGACCCTACCCCCGACATCGCCTTGCGCCACGCGGAACAGCAGCGCACGGTGCGGGGCGATGTGCGAGTCCTTTTCCTCTACCGATCACCTGTAACACACATCAAGCACGGCTCAGTCAAGCATTATCGCGCTATCGCAGGCGTGCTGGAGCTGAGACCCAATCAAGCAGCCCGCCGCAAAGACCCGCTTCCCGTGGCTGCGCACGATGTCTACAGCGGGCTTTAGGTCGCCGTCGTTGGAAACAAGATGGGCGAGTTCGTAGCGGTTCTCCATCGCGTAACGAACGGCATCGCACCCGGGCGCGACGTCGACTCCCTTTTCTTTGAAAACGGGCACGCGGCGGCGTGCGGAAATCCTCTTCACCAGTTCACGGTAGACCACAGCATCGATGCGCACGGGCAGGTTCGCGAGATATGTGAGGTGCTCGACCGCGAGCGGGTTGGTCTCGAAATGTCGCCGAACCTGGCTAAGTACGACGGTGTTCCGCGGGTCGGACTGCCGGAAGCGTTTAAGAAAGTTCTGCTGGTCCGTATAAAGCCGTCCGCCTGCGGGATCGACACTCCCGACGTAGAGACGAGTCTCGACCCACTCGCGGCCCATGACGAAATGGGTGGTGAATCGAGCGCAATCGAGGTCGCCCGGGACAATCCCGATGTGGCGTAGTTGGAAGTAGAAGTTGCTGCCGTCCATGAAGAGAACACAACGCTATTTTGCACGCGTCGGGACCGCGGGGATAGGGGCGCACTATTCATGCACAATGAACGCCGCAGGCTGCCGTATGGCTTGCCCGGGGGCATCTATGGTGAACCCCCCGTGAGGGGTTTCGTTGGACTCGTACGCCGACTCGAGGCGTCGGTCAAGGTGGGCGTTGTTGCACCTCGCTCGCAGCATTCTCAACTGCCCTGATTGCCTTGCTGTGTTCCGCCGCTGCTCGTCGGCCCCGTCGAACCCGTGTTTCGTCGGCGTTGACTCGGACGCTGGACTGGTGGCCGGCTGCGTGACCGGTTGCAGGGACGAAATGAGGTTCCCTCGCTGCCGATCGCCAGCCATCACGATTCTCTGCATTCTGTTTACGAGCTGTCCCTCAATGATCGACTGCGCTATCCCTGATATGTTCTCCAAGACGTCACCTCCAATTACAGATGCGCCTTCGCGAAAACAATCGATAGCGCCACCGCGGGCGTGAAGGCGGTCCCGCCTAGAACCGCAAGGGCGATCACAACAGGCGCAGAGCGGTTCTTGGCTTGGAGCGCCTTCTTCTCGCCTTTCAGATAGTACCTTTCGGCGAGCCCCAGCTGGCGCTTGATCGCGCACTGGCCGACCAGGAACGGGACGAGCGTCAGGACGACGGTCGCTGCAAACGGCACCCACGTTCACCACACGAGCAGGTTCTCATGTTTCGCCGCTGCTCCCTGCCGCAAGAACCCGACTGAGAATGCGAGCGTCCCGGTTGAAAGGGAGAGCAGCGCCTTGTCGTAGCTCTCGGTGTTCGAAATCTGGCGGACGAGCAAATCGTCGCACACTCGCTCATCAGGCCGGACTCGCTCCGTGATCTCATAACCGTTCTGCTCGCGGAGCACCCCCCCCGGCAGCCTCCACTCGGCTGTTAAGGTCGCGTGCTCAGCGCGCCGGGCACGAAGCCAGCGACCTGATCGAGGCGAATCCGGATCGGTAGTGCATGATGGATGGTCGACATGCCCGGGTTCAGGCCCAGCACCGTTACGTCGCGCAGGTGAATAAAGCGATTCCGCGTGGGTCGCTCACGCAGCGCCTCGGATACCTTCCGGCTGTACTCGTCGTCGACTCCCCCGCTGATAGCCGTGTACCATTCCCGTGCGGTGCAGACGACTCCAGACACAATGTGGCCATTCACCAGAACTGTCATCGGCTGCCCCGACGTTCCGGCGAACACGGACAAGAACACATCTGCGACATGAGAGGCCGGCTCTTCCCAGCCGGGTGCATCCGTACACTTCCTCGGGTCCTTTGACAGCAGCGCCTTTTCTTCATCGCTGCTCACCGTAAGCTCTGGGGCTGAGCTCAGGTCAACGTCCAGTGAGATCAGGGTTTCGAGCGCGAATTCCTTGAGAACCAAGGCGACCAAGTCCAAGACGGCCGAATCTTGCAAGCCGTGTTCGCAGTATGAGGTCCCGAGCCGCTCGACGAAGTCGTGCGAAACGACGACGGCCACCGTCGCCTTGAGCGGCCAGTCCTGTCCGCACTCACAGTCGACCGTGAACAAAAACCGCTGCCCGTGGCCTACTTCACCATGCGTGTAGCCCGCTCTCATTCCGAGTCTTGTGAAGTCCCCACTTTCCATAGTTCATCCTCCGTTCTGCAGCCTGAGCCACCGAGTGCCCCGAAATACGTCCGTCCCCGCAGACCAAGCTCCCCCACCGCAGTTGCGTCTGCACTAAGACCTGGATGGCGGAGGGTTGCCGTCGCCTCGGAACGGATCGGCGTGGCAGCGAGCATTCACACAATGATCTCAGCTGATCCCTCACATGTCGCGAACAGTGCCGCGGTCTCCGGATCCTGTACGGCCTTCTCCATCAGTCGAATATCGAACTGGTGGGGATGGGAACTCTGTGGGTCCTGAAAAAAGAGGACACGATGGCAGGTGCCATCGATCACCTTCGCGCTGATCTGGACGTCACCGCCACGTGGTCCTGACTCGAACGCATGGATCTTCCTTCTCAGAAAGTCCTCGACCGAGATGTGAGCAGCCCATCCCCACTCTCTTCGCGCTGTTGGCGTTGGCGGCGCAAGCCGGAGATAGGCCTCCATCTGCGCGCGAAGGAATCGCCCGGTTGTTCCGGTCGAGACTACGCGTCGATAGGAAAGAAGCTCATGTGCATGCCGGAGGCAGAACTCAAGCATCGACATCTTCCTGCCGTCGTGAGCGACGACAGCAATAGTCTCCCGACTACGCTTTGTTCGCGCACTTCGGGCGAAATCGGCCCGCGTGATCACATTGTCCGCGAGACCCGTCGGCCCGTAGTGCTGTTGCAATTGCTTATCTAGCTCGCGTTTCCCGAGCACATCGGCATCCTTGAACGCCTTGTCTGAGCTGTCGAACACGTACTCGATCGAGCTGATGTCTTCCAGCAACGGAACGCTGAAGTGATTGCAGATCCTTCTTAGGCACAGGTTCTGCGGGGAGTCCGCATAAAGATCCTCCATGTGATTGAAGAAGGTGACGGCGAGAAGCCGGTCGTAAACCGCCAGGTTCGCTAGTTGAATCACGCCAAGCGCGGACGGCGCAAGTCCATGCAGTCGATGGCGGTACTCGGGCAGATCCTTGACGGCGTTCGGGATCCGGTCGAAGGTCCCCCCGGTGGCCGCCAAACGCCAACCCCGTCGCTGAACGACGCCGCGAAAGTCGCCCATGAAATCGAGTACCTTCAACCATTCCTTGTTGTATTCCTGTCGCTCCCGCAGGATCTTGCAGCTGATGATCCCAATCGTGCGACGACGGCTGTTCGGATCAGCCATCAGAGATTTGTAGACGGAGTGCCGCGATAGTTGCTCTCGTCTCATTTTCCGGCCTCTAGGTGGAATGACGCCCTTCTTTCTGTCCGGCGACATTCCTGAAGTCAGCAAACTGACTCGACCATGGACGTGAACCTCGACTAGCGCCCCAAGCAAGTTCCCTTCCTATGCCGCTCGGCACGCCCTCCTCACGCTGTTAATGTTCTGCTCCAGCGAGCGTCGCCGCACCCATCCTCGAAGCTCTCCGGAAGCGAGAGTGATGCACGTGCAACCCTCATGTAGTAGTGGTAATCGATGTCCATGCTCTCCCTCCGGGAGCGTTCGCTACTTCGATCGTGGCGACGGTGCCAGGATGCCGGCCAGAGCGCCGATGGCAGCCGACCCCAGCGCGGTCAGGATGTCAGGGAACCGAATGGGGTTGGCTACGTCGGTCCGCAGTGCCAGCACGACGGCACAGCCGACCACCGCCAAGGAGATCGCGCTCAACGTCAGGATCACCGCCCGGTACACGAAGCGGTCCTGCTCCAGAACGCGTGGCGCCTCGCGCACGGCCTCCGCGGCAAGCTCCTTGAGCGTCGATTCGGGATCCGCGCGCAGGCGGTCCAGCGCACCGGGGGTCGCTATGGCTGTGCGCACCAGAAGTTCGGCGGACTCCAGCGGCTTGTCCATGGCCCCTCCCAACGGAAAGAGAACGCCCGCCAACTCGTGATGCCCGTCTCTTTCGGACCGTATGCCGACCTGATCTGCGCGTCGAACCAACTCGCGCTCAGCGGCGAGCACCGTTTCAGTTGCCAATCATGGTATCATTTTGTATACAGACAGTGTGGCAGTTCAACAGACTACCTAACGGCGCGGCCAAGTATCCGTCCGGGTGATCGCGCTCAGGCGAAATCGGACGATTGATTCTGAGCGTCGGCCGGCTACCTTTCCGGCCGACGCGGTTCGTCTTGTGTCGCGTCGGATCGGGTCTGGTATCCCGGCATAGAGTCCAGGAGCGTCGGGCGGCCTTTGAAGGCCCTACACCCTTGCAGCCGCCAGCCCAAAACGCCGCCTTCTCAGGCGGCGTTCGGGCGAGTACTTCGACAGGCACCCAAGGTCTAGTTCGCCGGCTTGCGCTTGAACTTGTACGTCACGCCGATATGCGCTGAGAACGTCTTGTCCTGATCGCCGAGAAACTCGGCCCGATTCGCGTACGAGATCGACAAGGGAAGGCTCAGAACATCCGAGATCGGGTAGGTTAGGCTCGCTCGCGCAATGACGCGGCTTTGGCGTACGTCCGTGTCGCTCACCTTGAGATAGTTGATCGACACATCCACCCGCGGACGCGGCACGTTGGGCGCCTTCACGTCGCTGTCCAGGATCCGGCCCCACTGGAACGTCCCAGAGATTTCCCAGGTGGACGGGAGACTGAGGACGGACGTCCGGGCGACCGAGACCGGGTTCCCACCGGCTGGGCTCGCGACCTGTTCCGTGTACGCGTATGTGTATGCGAGGGCGTCAGAGCGTTTGTACGTCACGCTGACAACGAAGCGATCCTGTTTCAGGATGGCGTCCGCCTTATCGCTCACGACGTTCTCAAAGGCAGTAAGTGCGAGGCTGTTCGAGGGCACTCCTCGGTTGTTCGCCACGAGGTAGCGGAATTCCCGAATAACGGAATTGAAGTTCGTTGCCCCGAATTCCCAGCTGAACGCTGCGGTTTCCTCATCCTGACCAACGAAGCGGTCACGGCGCGTGCGAGAGACCGTCAACACGACCTGCGGCTGGTTGTCTATGAGAGCAGGAATTAGCGTCGCGAGGCCAGACCTCGCGACGTCCTCGGCGGTAGCCTTTTCGTTGATCTTCAGTGCCCACAATGCCTTGCGATAATTGGCTATGTCCGCGTCTGTCCAGCCGCCGATTCTCCGCGCGCAGTCAAAGCTAAGCTTATCTGGATCCGAATCATCGCAGTCGTTGGACGCTACTGGCGGTCGCTTCTTCCGATCGGAACCCGATTTTAACTTTCCAAGCAGGAGAGCGAGTTCCGGAGAGTCGACGGTCAGCCTGTTGGCGTCCAAGCTGCGGTCGAGCTTCCCTCCAACGAGCCCAGCAATGAGATCCTGGTAGTCGCGGCTGTTCCGGCCGAGCATGAGGCGGGGGCGTGGATTTGACCATCTGTCGTTGCGCCCCCGTAGTCCAATCGATGCAGCAAACACCATGTCATCGAAGTCGCTGAGCATTTTGGCCAGCGCGTCCTTCTGGGTTGCCCGTGCGGAGTCGACGACCGCGTCGAGGAGCTTGCCGAAAGGTTGGGGCTCGGCGATCGTCCCCTTGAAGTTGAGTTCCCCCCAGCCCCAACGCCATGGGTTGAAAGATACGGTCACCGACTTCTTGTCATCGCTGCTTCCCACCCCGTTTACCGCGCCCTGGAAGATCGGCAAGAAATCGGTAAGAGCATTGGTCACGCGGCCCGCGAAGCCATTGGGGGCGTCGACGCTCGTGGTCTTGTCAGCGACAACGCTCTCCGCATTGAGAGTCAGATCTTCTGATGGTCTGTGTGCCCACTCTTCAACGACTCGGCTCCGACTCGCCTTGTCTTGCAGCCACGTTGGGAACCATTTGTCGATTGCCTCGCCGTATTCTCCGATCGTCTGCTGGTCCTGCGGCTCCTGCATCTCGAGGGGCGGATTCACTTGAGCTCGGGCAAATCCCACGGCAAGCGCGCCGACGGCGAGAGCAGACATTACGTGGCGGGTCATAGGCGCCTCATACGCCAGAGGCAGAGTGGATCGTCTGCGGTGACCTCGCAGACGACGTCGTTCAGTGGCACTCCGTCGACGGCGAACGAACCTGTAATCCTCACCGTATTGCTTTTGGGCGCCACCGTGATGGCCATCAGATATGTGTTGCCGGAGCTGATCGACAGGTCGATCCCTCCGTCGAGTTCGTCTTCGGTGAAGACCCTGTGCCTCACGGTCTGACTGTCCCAGTTGAGCACCGAGAGATGACCCGTCATGAAGCTTGAGGTGTCGTTGTCGACCGCTCGGATCCGCCAGACGTCTCCCGTGGACTTGTTCCACGTCTTCGAGCAAGGCATGAGTCGATCCTCCCTTATGCGTCCCGTGTTCCTGGTCCCAACAGAGGACTGCATTGTGATCTCGTCGCCAGAGGCGCCAAAGGAGCCGAGTCGACAAGCGCAGGCCTGACCCGTAGATGGTATCATTTTGTACTCTCACTGTGTGATGGTATTGAGCCATATTTCGGCCAGCCAGCCGATGGCGGAAGGAGTGACTGCTGTGGTCGCGATGCTCATGCCGTAGCCTCGTGCTGCTTGAAGGGCCCATGCCGTGATTCCAGAAGGGAGGGGGCGATGCTGCTCGATCCGTATCAGCTCCAACAGACACGCCTGCGGTTCGAGGCGAGTGCGGCCCGCCGCGCGCGCAACGAGAAGCTGATCCGCGAGGGTCGGCTGCTCCAGGTCGACACGCCGGAGCGTGTCCGGAAATTCCTGGACCGGCGCGGCGTCGTACGGTCGCCGGTCGGTCTCGGGCTCGCGGGAGGCCTGCAGCCGGATGCGCCGGAGCTGGGAGCACGCCCCGGGGAGGTCCTCGAACGGATCATCGGCACGAGCGACCTGATGGGGATTGCGTTCCTGGAACGCGGTCTGCAGATTGCCCGCTCGGTCGGGCGTGTCTGGGTCGGCGTCACCCTGGGCCGCCCAGCGGCATTCGGTACCGGCTTCCTGGTCTCGCCGCGTCTCCTGCTGACCAACCACCACGTGCTCGGTGACCCGACCGTCGCCGCACGGTCCTTCGTGCAGTTCGACTACGCGCTGAGGGCGGACGGAAAGCCCTATCCCCCGGCGATGTTCGCGATCGATCCGGGAACGTTTCACCTCGCTGACCGTGACCTCGACTACGCGCTCGTCGCCGTGCAGACGCTGTCTCAGGAAGGTCGGCAGCTTACCGAATTCGGTTGGAACCGGTTGCTGCCTGAAGAAGGCAAGGCCATCGCCGCCCAGTTTGCCAACATCGTCCAGCACCCGAACGGCGAGATGAAGCAGTTGACTCTGCGGGAGAACCGGATCGTCGACGTGCTGCCCCAGTTCCTGCACTACACCGCGGACACCCTCGGCGGATCGTCCGGATCGCCGGTCTACAACGACCGGTGGGAGGTCATCGCGCTGCACCACTCCGGCATCTGGAAGACCAACGCCGCCGGCGAACCGCTAAGTGTCGACGGCACCGTCTGGCGCCCGGAGATGGGCGAGGACAAGATCCAGTGGCTGTACAACGAGGGGGCACGGGTCAGCTCGCTGGTGACGCACATTCGTCAGCAGGCGTTGGACGTCGCCCGGCAAGCGCTCGTTCGAGAGCTGCTGGACGCGGTCCCGGTCCCGCCGGTGGAGCGGGTCGCGGCGCCCTTGCCGCCGGCGGCAGGTCTCGCACCGCGCTCAGACTCTTCCCGGACTGGCCCCGCGATCTGGACCATCCCGATTCGAGTGGCGATCGATATCGAGGGCGCGACGGCCGTCGTGGCGCCCGTCGCTCAGCCTGTGCTGGGTTCCGGCGCAGTTCCCGCGACCGACGCCACGCCGTCACCATCCGGGCCGCGCGAGCGCGACGTGCTCGCCGCGGCCCAGCGAGCATTCAGCCGTCCGGGTGTCCACGCGGTTCGCTGGGGCTTCGCCTTCAAAGACGGCGAGATCACGAAGGAGCGGGCGCTCGTCGTCACCGTGCTCGACAAGCAACCGCTCGCCACGCTGCGGAGCGCCGGTATCGATCCCCTGCCCGCGACCTACCACGGCTTCCCGATCGAGGTGGTCGGCCCGACCGTTCGAGAAATCGTCGAGCTGCATCACGGACCGGCAGGCCCCGAGCTCTTCGGTCGCCTGCAGACGATCGCCAAGGAGATCACGTATGTGCCGCCGACAGGGGTCGCCTTGACCAAGGTGACCGGGACCATGCGCGTCATCGCCCATGTCAGCCCCGACATGGGGTGGCCAGTGCTCGAGCAGTTCCTCGGGGACACCAAGTCGCGGCTCGTCGTCGGCATGTACGACTTCGGCGCGCGCCACATCGTCGACGCGATCGAGGCCATGGGAAGGAAGTCTGCGTTCAAGAAGATGACGCTGACGATGCGCGAGCACGGCAACCTCGATCACGGCGTCAAGAAGGAAGACCTCGACAACGCCGACGCGGCGCGCGAGATCGAGAACGCGCTGACATCGCGATTCGACTGCGCGTTCGTGAAGGTCGGGACCGTGAACGGCTGGGTCGCGAGGTCGTATCACATCAAGGTCGCGGTCCGCGACGAGGGAGCATTCTGGCTGTCGAGCGGCAACTGGCAGAGTTCCAACCAGCCCGACATCGCGCCGATCAGCGACACGCCGCAGACCATCGGCCCACTGCGAACTTACAACCGCGAGTGGCACGTCGTCATCGAGCACCCTGGATTGGCCAGGACGCTCGAAGCGTTCCTGCTCAACGACTTTGAGAACAACCCGCCGGCCGCCGAAGAAGGCGTTCTGCCGCCGCTGCCGGAGCTCTTCGTTCCGATCACGGCGCCCGAATTCGGACTGGAAGCGAAGCCCCGATTCCAGTACTTCGAGCCGCTGGACCTGAAGCGGGAGGTTACCGTCACGCCGTTGTTGACGCCGGACGACTTCGCCCGGCCGGTCACCGAGCTGATCAACGAGGCCCAGTCCGAGATCCTGATTCAGAACCAGACCTTCAACGCGCCGCAGGACGGGCAGGACGAGCTCGCCGGGCTGATCGACGCGATCATCGCGAAGCAGCAACGGGGCGTGGTGGTCCGCGTGATCATCCGCAGCTTCTTTTCGGCCGACGATCGAGCGAACCTCGAAGCGCTCACCGAGCGCGGCCTGAAGGTGGGCACGGTGAGACTTCAGAAGAACAGCCACACCAAGGGCGTGATCATCGATCGCAAGAAGGTGCTGGTTGGCAGCCAGAACTGGTCGCAACTCGGTGTCACGCTGAATCGCGACGCCAGCCTGCTGTTCGAGGACGAGGAACTCGCGGGCTACTTCGCCGGGATCTTCGACCACGACTGGCAGAACCTCGCGACGTCGAAGATCGCCCCCGAGGGGCGGAGCGCCCGCGTGGCGCGGCCCGAGGAGTCCACGCCCGCGGGGTTCGAGCGGATCCATGCGGCGGAATTCCTGGATCCCTCGTGAGTGGCAGGACGCCGCTTCAGGATGCTCGCCTCTGGGTACGCGGCGCGGGCGGACCGGTCCGTGCCGATGTTAGAGCCTGAGACCTCGGTTGCGATGGACTGCACCAGAAGGCGGCTATCGCCGCCGTCAGTACATTAGTGTGTTCCAAGAGAGCCCGGGGGAGAGTGAGGATGTTCAGCCGATTCGCGAAGCTCCTTCTCGTGGGAACTGCGTTTGCGCCGGTACTCTGCACCTATGCATTCGTGCTCGCGCTGACGGGCCGCTTCACGCCGTGGGGCTGGTCCGCGTTATCGGTCGCCGTACTCCTCCTGTTCGTCTGTTGGCTCGTGCTCAAGGCCGCCACGCGACTCGAGCGCGTGCCCCTCGACATCGACGCGGTCCGCACCGCTGACTCCGAGATCATCGGCTACGTGCTCGCCTACTTGCTCCCGTTCGTTGGTCTCGACACCGAAAAGATGCGCGCCGGCGTTCTCTGGTTCGTGTTCTTTCTGTTCCTCGTCATGGGCTGGCACACGCACTCGTATCACTGCAATCCACTCCTCGGTTTCCTGGGTTACCACTTCTACGAGGTTTCTGATACGCGCGGGGTAACGTATGTCGTGATTACGAGGAAGACGATGCTCCGAACGCGCGACGTTTCGACGGTGGTACAGCTCACCGAGTACATGGTGCTCGACGCAGGAGAATCCTGATGGCCCCCAGATTCGCGAATCTCCTTGCACTCGTTGGCCCGGAACGGGAACCGCGGCGTATGCCCCTAGAGGCCAGCCTGCAGAGCGATCTTACCCAGCTCTTTCGCGAGCAGGCCACCTTCTTGCGGCCCGCCGATTGTGACATTGTCGATTTCACTGGGTCGTACCGCCCGGACGATCCCGACGAGGTGCTTGCGATCAGGCCGTTCGTGCTTCCGGGCCCACTGGCAGAGGCGGCATCGGCGCCGCAAGGATGTCCGAGGTTTAACGTGACCTCTGACATCGCGGACTTGCGCGGATTTGCCGCCGTCATTCGCGGCAATTCGCCCCAGATCCTCTTTCAGGTCTTTGACCGGCGCCGCGTGATCGACAGGGCGAGGAGCATCCTCTTCTCCGGCTCGACTTTTTCGCGGTTGGCCGAGTCCGGCGTCATGGTCGACACCGGGCTCGCCGTCGAGTACGTCGACGGCAATCTGTTCTTTCGTTCGTTCGCTGCGGCATCGCGCGTGCTTGACCTCGATGCGTACTACAGACAGGCGACAAGCGCGGATATCGAGGAGTTCTTGAAGCTCCCCACGATTCACGTCGAAGACGCCACTCACCTGCGTAAGTCAGGACCGTGGGCGCGACATCGCCTGGCGCAGATCATCGACAGTGGAGTTCTCGACAGGATCGACCCATCCACCATCGTTGAACGGGCCACCTCGCTCGGTATCTCGGTTTCAACCACCATGGTCAAAGGTCGCCAGCGCATCGTAGTACCGACTGACAAGAGGGCGACAAAGACACTCCTGCAGTTCCTTGCGGAAGACCATTTCCGCGGCGCACTGACGGGTACCCACTTCATGTCCTCCTCAAAGCGAGTCGTCAACAGCCGATAACGGCCGCGGCCTCCGCGCCTCTGCACGAGTTTCGGTACCCGAACCGCGCCTCAGCCCGGTCGCCGAGGGACGCGCGCCACCGGCACCGCCGCCTTCCTTGGATACGTTCAGTGGCTTTCCTCGCCTACGGCGCCGGAGAGTGCGCGCATTTTCAGTTCTTGCTTCCGAAATGAGCCTGCAAGTGCCTCCAACGCGAGACGATCCGTGCCGCCCGGGTGCAGCGCGTCGATCGCCTTCTGCGCAGCCTCGGCCAGTTGTTTCCATGCCAGCACCGCTGTCGCTGGGAGAAGATTGGAAGCGCGTTTCTCAAGGCTCCTCATCTGGTTCGCCACCGAACGTGGATTCGAGTGCACACCGGCGAGCCCGTCCGAGAGGTTGGTGATCTCGGCCGTCAGCCGGAGGAGGGAGACGAAGTCATCCAGGTCGCGCTGTTCACTCGGGGCCAGCCGCGCTTCAAGCACGGTGTCCTGTGTCTCGCCCTGGAGTTCGGAGATCAAGGATGTGCGGCGCACCTCTGCCGAGCGGTCGAACCCCCAACTCGTGTAGGCCGCGAGGGTCGAGAGCAACCGACTCGGGTTGCCAGCGGCGGCACGCCACTGCTCATCCAAGTCGTGTTCGATGTCCGATACATCCATGTCGACGACCCACGATGAATCGGTCACCCAACGAACACGAAGGCGGTCTAGTGGGCCGCTCGCCCCATCACCGACCGCGTCGCCGAAGAGATCACCGACCGGAGCGCTGTCCGGATAAGAAACCTCCATACACGAATCTCGCGATGATGCGTTCTGCCCGCACGGCCGAGCCGCGGCACTCACTATGAGACCGGCGTTGGAGCCCTGGCGGGCCTCGACCCACTCCATGGCGGGGCTAGACGCAGTCGACGGGTCCATGCGAAGTTCTCGTCTTGCGACGCCGGCTGGATTCGTCTCGACGAGGAACCTGAGCCGACCACGATCTGCTTGCGCAGCGACGATCGAAGCGTGAGCGAAGGACGCATGCTGCTTGACCGGGACCGTCTCCGGGCTCGGATCGCCTTGGTTCCAGAAGTGGAGCTCATCGTCGATTCTCTGGAACAGCAGGCGCCCACCTGGAGTTCGAAGACATCCGGTTCTCTTCCATGCGTTCTCGAGGAAGTCGCTGTTCCCCGCAACCCCCAGGAGGACGCCTCCATGGTAACTGATGGGGCGAAAGTGAAGGTTGTACCCGAAGGAACTGTACCGTTCCGCCTCGCCGTCATCTGCCGGAGCAATGAGACCATTTGTCGGGAGCACCTGGGCTTTGGCGCATTTCGCGATGCGAGTCGCGAATCGCGTCATCCATCCGGGAAGGAAGTCGCCCTCGACGATTGCGCCCGCAGCACCGACCCACGTGCTCGACCTAGTATCCCAACGATACCCAGCGCTCTCGAATTCCGTCAACCGACGCTCCCAATTGGGAAGTACACATCGCATTGCGGTTTCCGAGTCTGACAAGCCCACGTGGACTGTGTAGAAGGGCATGTGGTTCGGGTTGCTCCGTTCCTCCTGCACGATCACCTGGGCGTCGGACTTGATGCCAGACGTCCAAAGTGGCACGTGGAAACTCGATGGTCGCCGGTTGGCGACAAGTGCGCTGTCGAACGCGTCCGTCGTTCGGGCGCCCGATTCCCGCGCCCATCGCGCCAGGCTCTGGTACTGAGCGACCCGCCTGAGTTCTTGGAGCCATCCAGTCGCCGTTGGTGAGTTCGCGGACCTCGCCGCTTGCCGAGCGATACCTTTCACGTCCTCGCACCATCCGCCGCCTGGGTAGGAAACCAGGGCGCCGCCCTTGCGCTGCATTGCCTCGGCGTGCGCTTCGACCGGGTTCCCCTCCAATCGGATCCTGCGGGAGGTTGGGTCGACGGAGAGTCTCAGATCTCCACTTGTCCAGTAGAGTCTGCACCACCGGTCATTGACGCGGGTCGCATGGTCTTGGCCTCCGATGTCTGCGGGACGTTTCGCGAGCGAGGGAGGCGTGGGGTTGGCGTAGCCTGCACCGGTGATTACATCGAATCCGAGAGAAACGGACTTGAAGTAGACATCCGCATTCCAGAGGATCTCTCCGATTCGACTTTGCTCGATATCACCGGCGGTCACGACCTCGTTCGCCGGAACGAGGGACGGCTGCGTCCACCCGAATTCGAGCTTCGCGGACGGAGCCTCGTCAATGCGTCGATCGGCGTCCCGCAAGAACTGCTTCGTCGGATTGATGCTCAGGTAAAAGGTGTCGGCGCCATCGCGTACGGTTCGAGTCCATACCTCCACGAAAAGTGGGGTCACACCGAATGAAAAGCAGTACGGTGCCGCCTGAGGGGCTTCAACACCCGGAGAACCGATACAGAGTGCCCCGTTTCTGACATCGAGCGATCCACCGGCAAGTGAGCCCAGGCCGTCGTCCAGGTATACGCGACCTCCCGCGAGATAGACAAGCCCGCCCTCCGGCACCGAATCTGTCGAGCGCGTTCCGTTGGTGCCTCTCGTGGGTCGATCGAGTCCTCGTGGCTTCGGTGGTGGCTGCGTTCCGTCGTCGAATCCCGCGTCCGACTCGACGCGTCGCTCGAGTTCGCGCATAGGCTGCCGCGATCCTCGCAGGGCGGCACGAAGCGCAGTCCGTCGCGCGAAGGCTCCCATGGCGCTCTTCTTGGAGCCTGGGGAGGCTCCTTGCGAGGAATCCTCGACAGCGTACACGACGGATTGAGCCTCAGGAGACGGGTCTTCCTGGTCGCCGAAGGGTCTTCCCCGCATGACGTGCCGGGGGTCCGAGCCGGCGGCGGGAATCTCCCCCAGTGCGAACTCTGGCGACACGATCGTCCCTTGCGTCCTCACGCGCTCGCGGAGGGGGCCATCGCGATCGTCGGCAACCCGCCATTCGCTCCCACCAGTCGCGTCGACCATCGTTGCGCGGAGCTTCTCGTAGAGCCCCCTTTGTTCCTCGGTCAGGCCCTTGCCCTCGCGTTCGCCGCGCTCGCGTCCCGGCTCGATGAAGAGCGCGTAACTGCTGCGCTGAGCCGCCGTATGGACAGCTCGCCGGACTCCTTCAGGATCGAGAACGATGTGATCGATGGACCCAGTGAACAGGACGTTGTCACCCCCGAGGCGCTCCACGAGCGAAATCACGATCTCTGGAGTCGGGTGCTTGTACTGATTCCCTGGGTCGACGCTGATGATCGCCCTCTTGACGCCGAGCTCGAAGACCGGCCCGATGTCCTGATAGCGCGACCCATGATGCGGAACGACAATGGTGTCGACTGTAATGCCCCGTGCCTTGAGTGCGTCGACAACGTGCCTGATGACGCTTGAGTCTCCGTCGTCGAAATCCAGGATCCGGTGCTTTCCTCCGAGAGTTGTCAGCGTTACCACAGATCGGCCGTGTCTCCCGGCATTCCGCGCGACGGGATAGGGAACGGTCTCCACGGTCACGGTCTCGCCCGGGACGGACAGACCCTCCATCCCGTTTCGACTGGTCGCATCAACGTGTCGTGTGGCAATTCCCTTCCTACCCTGAAGGCTCTGCTGGAGTAATCCGTACAATCCCACCTGCATTCCACTGTCGATGACCGTGATCGAGGTGAATCGGGGCTCGTGCATCGCCGTATCACGGAAGAAGTTCCGGGGGGTGGAGAAGAGCGCCCTGATTCCGCCCATGTGGTCGGCATCGGGATGCGAACAGATGACGACCAGCCGGGAGACGCCACGAGCCTCGAGGGCATCCAGAAGAGGTTTTCCCTCCAATTCGACGGTGTTCCCGTCCCTTGCGTTGCCCAGATCGACCACGATCGCCGTGCCGGTGGCGAGATCGATGGAAACGCTGGCTTGTCCCGGCCTCTTCAAGGCGAGCATGAACGTCTGCTGACCCAGACAAGGTGTCGCGAGGCCGAGCGCGAGCCATAGTACAAACGACACGTTTCTGAGACCGACGTGCGCCGACCGAGTTCCACACATACTCCCCCTCCTCTTGGCTCGTGAGCGCGCCGTTCCGAAACTCTGGCGTCGCCGCTTACTCTCGTTGCGCGTCCTGCCAGTCGTCACTTCGTGCGGCGTCGGCGAAACTGGCTTAACCGGTCCGTCTCAATCCCATGTTAGCGACGTCAGACCACCGTGATCCCGCCCTGGGCAGTCAGAGGACTGGGCAGCGTCGGATCGAAGGTGATCTCTATGGCACTGGCAACGAAGAACCCTCCGATGTGTTGTGCCGCGATCTCGGGGGCCGTGCCTTGTCGCGTCTGCTTGACATCCTGCGCGAAGACGTGGACACGCCAGAGGCCGTGCACATCCTGCCGGTATTTCAGCAAGAGCCGATAGGCACCTTCCATGTCGAGCGAGCCCGAATAGACTCCGTCGTTGGGACCCGGGTCGAGGTCGAGTCCATCGTCCGTCAGTGGTACGAGTAGCCTTGAGCGCACGTTTCACCGGTCAGCTGCCGACAGATCCCGCAGAACTGCGTGTGGATCGTCTTCCCCGGCGGGCACGTGAACAGCACCGTCGGGGTGAGCTGGCAGGAGCTGGCCCGCGTGTCGCCAACCGCCTCGCACCCGCCGGTGATGCAGGGCACGGGACAGAGCACCTGGGTCGGATACCAGTAGGTTCGGGGGAGGAGCGGTGTTTCGCTCAGGCTGATCGTCCCCTTCGTGTGGCTCAGAAACTCCGACAGCTGGTCGAGGAACGGGGACGTGGTGGCAGGTGCCGCCAACTCGGCCTTGATGACCGGAGTGGCCGGGCCGGAGTCGGGCACCGCGGCGACGGCGATGGTTCCGAGACACAAGATGACACAGGTGAAGACGAGGGACCGCATGTCACGTCTCCTTCTGCGCTGGGGCGCCGCCGCCCGTTTGGCGAGGCCGGTCGACCATCGGCAAGCTGCCACGCGAGCGTGGGGCGTCGTTGCACTTGCGCCTTGAAAGTCCCGTCCTGGGGGACTGGCCGCGGCGCCACAGGCGCGGGTCGGTACCGTCGATCGGACTCGCGCCGCGCCGTTGCGCCACGTTGGGGAATCCGACGGCACGTCGGAACACGGCTTATCCCCCTTCGATATTGGTTCCAAATAGGAACACAGGATGACACGCGAACGCAACGGCATGCTGTGTTCATTATCGTAAGCGGGGGGCGCCCCGCCGTCTCCCGACGCTGGCGCCGTTGTGCTTCCGAGACGCGTCCTTGTCGCGAATGACTCGATACTCTGACCGGGAGGTTACCCCTCTCGCGCGCTCGCCGACCGGCGACGTGCGCGGCGTGCGACGTTGGGGTGAAGGTTGCGCACCGTTTTCGCCGAGCCGAGACCGGTCCGCCGATTCTGCTCGCGACGATCATGCGAGGCCGCATGCACGGCGGCCTCGCGGCGTGGGTACATCGAGGGCTCTCGTTCGCCGCATCCCGTTATCGCTGACATGAGCCGGCGACATCTTGCGCGCCTTGACGCTCGTACAGGACGATGAGCCCGACCGCGACGGCATCGAGCATGTTGCCGTGGAAGCGCGCGCGCCACTGGGGTTCGGACAACACATAGGGCCGGAGTTCGGGGTACTCGTCGATCACGAGGCGCCAGACGTCCTCCTTGCTCGCGTGGCCGTTCCCGCTCAGGACCTTCTTCACGGTGGACGGTGCGAAGGCGCGCGTAGTGACGCAGCGTCGGTGGCCGAGGCGGATCAGCGTGCGGACGAGCGCCTGCATGAGGGCTGCGCGGCGAACGCGCGCGAGGGCACCTTCGAGCGCCAGGGTGTCGGGCTGGAAGTCGTGGATCATACGCGCCACGCGGGCGGTCATGACGCGGAGGCGGTCCCAGGGGGGACTCTCGACCGGGGCGGTGACGACGCCGTGGTAGACGAGGTCGCGGCCGTCGAAGAGCGCGTAGCCCAAGAAGCGGGTTCCCGGGTCAAGCGCGAGGGTGCGGTGTTCCATGGGGATGAGGGTTAGTGGATAAGGGCCGGCGGCGCGAGGGCGCGCCGGCGTGGTAAGCGAGGGCCAAGGCCGCGGCATCGAAGATCCCGAGCCGCTCGTCCTGGCTGTGGCCGACGCGGCGCGGTGGCGGGAGCCGGTGCGCGAGATCGGGTACGAGGTCAGCGACGGTGGCCGCGATCTGGTCCTTGTTGCGGTCCCCGAGGCGCGCGAAGGCGTCGACGAGGTCACTCCGGCCGATCGCGGCAGTGGCGAAGCCGCGGTCCGACGCCGAACGGTGCATGCGATGGAGCAAATTGCGGATACGCGGGTGCCGGCGGCACGCCGGGGCGTCGGGGTCCTCGGTCACGAGGATGTCCGGGTGGTAGTGCGCGAGGAGCGTGGCCACGTGATGCACGCAGCGGGCGTTGCGGTCCGTGCGGGCCGTGCAGCTGCCCCAGTCGACGAGCGCGAGCCAGCGCTCGAACAGCACGAAGCCGAAGCCCCGGCTGGTGGGCTGAACGGCGAGCAGCGATGTGTCCCTCCTGGGTGTGTTCATGCGCGTCACTTGTGATCGATGGCCGAGCGGAGCGCCGCGAGCTTGGTGTCGCGGACGCGGCTCGGCGCCGCGGCCTCGAGCCGGCGGATCAGGCGCGCGATGCGGCGCACGGTGTCCTGTTCGGCGGCGCGGAGCGTTCCCGCGAACAGCACGTTGAGCGGCGCATGGAAGACGAGCCCGAGCGCGATCGCGGACGGCAACGGCGGAAGGCGCGTGAACCGTTCGTACCGCGAGACGTGCGTGCCGTAGCGGGCCCCGAGCAGGAAGCCGACCTCGCGCTGCGAGAGGCCGCTTCGCTTGCGGTACGTGCGGAGGTAGTTCGGTAGCTGCATGGTGGTGCGGTGAATATCACGGTCATTGTACGTCGTCGGCCAGTTCGCGAAAGGCCCCGCGTTGTGCCAGATCGGCTCACACGAAGTCCAACCCACAAGAGCTGAAGCCGGGGTTCGCAAGCGGACCGTTGTTCGGTAGCCAATGCCGGCGGTTTCTTCCCCAGCTTTGCCGAAATGCAGCCCGCGAGCACATCGTCCCCGGGGCCGCCGGAGCGAGATCGTGCGAGCTCCTGCCGTCCGCCTATGCCGCGGGTTTGGGCAGGTCGCGATGGAAAGCTCCGTCTGCGACGGCCACCGTCCCCGACGACTGGGATGTCACTTGGCAGCCGTCGTCCGCGTTGGCAGCCGCGCGATCGATGTCATCCTCGGAGTACCTGATCTCCGGCCGGCCGTTCTGCCCCAGAACCCAACGAGAGCGAATAGCGATGCGTGGGCGGATGCTGTGACCGAATCCACGTCCGCCGATCTGCGCGGCGTTCCTGGCCATGCGATCTCCCTCTCTGCCGCTGTTGCGTGGGAGGACGCCTGGAGGTAGAGTCGCCGGGTGGTTGACGAATAACTGCCCTCTTGGTAATATGTAAACGTTCGCAGTTCGTTATGCGTGTTCGGCGTGTTCGCCCGTGAAGCAAAGGCGCCGATCCGCATGTCCCGGGCCGTCCTCCCACAAGGGCGGCCCTTTTATCGTATGCGAACACACGACGCTGAACCGGCGCCCGTGGTCGGGTACACCCTCCATTCCGTGTAGAATCGTTCTCCACGTCGCGGAGAACCTCCGACGATGAATCGCCGATGGATCGATCTCGCCGCAGCTGTTTCACCCACGCCTTCGCTGGCGAACGTTGCCGCGACATGTCTCCTGATTCGGGGCGACTTGCGCAAGGCCGGAGCCGGCAACTGCGTTGTTGTTGACCTCGCGGACGTCCAATTCATGTCGTACAGCTTCTGCCTGCGCGTCGTCCAGGGACTCGTGCGAGTTCAATTCCGCGCCCGAGATCGCTATGTCATCATCGCCAATCCGAACCTGGAGAACCACGAAGTGCTCCATGCCGTGCTCGACACGTGTAACGAGGCAGCGCTCGTCTACCGCCAGCGGAACGGGGTCCAAATCGTCGGTGCATATCCCCCGAGTCTCCGGCGGGTCTTCGAGATCGTGAAAACGACGCGTCGTCTCACCGCGGCACAACTCGCTGCCCGCCTCGACGTGTCGCCGGCGGCGGCGGCCGAGAAACTCCGGCGCCTCCACTCGTGGGGGTTCGTGACGCGAGAGAGCAACGCGTCCGCCACCCTTGCCTACCGCTACTCGGTGCTCGATATCGGAACTCGACCTGAGAGCGGCGATCCCCACGACTGAATGCGCTGACGGGTTGATCGAGCAAGCGTGCGCAGGGCTCAGGCCGACACAAGTGACGCACGACGGAGCGGAACGCGAAGACAACTCGTGAAGACAACTCGCCATGCCCTCGCGTGCAGCGCAGCCAGCCCAAGTGAGAGGGCGGTCTCGTCGTTACGGATTCGTGCCCTATTCGCCCTGCTTTCGAATCTTGTGACTTGGAGCGCTCGCGCCGTGCGTCTGGCGGCCTGCCCCGACCCCATCGCTTTGCAGGACTACAAGACCAGTTTCGTAACCATCTGATCCGCGGTCTTGGCGCTCGGCATGATCGGGAATGAGGATGACTTGCAAATCGTGGAAGAATGCGTCAAGTCCCTGCCGCTCGGAGTACTGAACCAGGGTGTTCGAGGCATTGAGCCGTTGGGTGACGCGCGCGCGATTCCGTTCCTCAAGGATCTCGCCGGGCCCATGCCGAAGTCGGCGTGCAGACCGAGATTGAAGCGTCGATTGATAGACTGCGATCCGGACACCCTCTGAATCCGTGGTGGCATCCCTGCCCCCTCGTGACGGAGACGATCGAGCCCAGCGCACGGTAGCGCGGGCGCACGGCTGTGGCGGCACTACGGCGGTGACGTCGTGAACGTCGTGGACATTGTGAATGTCTGCCGGGGGCATGGGCGCCAGCCTTGGCTAGCCTTCGCGGTGCGCACACTCGCGGTTTCCGCTGGTCCCCACACCGCTCCGAAGTTAACGACGTTCACAACGTTCACGGACGATCGGTCCCTGGACCTCCCGTGAACGTATCGTCCGCCGCGCCCGCGTCGATCCCGTAGCGCTCGAAGAGGTGCCTGAGCGCGGCATCCGTTCCCGCGGCGAGCGTGAATCCGTCCCGCTGCCGCTCGGTCTTGAGGTGCAGCCGGTTGCGTATGACCGTGCCGATCCACTTCGGCGTGACCTTGCGGTCGTACTCGTCGGCGTGGCGATCGGCGAACCAGTCGGCGATGGCCTTGACGGTGAGCGCAGTCCCCGCAGCCCTGAGGTCACGGATGACCTCCAGCACCTGGGCCTCGATTCCCTGCCCGCGCTCGGCGACGAGTTCGGCATTGAAGCGCCGGGCAAGGTCCCGCAGTTCGGCGCGAGTCTTCTCATCGCCGACGATCGCGAGCAGCGGGGCGATCACTTGATTGAGGCGCGGCTCGATCGTAGAGTCGGCGAGGCCCTCGACGGTGTGCTCGCGGGCGAGCGTGCGGAAGCGGAACGTCAGGAGACGGTTCCGGAGCGCCAGGGCCTCGGTCTTGTAGCTCTGCGGCAAGTTGATCGGAATGTCGGCGCGGAGTTTCCGCAGGCCCATCTCCTCGGTCAGGCAGCGGGACTCGAGCGCCCGGTCCTCGAACAGGCTGCGGGTCGCGACGAGCTTGGGGCCGAAGACGTGGTAGGCGGTCGGGCTGTACTCCTTCTGCGGGGTGATCTCGCTCCGGAGAACCGGGAATCCGCGGCCGTTGCCGTTGTTCAGGATCTTGACGATCTCGGCCTTCTCGTCCGAGAGCCGAAAGTCCCCCTCGTCGATCACGAGCGTGCCCTTGATCGCGTCGAGGATCCGAAAGAGCGGCGAGACGGTGCTGGCCCCGCTCGCGAAGATGGGCTTGTAGCACAGGGCCCCCACGGTCAGCAGGAACCGGGTCTTGCCGGAGCCGGGATCTCCCAAGAGCCTGAGGTACGCGAGTTCGTTGAACGCGTCGTGGACCCAGGTGAAGAGCACGTAGTAGGCGCTGATGCGTTCGTAGAGGGGGCTCACGTCGACGTAGCGGTGGATGAACGCCTGGACGGAGGTTACGAGCTGCTCCTCGCTCTCGTAGTCGGCGGCCTCCGACGGGAACAGGACCACCTCGTGCTTGAGGAGATTGTTCGACGGGCTGAACGGCACGAGCCGGCGGTCACCGACGAGCACCGAGTCCTCGGTCGTGACCGTGCCCTCCCGCGCGACCGCGAAGAGTGTCCGCTCCTCGTCCGGGCGGTGCAGCAGTTCGATCAGCGTGCCGTCGGGAAGTAGGCCTGAGACCGTGGGCTCGACAATGGTGTGCTTGGCCGCGTCGACGACGCTGTGGAGATCGTGGGGATTCATGGGTGTGCGAGTCTGCGGAGCACCTCGACGGCCTCGCCGAAGCGCAGGTGCTCGTGGGTGCGCAGGAAGCTGATCGCGTCGCCGTGGGCCTGGCAGCCGAAGCAGTGGTAGGTCTGCGATCCGGGGTAGACGATGAACGACGGCTCGCGTTCGTCGTGGAATGGGCAGCGGGCGCGCCACACGTCGCCGGAGCGCTTGAGGTCGACGAAGCCCGCGACAAGGTCCTCCAAGCGCACGCCCTCCTTGGCCCGCGCGGCGTCGGCGTAGATCCGGGTCCGCGGGTGCGGGGGCGGAGGCGTCGCGGGAACCGGTTCCGGAACGTACGGCCGGGCTCCGTCCATGAGCGCGAGGAAGTCCTCGCGGGTCCGTTGGAGCTTGACGAAGTAGTCGGTCACGTCGCCGCCGAGGCCCACCTCGTCGGGCAGCTCGACCACGCGCACGGCGGCCAGGAGCTGCGCCACGCGCCGGGTGCCGGCGCGCCCCGCAGCGTCGCGGTCGTAGCAGACGTACAGGTGTGGGACGACGGCCAGGACCTCAGCCCACGCCGGCAGGAAGGTCGCGGCTCCCCCGGTGCCGGTGACGGCCGGGATCCCCTGGCCTTCGAGCACCAGGCGGTCGAACTCCCCTTCGCAGATCACGAGCGCGTCCGTGCGCTCGTGCACGTGCTCCCAGCCGTAGAGCGTGGCCGGGGTACCGGGCTGGCTGAGCATCTTCGGGCCCCACCCGTCGGGGACACGGGCCAGGCGGAAGAAGGCGATCGTGCCGGTGCGGTCCGGGATCGGGATCGTGATCCGGGTGCCGTCGAAGCCCACGAGGAAGCGATCGATGATCGTGTCGGAAATCACGCGCGCGTTCAGGTACGCGCGCAGGTGCGGCGGCAGCTGCACGTGGTACTGCGCCGCGAGATCGCGGTAGGGGGCGTCGGGGTTCATGACGTCACGGTAGCGAAGAGTCACCCGAAGCAGGAGGCGGCACATGGCGCCGCTACGGCTCGGACGGGTGCCTTCGCGTCGTGATGCGCGGTCGCTACGGTCACGGCATGAGCATCCTCTATGACAGCAACGGTCCGGTCCCCTCCTTTGCCGAGATCTTTCCCGAGATCCCCGAGAGCGAACGCGCAGAGGCCGAGGAGAATCTCGATCGATACCTGCAGTTCATCCTCCGCCTGCATGAACGGTTGCGGCTCGACCCGGCCACTCACGCGCCTCTCGTAGGATTGACACAACGCACGCGCGACCTGTAAGGTGAAGTCATCGGGATCGCACGTCGCGATCCGCTCTAATCTGCGTACTCGTACTCTCATGCCCAAGCAGTTCTTCGCGTATATCCGCGTCTCCACGTCCAAGCAGGGCGAGGAAGGTGTGTCTCTCGCCGAACAGCGTGCTGCCATCAGTCAATACGCCGAACGCAATGGCTTCCTCATCGCCCGGTGGTTCGAAGAATGCGAAACGGCGGCCAAGCGTGGACGCCGCGTGTTCACCGAGCTGCTCGCCTTGTTGAAGCGCGGCAAGGCGTCCGGCGTCGTGATCCACAAGATCGACCGGGGCGCACGAAACATGAAGGACTGGGCCGAGATCGGGGACCTCTTGGACTCGGGCATCGATGTGCGGTTCGCGAACGACAACCTGGATCTCAACACCCGTGGCGGGCGCCTGTCCGCCGACATTCAGGCCGTGGTGGCCGCCGACTTCATCCGCAACCTGCGCGAGGAGACCAAGAAGGGTTTCTACGGCCGGCTCAAACAGGGTCTCTACCCGATGCCGGCACCGCTCGGATACCAAGATCGCGGCAAAGGTACTGCCAAGGCGATCGATCCGACGGTTGGGCCACTCGTAAAGCAGGCATTCGAACTCTACGCCACGGCCCAGTACACACTTGTGTCGCTCGCCGCGGAACTGCACCGACGCGGCCTACGCGCCAAGACAGGAACGCCGCTCTCCGACAGCAGCCTGTCCGTCGTCCTCAACAACACGTTCTACATGGGGTTGATCCAGATCCGGAAGACCGGTCAGACCTACCAGGGCGCCCACGTACCACTCGTTTCCCCGACGCTGTTCCGCCGCGTCCAGGACGTTCTCTCCGGTCGCCTCAACGCGCACAGCATCACGCACGAGTTCCTGTTCCGGCGCCTGTTCCGGTGCGGGGCCTGTGGGTATTCGCTGATCGGCGAACGGCAGAAGGGACATGTCTACTACCGCTGCCAGACGCGCACCTGCCCGACGACCGGCGTGCGCGAGGACACCGCTGACGCAGCGATCATCGCGACGCTCGCTCCACTTCATTTCAATGATCGTGAACGGCGCCACGTTGCGTGGCGCGTCGAGCAGCTCAGGAACGACGCGGACGCGCTCGAGAGACAGCGCCGCGAAGCGCTCAGCGCGCGATTGGGAATCGTGACGACGCGTCTCGATCGGCTGACCGATGCGTTCCTCGACGGAACCGTCGAGCGCTTCCTCTTCGAGCAACGAAAAACGGCGCTCCTCATGGAGCGCCAGGGCTTGCTGGACACTTTGGCGGCGGATCGGCAGCCGGTGGCAGAACAACTGGCCCGAATCCTCGAACTCGCCGGAAACGCATACGTTAGCTACAAACGGGCGCTTGCCGCGGAAAAACGCGAATTGCTGAATCTAACAACCTCGAACCGACAGCTGGACGGGAAAACCCCTGTGATTACGCTGCGCGAGCCGTTTCGAACGCTCGCTGCGCGGTTCCAAGGAGACGATGGTAGCCCGCACAGGTCTCTACCTCGAACTTGGGGCCGCCTGCTCAAGAAATTGAGCGCGTGGCTCGTGACGAATGCAGAGTCCCAACTGTCTGACAGACTACCGCTGCAGGATAGCATGTCTGCGAAGGCGGTCAAGACGGCGCGGTGAGACACATTGATACGTTTTCTCAATCACGCTCGACGGGCTAGCCGTTCCGCGAGCCCATCAGAGAATCTGAGCTAGGTAGCCGCTCACGAGCGCACGCATCAGCTGCTCCCCGCGTTTCGTGAGGAGTTCGATGTCGTGCTCCGGCATCGCTGCGAAGTTCGTCGGGTACTTGTTCACCGCGGACCGTGGCACCAAGCCGCCTGGCTTCCACGGCAGGCGATCATCATCCTGGCCGAGGTAGCACAGCACGAACCCCTCGATCGACTGGTTCGCCGCCAACTCGTGAAGATGCTGCCGGGCAGCCGCCAACGTCCGCTGGTACGTCGCGAGGTACACCTGCGCCATGCGCGACGGGAACCAGAATGGCATCGTCGTGCCGTCGAGCAGCCCGTGGCCAGCATCGCAGGAGATGATGTAGTCGACCGGGTGCACGTTCGTGCTGATCGTCGCATCGCGGTCCGGGAGAAGACAGGAGATTCCGAGATTGTCGTACACGCCGCCATCGGTGATCGCGACCCGTTCCCGAGTCCTCGTACCCTTGCGTTCGAGATCGTACTCACGATCGAGCGCCGGCAGGGCCAGCGGATACGCGGCTGAGGCCGCGACAGCTTCCGACACCGTGATGTCCGTACTCGACCTTCGACCCTTGCGCCAGGATCCTGACTCGACATTGCCGAATCGGAACGCGCTCCCGGTTCGAAGTTCGCACGCGTTGATGATGACCGCGACGGCATGACGCCGTGCATCAGGAAGCGTCGTGCCTGGGAACAGGCTGCGATGCAGCGCTCGTTCCAGCGCGTCGGTTCTGCTGCGCCAGCGGCGCAGAGGCGCATAGAGCATCGATCGGTAGCGACGAGGAGCAAGGCGCCGAAGGCCGCTGGACAAGAGGGACACGACGCCCGCGGTGACTGCTGTCCCAGCGGCGGTGATACCCAGCGGGGTAGTGAACAGCTCGCGGATGATCGCGCGGTTCAGGCCGCGGCGCAGAAGCGCGACCGCCGCCGTGTCGAAGTCCTCGAAGGAACCTCCACTGTACGCGTACATCGCTGCGAGCACCGAGCCGCCGGAAACGGATGAAATGACGCTGACTCGCTCAAGAAGCCCGACGTCATTCAACGCCCGCAGACAGCCGAGCTCGAACGCGATCGCCCGTGATCCGCCTCCCGACAACGCGAGGCCGATCCGCGCCGGTTGACGAACCTCCGCGTGACCGAGCGGGGCAAAAGCGCAAAGGCGCGTGAGGGATCTTGGAATCTCTGCTTCTTCACGCTCGAACACATACGCTCCGATCGTGAGATCCGGTTCCTGGCCACCAACGATGAGCATCACAGCATCCGGCAGCGACGGAAGAACCTCGGTCACGAGTCCGGTCATTCCACGAAGGTCGGTTGGACTGGGAACTGGGTAGCCGCCTGGATGCGTATGCCACATGCCAAGAAACCGGACCGCCCGGTCCGTTCTTTGTTCCGCTTCCCGGGTTCGGTCACGAAGCCCCTCGATCCCGCACAGGAAGCCCTCCGCTGCTGCTTCGCTGTCGGGCGGCGGACCTGTCACCTCGGAAATCCACACCGTCCGAACCGCCTCGTCGAGTTCACCGAGAATCGCACCGCCGGTTTCGACCTCCCGATCGGCAACTCGTGCTGACGCGCGGATCCAGCCGCGCAGGTCCCGCACTGCCGATGCTGCGATCCGAACCTCGAATCCGCTATGGAGGTCGGGGATGACGACATCTGGCTCAAAGCCGAGGCGAACGCAGTCCGGATCCCTGTACCCCGGTCCCGCGCGGCGGGTGAACAACACTACGCCCGTGTCGGTCTGATCCGTCCGGAAGGCCTCCGCGATGCTCAGGTTCAGGAGGCTGCTTGCGAGCGCGTGAACGTCGGCGTGTGAGCCGACGAAGGTCGGATCCGAGCAGCCGGGTTCGGGCCGGAACAGGGACGTCGTCTCGCGTTTCCAGAACGCTTTAGCGTACTCGTGAAGGTCACTCCGGGCACCGACAGCAATCTTGGCCGCACGGAGTAGGTCCTGTGGTCCACCTGTGTGCTCTGGACGAGCACACACGACAACGCCACGAACCGCTTCGCTGTCGATCGCCATGGACACGACGGGACAGCGCCGCGCGCCGGTTTTGCGGACCGATTCGAGTCTTGCGAGGATCGCCTCAGAGCCGGTCGAGTCGATGACGAGATCCGCGCCCTCTGTCCAGTCCTCGCGCGACAGTGGATTGTCGAGGATGTCCTCCGCGCTGATAGCGACCTCGACTCCGGGCATGATCTCGCGCAGATGTTCCCACAGGGCACAGACCTTCAATCGTCCGATGTTGAGGTCAGTGAAGCTCTGCCGGACCAGCAGCCCGGGCTTGACGCGACCACTGTCACGGAGCATGAGGCGTCGCGCGCCCGCGCGAACAAGAGACTCAGCAATGAAGCTGCCGAGCGCGCCACAACCCCAGAGCACTACGGATTTTCCGCGCATGCTCGCCATGACCGATTCCTGATCGCGGCGAATCGTTGACTCCGGGCGGTCCTCGAGAACCTCGCACCACGCGATTCGCGCTTCGTCGGCCCACGTGTCGAGTAGTTGCTGCGCAGCCGCGCCGATCGCCTGGATCTCGTCGAGTGAGTTGTACCTCTTCAACGAGATCCGAAGGAACTCGGCGTTCGTCGCGTCGATGTACCACGCCGCGAGATGCTGGACCGGCTGTACGGCGCCACGTCGGCCCCGCGTCGGCGTACCCAGCATCACGAGCAACGGCGTTCCCGGGTCGTTTCGGAACGCCGCCGCCTGCAGGATCAGGAAGAGGAGATTGCGGGCGATCCCCTGCCGTTCGAGGGCAGCGATCAGGTCCCGGATAGTCTCAGGGTACTCGAACGTCAGTGGTCGCGCGAGAAGGAGTGCGGCGGCAACATCGCTGAGTTGCACGTCCCGCCCGAATTCGACCCATTCCGTTACGTCAGCTCGGTCGGTGCCGACGCGCTTGAGCGGCGCGAGCCCGATCCAGCACGTGTCGCGCACCGCCGGTGTATCGGCGCGTGCGACGACGAACTGGTTCACGGGGTCCCTTCGATACGCGACCGGAGGGTGTAGCGGCGCACCGATGGGGTCGAGTTCGTCGAGCGCCGCTTTCCTGAACCACTCGTGCAGCCGCGTGACGAATCCGTACATCCCGTCGCTCGGATCCCACTCCACTGCCGGCGCGGCATAGAGACACAGGCTGTGCATCCACTGGACGTGCGGGAATCCTGCGAAGCGAGTGTGCTCCACCCGGACCGACGGCGGACGAAACGGGAAGTCGTCCGACACCGAGACGACCGCCCGCTCACGATCACGGAGACGGAGCCCGGTCGGGGCCGACTCGAAACCAACGCAGCTGAGCGAGAGCCACACGCTGAGCCGGCCGTCCTTGTCTTCGACATGGACGACTTCGAAATCCCCGCCTGCGTTTCGCTCGATTCGACGGAGTTGCTTGAGTGCGCGATGCTGTGCGTCGGTCATACGCGTCCGAAGCCAACGCGGTCACGCGGCGGATCACCCGCTCCACGAGCTGCGGTGACGGCTTCCGCTACACGCGAGTGTGCCTTGGCGACGGTGGATCCGCCCGACTTCTTCTCGAAGCCGGTGTCTCCTACCGCGAAGACGATCGGGTCGGGTGCGGCGTCGGCGGTGCACTGGAAGCCGCCGTTGGCGATCTCTTCGTAGCGAGCCTTGGCGATGGCGTGCGGCGGGTTGTCGCCATCCTTGTTCTTCTCCGGCACCGGGCAGCTGCTCGCGATCACGAGCCCGGGCTCGGTCTGACTGTTGTCCATGCTGTCGAGGATGTCCTGCTTGAGGGACTCCTCGTCCTCGTCGTCGTTCTTCCAGTACATCGCGCTCTTCGAGCAGTGGTGTGCGGCGAGCATCACGCCCCAGGCGACGTCGTTGTCCTTACTGCGATCCCAAATCTTCTTGAGGATCGGGTACGGAAGATCACCGAACAGCAGCAGCTTGGCCGTCGTCTCCTCGGTGGTGAGGCCCACCTGCATCGCGACGCTGGTCTCGTTGCGGTCCCCGGTGCTGTCATCCTTGAACGGCGCGTGGATGAATGCGCGGAACGTGCCGTCGAAGTCCTCTCCGTTCAATTCCATCACCGCATTCCCAGGCGTGGTCAGCCGCGCCTTCGGGAAGTCCTTGTAATCATCCTCCTTCAAGAGGTCGTCATAGCCGATGATGCGGACGCGATCCCCGTCCTCGGCGGTTCCGCCGTTCTCGATCGTCTTCTTGACGCGGCGCTTGGCCTCCTTGCGGAATGCCTTCGCGTTGTCGCAGAGGTCGGAGTGGTACTCGCGGAATACGCGCGGCGAGTGCCAGATCTCGCCGATCGTGACTTCGTCCAACAACCGCTTGAACCCGAGACAGTGATCCTGGTCGGGGTGCGTCAGGACGAAAACCGCCAGGTGGGGCTTTCCGTTGCGCTTCGGGAGGATCTCCTTGAGCCGATCGATCACCTCGGCAAAATCGGTTTCGTCGTCCTCGGCGGTTGCGCGGTGACAAACGTCGACCTGCATGAAGACGTCGTCCGTGACCCGGATCGTGACCGAGTCTCCGCTCCCGACCGGCCAGAACGCGACGCCGGGTACGGGGATGTCAGTCGTTTTCTTGTTCTCTGAACTCATAGCTCATCTCCTTTGTTATCAATTAGTTACTTGTGTCGTACCATGGGCTCCGGAACCAGTCAACCGGCTATACGCTAATTCCGCCGTGTACGCCGACTTGTTAAGATCGAGGGCAAAAAAAAGCAAGGTCGCCACGTCAGGCCTGGCCGAGATGCCGCTGCCCAGCCGGCGAAGTGATCCGCAGCGTTTCGAGCCTGATCGATGCCGCCTGTCGGGAGACCTGGAACCGGGAAGCGAGTGTCGCCGCCAGACGGGAGTTCGGACCAGATCCTGGGGGTAGCCCCAGTCGGTCGAGTTCCTCGCCCGCGACCGCGCGGAACACGGGCGCGGGCATGAGCAGGGCGGCCATCCCGCGGTTCGCCTGAACTTCGCGCCAATCCGACCCGGTCACGACGCCGAACTGCTTCTTGTAGCAGCGCATGAGGCGATCGCGGGGGTTTGTCGGCGCGCCGAACAGCGTCCCCTGCCCCTCCTGTTCGAGGTAGAGGACGCGGTGAAACATGATGTGCGCCGCCTCGTGCGCCATCGTTGCGCGAAGGCGGCCGACGGCGGCTGTCGATGCATCCGCCTCCCCGTCGGCGAGGTCCGACAGGTCACGATTGATGTAGACCTCAGGTCGCTCGGGCGCGGGAAAGTCGACGTACCCGAGGACTTCAGGGTCCAACACGGCGTACGGGTCGAGCTTGGCCCTGAGGTGCCGCTCGATGAAGGCGTCGACCTCGAGCACGGGCGCTGCGGCGGTTGGGAACATGTTCGCGCGGTGCAGCTCGTCCTCGCACGCCGCCTCGATCTCGTCCGGCGGCAGGAAGAAGGCCTGCTTCCCGTCCCGACCCCGGTACCACTTCATCACGAGCCCCCCTCGCGGTCGCGGTCCAGCTTGCGCAGCAGCTCCTCGATCTGCTGCGGGGTCGCGTTCGCCTCAGAAAGCCGGCGAAACAACACGCCCGCGGCTGGGGTGCGCTTCAGGTAACGTTCGGCCTGGTCGCCGAGCCTTCCGGCGCGGGCCATGAGGTCGTCGAAATCGAGGCCCAGGACATCAGCAAGGGCACGGAGGACGTCCTCCGCCGGGACCCGACGCGCGTTCTCGATGTCGCTCAGGTACGACGGCGTCTTGCCGATCCGGTCGGCCAATGTGCGCAGCGTGAACTCGCGCGCCACGCGGGCGTCCCGGATCACGTCTCCCAAACTTTTGCCGAATGTCTGGTTAATCATTGTTCGCCCTGTACGCCGAGTAGCGTACAGCGGGTTCCGGGCGCCCGCAACTCCTAGCCCAGCCCCGTTGCGAAGAAGAAAGCCAGCGAGGAAGTCCTTGCTGGCTTGAGGTGAGCTATCCGATCCGCACGAGGGTCTCGCGGATCTTCTGCTCGTTGCCGGTGCACACCGGCTGGAAGTCACACCACGCACACCACGTTCCGGGGCGGGTATAGAACACGCGGGCGGCGATCTGCTGCCCGACGAGCCGGGCCTTCGAGAGGAACGCCGTAAACTGCGGCGCGGTGCGCTGCGTCAGGTGCCACTCGATCTTCGGGTCCTTGGTCTTCACGAGCACGCAGAGCGCGGCGGCCTCGGCTTCGGGTTCGGCGAGCTGGTAGGCGGTGAGCTGGTCGGAGAGCGCGACCTCGTGCTCGCCGTAGCTCGCGCCCGCGGTTTTGAAGTCGATCACCGTGCGCTTGCCGTCGAGTTCTGCCACGAGGTCGATCACGCCGACGAGTGGGAGATCGAGATTCGTGACGTCGAGCTGGAACGGGGCCTCGACCGCGGCGACGGCGGAGAGCTTGGGGAGTTCGTCGACCGCGAAGCGTTCGAGGAGCGCGGTGGCGACCGCCATGAGGCGGTCCCAGGAATCCCGTGCGCTGTAGGCGAGCGGGACGTCGCGGGTCGCGTTCCAGCACTCGGAGAAGGACGCGACGGGATCAGAGCCTGCGCGGAACAGGTCAGCCAGGGCCTCGTGGACCATCTGCCCGAAGACGAGGTTCGCCGACGGGATGCGGGGCCTCAGGCCTTCGACGTAGTAGAGCTCGTAGTCGCGCGGGCACTTGAGGTAGCGGTTGAGGCGCGAGAACGAGAGGTACGGGGTCGTGCGTCGGAGACGCTCGTCGTCGTCGACGGTGACACGTGGCGCGCTCACGAGCCGTTCCGCTTGGTGGGCGGCTCCGCGGGAAGGACGCGCTCGATGTTCTGGTACCGGCCGTCCGGGGAGGGTTTGGTCACGATCCGGCACGGCAGGTCGAGCGCCGTGCCCTCGGCGACGAGCTGCGTGTGGTCGGGGAACCCGGCCGCGGTGAGGGCGTCTTCGAGCTGTTTGGCGGAGCCGTACAGGCGGAGCATGGAGCCGTTCGACTGGACGACGAGGAAGAGCCGGCGGCCGTACTTGCCGTCCATGCCGTCGATGCGGACGAGCTTGGCGGGAGTACCGACCGGTGCCGGCGTGGGCGCAGGAGCCGGAACCAGTGTGGGCCGTGCGGCGGCATGGCCGTTCGCGGCGAGGAAGTGACGGATGATGCCGGCCTGAAGACCGATGAGGGTCGCGGCCTGGGACTCGACCTCGCCGTCCGCGGCCTTGTCCACCGGGCAGGCGAACTCGACCGAGAGTGAGTCGATTCGTCCGTCGGGACTGACGCTGCGCTTGACGAGCATAGTCGTCGTGCCGTTCGTGGCACGCGGAGCGCGCGGGCGACGGCTGGGGCGCCCGTCTTCTTGAATCGCGGCGCGCTCCTCGTCCGTGTCCGACACCGCGGGCAGGTTCTCGGGCGGTGCCGGGGGGGCGAAGCGGTGCTCGACGGCGAGGATGTGCTTGCAGCGCCAGTCGGGGTCGGCCTGGTGGTACTGGAAGTCCGGGCAGGTGCAGGTGGGGCTGTTGAGGTCGGTGCCGACGGTGTAGACGGTGCGGCCGTTCTGGGGCGCGTGGACGCGGAAGCCGTCGGGGCCGCGCGCGATGACGAACACTTCGTCCTCGGCGCGCTGTTCACGGGTGTGCCATTCCTCGGGACGCATGGCGGGTCCTCCTTTCGTGAGGGCTGGTTCGGGGCTGTGGGTGTGTGTGACGTGGAAAAGAACGTCACTCCACGCTACCGAAGGCCCTTCGACCCGTGAAGGCGGCACCTCGTGCCGCACCGCCACGGCATGCGGTCTTCCGACCAAGCACTCCAAGGAGCACGCTGAGGGGATGGACTCTCCCTCATCCCAGTCTGTGACACTCCTCGGACGCACCACCTTCCGCAACGCGCACCGCGTGTTCGGCATCCGCCAGCGCGACCGACTGAGCCACGTCTACCTCATCGGCCGCACCGGCGTCGGCAAGTCGACACTCTTGGGATCGATCGCGCGACAGGACATCGACGCGGGGCGTGGTCTGGCGCTGTTCGACCCGCACGGCGATCTCGCGGACGAGATCGCGCGCTACGCACAGCGCGTGCGAGCGGACGATCTTCTGTACCTCAACGTCCCCGACCCGGCACAGCCGTTCACGTTCAATCCACTGGCAGACGTCGATCCCGCACGGCGGTCTCTTGCGGCCGCGAACCTCTTGGACGTCTTCAAGAAGATCTGGGCCGACTCGTGGGGACCACGACTCGAGCACGTTTTGCGGAACTGCCTGCTCACGCTTCTCGAACAGCCCGAGCCCTCGCTCGGGGACATCCCGCGGCTCCTGCACGATGCCGCGTTCAGGAAGCGCGCGGCCCTGCGCGTGGCCAACCCGCAGGTGCGCCATTTCTGGCTGATCGAATTCGAGAACTACGGTGCGCGCCTGCGTGCCGAGGCATCAGCACCGTTGGACAACAAAGCCGGGGCCTTCATCACCGACCCCGTGCTGCAGCGCGTGCTGTTGACGAAAGGACAAGCACTCGACCTCCGGCGCGTCATGGACGGAGGGCGCGTGCTTGTCGTCAACCTCAGCAAGGGCCGCCTCGGGGAGAACGTCGCGGCACTCCTCGGGTCACTGCTCCTCACGAGCCTGGGGCTCGCGGGCCTGGGCCGTGCCGACGTACCCGAAACCGAGCGGCGCGACTTCTTCGTCTGCTTGGACGAATTCCAACTGATGCTCGGCCCGGCGCTCGCGGGCCTGTTGTCTGAACTGCGAAAGTTCCACGTTGGTCTGACGCTCGCGCACCAGTTCCTGACCCAGCTCGATCTGGTGGTCCGCGATGCCATCCTCGGCAACGCGGGGACGCTGCTCGTGTTTCGCGTCGGTGCCGAGGACGCCGAGATGCTGGAACGGGAGTTCGCGCCCGAGCTTTCCGCGACCGACCTCACCCGGCTGCCGAACTACGCGTACTACGCGCGGGTCCTGGTGGACGGCCGCGTCACGCCGCCGTTCAGCGCCGAAACCGTGCTGCACACTGCTCGACGGCTGCTCTATTGACAGAAATATGTAAATGTGTTTGGATTGAACGTCTCGCACATTCTCCTTCGCACTCCTTCCCCTCAGCCAGAAGCCCGAGAATCTCCTTGGGTTTCTACCCTGTTGGGAAGGAGGGTCCTATGACAGAACCCGAGGTAGTAGGCGATCAGCGACAGAGCGAGTTCGAAGCGATCGTACTCGCGCTCCGCGAGAAGGTCACCGAAGATCGGTTTCAGAGACTGCGCGACTTCTACTACACCTACCCGTTCATGCAGAACGACACCGCCGATCTGGTTCGATCGGTGGTGAGCGTGATGCTCCTGGACACATGGTCGCTCATCCTCTGTGCCGACATGCCGCTCGACTACGTCTGGAATTTCATCGACGAGAACATCGGCAGCGTCTATGCAATGCTCACGCTCGGGGAGGTCAAGATCGTTTCCGAGGATGCCGAGCCGTGCACGCTCGGAATGCTCAGGCACTTTCTCAGTGTTCTGGGAGGCAACAAGTCGAAGGTCGACCTTGAGCGCGAACGCGCGGATCAGAATCGCGGGGAGGAGCTCAAAGCGCTCATCGCCCACTACATACAGACCGGGGATTCAGGCTTGACCAACTGAATAGCGTGACCTCATCAAACCACAAGCCGCACACGGCACCACCAGTGCGGCTTTTCATTTTGCGCTGACATCGGCGTCTTTTCGGCTTCATCGATCACGAGCGCGGGCATCCTGCAGCGCGCGAGACGTCTGCTTGTGCGCTACCCGTTGTAACGCGTCGGCGTCAAGTCACTGTACGCAGCCGCACGCGCTTGAGACAGTCACCGCCGGGACGAGCTCGCCGGGCAGGGGTGATACGACGGGAGGTGTCGGCTGCACCGCCGAGGGAGGTCTCATGGGTCTGTTCTTCCGCAAGCTCCCCGCTCCGATTCCGTTCCCCGCACGCCCGCTTCCGATGGCGCGGGCCTCGCTCCGCCAGACGATCACGTGCCGTCTCTGCGGTCGACCGATGCGCCTGCAACGGATCGTCCCGCTGTTTCCGTCGGGGGTCCGAGGCTACTACAGCGACTTCTGCGGGCACACGGCCGCGATTCAGCGGGACGGCGTGACGCGCACGCTCCGCAGCACTGCACAGCACGTCTACTTCGCCTGATCCGGCGCACTGGGGCGGTGGGTGGTCCACCGCCCCGGCGTGCCCTCTCCCTGGAGACACGAAAATGCTGACCAGCTTCCGACCGCCCGTCGATGCTCGCGCACCCGGTACGGTCGTCGTGCCGGCACTCACGTCGCGCGACGCCGGTGTTCTGCCCCTCACGACCGATCTCGCGCCGCTCCGCGGCAAGCGGGTCCTGTGCCTGCTCGACGACGACAACCTCCGCATCAGCCTCCGTGCGCACGGCGTCGCGCTCGCGCACCGCTCGCTTCTTGCGCACCTGCACGGCGTGGCACGCGAGGTCACCGCGTGGATGGTGTTCACCGCACCCGAGGGTGCGGAGAACCGCACGCGGCTGCTGAGCTCGTTGGGATGGAACGTGCTGCGCGTCACGCGCGAGTTCGTCGTGCAGGGCGGCGCGGTGGCCGCGAAGAGCAACGCGGACCACGACCTCTGTTTCGTCGCCGGTCGCCTCGCGATGGACCGAGGTTTCGACACCGTCCTCGTGGGCACGGGCGACGGCGACCTCGCGGTGTCCCTGGCGCGGTCGTTCGCCGCGTTCACGCGTGCGGCCGTTGTCTCCCTCTCCGTGCCCGGCAGTTCCAGTCAGCGGCTCCGCGACGGTTCGCTGTTCGGCGCACGCCTGTTCGTCGGCCATGACCTGACCTACCGCATCCCGACTCCGGATCAGCACGGCACCCGGGGCGCGGTGTCGGCGACGCGATGAGCCCGCTGGTGCCGATCGCGATCCGCCTCCTGCTGTGGACGTCGCTTTTCGTCCTGAGTAGGAGGGTTCTCGTCGCCCTGGTCGGCGCCGGGACCGCCTGGCGGTTCGGACGCGCCGCCCGGGCGATCGCCCGGGTTGCCGGGCGAGTCCTCCTGCTTCCCGCGCGGGTCGCGGTCACGCTCGTGCGCCTGCACCTCACGCGCGGTCGTCCGACGGTACGCGTGCCGGCGTCTCGTCTGATCGTGCGCGCCGCGTCGCACACCGGTCCGCACGACCACAATTTCTTCCACGGACCGGCCGGGGGCCGGCGGTGAGACTGACCCCCGCAGGTATCGTCGAGGAGTGGCACGCGCTCGTGCCGCTCGACGGCGCTCTCATGCTCACGCTGCTCGATACCGTGGAGCGGGTGGTGATGCGCGCCGCGGTGCCGGGTATGACCGTCAGCGAGATCACCCTGTGGCGTTTCCGGCTCGTGCCGCGACCGGGGACCAGGGGGCTCGCGATTCGTCACGCGCGGCTCGCCGAGTGGACCGTATGCGTCACGGTCGCCGCATCCGGGGCGTACGTCGGATTGTCGTGGTACCTCGTGGCTCGGGCGAGTTGGTGGGGCGACTTCCGCCGACTCGTCCGGCCGCGCAGTACCCGAGACGAGCGACGCACCATCGGCAGCGACCTGTCGGTCGCGCGTCGCGCGCTGCTCGGACATCTGGTCTCCCTCACCCGACATGCCGTCGACGTTGCAGCCTCGGGCGACGACGGTCGGACGCGCGCGAGCGAACGGTGACGACCGTTGCACTCGTCGTCCTGCTCGCGGGCCTTCTGACGGGCGGCTGGGCTGCGGCCCACGTCCTGTACGCGCGCTCGGATCGCCGGCACTTCCGTACGCAGCGCACACGTGCGCGCGCAACGGCCGAACGCCGCGCGCGGGACGAGGAACGCGCGCGAAGACTGTCCGTCGTCCGGCAGCAGTTTCCGCTCGCGGCGCCGCTCATCGACGCGGCAGCGGACGAGGTGCCGGTTCGGGACCTTGTGTCCGCCGTACCCGGCGTTCGCATCGGTACGACGACCGAGGGTCTCCCTGTGATCGTGCCCCACGCCGTCCGGACTAGGCATCTTTGCTGTTGGGGTCGGACCGGGTCCGGGAAGACATCGCTCGCCCTTCGCCTTGTCGGAGACGATCTGGCAGCCGGGCGCGGCGCCGTGGTCATCGGAACGGAGCGGGAGTTGTTTCGTGACCACCTGCTCCCTCTCGTCCCGGCAGCGCGGATCGATGACGTCGTCTATTTCGCCCCCGGCGACCCCGCGTGTCCGGTGCGCTGGAATCCGTTTCAGATCGAAGGCGACGACCGGGCGCGTGCGGCGGCCGAACTCTTCGCCGTGTTCCAGCGCGCGCTTGCCGAAGAGTCACCCGGGCCGCAGAGCACGCCCATCGTCCGGAACGGGCTGCTCGCGACGACAGGCGTCCCCGGGGCCACGTTCCTCACGTTGCGCGACCTCTTGGAGGACGCCGCGTTTCGGGATCGTTACCTGCCGACCATTCCCGACCCCGAGTGCCGTGCCTGGTTCGCGAGCGTATTCCCGAAACTGGCGCGTGGTGCCGCGCGTCCGGTCTTGAACCGCCTCGAGACGTTCGTCGGATTCCCCGGCGTGCGGCGCGCTCTCTGCACCCCGGCCGGCAACCTCGCGCTCGGCGCAACAATCGATCAGGGCAAGATCCTCCTCGTCGACCTCTTCGGGTTCGACGCGGCGACAGCCCGACTGGTCGGGCAGATGGTCTTGGCGTTCCTCTCGCTCGCGCTGCTCCGGCGCGAGCGTATGCCCGAAGCGGAGCGTCGCCTGTGCGTCGTCTACGCCGACGAATTCGCCGAACTGTGCAGCGCGGGCGCCGGCGCCGTCGATGTGTTCCGGATCATGCTCAGCAAGGGTAGACGCTACGGCCTGTCCCTCAATGTGTTCAGCCAATTCCCCTCACAGATCGACACGACCGTGCGCCAGGAGCTCTTCGGCAACTGCGCGAGCGTGATCTCGCTCGCGGTCGGCGCCCAAGAAGCCCAAGCGATTCGGCGTGAGTTGCTGGTGCCGTCGGAGGACGGCCCGCCGGAAGCGGTGCCGGCCGAATCGCTCGTTTCACTTCCCATCGGCTGCGCGTACGCCCGCATCGGCGGAGCCTGCGCGATGCCGGTGCGTCTCGACGCCCCGCTCGCACCCGGTGACGTCGCCTGGGGCGAGGCCGTGCGCGACCGGTCGTGGGCCCGCTTCGTTCCGACCGCCGAGTTGGTTCCGCGCTTGGCACTGGCCGCACCCCGCGTGCCGGACTCCGAGCCAGACCAGGCGGCCACGACCCGCGCCGTTCGTGGGAACGGCGAACGTGAACGCGCGGCACCGGCCGTTCTCATACGCGGCGGTCTGCCATCCGACGACGAGCGCTACCTCACCGCCGTGCGGGAGAATCCCGGCCGGAACTCCAGCGAGTACGCCAAGCTCGCCCGCATGAGCGGGGCGTCGGCCCTGAAGTCCCGAAAGCGCCTGGTCGCGGCCGGCCTCATCCGCGAGCACCGCGTGGCCACGGGCGCGCGCGGCCGGAGCGCGATCGTCCTCGAACCGGTGACCGACGCCGCGCGGGGGGACTCCTGATGCGCGGCGGCTTTGTCCACAACCGCGTCCTCGTCGGTCGCCTCGAGGCCGCGTTCCGGGCGGCCGGAGCCGAGACCCTTCGCGAGTACCCGACAGGCCCCGCCGCTCCCCGCGGCTTCGTCGACCTCTACGTCACGAAGAACGGCGTGGTCGTCGTCTGCGAGGCCGAACTCCGAGCGACCCGGGCGACGCTCGCGGTCGAGAAGGCCATGGCCCTTGACGCCAACGTGTTGCTGCTCGTGGTCCCGAGGCAGACCGTGGCGCGGGCTACCGTGGCCCGTTTGGGAGACCACGTCCGCGAGCAGCACCCCGCGATATTCGTTCTGACATTAGGCGCTGCCCTGCAATGGGTTGCGCGTTGTTTTCCATTCCTGACAGCGCGATATCCCGGTGTCCCGGAAAGAAAAGCAGGCCCGCATGTCCCATGACGGTCGCAGTCGGCCCCAACCCGGCCGGACACGCCGCCCGCGCGTGCCGGTTGACCGGGACGTGCCCATCGACCGGATCACGGTTGGTCGGAACCGCCGTCCCTTGGCCGACGTCGCCGATCTCGCCGACTCGATACGGGAACTCGGGCTCTTGAATCCCGTGACCCTCACACCCGACCTGCGGCTCGTCGCCGGCTACCACCGGCTCGAAGCCTGCCGGTCCTTGGGCTGGCGCACCGTCCCGGCGCGGCTCGTCCCCCTGTCCGACCTCGACACCGAGTTGGCGGAGATAGACGAGAACCTGCAGAGGTCCGAACTCACGGTCCTCGAACGCGCTCAGAAGCTCCTCCGCCGCAAGGAGCTCTACGAGCTGAAGCACCCCGAGACCCGGGCCTACAGCCCAGAGCGGCAGCGCGGCCGGCGCCGACCGGGCGATCCGATTTCGCCGGGTTTTGCGACCGACACGGCCGCGAAGCTCAAGGTTAGCCCGCGCACCGTGCAGCACGAGGTCTGGATCGCCCGCAAGCTCGACCCGGGCGTGCAGAAGCTTTTGGCCCCGACCGCGACGGCGAACAACAAGACCGACCTCCTGCGCCTGGCTCGCCTGAGGGCTGCGGACCAGCGGGCCGTCGCCCGCGCGCTCGTCAAGGACCCGGGCGCCGGTGTCCGGGACGCGCAGCGCACCCTCAAGCGCGCCGCGCAGACGCAAGCGATCGCGAGCTACCGCCCGCCCGTCGGACGCTACAGCGTCATCGTTGCGGACCCACCGTGGCCGTACACGGCTCGCACCGAGGACGTGACGCACCTGGGCACTATCCCGTACCCGAGCATGACGATTGACGAGATCTGCGCGCTCGCGGTCCCCGCCGACGATGACTGCATCCTGTGGCTCTGGACCACGAACGCGTTCATGCGCGAGGCGTTCCAAGTTCTCGACGCCTGGGGCTTCCGCGAGAAGACGATCCTCACGTGGGTGAAGCCCCGCGTAGGCCTCGGGAACTGGCTCCGCGGACAGACCGAGCACTGCATCCTGGCGGTGCGCGGCATGCCCGTCGTCCGGCTCGTGAACCAGAGCACGGTCCTCTCTGCCCCCACGACCGGGCACAGCCGCAAGCCGGATGCGTTCTACGCGTTCGTCGAGAGCCTGTGTCCTTCGACATCGCGGCTCGACCTGTTCGCGCGCGAGCGTCGTGCGGGCTGGACATGTTCGGGCGCCGAGTTGCCGCACGCATCCAACCGCGCCGCACACGGAGGTTCCCATGGTCGCCCTGCCTGAGCCGGTACCTGACAACGCGGGTCGTACCCTCACGGGCCTCGCGGCGCTGGCACCTGAAACGCTCGTCGACGAGACCGCGCTCGCGCGACACCTCGCGGTCTCGAAGCGCACCGTTCGCCGCATGGTCGCGCGCTACGAACTGCCGCCGCCGGTCCGGTTGGCAGGGCGTGCGACCTGGCGCGTCGGACGCGTGCTCGCCTGGATTGAAGCGCGAGCCGACAAGGTGGAACACGATGCCCAGCGCCAGTGGGCGCGCCTGAAGGGCACGGGGGTAATTCCATGACGAGACGAACGAAGAACGACACGACGGTGCCCGCCTCATCGCGGTGGCCCGTGGTGCCGCAGTTGACCTTGAAGTTTGGCCAGCGGTACCGCACGAAGCGTGTGCGTGAGGCGCTCGTGGTCGTCGAACGCGTCTGCGACGAGATGGGCGGTGCGATCGGACGCATCATCGAGTCCCGCCGTGACGACGCCTGGTCGACGTCCATCACGGTGGAGTCGAAGGAAGTGATCTGCTTCCGCGATGCGGGCCGCGTGTGGTGGACCGCCCTGAGGCATCGTCTGGCGCGTGACGTGCCGCACCAAGAGCTGCTCACGAGTCCGCTCGCGGAGGCGTCCTACTCCTTCACGACACCCGTCTCGGCGGAACTTGCCGAGGGCATCTCCGACGTGTTTGCGCGGCACGCCCGGGAACGTCAAGATCGGGACCTCTCACGGGGGTGACGCCATGGCCTACGTCTTCCGCACGAAGCGGCCGGACGGCACGCTCCACCCACGCTGGCGGTTCCAGTACACGGACTTCCTGGGGCGCAGGCGCACCGGGAGCGGCACGACGAACCGCGCCGAGACCGAGAAGCTCGCGACGTCGGTCCAGGCCGAGCAGGACGCGATCCGCAAGGGCTGGCGCCCGGCACCCAAGGTCTCGGACACGCCGCGCCCGTTCGCCGAGGTCGTCGCCGAGTACCTCGCGTGGGGCGCGGCGCAAGGCGGACGCGGCGGCAGACCGTGGGGCGCCACGCACGACCGCATGCGGAAGACCCACCTTGCGTGGTGGACCGAGCACCTCGACGTCGAGTTCTTGTCTGATCTCGTGGGCAGCCTGGGGAAAGTCGAGCGTGCGCTCCGTGACCTCGAGGCGGAGGGTCGCTCGGGCAAGACCGTGCAGAACTACGCCGAGGCGATCGGCGCACTCTGTGACTGGGCCGTCGAGCGGCAGTACCTCGACTCGGATCCGCTTGGACGTCTCAAGAGCTTCGACTGCACACCGCAGGATCGCCGCCGAGCCATGACTCCCGAGGAGATCCAGAAGCTGCTCGCCGCGTGCGCGCCGCAGCGGCGGCTGTGCTACGAGGTGGCGTTCACGACGGGCTTGCGTGCGCGGGAACTCGCGAGCCTGCGCGTGCGGCACCTCGATGTCGAGCGCCGCGGGCTCGTGCTCGACGCGGCGTGGACCAAGGCGCGGCGCGGCGGCTTCCAGCCCGTGCCGTCGTGGCTCGTGGACCGGCTGGCAGCCGCGAGCACGGACAAGGCGCCGGACGACGCGCTCCTGTACGTGCCGACCCACCCGGCACGCGATCTGGCGGACGACCTCGCCGCCGCCGGCATCGCGAAGCGCACGGCGGACGGCAAGCTCGACTTCCACGCCTGCCGCGTGGCCTACGTCACCTTCGTGATCGAGGCCGGCGCGACGGCGTCCGAGGCCCAGACGCTCGCGCGGCACGCCACGCCGGCGCTCACGATGAACGTCTACGCCCGCACGCGCGACGAGCGGTTGGCGCAGGTCGCGGAGGCGGTGGGCGAGGCGCTGCGGGCACCGGCGAAGCGCGCCCGAGCACACCAGGAACACAACAAGAAAAAGAGCACGACGCAACGTCGTGCTCTGCCGAGAGATAGGTGGTGGAGGCGGCGGGAATCGAACCCGCGTCCGAGGATGGTCTACGACAGGCTTCTACACGCTTAGCCGCTTCTTCAGGTTCTCGCCTCACGAACTCCGAAGGGCAGGAGAGCGATCAGCCAGCCCGTTGATCTCGTCAGCCACCGCCGGGCCAGCGGAGGACGTGACCAGCCCGCGTCAATGACGTCCCGATTCGCACCCACGGGCGGGCTCGAGAGGACGCGCTACCGTTTAATTAGGCAGCGAGAGCGTAGTTGTTGTTGGCGCTTAATTAAGCGTCCCCGTGTTTAACGAGGGTCAGGGAACCTCGGCGTGCCACCTGCGCTTTCCGACCCCCGTCGAGTCCATTCGCCCCCACGGATGTGTCAGCGCCGATCCGTACCGTAAGACCGTTGGCCGCGCGCCGCAAGCGCCGGGCAAATCGGCGAAAACGGGCGGGACTGTTCGGATCCGGAACCGTCCTGACCCGATTCAGGCGCTGCGAGCATCCTGCAATTTTCGCGGAAGCCCCTTAAGCCTCAAGACGATCGGCCGATACGCCCGATGTAAGGGGTTTTCCGCGGGGCCAGGTGTGCCCCGACGGAGGACGTGACATGCAACTCGGTGCGGTCGGCGGTTCTTCTTTGGCCGCTCTCCAGCAGGGCACTGGTCCGCCTGTGGCGGTGAAGCAGGCGTTCCAGGACCTCGAGACCGCGGTCGGATCCGGCAACCTCGACGACGCGAAGAAGGCCCTCGCCCAACTCGACGAGTCCGGGCCCCCGAAGAACGACCTTCGGGCGAACCCGATGAGCGACAAGATGGACGCGCTCAAGAAGGCCGTCGACTCCGGCGACGTGAAGGCGGCGCAGTCCGCCTGGGCCGATCTGAAGCAGGGGATCGCGCAGGGACCTCCGGAGGGCGGGTTGCAGCTTCGCTTGCCCAACCTCACGGTCAATGCGCCGGCGCGGTCCGCGTCGTCCAGCAACTCCGAAGGCAGCAGTGCGGCGACATCGACCAGCACGGGAAATGCGGCAACATCGAGCAGCACGACCACGACGAGCGTCGCGTCCGCGGGCAGCGCATCGACGCAGTCACTCAAGAGCTTCATGTACGCGAAGGCGGATGCGAACCAGGATGGGCTGGTCTCCGCGAGCGAGCGGCTCACCTACGACATGAGGCATCCTGCGGCTTCATCGAATTATCTGGCACCTGGATCGTTGCTCGACACGACGGGCTGAAGTTCTCTTTCGATACGCAGGAACGGGCGGGTTACGGCGCCTTCGGCGCCTAAACCCGCCCCTACAGTCCGACCCGCCCGCACGTCCCGATCCGTCCCCGCATCCCGATTCGCCACCGCACCGCAGCGATCGGACCATTGCGGTCCCCTCGTTCCGTGGCCCCACATTCGTTGGGAACACGCCGTATCTTTCGCGCGTGATGCGTTCCTCGACGGTGCTGGCGGCGCTGGCCGCGGTCGCCTGCGGTGTGCCCGCGGGTTCGCATGCGTTTGCCGCGACCCGGACGGCGCCGGTGCGCGTCACGATCCACACCGACCAGGGCGACCTCCGCGCGGAGCTGTTCCCGAACCTCGCGCCGGAGACCGTGCGGCTGTTCCTGGCGCGGGCGAAGGGCGCGCCGGCCGTGGGCGCGCCGACGGTCGCTGCATATTCAGGAACGCAGGTCTGCGAGACGCGCGGCAGCGCGCACGTCGTCTTCGGCTGCCAGCCGTTCGAGAACACGGGACCCAAGCCGCATGCCGCGAAGCTCGGGCCGCAGGCGCCCGACGAGATCGACGGGCGCGCGATGGGCCTCGGGGCGCAGATGCTGAACGACATGAAGACCGTGCACGCGCTGTGGCAGCTCGAGGTGTTCCCGCGGTACACGCAGCTCTCCGACAGCGGCAAGGCCGTGCCCGCGCGGCTCGCGCACATGTTCGACGAGTTCCTGCACAAGGGTTCCGACGCCGAGGACATGCTGCTCGGCAAGACGAAGCTCTTCTACCTCGAGGCGATGGGATTCACATATCACGACGGGCTCTCGCCGCTGCGCGTGACGAAGGGTTCGCTGGCGACGTTCACGATGTGGCCCGGCGACGCGGACGAGCGCTTCCTCGTGGCCCTCGACGACCTGACGGAGCGCGACGGGCGCGCGACCGTGTTCGGTCGCGTGGTCGAGGGGTGGGACGTGCTGGACCGGATCCAGCGCATTCCGACGGACAAGGCGCGGCGGCCGGAGACGCCGGTGCGCATCACGGGTATTTCGATCGACGACGACGCGGGCGGGGCAAGCCCCGCCCCTACGGGTGAACGATGAAGGGTGTCCTCCTGGTGCTCGCGTTGGGATCTACGGCGATGGCGTTCGGTGCGGATGCGCCGCGGACGCTGGTCGTTCCGCCGGTGCCGCGCGCCGAGGTGATCGAGCCGCTGAAGATCGTGCGCGCGCCGCAGCCGGCGAAGGCGCCGGCGCAGCAGCTGATCCCGAACCAGTTCCCGGACCCGGCGTCATTGCCGACCGATCGCGCGCCCGCGCTGGTGCCGCCCCCGTCCGGCGCGAACACCGGCGATCTGGTCCACGTGCTCGATCCCGACGGCTGGCGCACCGACGGCGGGTCCGGCGCGGGCCCCGGCTCCACGACGGGTCCGAAGGCGCCGACCGCGTGGCCGCCGATCGACATCCGCATGGACGGCGGCTTCGACAACGGCGTCGCGCCGCCCGACGCGGTGATGGCCGCGGGGCGCGGGCACGTGGTGTCGCTGGTCAACTCGCTGATCCAGTTCCAGACCAAGTCCGGCACGATCGTCGGCGGCCCGTGGAAGCTCAAGGACTTCTTCGGCATCCCCGACGGGTTCGGCATCTCCGACCCGCTCGCCATGTACGACGCGCTGATGGACCGCTTCGTCGTCACCGTGATGGCCGACAACGGCACCACGCAGGACGCGCGGCTGTGCGTGGCGTTCTCGCAGACCGGCGACCCGACGCAGCCGTGGAACAAGTACTTCATCGACGCCGACCAGGGGCAGCCGCAGAACTGGCTCGACTACCCGTCGAACGGCGTCGACCGCTTCGCCGTGTACTTCACCGGCAACATGTTCGCCCGCGCGGGCGGGTTCTCGAACGTCACCGTGTACATCTACAACAAGTACGACGGCTACGACGGACTGCCGCTGCACGGGCTGCACCTCATCGACGTCCGCACGACCGGCAACGGCGCGCCGTTCCGGCTGCGGCCCGCGTACGTCACCGAGATCGCGAAGAACGACGAGTTCTGGTTCGCGCAGATGGATGGCACGTCCGACCACATCAACCTGGTCCGCCTGCGCGGCGACCGCTTCAAGAACCCCGAGTTCACGCCGTACTCCGTGCCGACGCCGGGCCTCTACATCGGCCCGGGCCGCGCGCGGCAGCCCAACGGCACCGCCGCGAACGGCGTCGACACGCTCGGCGGCTCGTCGTGGAACACGTGGTACCGCAACGGCACGGTGTGGCTGACCAACGCGATCCGCGGCTCGGGCGTTTCGGCATGGATCCACAAGATCGACGTCGTCGCGAGCCCGCCGGTGCGCGTGCGCACGTGGCAGATCGACGGCGGCACGCGCGACATCTATTTCCCGCACGTCGTGCCCGACCCGGTGACCGACGACTTCGCGTTCTTCAGCGCGTACTCGGGCAACGACCTCTTCGTCACGGGCCGCTACTGGAACGTCGACGGCACGACCGGCACCGTGCGCTACGCCGAGGAGACGGCGACCGGTACGCTGCGCAACGACTCCGGCCGGCACGGCGACTATTTCCAGGTCAACGCCGACCCGCTCGACCGCAACCGCGTATGGGGCATCACGCAGTACATGAACCAGAGCACCTTCACGGGCAACGTGCGCATCGCCTCCGCGCGGGTGAAGGACGTGCCCGCGCCCGTCGCGCCCGTGCCCGTTCCCGACGGCAGCGTGCGCGCGACGCACGGCAGCGGCGCGAACGTCACCGTGACGTGGAACGCGACGACGTGCGCCGCGCCGAACCACCACATCGTGTGGTTCGACCTCGCGGGCATCAAGGCCTACCCCACGGTCGCGGAGACGTGCGCGATCGGCTCCGCGGGCACGTGGACCGGCGCGGCGCCCGCGGGCAACGTCGCGTTCGTCGTCGTCGCCGACGACGGCGTCAGCGCCGAAGGTTCGCACGGGCGCGATTCGCTGGGGCACGAGCGCCCGTCGGTCGCTCGGTCGTGCGGGATCACGCAGAAGGTGTGGGCGGCGGTGTGCACGCCGTGAGATGAGGGCCAGGGCCGCGTCGGTCGCGTTGGCGCTGGCGCTCGTCGCCGGACCCGGCCTCGCGCTCGGGGCGGCCATTGCGCCGGCACTTCAAACTCGCCTCGCCGGCGGCGGCACGTCCTCGATGCTCGTCGTCCTCGAAGAGCTCGCCGAGGACGACGGCGCCTCCCCCGCCGAGATGTACGCGCGCCTGCCCGCCCGCGCGCTCCATGCGCAGTCCGCACTCGCAGCGTGGCTCGACGCGCATCACGTGACGTACGAACGCTACTGGCTCGTCGACGCGCTGCGCGTCACGGGCGACCTCGCGCTCGCCCGCACGCTCGCCGCGCGTGCCGACGTGCGCGCGATCGTCGACGACGGGCCGACGGGCTCGACGCTGCCGGTCGACGGCGCTCCACACGCCCCGCCCGACCCGCCCGCGTCACAAGCAATACGTGCCCCGCAGGCCGGGCCCGAGTGGGGCGTCACGATGGTCGGCGCGCCGCAGGTGTGGTCGGCCTTCGGCAGGAAGGGCGAGGGCCAGGTCGTCGGGATCCCCGACACCGGCGTCGAGTGGACGCACCCCGCGCTGAAGCCGCACTACCGCGGCTGGAACCCCGTGACGCAGACCGCCGATCACCGCTGGTCGTGGCACGACGCGATCGCCACCGCGACCGCGCCCGCCGACAGCCAGGACCACGGCACGCACGTCACCGGCATCGCGATCGGCGACGACGGCGCGGGCAACCAGATCGGCGTCGCGCCCGGCGCGCAGTGGATCGCCTGCCGCGCGATCAAGGCCGACGGCAGCGGCACGCCGTCGACGTATCTCGAGTGCCTCGAGTGGGCGCTCGCGCCGTACCCGCAGGGCGGCAACAAGTTCACCGACGGCCGGCCCGACATGGCGCCCAACGTCCTCAACACCTCGTGGGGCTGCACCGAGACGGGCTGCGACCTCACCGTGCTGAAGGACGCCTTCGTGCGGCTCAAGAAGGCCGGCGTGCTCGTCGCGTCCGCCTCGGGCAACGGCTTCTCGAACTGCAGCACGATCCGCTACTCGCCGCCCGTGCACGACGAGGTGTTCACGATCGGCGCGATCGACACCGACCGGACGATCAAGTATTTCTCCTCGCGCGGCCCGGTCACCGTCGACGGCTCGAATCGCCTGAAGCCCAACGTCACCGCGCCTGGCGGCTTCGTGCGCTCGTCGATCCCCGGCGGCACGTACGTCGAGAAGCAGGGCACCTCGCAGGCCGCGCCGCACGGTGTCGGCGCCGCGGCGCTGCTGTGGTCGGTGCGTCCGCAGTGGACCGGCAAGGTCGACATGACGCGCTGCCTCCTCGAGCGCGGCGCTGGCCCGTGCACGTGGGACGGCTCGCAAGTCTGCGGCGGCACGCCCGGCAACGTCTACCCGAACAACATCTTCGGCTGGGGCGTGATCAACGCCTACGCGTCGCTCACGCTGCCCGACGGCGACGCGGACCTCGTCGGCGACGCCTGCGACTGCGCGCCCGCGGACGGCGGCGCCTACGACGCGCCGGCCGAGGTGCGCGGCGTCGTCTTCGCGGCCGGCAGCCACACGACGCTCGCGTGGACTTCGCAGTCCGCGACCGCGGGCTCCGGCACCGCGTACGACCTCGTGAAGGGCGACCTCGCGACGCTGCGCGCGCAGAAGAACGTGTCCGCCGCAACGTGCCTCGCGCACGCGGTCGCCGCGGCGTCGTACGACGATCCCGCGGTTCCCGCGAGCGGGGCCGGCGTCTATTACCTGGTGCGCGCGCGAAACGCGTGCGGGATCACGACGTGGGGCAGCGCGACGTCGGGCACGGTGGAGTCGAACACGTCGTGTGATTGATCGCCCTGAGGGTCGGGTGTGGGGTTGGTGTAGGGGCGGGTTCAGCGCGCGCAGCGCGCGTAACCCGCCCGGGTGTCGTCGGGAACCGCGTGTCGCCGGGCACCGGGCGTCCCCGGCCGTCAGTAGTGGTCGTCCTCGTCGGGCGCTTCGAGCTTCGACAGGTCGAGGTCGGCGATGGTCACGGGACGCGCGGCGGACACGAGGAGTCGTCCGACCACGTCGCCGTGGCCCTCGATCTTCAGCACGACGATGTAGCCGCCGGCCGGCACGTCCTTGAACCAGAACTGGCCCTGCGCGTCCACGGTCGTGCGGCGCACGGCCTGGCCGTCGACGATCTCGACCGTGGCCCCAGCGAGCAGGCGGTTGCGCAGCGTGTCGTAGGCGCGGCCGAACACGCTCCGCAACGTCTTCGCGCCGGCCGGCTGGACTCCGGCGGGCGCCGCCGCGAGCGCGGGGAGCGCCGCGGCGACGAGCGCCGCGGCAGCCACCAGGGACGTGAGAACGCGGGTGCGCATCAGAAACCCTTCAGCGCGACCGGCGGCGGGGCGACGTTCGGCACCAGCGTGTCGAGGTCGGCCCCTTCGAGCCCGAGCACCGCGGCCGAGAGGCGCACGTGCACGTCGGTGTTCTCGATCACGCCCGAGAACAGCTTCGCACCGCGGCCCTGCGCGGAGAGCGGCACGTCGTCGCCGGAGTGCGGCGCGACGGTGGTGTTGCCGTTCGTGCGGTTCGCGCCGCCCGGCACGTTGCGCGTCGGCATGTTGCCCGTCATCAGGAGCCCGTCGGGCTGGCGCGCCGGGTTCGGCAGCGACGCGACGTCGGCGGCCGGGTTGAGCGGCTGGTAGTTGGTGAGGAAGGTCGTCGCGTACGTCGGGCGGCCGCCGTCCTCGAGGATCAGCTTGATCGCCGGATCGCTGTCGTCGGGGTAACCGTCGTGGTTCGCGTCGGCGTAGGTCGGGAACGTGCCGTCGTTGAACGTGCCGATCGCGTCCTGCAGCGCGCAGGGGCGCTTCGGATCCGTGGCGCTGCCGAGCGTGATCGGGTACGCGGCGCCGCTGAAGCAGCCGCCCGGGGGCGTTGCGCCGCCCGGCGTGATGCCGGTCGTCAGCACGACGCCGATGATCGTCTCGGGCTGCGCGTGGTCGGCGGTGACGAGCGCGAGGGACTTCTTGTCGCTCAGCACGGCCTTCTGCACGTAGCCGATCGTCTCGTCGAGTTCGAGCGCCTCGAACAGCACGCGCTCGTACTCGAGCGGGTGGCCGAGCTTGTCGGTCTGCGACTGCTCGACGAGCAGGATCCAGCTGCCGTCGGCGCCGGCGAGCCCGTTCAGAACGGAGATCGCCTTCGACACGGCTTCCTTCTTCGAGGGCACGTTGCGGAAGCAGTCGCCGACGGTCGCGCCGCAGCCGGTCCCGCGCGGCGGGGCGACGTTGAGCCCGAGCTCGGGCGCGTTCGCGTCCTTGCCGCGGATCGTGGCCTTGCCGCGCGCGACGAGGCGGTCGAGCACGCCGGGGACGTTGTCGGTGCCGAGACCGCTCGAGGTCGTGCGGAACTCGCCGGTCCACAGGCCGAGGAGCTTCCGGTCGGTCGGGGCCGCGTTCAGCTCGTCGAGGTTCCTGACGACGGTGTAGCCGAGGCCCGGCGCGATCGCGGCGAGGTCGAAGTCCTTGCGGCCCGCGCCCGGCGCGTACTGGTAGAACGTGGAGACGGCGGTGTTGTCGTTCTTCATCCAGTCGACGGCGCCGGAGCCGATGACGACGTCGAGCGGCTGGATCAGCTGCGCGAGGCCGGCGTAGCCGGTGCGCGGCTGGTCGGTGCCGTCGGCGAGGTAGCCCAGGAACTGCTGCGCGATCGCGGTGCGGTTGGAGCGCGCGCGCGTGTGCGCGGACGTCGCCGCCGGCGTCGCGTCGGTGACGAACGCGTCGGTGACGACGCCGGTCTTGAAGCCGCCGACGCGCTTCAGGTACTCGAACAGCGTCTCGATGCGCGGGTTGTCGAGGTTGCTCTCGGGCGTGTTGTCCACCGACACGTTGAGGCCGTTGTTCGGCTGCTTCATGCCGGTGACGTAGTTGGCCATGCCCGGGGCGGAGTCGGTGATGACGCTGTCGAACGACGCGGTCTGCACGAACGCGTAGCTGTCCATGCGGTCCATGTTGAGCTTGCCCTGCGTGCGGCCTTCGATCACGCCCTTCGAGATGATGCGGGCCGCGGTGCGCACCGGGTTCCCCAGCGCATCGCCGAGGAAGAACACGATGTGCTTCGGACCCTGCGTCACCGTGTCCTTGCCGAGGTTGAGACCCGGCGCCACGGGGTAGACGTTGGTGATCGTGCGGTCGACGCCGTCGACGGTCACGGTCGCGACGACCGTGTACGTGCCCGGCAGTTCGAACGACAGGTTGCGCGCGGTGGCCCCGTAGAGCAGCGGGCTCGCGGGCGTGCCGCTCTCGGGGCCGGCGCCCTGCTTCACGACCTTGTCGGCGAACCGGCCGGTGATGTCGGCACCGTTCAGCACGAGGCTCTTCAGCCGCGGGGCCGCCGCCGCGGGCACCTGCGTCTCGATGCGCAGGTCGAACTTCTGGCCCGAGATCAGCTGCGTGCCGGTCGGCGGCAGGACGCGCAGGCCGGTCACGGGATCGGAGTTCGAGGGGATCTCGGGGAACGCGCCGGGGCTCTTGTCGAGGACGAGGCCATCGGTTTCGGCGAGCCCGGCCGCGGGCAGCAGGAGCAGCGCGGCGGCGAGGGCCATGCGGGTGAGGCGCATGTCGTGGGTCCTCCTTCGTGGTTGTCGCTTGAAGGAGGAGAGTTGACGCGCCCCGTGTCGCAGGGGCGCGGCACCGGCGTGACAACGGTGCGGCAATCAGTTCCGGTCGGGGTATTGCGCCATGATGACGATGTCGTCGTACTTACCGTCCAGGTAGCGCACGTTGCGCCTTACGCCCTCGACGACGAAGCCGAGCTTCTCGTAGAGCGCGCGCGCCGCCGTGTTGGAGGCGAACACCTCGAGTTCGACGCGCTCGATCCCCATCGCGCGCGCGGCGACGATCGTCGTTTCGGCGAGCCGCCGTCCGAGGCCGCGACCCCGCACGTGACGCAGGAGCCCCATGCCGAGGTGCCCGACGTGGCCGAACCCGGGGAGCCCGTTGCGGACCACGTCGCACCAGCCGACCACGTCGCCCCCGTCGTCCACCGCGAGGAACTGCGCGCCGCCGCCCTCGAGGATGCGGCGCACGAACGCGCGTGATTCGGCGAGCGTCACGCCCTCGACGAGCGCGAGCCAGCGCCGCTCCCGCGCGACGATGTCGACCGCGTCGTGGAAGCCGTCGACGAGGTCCTCGGAGACCGGGACGATGCGGATGTCGTCGTGCATCACGCGGTGATGATATGCCGCGGGGATGCGGTGATCATGGGCCGCCGGGGCCGGGCTTGCCCGGCCCCGTCGTGCCCCGTCACATCAGGACGCGCACGGCGGCGCGCACGGTGTGGTCGCGGTACGCGGCCGGGTCGGCCGACGACACCGTGGGCAGGCCCGCACGGCTCGAGGCGTAGCCCGCGCTCAGCGTCCAGCGGCCGCCGCCGGGCTGCCACGCGCCGGACAGGCCCCAGCCCCACGCGAACTGGCGCGCGTCGTCGTTCACCCGCTGCCAGCCGCCGCGCGCGTCGAGCGAGACGTCCCACAGGCGCGCGCGCTTGAGCGTCACGCCCGCGGTCAGTCCGCCGAAGCGGTAGCGCTCCGGGTTGAAGAAGCCGAGCGGCAGCGTCTCCGAGTAGCCGAAGCCGCGCACCACGGCGCCCGTGCGCAGCTGGAACGGCGCGAGGCTCCAGCGCCGCTCGCCCGACAGCGCGAAGCTCGAGCGCGTCGATCCCGCCGAGAGTGCCGCGCGCGCGACGCCGGCGTCGACGACGTACGTCCCGGGCGCCCACGTCGCGCCGGCCTCGAGCGTGTCGATCGAGGTGCGCCTGGCCGCCGCGGACGGCGTGTAGTCGGCCCAGTTGCGGCCCCAGGCGACGCGCGCGTCGAGCCCGCGCGCCGGCCGCGCGCTCAGCGTGAGCGTCCCGCCCCAGGCGGGTTCGCCGCCGATGTCGCTCGCGTAGACCACGTCGCCGGTCGCGATGAGCCCGCGCCGCAGCGTGTAGCCCGCCGAGGCGCCGAGGAGCTGCGAGCGCGCCGACGTGCCGGACACGGACGTGCGGTGCGACGACCAGCGCAGGTCGATGCGGCCCTCGCCGAGCGGCAGGCGCGCGCGGCCCGTGGGGGTCTCGTCGGCAAGGCCTTCGTTGGTGTCGGTGCGGGCGAAGCCGAACTCGACCCACGGTCCCGCGGTGCGCCCCATCTCGTCGAGCAGTTCCTTCGCTTCGCGCCCGCCGGCGCCGCGCGTGACGAGGCCAAGGAGCCGCGTGCGCGCCGCGCGCGAGCGTCCCTCGGCGCCTTCGAGCTGCGCTTCGACGAGCTGCGCGTCGGGTTCGCGCCGCGCGCGCTCGTCGAGACCGGACAGCTCCGCGCGCGCGGTGCGCGCGTCGCCTTCCCACAGCGCGATGCGTGCGAGCGCGAGCGTGGCTTCGGCGTCGCCCGGGTGGTCCGCGAGCACGCGGTGCAGGAGCTCGCGCGCCGGCGCGTAGCGGCTGGCCCAGCTCTCGTAGCGGGCCGCGTCGAGCAGCGCCTCGCGCTTGCCGTCGCGCACCCACGGTGCCAGCACCTCCACGGCGCCGCGCGTGTCCCCGCCCCACGCGGTGACCTGGGCGATGCGCAGGTCGGCGTCGAGCGCGCGCTGCGGGTACGCCGTGCGGAACGCGCGGTACTGCGCGATCGCCTCGGGATACCGCCCGGCCCACGACAGGGTCTGTGCGCGCTCGTACTGCGCGGTCTCGTGCTCCGGCACGACGGCGAGCATGCCGTCGTACGCCGCGAGCGCCTGCGCGTAGTGACCGGCGTCGCGCTCGCCGCGCGCACGCACGAGCAGCGCGCCGAGATCTTCGGCGTAGGCGCCCGCCACGGCGAGAAGAATGACGATGGCCTGTAGGGGCGGGTTTAGGCGCCATAGGCGCCGTAACCCGCCCGGGTTTAGGCGCCGCAGGCGCCGTAACCCGCCCGCGCCGCGCGCATCACGCTGGATCATGGAACCCCCGCTGCGGTGCGCGGCGCGTCGGGCAGGTCGGCCAGCGCGCGCCGCACGATGTCGAAGGACGCCTTGCGGTACGAATGGAACGTCGGCTGTTCCCACGTCGGCCAGGTGTAGAGCGGCGGCGCGGGAATCGTGCGGCCGTCGGCCGCGGGCAGCGTCGCGTCGCCCGCCACCGCGAGCACGCGCACGCCGTCGGTGACGGCGGTCCCCACCGCGTCGCCCGCCTCCGCCCCACGCCGGTCGCACACGACGCGGCGCGAGCTCGGGTCGGTGAACAGCAGGAGCCCCCACGGCAGGCGCAGCTCGAGGAAGCCGTCGCCGCGGGCCCACTCGGCACGCGAGTCGTAGTCCGGCGCGGTGCGGTCGGTCGTGCCGCGCACGAGCGTGCCGATCTCCTGCCGGCGGGCCGGGTAGACGGTGCCGTCGCGGGCGATGCGCTGGCGGTTGCTCTCGGTGCGCGGCACGACGAAGCGGCCGTCGGCGTTGTCGACGCTGACGTAGGGCCGCGCGTAGCGGTGCGTGAACGGGTCGTACGGCGCGTCGACGAGGAGCGTTGCGCCGCCGCCGGCCACGTGCACGACGAACTCGAGGCCCGCGGCGCTCGCGAACGGCGTCCCGGACGGCATACCGGACGACGCCCCGAACGGCAGGCGGTGATCTCCGCGGCGCAGGTCGTGGGTGTCGATCCCGAGCAGCACGTCTCCCGCGAGGCGCGCGGCCGGGCCGGTCAGCGCGAGGTACAGCCAGCCCTCGTCGCTCGTGACCTGGAGGCGGAGGTCGCCCGCCGCCGCGTAGGGCGGCACGCGCTCCCAGTCGTCCGGCCGCCCGTCGATCACGATCGCGGGGCCGTCCGCGCCGGGACGGTACGCGACCAGGCCGTAGTTCTCCTCCGCGTCCTGCGCGTTGTACCAGAGCGGCTTGCGCTCGAGCGGCTCCTCGAAGTCGATCACGAGCCAGTTCTTCTTGAACCACTCGTCGATCCACGCGAACAGGATCCCGCCCGCGCAGCCCGTGTCGTGGATCGTGCGGAACAGCGCC
>JABLTH010072413.1_pt1 | contig 59027 bp, 50 predicted proteins | sample 7875711 | NCBI WGS metagenome assembly JABLTH01 (sample SAMN14941262, study PRJNA633318) | bioreactor metagenome | isolation source: bioreactor | place: China | collected 2019-03-05 | reverse complement strand
TTGCGGCTGGACGGTGACGACGCCGACTTCCGGCGTTTGCGGCGGCGGTGCCGATTCTTTTTTCCCGCACGCGGCCAGGAAAACGGCAGCCGTTGCAGCAGTGATTAAGCGGTATGGAACCCGTTCGACGCGCATGGAGCGACCTCTCGCAAATAGACGACCTTCAATTGGAATCACCAGATCTCCTCGTAACCTGCACGCGCGGCCGGAATGCTGTCGCTTCCTGTTTGCCGCGGATGCGGTTGCGTATGTCGGGCGTTCGTTGCGCCCTGCGGAGCGTTCGTTCGTCGAACTGCTTCCGTGGAAAAAGCGTCATGAGCTCGCGGCACTGGCGGGCAGGCGTTGCCGCGGCAACCAACCGGGCCGCTAGCTCGCGGGCCGGAACGCGGTGCCGGCAAATTCGATGAATGCCCGTGCAGCGGCCGGCAGACGCGCGGTACGCGCATGCGCGAGCTTCAGCGTGACGGGCGCAAGCGAGTGAACCGGTGCAACGCGCACCAGCGCGCCGTCCGCCAGATCGGCGTCGACGAGATACGCGGGCAGCACCGCGGCGCCCATGCCGGCCACGGCCAGCCGCCGTGCCATCTCGAGATGGCCGACGCCCTGACTGCCGCCGGGCGTCGCGTCGGGCCGGAACGCAGCCGCGTCGTCGCCGCCGGCGGCAGGCAGATCGAGCCGCACGGCCGCAAGATCCGGCCAGTCGCCCGACGCAGCCGCGCCGCCGTGTGCGGCGACATAACCCGGTGCCGCGACGCGCACGGATTCGTAAGAGGCCAGCGTGTGCAACGCGTGCGCACCTGTCACCGGCATGCCGTCGGTCAGGAACGCGACATCGATGTCTTCGGATGCCAGATCGACATGGGCGTCGGTCAGCGTCACGGTCGGCCGCACGTCCGGGAACCGGCTCACGAAACGATCGAGCAACGCGCTCAACTGGCTGAGCCCGAACGCGACCGGCGCAGCAATGCGCAGCGCGCCTTCCGGTTTGCTGCCCATCGCGACGAAACGACCGTCGATCTCGTCGATCGCCCCGAGAATCCGTTCGACGCGCGTGAGATACAACTCGCCGATTTCCGTCAGCGACTGGTGGCAAGTGCTGCGTTGAAGCAGGCGTGCACCAAGGCGCGTCTCGAGCGCATCGACCAGCCGGCTCGCCATCGCCGTCGACACGCGCAGCCGCGTCGCCGCCCGGCGAAAACCGCCTTCCCTTGCCACTGTCACGAATGCCCGAATCGATTGAAGTTGGTCCATTTGTCCGGATTCCCTTGCGCGGTCGGCCGCCTGGACGCGCACACCCGCTGCCGCGTCCCGACCGACATGTGACGGCCCGGCCAATGCGGCGGCACCGACGCCGGCCACGCCGGATCGGCCGGAGCGCTCGCGCCGGACGCGCTCCGGCATGCAACGGACGCAAGCCGGCCTCGGCTGGCCCGATGCACGAATATTCGAATAGCAGTCCTGAGTCTCTTGCAGCGATTCACAGCGGCAACGCCGGCGGCATCCGTCGGCCTGGCGACGCTCATACCTGCGTCGCCCGAGCGCACTGGAACACGTTTCTTTCAGCAGGTGCAATGGTATGAAAACCGCCGGAAATTGGCTTGCCTGATCCTGCGATTGTTTTGCCTTAATTTCCGAATTTGTGCGCTGCACACTGCGCAACGACGGGCAATGCGGCCGCCGGCCGTGCAGATCCGGATGATTGGGCTGGTTTCCGACAGATTTAGGCAATCACGTGCGCGCGACTCGCCGTACGATGTGACCGCCGCGCCATCCACCTGCCGGAACACCGACAGGGAATCGCAGTCGCGCACCTTGCACCGCCCCCCTCGGTCATCCGCTCACGCAATATGGAAATCGACGCCCGAACGACGCCGCTACAGCGCACCGCACCCGACCACGACCCTCAGTCGCCCACGGCCCGGCTCGCTGCGCTGATCGCCGCCTATGCACCGCACGACGGCACGTTCGAACTCCCGGTGCGTGGTTTGCGCATCGCACGTGTGTCCGCGTCGCCGCCACACTGGCACCATGGCGTGCACCGCGCGTGCCTGAGCATCGTCGGACAAGGCGCGAAATCGACACGGGTCGGCGACGCCGCCTACGTGATCGACGAATCGCGGATGCTGGTTACGACTGCCGACCTGCCCGTCACCGGCCGCGTGACGCGCGCGAGCCCGGCCGAGCCGTTCCTTTGCGCACAACTCGAACTCGACCCGGCCCGCATCGCGGTGCTCACACCGCGCGTGTTTCCGCGCGGGCTGCCGAAGGCCGTCGACTGCGGCGCACTCGACACGCACGATGCGCCGCCCGAAATCGTCGACGCCGTCGTGCGGCTGATGCAACTGATCGCACACCCCGACGACATCGACCTGCTCGCGCCGCTGATCGTCGACGAAATCCTCATCCGGCTGCTGCGCGGCCCGTCGGGTGCGCGCGTCGCGCAGGTCGGCCAGGACGACTCGACGACGCAGCGCATCTCGCGTGCAGTCGCCTGGATCCGCGACCACTACCTCGATCCGATGACGGTCGAATCGCTCGCGCGACAGGTGGACATGAGCCCGTCGACGTTCCATCACCACTTCCGCGCGGTCACGTCGATGAGCCCGTTGCAATGCCAGAAGATGCTGCGGCTGCAGGAGGCACGCCGCCTGATGTGCCTGTCGGCAATGGATGCGCAGCAGGCGTGCCGCAGTGTCGGCTATGTGAGTGCGTCGCAGTTCAGCCGCGAATACGCACGCCTCTTCGGCGATGCACCGGGCCGCGATGTCGTGAAGCTGCGCGGCCAGGCGGTGCCGCTATCCCGCGTCGCGCCGTAGGCCACGCACGTGACGTGCGCGGCACCCATGCACCGAACCAACGATGTTCGCTATCGAAAGCAAGCACTTTCATAAAGGCGTGCCAGTTGCCTGCGCATCCTTGGTCGAGCCGGTCGCACAGATTAATTCGATACCCGGCTCAAATATAGGACTGCATATTATTGGTTCGATTGACGCGCAGCATCATCCTCACACCTCGACGGCGCGACTTCAGGACGTGCAGGAAGCGTTCAGCGCAGCCTCGTCGGCGGACAGCATTTCGGGTACGCATTCACGCAGAAAATCGACGAACGTGCGGATTTTCGCATCGAGATACTGGCGCGATGCGTACAGCGTGTAGACGGTCAGCTTCTGCAAACGGTAGTCGGGAAGCACGCGCACCAGCGCGCCGCTCGCCAGCGCAGGCAGCGCCGACGACATCGGCAGCGAACCGATGCCAAGGCCGGCGCGCAATGCGGCGCCCAGCGCATCGGCGATGTTCACCTGGAAATCCGGCAACGGCAGGTCGAACGTCTCGGGGCCGTCGGGGCCGTCGAGATGCCAGCGATCGCGCGGAAATACGGGCGTGACGATCTGCAGGCACGCGTGGCCGTCGAGCTCGCGTACCGTACGCGGCGTACCGCGCTCCTTCAGGTATGCGGGCGACGCGCACAGCACGCTGTGCACCTCGCCGAGCCGCTGCGACACGAGCCCCGAATCGGGCAACTCCGTCGCGCTCAACTGCAGCGACACGTCGTAGCCTTCGTCGATGATGTCGGGCACGTGCTGCGACAGCGTGAGCTCGACCGCGACCGACGGATAACGCTGCCGGTAACGCACGACCGCGGGCACCACGTAGGCCTGGCCGAAGCTCGTCGTCGCATGAACGTGCAGCCGTCCGGACGGCTTCGCCTGTGCATCGGCCGCCTCGGCTTCCGCTTCTTCGATATAGCCGAGGATGCGCTGGCAGCGGTCGAGATAACGCTGTCCGGCATCGGTCAGCGCGATGCGGCGCGTGCTGCGGTTGAGCAGGCGCGTGCGCAGATGCGTCTCGAGCTGCGCGACCGACCGCGATGCATAGGCCGTCGTGATGTCCAGGCGCTGGGCCGCGCTCGTGAAGCTGCCCTCCTCCGCAACCCGGACGAAAATGCGCATCATCTGTAACGTGTCCATCGACCTGTCCCCGGGATTGAGATCACGTCGCGCCACCGTGCGGCCATGGTGCCTGCGGTTCCGGCGCGGGCCGGTCTGGCGCGGGCCGGTCTGGCGCGGGCCGGTCTGGCGCGGGCCGGTCTGGCGCGAATTGTGCGGAACAGTACAGCAGCGGTGCAGACGTGTCCAGTTCGCCGTACGCGGCATGATCCGGATGCCGAATCGTGTCGCCGGGCCGCCCTGCACGCGTCGTCCGGTTCGTGTGCATGAGGTCCGGACGCGCCGGCAAGCTAACCGCAGCGAATCGGCAAAAACTACCCGGCGACCATGGTGTGGCCGCACGATTCACGTCATGTATGACGGATCAGGCCGTGGCGGCCGAATCGAACGGATTGCGCAACACGATCGTGTCGTCGCGCTCCGCGCCGGTCGTGATCATCGATACCGGTGCGCCGGCGACCGCTTCGACGCGCGCGATGAAATCCTGCGCGGCGCGCGGCAGCGCCGCGCGTTCGCGTACCCCTTTCACAGTGCCGCGCCAGCCGTCGAACCGCTCGTACACGGGTTTCGCACGCGACTGCGCATCGAGGCTTGCCGGCAGATGATCGACCCGCACGCCATCGAGTTCGTAGCCGACGCACAGCTCGATCGACTCGAAACCGTCAAGCACGTCGAGCTTGGTGAGCGCCAGCGAATCGATGCCCGAAATCCTGACCGCCTGACGCAACTGAGCGGCATCGAGCCATCCGCAGCGGCGCGGCCGGCCGGTATTCACGCCGAACTCCTGCCCGCGCGCGCGCAGCGTTTCGCCCGTCGCGTCGGACAGCTCGGTGAGGAACGGGCCGCCGCCGACCCGTGTCGCATACGCCTTGGTGACGCCCAGCACGTGGCCGAGCTTCGACGCGCCGAGCCCCGTGCCGGCCGCCGCCGCCGATGCGACGGTGCCGGACGACGTCACGAACGGATACGTGCCCCAGTCGATGTCCAGCATCACGGCTTGAGACCCCTCGAACAGGATGCGCTCGCCACGGTCGGTCGCGTCGTTGAGATCGGCCCAGACGGGGCGGACGAACGGCAGGATTCGCGGCGCGAGGTCGGCGAGCGTCGCCAGCATTGCATCGCGCGAATGCTCGTCGAGCCCCAGGCCGCGGAACCACGCGTTGTGATGGTCGACGAGCACATCCAGTTTGGCGGCAAGCCGGCCCGGTTCCGCGAGATCGCCGACGCGCAACCCGCGACGCCCGACCTTGTCCTCGTAGGCCGGCCCGATCCCGCGCAGCGTGGTGCCGATGGGCTCGCGGCGCAGACGCTCCTGAGCCTGGTCGATCGCACGGTGGATCGGCAGCACCAGCGTCGCGTTCTCGGCGATCGACAGGTTGTCCGGCGTCACCGACAGCCCGAGTTCGGCCATCCGCGCGATTTCCGCGAGCAAGGCTTCCGGATCGAGCGCCACGCCGTTGCCGATCACGCCGCGCTTGCCGCGCACGATGCCGCTCGGCAGGAGCGCCAGCTTGTATGTCTTGCCGCCGACGACCAGCGTATGACCTGCGTTGTGGCCGCCGTTGTAGCGCGCGACGAGATCGGCCTGTGCCGCCAGCCAGTCCACGACGCGTCCCTTACCTTCGTCGCCCCATTGGGCGCCCACGACCACCACGTTCGGCATGCTCCGCACTCCATGTGAGAAATTCAGACAATCGCTCGGCCGAGCCGACCGTTTGTGTGCCATATTGGCGGAGCTTGAGCACCCGATCAAACGATTAAACCTGAACCATCGCGTGAGTAAATATCACGTGAAATGACGCAATGGCCCGACGCCTCCCTCCATTGAATTCGCTGCGCGCGTTCGAAGCTGCCGCGCGCCACGGCAGCTTCACGCTGGCCGCCGACGAACTGTGCGTGACCCACGGCGCGATCAGCCGGCACGTTCAGCAACTGGAGGCGTGGCTCGGACGGCCGCTGTTCGAACGCCATAACCGGCGGGTCGAGCTGACCGACGCGGGCCGCGCGTATCTCGCCGAGGTCGGTGCGTCGTTCGACCGGATCGCGCTCGCCACCGCGCAGCATTTCGGCCATGCGCAGCAGCGCGTGCTGCGCGTCAGTGCACCCGCGACGTTTTCGTTGCGCTGGCTGGTGCCGAAGCTGTCGTCGTTTCAGGTCGCCCATCCAGCCATCGAGGTACGGCTGTCGACGTCGAACGAGCCGATCGACAAGCTGCGCGACAAGGTCGACCTGATTGTGCGCGGCGGCCCGCAGGCCATCGACGGCTACGTTGCCGAGGAATTCCTGTCGGAAGTCCGGCTGCCCGTGTGTGCACCGAAGCTGCTGGAAGGGCGACCATTGCATACGGCCGCCGATCTCGCCGGCTTCACGCTGCTGCACGCGGCCACTTATCCCGGCATGTGGCCTGAATGGCTCGCGGCAGCCGGACATCCGAATCTCGTGCCGCGCCACTCGCTCACGCTCGAGCATTTCTACCTGACGCTCCAGGGTGCGCTCGACGGGCTCGGCGTCGCGATGGGGCCGATCGCGCTCGTCGCGGACGACATCGCCGAAGGTCGGCTCGTGCAGCCGTTCCGCGAACCGGCGCTGCCGCCGTGGCGTTACTTCACGTACGTCGCCTCCGCACGCGCGAACGACGACGCCGTACGGGCGTTCAAGGACTGGCTGAGGGTGACCGGAAATGCGGCTGCGCCGGGCGGGCGGAGCTGACCGCGTCGGTGTGCGGGTGGCACGCGCCACAAAATGCAGGAATGCGAATCAAATAACGCAAGCGACTGGCTTGCGTATTGTCTTCGGCCTTCGTCGATACCGGGATTGCTGCGTTCGATGTGCGCAGTGGAACGGCGACGCATGCGGCAAGCCGCGGATCGATCCGTGGCTTGCCGCCGGAAGACGCTTACTGGCTTGCGCCGACGCCGGCTTTTTTCTCCGCGTTCTGCAGGTTCTGCGGATAGTTCGGATCATTGGCCGCCGGCTTGTAACCGGCATCTTCGAGTTTCTTCAGCTCGGCGTTGTTCTTCGCACGCGCGGCCTTGTGCTCTGCCTTGCGCTGGGCCCTGGCCGCCTTGCGTGCCTGGCTCTTCGCTGCCTTGGCGTCCTGTGCAGCGGACGCGCTGGCGTCGGTCTGCGCAAACGCGGGAACTGCCGAGCCGAACAGGAACGCGGCTGCGGTAGCAGCCAACGTGAGTTTTCTGATCTGGATTCGCATCGCTGAACTCTCTTTTCTGGTTTATCACGGATTGGAAGACCATCGAGATACCGCCCCTGCCCCGGTCGGTTGTCATGCCGCATCCGGGACCTGTGCATCATAACCGTGTCGTGAAAAATATGGCGTCAACGTGCAACGGAGTTCGGGGATACACGTATGGGAGAAAACGTGGACGGCACTCGACCGGGACGGTCACTGACAGGACAGGAATTGTGGATCGCGCCATTGGGGAACCGGAAACCGGCGACGTACCTGCGCCCTGAAGACGCGGACGAGTGATGTATGGAGGCGCGATGCGAAATACCCATGACTGTTTCATAGGTGGGGATGCGGGCGCGCTCACCCGGAACGTGATCGTCATTCGGCCAATCACGATCACCGCAGTCACAGCAGTCGAACTGTGTGTCACGTTGCCGGTCGACGTGGTTCAAGCGACAGTTCCTCCCATAAACGACCACGATTCGGTGTTACGGAGATCAAGGCAAGCACGATTGCATCGCACACAGCGTTTGCAGTTCGATCAGCAACCAATCGCTGAACTGTGACCCCAAGGGCTGCCTTAGTCGGCAAATATGGTCGCCATGTGGTCCGTATGACGAAAGGCGTCGACATTGCCTACGGTGAAGACATCGGCCCGGACCGCTTCACGATTGCGCTGACGGCATCGCGCGGATGTCACCACGGTCGTCGGGCGAACGTGATCCGCAGAAATGATGTCGCGACCAGGTGAGATCCGGCCGATTCAGCGCAGGAACGCATCGGACCGCATGTCCGAAACTCAGGATTTTTATTCCGCGACCTTGGCCTCAATGCATTGTGGCGAGCATTGCCGCCCGCACAGCATGCCGATACCTGCGGCCTAGTCAGGCCGGCGAGCTTTTACGAGATTCGAAAGCGTCGGAAGGTGAGAATGTTCGGGATCATCGCTCGAATTCGACTGGGGTGAGCTTCGTGATCCCTCCATCTTCACGTTGGCCCGCGACGCGTGCTGGATCGACCCAGGACCCGGCGACGCGTGCAAATGATGCCGCCTCCCTACTTGATCTCGGGAAAGCCGTTCCTGGGCCTCTCGTTGTGGATGGGAGGCACAGCATTGATTTTCGGTTGATGGAGCCAAAGGTAGAAAGTTGGACGCCCCGGGCGCGGCGAAGCGAGTTGCGGCGATTTCCTCTGTGCACAGCCGACAGGCTGGGTTTGAGCGGAGACGCGAGCCGACGATCGGAGAACTTTCTTCGTAGACAAGGAGGCTTGAGTGTAAAAATTCCTTCGCCAGCCGTAGCGGATGATTTCAAACTGCTGTGAACGAAACCGAAGAGATCTATGTTTCCAGCGGGCCGATGGACTTTGCCGGTCGATAACGTGCATTCGCGACGCTACGGGGACGGTTTTTCGATCCCATAAACGGGAACCTGTACCTGGAAACGGGCAGTTTCCTCCCGTTTTTCTCCCATAAGTTTCTACGTTTCAGTCGATGTGAGTATGTACTCACCTCTTCTGGAAGCCTTGTTGGGCCTGAGACCTTCGCGAAACGAGGAGCCCGGGCATTGTTTCCCAAGCCTGAATCGAAGCTTTGAGGTGCCTGCAACACCATAGACGGCTACTCAATGGTAGCGGTTTATGGGGTCCGTCTTTCTGTGGACGCGCACGTGTGTTTACATCTTTTGTTAACGACGTTTACTTCTTTAACTACTTTTAGACGGCTCACAGCCTTATCCCACAAGGGTTTGACAGGTGTTCGGTACCCATTTATGGGAGCACAGGTGTAAGGGTCTGGGGTTTCAGGTCTGTGGATTTGGGGTTTGGGGTACCGGGTTATGGGGAGTCAGGGTTGTGGATATGGGGCAAGCGTACCCGGTTATGGGAAATCGGCCACAGAACACGTTGGGTAGTCGTCTATGGGAACGTATGCAGGTAGCCTTTTATGGGGCATTTTTTTGATCCGTAGATGCCTGGATGCACAGAGATTTTTCTTGGGTAGCCGGTTATGGGGCGCTTCAAAGGTAGCCGGTTATGGGTAGTATCCGGGGCCGCCTGACTGCCTTTTTCCAAATTTCCCATTGGTTGGTTCCCATGGACAGGATCGACGGCACGGACAGGTAACCTTTTATGGGGAAACCGGTGGGTTGCCGTTTATGGGAGCTGTCTGCGGCATCCATGCAATCAAGGCCGGTTGAAAGGTACCCTCCTGTGGGAATCGATGAAGGTAGCAAGTTATGGGAGGAAAACGAGACTGTGCTGCAAGGCACCATGAATGTGCCCAACGATCTCGATTCTGCACATCTGTTTCCCATGGATGGTTACCTTGGCGAGGGCAAATCCCGTGCCGGGTTTCCGTGACCGGGCATGAAAGGTAGCAGCTTGTGGGAAGCATTTTGGTCGAAAGGTAGATGGATATGGGGCCCCGAAAAAATCGTCTGATCGAAGATTTTCCTTTTGTATCTGAAGGTTAGCCGAGATAGTGCAAGTAAAGCAGGAACAAGGGCGTTGCCCGTCGCCTCGAAAAGGTATAAAGTCCGCTCTCAACAAGGTGACCTTATCCGGACATTACGATGCCGCGCAAGCCCGCAAGCAAAGGCTCAGACAAACAGGTTTCGCTGTTTCAGACACCCGAGCCTCCCGACTTGCTGCGCAAGGCGGTCCAGGCGATTCATATCGCGCCCAAGTCCGGGAAGATCGGGCTGCAGCAGCGCAAGATGTTCAGCTCGCTGATCAAGAACGCGCTTCGGCAGGAGGCTTTCGAGCCGGGCCGGACGAGCTTCTCGATCTCGATTGCGTCGCTCTCGCACGAGAGCGGGTTGAACAGCAACAACACGAAATACGTGAAGGACACGGTCAACTCGCTGATCAGTACCGTCGTCAACTGGGACTACCTGGCCGCAGACCGATCGACCGTCTGGAAAGCGTCAGGCCTCCTCGCCGGCGCGGAGCTCGAGCAATCGGTGCTGAAGTACAGCTTCTCCGACCAGATTCGCAGCGAATTGCTCAACCCCGAGATCTACGCATTGATCGATATGCGGATCGCCCGCGAGTTCCGGCGGTCGCACTCGCTCGCGTTGTGGGAAAACACGGTGCGCTACGAAGGAATCGGCATCACCGCGAAGATCCCGCTGCCGAAATTTCGTGACCTCATTCTCGGCCAGGACAAGGCGTCGCAGTCGTACAAGGAATACAAGCTGTTCAAGAGCAAGGTCCTGGTGCCGTGCATTCAGGAGGTGAACGAAGTTTCGGATCACACGCTCGAGCTGATCGAACACAAGTCCGGCCGGAGCGTGGAAGCCGTCCAGTTCAAGGTGACGCGCAAGCAGAGCGCCGATACGGTGGAGGACGGCGACGTCAAGAACGAAGCGCTGGTCGAGGAGGTCGCCAAGTTCGGCATTCCGCGTTCGGAAGCGCGCCGGCTGATCACACAATACGGCGTGCAGCGCATCAAGGCTGCGATTGCCTACACGCTCAATCGGACTACGAAGAAGAATGCGGCGCCGGTCGACAACGTGGCCGCATACTTCCGCAAGGCGCTGACGCACGGCTATACGCTGGCCGACGGGCAGGGAACGGAGGCGGCTGCACCGGCGAAGGAATCCGCGCAGAGCAAGCAGGAACAGATTCGCGACAAATATCTGGCGGCGAAGGTCGAGGAAGCCGGCGCGTATTTCCGCGAACTGGAGATCGACGACCAGACCAAGCTGATCGAGCGTTACAACGAGACGGTGGCAGGCTCGAAGGATCTGACGCTGTCGCCGAAGAAGAAGGCGAGCAAACTTGCGCAGACCAGTTTCTTCCGATGGCTCGCGCTGGATACGTGGGGCGAACCGACCTCGGACGACTTGCTGGAATTCTTGCTGAAAAGCAGTCTCGCTGGCAACTGAACGAGGCCTCGCAGCCGGGTGCGCGTCGCGTGCCGGACGTCGTCGTCCGGCTTCGCGATGCAACGCGGATGCGAGGCCTTCTGCTTTTCGCTCGTTACTTTTGCGTAGCCGTTGCCAGCTCGGCAACGTACGCGTCGATGACGGTCTTCAGCTTGTCGGCGAGCGCCTCCTGGTGCGATGCGTCGACGCCCTTGAGCTGCAGATCCAGGCGGCCGTCCGGATAGGTCTTCAACTGACCGATCGCTTGCGATTCGAGCGCGAAGTCATGCCGGACGCTGTAACGGGTGCGTCCTGCCTTCTTGCTGCCGTCGCTCTGCGCACGCAGGAAATTCTCGAGATCACGAACCGATTTTTTCCGGTCGATCACGGCCGTCAGCAGCCGGTCGGCCGTCGGCTCGCCCAGGCGTTCGAAGATCAGCTTCAGGAAATACGCCGCCTGCAGGCCGACCACGTCGTTCGCGCTCGCCATCCGTTCAAGGAGTGTGTTCGGGAGTGCGTTGAGCGACAGCGTCTTGCTGATCGATGCCTTGTCCTTGCCGATTTTTTCCGCCAGCGTGTTCTGGTCGGAAAAGACCTTCTCGTCGAGGAGACGCTTCCACGCGACCGCATCGTCGAAGATCGTCTGGCGTTCGTGGTCGTGGTTCGCGCGATACGCGATCGTGTAGAGCTGCTCGGGCGTGTGATCCGTGCGGAACGTGGCGTTGATGGTTTCGTCGCCGTTGATGCTCGTCGCGCGAAGCCGGCGTTGCCCGTCGATCACGACGAGCTTGCCGGGAAACTCCGGCAGCCGCGTCACCTTGATCGGCTCGATCTGCCCTTCCCGTTTCAGCGTCAGGGCGAGCTCGTGCAGGCTCGACTCCGAGTAGAACACGCGCGGGTTGAACGGGTTCGGAATGCAATCCTTGACCAGCACCTTCTGTGGCGCGCCAAGATCGGCCGTGACGGCGGGTGCGGCCGCGGCTGGGGCGTTGGCGGGCGCCGATTCGGCGATGGCGATCGGTGCGGCCGCCGGTTCGGGCAGCCGCGTTTCGAGTGCCGCATTTTCCTGCGCGAGCCCGCGCAGCAGGCCGGCTGCGAGATGCAGGTTGCCGGTCGGCTTCTTGTCTTTCGAGGTGTCCTTAGCCATGGGCGGCTCCGGTAGCGCGCGTCGACGCGATGTATTGGGCCATTTCCGTGACCAGCTTTTCGATTTCCGCTCGGGCTTCTTTCAGGCCCTTCAGGTACCGATTGTGATGATGGATCGTGGTGCCGAGCGCAAACGTCTGACGGTAGACCTCGCGTTGCGCGATCTGGCTGTCGAGCAGATGCTCCCCTATTTCTTCTGCTCTTAGAATTTTTAAAATTTCTTCACGCATTTTAGTTTTTCCATTAACGCTATTCAGCATTAATGCGGAAGAAAGATTTGGGTTACGGACGGATCGCATCGATTCGATCATGCGGATCATCGCGACGGTGCTGTAAAGATCGGCCGGCGACGGCGACAGCGGCACAAGGCAGAAATCGGCAACTTCGAGTACTGATGCGATTCGCGGATCTTCGAGGTTGCCGGGACAGTCGACGACGATCACATCGAAGTTCGCGTCTTGCTTTTTGATTTCGCCGCCAATGCCTCGGCCGGCAGGGGCCAGCGAGAGTACCGTCATCGGCAGCGTGTTCTCGCCGCTCGTTACCCACCGGACGGACGTGCCTTGAGGGTCGGCATCGATCAGGGCGACCTTGTTGCCGCCTGCTTCGAACGCAGCTGCGATATTGACGGAGATGGTTGTCTTCCCAGTCCCACCTTTTTGATTACTAACGGCGATCTTGAAAGCCATTAAATTTCTCCACGGAGTTTTGCGTAATATATGCAGTTATTAGCGAAATGTCCAGAAAAATCCTTCGACGGGATGTATGACTTGATGATCGATATGATTGTCACGTGACAAGTAGCCGAATGGCTAACGAGTCAGCGATGGGGGATGATCGAGTAAAAATAAAATTGACGATCTCGCTCGAAAATCACGTACAAAGATCGATAGAAAGTTCGACGAGCTTTAACGGTGATGATGGATTAACGCCTGGAGGCTGGCCGATTGATCTTGCGAAATTTCTGGCAAAACTCTCAGTGACTCCAGTAGGTCGGCTTGGAGAATGTCGTCGGGAAGCTCAGTTGTCACGTGACAAGACGCAGAGATTTGGTGCTTTTCGGTGCACTCCGACACCGAAGAATCTTTGGCCAGATCGCGGTTACGATCTCGGCGAAGTTATTTCAACGTTCGATCGTTGGTTTCGCGCGACTACCTCGCAGCCGAGGTGAGTTGTCACGTGACAATCGACTCAAGAGCGGACGGTGACGACCGCTCTGGGTCGATTGTCAGCCCCGTTGCGACCGAACTCCGCTGAGAATGAACAGATAGATCGGTAAAGGAGAGGTTTGTCGCTGTTGGCTCGTCGCGAAGAGATTCTCCGGGGCGGTTGTTTGCTGAGTTGTCACGTGACAACTGGAGTGTTGTTTGAGGCGCGTGTGCGTTGAGTGGCACGCTGGCCTGCGCGTCGGGCGGCACACACTGTATCGAAGAGTTTGATGCATCGATTGATCGCAGATTCTGCTCCCATCGTGGTGGGCCATCTGCATTCATACCCCCTGCAAAACGATGGAGCTCCTCACTGGGACAGCAAGCCGACCGTATATCATAAGCGTCCATGATGTGACCCCATTTAACTGGACCGCTCAGTTGCATCTTCATCGAACGTTAGCCAGCAGGGTAGGGCGACGCTCTGTCGTGCCTACCCCCGTTCCCGCCAGCGCAGTCTCAGCCTTCACGCGACGGTCGTGCGTGTCAGGAGTCGATTTGCGGCAAACTCCGCGATTGAAGGTCGCGCGATAGCTCAAACGGGCCAGATCGTGAAACAATTTCAAGAAATTCGATGCTCGTGGAAATCCTTATCCAGCAAGGGGTTGCGCAATATTCTTCATGTTGTTTCACGCAATATCGACAAGATTGCGCGTTTAAATGGGGGCGCATGGTCATTTCGTGCCCTGCATCCGGCAGCTCGTATAAAGATGCGTCGATTTGTATTTATTGATACGTATTATGTAGTTTTCGAAATTTATGTGGCCCCGCCAGGTATCTGAGACAAATCAAACTCCCGCGGATCACATACACCACGGCACGCTGTTGAGTCTCTGATCGGGTGTCCGCGCCAATAATCGGCGCGAGTTGTCACGTGACAACTCGCATGGGTTGCTCAACTCGTTGGATGACAGAGTGACGCGAGAATCCTGGCGCCAAAGAGTTTGTGGCAGAGCGCCGGGGAGACCGTCAAGGGACCTGGTCGTTGAAGAGGGGACGAAGTCCTCACCGGCTCATGAGAACGGCATGGGACGACCTGCTTGTATCTGCGCTTTGATCGCAAGTTGGCGAAACTTCCGACTCCGAGGGGAGCTCTCGCATCGCTCGATACTAAATTGCAAGTCCTCAGGCGGCCATCAAGCCATCACTCCTAAGTCGGCTAGAAATCGAGAGGCGGGCGTCCCGCTGCAAGCGTGTGACTCGCCCGGATCAGGCGTGAAACCGATCCAACCATTTCGCGGATACCGCCAAAATCGGCATCCTGCGTCTTCGGTACGGCTCCGGCGATCAGTAAGTTGCCGCCACCGACAGAACGACATCCGTTCCGCTGCGCAGGTTATCGATATCTCTTCTCGGCGAATTACCGAACAACCGACTGTATTCGCGGTTGAACTGGGTCGGGCTCGCATATCCAACCCGGAACGATGCCGACGTGGCGTCGAGTCGCTCGGACAGCATCAGCCGACGTGCTTCGTTGAGTCGTATCCATTTCTGATACTGCAGCGGACTCATGCCAGTGAGCTGGCGGAAGTGGTGATGGAAAGTCGAACTGCTCATCTGAACCTGCGTCGCCAGATCGTCGACTCGCAGCGACTCGTCGTAATGGGTTCGCAACCACTGGATCGCCCGCGACACGCGGTTGCCCTGACTGCCGGCGGACGCAATCTGACGCAGGCGGCCGCCCTGGTCGCTCGTCAGCAGCCGGTAGTAGATTTCCCGCACGACGTACGGAGCGAGAACTGGAATGGCGTTGGGATCATCGAGCAACGCCAGCAACCGGTTGACTGCGTCGTAGAGCGGTTCGGTCATGTCGCCGACGACGAGGCCCCGACCTGCGGGGGCATCCTCGTGATCCGGTGCGACCTGCGCCATCAGTTCGGCCATGACGCGAAAATCAAGCTTGAGCCCGATCCCGAGAAACGGCGTTTCTCGGCTGGCCTCGATGACCTGCGTTGAACCGGGCAAGTCGAGCGACGTGATCAGAAAACGGTTGGCATCGCATAGATACACATCGCCGCTCTGAATGATCCGCTTCGTGCCTTGGACGACGAGCCCGAAGCTTGGCTCGACCATACAGTCCATCGGCTGCGTCGGTGTCTCCCTTCGATGGAGGCTCAGGTTCGGAATGGCCGTGGTGAGGTGGTCGACTCCATCCGTCCACCTCGCGACGCGCTCTGCGAGTGTCAGCCGCAGGTCGCTCTCCCGGCTCTGGCGGGGCGATCGGGGAGAGACGGGGTTGAATGCAGCGAGGGGGGCGGTGTCGACCTGTTGGCCGGGGGAGTATTGGGCAGGTGCCGGATGCATGACTTCTCTACTCGGGTAATCGGGTCTACAGGCGGGCCCATCGACATGCCGGTACGCCGGAAACGAACTTCCCGGAGGCGCGGCATTGCCGCGCTCCCGGGAAAATGCGCAACGTCCGGTGGGCCTACTTCGTCGCTTGCGACGCGCAAAGCGACCAGCGGCGCGATTTCGTGGTAACGGATGGCACGCGCTCGTCCACCGTGCGCCACCACCGCTCGCCGCGATGCGGCTCGGCCAGAGCGAGGCGCTCGCCCATCCTGGGCGTCGACAATTCGACGCCACGCACGATCGCCAGCGCCGTGACGCGCTCGAACGGTTCCTGCCAGCGGTGCATCGCGAGATCGAACGTGCCGTTGTGGATCGGGACCAGCCAGCGACCGCGCAAATCGATGTGCGCCTGCACGGTTTCTTCCGGCTGCATGTGGACGTACGGCCATTGCGCATCGTATGCGCCTGTTTCGATCAGCGTGACGTCGAACGGCCCGAGGCGCTCGCCGATCGTCCGGAAACCATCGAAGTAGCCCGTGTCGCCGCTGAAGAACACGCGCAAGTCGTCGTCGACGATGACCCAGGATGCCCACAGCGTGCTGTTGCCATCGAACAGGCTGCGCCCGGAAAAATGCTGGGCAGGCGTGGCGGTCAGCGTCAAGCCGGCCTCGTCGACACTCTGCCACCAGTCGAGCTGACGGATTTTCTTCGCGTCGATTCCCCACTCGATCAGGCGGTCGCCGACGCCCAGTGTTGTCACGAACACACCGGTGGTTGCCGCGAGCGCGAGCACCGTGTCGCGGTCGAGGTGATCGTAGTGATCGTGCGACAGGATCACGCCGCGCAGCGGCGGAAGATCTTCGAGTGCGATCGGAGGCGCATGAAAACGCTTCGGGCCGACGCGACGAAACGGCGACGCGCGCTCGGCAAAGACGGGATCGGTCAGCCAGAATTCGCCGCGCAGCTTGAGCAGCAGCGTTGAATGGCCGAGCCGGTACAGGCTGCGATCGGGGGCCGCGTCGAGTTCCGCGCGGGTCAGCGAATCGACGGGCAGCACCCCTGCGGGCACGGTATGGCGCGGCTTGTTGAACAACATGTTCCACGCGATGCCGAGTGTCTTGCCCAACCCCTCGGCCGGCCGGGGCGCGACATTGCTGAAGCGCTCGCCATTGTGCTGCGGCGAGCCGCCAGACAGCACGCGGCCGCGTCGGGCGGCCGCAAGACCCAGAATGCGATGAATCAAAACGAGAGGCGATGCCATGTGGATTCGTCCGGAGAATAAAGTACACTAAACAGTGTAGTTTATTTTTGGGATAAGTAAACTACGCGGTGTAAAATTTCCGAATGGATACCAGCACTCCCCCTCAGCGCCTGACCGATCGAAAGCGCGCGGCCATCGTCGACGCGGCCATCGAGGAATTTCTCGCGTCGGGTTACGACGCGACCAGCATGGACCGAATCGCCGCGCGCGCGGACGTGTCGAAACGCACGGTCTACAACCACTTTCCGGGCAAGGAAACGCTGTTCGCCGCGATCCTGCAAAAATTGTGGGATGCGACCCGAACCGGCAGTTCGCCAACCTATCGTTCCGACGTGCCGCTGCGTGAGCAATTGCTCGCGTTGCTGGAGCGCAAAATGCGCCTGCTCGGCGACGAGGCATTTCTCGCGCTCGCACGTGTCGCGATCGGTGCGGCCATCCATTCGCCGGAACGCGCGCGCGACATGGTCGAGCGTCTCGGCGAGCGCGAGGAAGACATGACGGTCTGGGTGCGAACGGCCGCGGCGGCCGGACGCCTGTCGGTCACCGATCCGGTGTTTGCCGCGCATCAGCTGCACGGTGTCGTGAAGGCATTCGCGTTCTGGCCGCAGATCACGATGGGCCAGCCGCCACTCGCGGCGCCGGAGCAACAAAAAGTCGCGGAATCAGCCGCAGACATGTTTCTCGCGTACTACGCGCGACCGGAAGACCCCGACGCATCACGTGCCGCAGCGGACTGATCGTGCATCCGGTCGATCATGCGCAAAGCGAGGCCGGCACAATGCGCATGTTCGACGCGCGCCCTGGCCCGACGCGTCGGCAAACCGGCAGATCCACGAATGCGGAACCGCCTCATATGATCGCTGGCCATCCAGCAGAACCGGCGATGCCGCCGGCTTACCTGAAGCCGAACGCGAGTGACGATGCATGAAGACCCTGTTGATCGTCTATCACACGATGACCGGAGGCACGCAACAGATGGCCGAAGCGGCTGCCGGCGCGGCGCGCGAGCAATCCGGCGTCGACGTCAGGCTGCAGCGCGCGGACGCGACGAGCGCAGACGATGTGCTGGACGCCGATGCCTATCTGTTTGCGACACCTGAGAATCTCGCGGCGATGTCCGGGCTGATGAAGGACTTCTTCGACCGCTGCTACTACGCGGCGCTCGATCGTCTGAACGGCCGCCCGTATGCGGCGATGATCTGCGCGGGAAGCGATGGACAGAACGCCTTGCGCCAGATCGACCGGATCGCGACAGGATGGCGGCTGAAGAACGTGGCGCCCGGCCTGATCGTCTGTACGCACGCGCAGACGCCGGAACGCATCCTCGCGGCCAAGACGATCGACGGCGACGATCTCGCGCGCTGCGCCGAATTGGGCGCCGGTCTTGCAGCGGGACTTGCACTGGGCGTTTTCTGATCACCCGGGCCGCCGACAGCGCCGGCCGGTCGGCGTGAGGCCGGACCGAAGTTCGTTCGTGCACATGACGCGTGCACACCGGTGCGGTACGCATCCTGCGGTGCGGGCACTGGACTGGCGCGACTGCCTGGCGCTCAGTTGCCTTTTGCCGGCGTCGAAGGCCGGTGGTATTCGGGCCAAAGACGTTTCACCAGATCGCGCGATGCGCCATATGCATGGCAACTGTCGATCTTGAGCGGCTTTCCGTCGCTGTCGCGCTCCTCGAGCGATGACTTCCGCATGCCGACCATCGTCTGATAGGCCGTGGTGGCGATCGGGCCGAGCAATTCCTTCAGGTGCGTGCACGTATCGCAGGACGGCAGGCGCTTGCGAACCTCGCTGTTCCAGCCGGCGCCGATGGTCAGTCCGACGAGTGCCCGCAGCGAGTCGCCGCCACCCGGACACTGCGCATACGGATGCGACCGGAGGAACGTTGATACGGCGCGGACGATCATGTCGGCGTCGAAGACCAGTGTCACGCCGAGGTCGTGGATCGGCGACAGCGCAGCGACCGTCCGGGTGCCGCCTGGCGGTGTGAAATCGAAAGTCTTGCGATCCGCGAGGCAGGCTGTTACTTCGAACTGGCCGTCGCTGCGCCGATAGCCGCGCATGTCGATCTGCCGGTGGTGTATTTCCTCGCGCGTGATGCCGTCGTGCGGGATGTCGTGTGGGGGAACCATGTATCTGCTCCGTTTCGTGCAACCGGTTCTTTTCGCCGGCAAGCGAGATCTCGACGGCTGGCCCGGTGCGCAGCGAAAGGGGCCGAGGGATACCGCCGCCGACATCGATCCGGCCATACTACGCACTTTTCCGCATCTTCGTACGCGACGCGATCGATGCGGACGCAACGATTCGAGTAGGGGTATCGATGCGATAGACGGAGGCATTCGCATGTCGGCACACACGCGCCGATCTGTCGCCGGGCGCTTCACATTGGCGCAATCGTCGATTCACACGTTACCGACGGCGCCGCCCGGGATCGCGAATGGCTACCGAGATTCGCGGCGCATCGATGCGGCACGATCGGGGGGCTGCGCCCGAAGGCGGCATACCTCGCATGGAGCGTCGGCCAGTGCCGCCGCCGGGGCAATCTCGGCGCGCAAGATGGCCCCGATTTCCGCCGACGAGGGTGAACGACGTGACTTCCTGAGGCGTATCCATATAATGCGCAACACGACCGTCCGGATGCATTTCCGGTGCCCCGAATCGGGCCAATGAAGACCAGTGAGTCAACCGGCCGTCGCGCGTACCGGTATACTTCCACTCCTGCCTTGTCCGGCATCGTGGCCGGGTGCCTGAAAACAGAGTGGCGTGCGCGATGCGGCCCCGTAGTGTTCCGCCTCGGCGGCAGACGGGTCGCACGCATGGCGGCGAAGCGGGTGCGCCGCGCGGTGTGACCGCACGAACCACACCTTATATTCCTGGTGGATTGAATTTATGGGTTTTGAACAACTTGCCGAATTGCGGGCGCAGCTCGCAGCGAAGGCTAAGCAGGAGCGCAACGCGAAGCGGCCGGCAGCGCCGGCGGACACCGGCGCGAAGCCGAAGTCCGGCGACCAGCCGCAGCGTGGCGCCAAACCGGCTGCGGCCGGCGGCAAAGCACCGCATCGCGCGAAGCCTGCATCGGCGAAGCCGTCGGCGCCGGTCGATCCGGTCATCGTTGCGATCGGCAAACTGCAGCGTAAGTTTCCGCGTGCATTCCCGAAGAATCCGGCCCCCAAAGTGCCGCTCAAGGTCGGCATCTGGGACGACCTCGCGCGCGAAGCACAGGCCGTCGGGCTCAACGAAGCCGAACTGCGTGAAGCGATGTCGACGTGGTGCCGCGGCAACCGCTACTGGTCGTGCCTCGTCGAAGATGCCGTGCGGGTCGACCTGCAGGGCAACGAAGCAGGGCGCGTCACGCATGACGACGCAGCGCGGGCGCGCCGGCTGAAGGCTCGCCGCCCCGGCAAGGGCGCGGCGCAATCGGCCAAGGGCGCGCAGCAGCAGCCGAAGGCCGAGCAGCAGGCTGAGGCGGCCGCCGAGCCGCAACCGGCGAGCGTGGAAGCGCAAGCCGACGCCGTGCCGCAGGTCGAGCAGCAAACGGCTGGAAACGAGTAACCGGCAGCGCGCGGCTGCATGCCGCGCGGCGCTGACCCGCATGCACATCGCCTGCGGCGAACGACACGACTGACTGACCTGCCCCGACAGAGGCAGGTCAGGACTCCGCCCACCGGCGCCTGACGCGCCGGGTCCTTATCTATCCCGCCTCGAACAGACCCTGCGACCGGACGAAGAAAGTTCGTCAATCGGTGCTGCATGCGCGATATCTCGACCGTGTCGTTTGCGCGTGGACGGTACGCATGTCCGGAACGCGACGACGTGTCATTCAGTTAATTCGGTTTCCTGAAATTTCGCAATGCCGGAAGCATCGACACGGCATGTGAGCGTTCGCGCCCGTTCGTCCTGACACGCTGACGCGCGATAATCTCGCCGGGGCACGTCAGTTCGTGCGCAAGTTGACCGGTACGATGCAGCTTGCATTCAGAAAGGTACTGAACGCCAACCGCGACACAACCCGAAGCCGCTACCGGCGCCATTCAACGTCAATCCCGTCCGGATCATGCACTCGAGACATTCCGCGATTCTCGTCGCGCTCACCGCTGCCGCGCTGTTCGGCGCCGCGACACCGCTTGCCAAGGCGCTGATCGGCGCGATGTCGCCGTTCATGGTCGCCGGCCTGTTCTATCTCGGCAGCGGCGTCGGGCTCGGTATCGGTATCCTGCTTCGCCGCCTGCACAACCGTCACGCACCGGCCTCAGACGCCGCGCCGCTGCAGCGCGCCGACCTGCCGTGGCTGGCCGGCGCGATCGCGGCGGGCGGGGTGGCCGGCCCGGCCTTGCTGATGCTCGGGCTATCGAGCACGCCGGCGGCGACGAGCGCGTTGCTGCTCAATCTCGAAGGCGTGCTGACGGCCGTCATCGCATGGGTGGTGTTTCGCGAGAACGTGGATACGCAGGTGTTCCTCGGGATGGTCGCGATCGTCGCCGGCGGCACGCTGCTGTCGTGGACGCCTGGCCGGGCCGGTGTGCCGGTCGGCGCGTTGCTGATCGTCGGCGCATGCCTGTGCTGGGCGATCGACAACAACCTGACCCGCAAGGTGGCCGCGAACGATGCGATGGTCATCGCGTGCGTGAAGGGGCTGATTGCAGGGCCCGTGAACATCGGCATCGCGCTGGCGACCGGCGCGACGCTGCCGGCTCTCCCGGTCACGGCCGCCGCGATGCTGACGGGGCTCGGCGGCTACGGGATCAGCCTCGTGCTGTTCGTCGTCGCGCTGCGTCATCTCGGTAGCGCGCGCACGGGCGCGTATTTCTCGGTCGCGCCGTTGTTCGGCGTCGTGCTGTCGCTGCTGATCTGGCCCGCGCTGCCGCCCGCGACGTTCTGGATCGCTGCCGCGCTGATGGCGCTCGGTATCTGGCTGCACGTTCGCGAGCGGCATGAACACACGCATACGCACGAGCGGCTCGAGCACACGCACCGCCATCGGCACGACGAACATCACCAGCATGCGCACGACTTTACGTATGACGGCAACGAACCGCACACGCATCCGCACGTGCATCTGCCGATCACGCACAGCCATGCGCATTTTCCGGACATTCATCACCGGCACCGGCATTGACCGCGCCACGAACGTCGGACGACGCGGCGCGTAAGGTAACCGTTTATGGGGCGTGCACGGCATCGCGCTCGCATCCGTTGACAGTGCCGCCGGGGCGCGGTCGCAACAACGGGGGCGAGCCGGGCGTTCGCTCTGGATCGACCGGGGCGGCAATCTGTCCGGATCGATCGGTGCGTCAACCCTGCCGCCTCAGGCTTCGCGCTTGGGCCGGTGCACGCGCGGTCAACCGGTCGTTTGTTCGGGAATGCCCGCTGCGAGCACGTCGTCGAAGAGCGTGCGGAAGTTCGCGAGCCGGAAGCGGCGACTGAACCAACTCGTCGCCGCATTGGATTTGCGGTACGGATGGAATTCCGGCAACGGGGCGCGGCGCTCGATGTGCATCCAGCCGCGAGCCGCGGTCGTGGCAGGTTTCAGCGAACCCCGGTTTTGCGTAGAAGCGAGAGGCGGCTTCGAAGCCGCACGATGGCAGGCTGGGCGGCCGCAACGCCGGCCAACGCGGATGCTTCGGATGGCGATGCGACGAATCGAATCGGCAGCACGGGCTACGGTGGCGACTATCGCGCTTGAGGAAAGCAGAAGCCGAAATCCTCGCAGCCCGGGCACCCTGGCGCGGGGCCGGGCGCCACATCGAGCGATGCGGCCACTTCCTGCGCGAGAAATTTTTTCCAGCGCAGGTGAGTGACGTTGCGTGCGGCAAGCGCGGGGAAATAGCGATCGAGCATCGCGGATACCGCGTCGCGCCCGTCGAGCCCGAGATCGCGCCACAGATGATCGGGGCGCAGGCAGGCGTGCGCGATGATCGACGCGAGACAACTGGCGTCGTCGCGGTCGACGGCGGGATTCGCGTCGTCCATCAGCCGCGCGTGCAGCGTCGCGACGAACGCGGCGTGAGTGGATTGCAGCAGTGCTATCGCGGCCGTTGGCACGAGCGCCGCGGCGTCGGCCGCAGGCAGGCGCGGAAACTGCCGCGCCAGCACGGCGGCCAGTTGCGGATGAGACAGGCCGAGCAGCCCGAGTTCGTCGCGGCGCGCACGTGCCACAACGAGCGTGCCGAACAGGCGTGCGTCGGGCGTGTCGGCGTTTGCGGCTGCGGACAGCAGCGACTGCAGCGCCCGTTGTCGAGCGTCATCGAACGCGGCGGTCATCGTAGGCATCGGCGCGACAGCCGCACGGTGCGATCCGCATGATCCGCGCGAGTGCGCGGTGCCGAACGGATCGCCATCGCCATCACGATCGTCACGCGTTCACTCGACGCCGACGATCACGCTCGATGCCTTGAAGATCGCGGACGCAGCCGTGCCGCTCGCGAGGCCGAGGCGATCGACGCTGTCGTTGGTGACGATCGCGACGATCTCGGCGCCGCCCGCGGCCTTGACCACGACTTCCGAATTGACCGCGCCTTTCGTGACCGACGATACGGTGCCTGCGACGCAGTTGCGGGCCGATACCTTGCTGCTGTCGACGTCGACCATCACGATGACCGAAGACGCCTTCACGAGTGCGAACGCCTTCGAGCCGGCCGCGAGGCCCAGCGAAGCCGCGCTGCCGTGGGTGATCACGGCGACGATGTCGAGGCCGTCCTGCGTCCGGAGCGTGATTTCGTCGTTGACGGCACCGGCCTTGACGGCGCTGACCTGGCCGGCGAAATGGTTGCGGGCGCTGGTTCGCATGATGGATCTCCGGAAAATGAACCGCCCGGCGGGCGGCGAGTAAAAGACGGGAAAAGCGCGGACGAGTTTACCTTCAATGCCGGCCCATTGCGGCTCGGGTTTGCGATGCCCGGCATTCCGGTTGCGCACGGTCGCGCGGCTGCCCGGGGTGCCATTCGTTGGACGCTTCCGGCGAGCCCAGGCTGGCCGCGCGCACATCACCCGGCAAGTCGATCAGCGGATGGCGCGCGTAGCGCGGCAAGCGCGCTTCCCGTTCTTCACCGGCAGGTTACTCGGCTGCGGTCACGGCGGCCGAGGCCGCCGATGCACCGCTTGCGGGTGCCGGCTTCGGCGTCTGTTTCGATATCTGTTTCGACGCGTCGGATGCCGCATCGTCATCCCATCCGCCGCCGAGCGCGAGGAAGAGCCGCACCTGGTCGGCCGCGACCTGGCCTTCGGCTGCCGCCACCTGCGCCTGCACGCTCGTCAGCGTGCGCGTCGCGTCGAGGTCGGAGATGAACGACTCGCGGCCGGCCATATAGAGACGATGCGTTTCGTCGGCGGAACTGCGTGCCGATTCATAAGCCGTGCGCAGCGCTTCCGTGCGCTGCACGTCGGCCGCGTAGGTTGCGAGGCTCGACTGCGTCTCGCGCAGCGCGTTCAGCACGACACCGTCGAAGTGCGCGAGCGCGCCGCCCGTCGCGGCTTCGGCTTCCCGCACTCGCGCACGCTGGCCGTTGACGGGGAACGACCAACTGATCAGCGGGCCGAACGACCAGCGATTCGTGTTGGACGAGAACAGGTCGGCAGCGACACCGACCGAGCCGGCCGACGCACCGATGCTGATCGACGGGTACAGCGCGGCGGTCGCCACCCCGATGCGCGCGGTCGCGGCGGCGAGTTGCCGCTCGGCTTCGCGCACGTCCGGGCGGCGGCGCAGCAGCGCGGCGCCGTCGCCGATCGGAATCGGCTGGCGCAGCTTCGGCAGGCGCTCGCATTCGGCGACGGCCTTCGGCAGGTCGGCCGGCGAGCGCGCGAGCAGCGCGGCGAGCTGGTATTGCGCGACCTTGCGGCGGCCTTCGAAGCGCGGGATGTCGGCGGCGAGGGTGCGCACCTGCGTCACGCCGCGCGTCACGTCGGTCTGGTTGCCGCGCCCGGCATCGCGCAGCCGCTGCGACAGCGCGACGCGCTGCTTCTGCAGCGCGAGCGACTGCTTCGCGACGGCCAGCTCGTCGCCGGCCGAGCACGATTCGACGTACGCGCGCACGACGTCGGCGACGACCGTGATGCGTGCCAGGTCGCCGGCGGCCCTGACGGCCTCGCTGTCCGCGCGCGCGGCTTCGACGCCGCGCCGCAGCTTGCCGAACAGGTCGATCTCGTACGACACATTGATGCCGACCGCGCCTTCATTGACGACCGGCAGCTTGTTCTCGAGCAGGTATTGCTCGGCCGATTCCTGCGCGCGCTGCACGGCGGCTTCCGCGCCGCCCGAGAAGCCGCCCTGCTGGCTCGCGACTTCGAGCGCCGCGCGCGAGCGCGCGAGGTTGGCCGCGGCGACGCGCAGGTCGGTGTTCGACTTCAGTGCATCGCGCACGAGCGCGTTGAGCACGGGATCGTCGTAGAGCTGCCACCAGTTGCCGGGCACGGCGTCGCGCGACACCAGCGTGCCGTTCGCGTCGTCGAGCGCGTGGTTCGCGAGCGGCGCATTCACGTACGCCTGCTGCGGCAGCGTGTAATCGGGGCCGACGGACTTGCACGCGCCGAGTGCCAGCGCAAGCGGTGCGAGCGTCGCGGCGAGGCGCAGACCATGCCGCTTCATTGCGATGCTCCTGCTGCGCGGGCGGCCGTGGCGGAAGCCGTCGAACCCGGCGCGACGGCCGACGCCGTGCCGGCGCCTGCCGGCTTTGCGTTGTCGTTGCGACGCGTGTCGGCGTCGCGCATCGAGACGGTCGCGGTGCGGCCCGCGATCATGCGGAAATCGTCGGGCACTTCGTCGAGCACGACGCGCACCGGCACGCGTTGCGCGAGCCGCACCCAGCTGAATGCCGGGTTCACGTTCGGCAGCAGGTTCGCACCCTGCGTGCGGTCGCGATCCTCGATCGCGGCGACGATGCTCTGCACGTGGCCGCGCAGCGTATGCGGCTCACCCATCACGATGATGTCGACCGGCTGGCCGATGTGGATGCCGCGCAGCTTGGTTTCCTCGAAGTAGCCGTCGACGCGGAACGAATTGCGGTCGACGACCGACAGCACCGCGCGGCCGGCCGGCACGTATTCGCCGATGCGCGGCGCGCGGTCGTTCAGGTAGCCGTCTACGGGACTGACGATCGTCGTGCGCTGGAGGTTCAGCTTCGCGGTGTCGAGCGACACCTGCGCATCGGCGACGGCGGCTTCACCCTGTTCGACGCGCGTGCGGCTTTCCTCGACCTGTTCGCTCGCGACCAGGTTGCCGAGCTGCAGGTTGCGCGCGTATTCGCGCTTCGCCTGGGCGAGCGTCGCGCGGCGCTGGGCGAGCGTGGCTTCGGCGAGGCGTTCCGCGAGCGTGTAGCGGGCCTGGTCGATCACGAACAGCACCTGGCCGCGCTTGACCTCCTGGTTGTCGGCGACCTGCACCGACGTGATGAGGCCCGCCACGTCCGGCGCGACCTGGATCACGTCGGCGCGCACGTGACCGTCGCGGGTCCACGGCGAGAACATGTAGTAGTTGACGATGCGCCACAGCACGACGGCCGCCACGACGACGACGATCAGGGTAAGCAGGATTTGCCCTGCCGAGAGCCAGGTTTTTTTCACGGTTAGCTAGCCACGAGATGGTGGGAAACGATCACGACGGCGGCAAACACGAACACGTAGATGCCGAGGTCGAAGATCGAACGGTGCCAGACGAGGCGGTAGAAGCCGACGCGCTCGAGCACGGCGCGCACGACGATGTTGATCAGGTAGGCGATCAGCATCAGCACGAGCGGGGCCGGCACGAATACGCCGAAGATGTCGATTTCGCCGATCATGGTCGCGGTCGGAAAGACGGATGGGAAAGCGGGATCATGCGCGTGCTCCGTCGGGCGCCTGCGGCGGCTGCCCCGCCGCGGCCGGATACAGCGACAGGCGCAGGCCGACGAGCGCGTGCAGCGTGTCGCGCAGCCGGCGATGCGTGGCGGGCGTGGCCGGCGCAGCGGGCGCGGCGCCGTGTTCCGCCGGCGTGGCGCCCGGCAGGTTGCGGCCCGCGACGCGCTGCAGCGCGTCGTCGATCGTCGCGAGCAGCGCGGGCGGCGCCGGCTGGCGCGCGTTCGCGGCCGCGCAGCGTGCGTAGTGGTCGGTGACGCCGGCCAGCACGCGGTCGATCGCGTCGGGCACGTCGCCCGACAGCCGGCGGCGCGAGCGGCGCAGGTCGAGCGCATTCAGTGCGATGCGCAGGTCGCGGAAGCTTTCGATCGACGGATGACGGTGGTCGTCGGACGCGCCGAGGCGCGGCAGCAACTGCGTGACGCGGTCGAGCATCCGTGACGCGTGATTGCGCTGGTCGTCGAGCGGCTGCGTCGACGCGGAGCGCACGACGTCTTCCCAGCCCGAGCGCAGCAGGCGCCGCACCGCGAGCTCGGCGCCGAACGGCCGCGTCGCACGCGTCCACACATACGCGAACAGCAGCCCGGCGACGCCCGCGAGGTTGCTGTTCAGGAACACGAAGAAATCGGCGTCGTACGCACCCTGGATGCTGATGAAGGTGGCCGTGTTCACGGCGACGAGCATCGTCACCATGTTGAACTGCGGGCGCGGCAGCAGCGTGCCGATCAGGATGAACGGGCCCGCGAACATCACGACGAGCATCGCGAAATCGTGCACGTGCGGCAGCACGACGAACAGGTACAGGCCCGCGAACACGACGCTCGCGGTCGTCGCGAGGAAGAACTTGAACACCAGCGGCGCCGGCTCGTCGAGCGCGGCGAAGAAGCTGCACGACACGGCCACGAGCGTAACGGCCGCGGCGCCGTCGTGCCACCCGGACGCGATCCACAGCCAGCTCGCGAACACGATCGCGGCGGCGACGGTCAGCGTCGAGAACAGCATCATCCCGCGATCGAAGAAGCGCTCGGTGCCGCCGAGCCGCCAGTGCCGGTAGCGCGGCTGCCAGACGCCCGATTCGTTGCCGATCAGCGCGCGCAGCGAGCGGCAGTCCTGCCAGATGTCGATGACCTGGCGCAGCCGCCACAGCGCGTTCGACAGCAGCGCGCCGTCCCAGCTCGCGAGCGCGTCGTCGGCCGGCTGCAGCGCGGCAATGCGTTCGCGCAGGCGCTCCGCGACCGGGTCGTCGGCCATGTCGCCGTCGTTGCCGGCCTTGACGGCCGGCAACGGTGCGTCGAACCATTTCGCGGCATCGGCAAGCAGGTCGTCCAGCCCGGCCGGCCGGATATGCAGGTCGCGCATCAGCGCAATCAACGGATCGGCGAGCGACGACATCAGCGGCAGGAACAACTGCATCCGGCCCGCGAGCGCCTGCGCACGCGCGAGGATGCGCGGATGCGCATGGTCGTAGCTCAGCTGGCTCAGCAGGAATTCGAGGCCCGTGATGGTTGCCGCGAGTCGTTGCCGGCACGCGGACAGCGCCTTGCCGGCAATGTGCCCGGACAGCGTCTCGCGGCCGTAGAACGCGGCGTCCTTGAACCATGCATCGGTACGCTCGATCAGCGTCGGCGCGAGCCGGTTCGGGAAGATGGCGCTGCCGACCACGCTCGCGCAGACGATGCCGAGCACGATCTCCTCGGTACGCGCGATCGCGACGTCGAACACGGTGGACGGATCGGTCACGGTCGGCAATGCGACGAGCGGCATCGTATAGCCGGCGAGCATGAACACGTAGCTGCGCGCGGTGCGGTCGGAGATCGCGAGGTAGAGCAGCGTGCCGCACCAGGTGGCGACGATGATCGCGAACAGCAGCGGCGTCTCGACGAACGGCGGCACGAAGAAGATCGCGGCAGCCGCGCCGAGCGCGGTGCCGAGCGCGCGATACAGCGCCTTCGAGCGTGTCGCGCCGACGAACGGGTTCGACACGATGTAGACGCTCGCCATCGCCCAGTACGGGCGCGGCAACTGGAAATACAGGCCGAGGTACAGCGCCAGCATCGACGCGGCGAACGTCTTGCCCGAGAACAGCCAGTCGCGAAGGCTCGGATAGGTCATGACGTGGCGTTGCCGGTGCGGGATGCGCGCGCGGCGGGCGTGGGCGATTCGGATGCATTGAATGCGTCGAGCACGCGCAGCGTCGCTTCGAGATCAGCGCGCGTGACCCCCTTGAGCACCTGCGCACGCAGCACGCGCAGGTCTTCCTCCATCTTCGCGGTGACCGCGCGGCCGGCAGCCGTCAGCGAGATCGTCTTCGCGCGGCGATCGTGCGGATCCTCGTCGCGGCGCGCAAGGCCGGCCGCGCACAGCTGGTCGAGCAGGCGCACGAGCGACGGCCCTTCGATGCCGACGTGTTCGGCGAGCGTGCCTTGCCGCACGCCTTCGCCGAGGCGCCCGGCGATCAGCAGCGGGGTCGCGCAGGCCTCGGACACGTTGTACGCGTTCAGTACGCCGTCACTGGTGCGGCGCCACTTGCGCGCGGACAGCACGAGCAGGCTGCTGACGGCGAGGCGGAGGTCGTGCAGATTGGTCATGGGCGAGATGATAGGGGCAAAATAATTCGATAGCAAACTATCGTTTTTGTCACCCGTATGACACGTCGTGGCCGGCCCGTCTGAAGCAATTTAGGCGGCGTGCCGGCGGTGGTCAAGCCGTAAGGATGCCGGCCCGGCCCGCGCGCGGCGACCGCGATCGAATGATCAGACGAAAACCGTCCGGCGCGGCCACGGGGAGGGGGAGGCAGGTTCGAAGCCGGGAATCGGGAAGCGGGAAGCGATTCGGGAAGGGATTCGGGAAATCCGGCTTCGCGAAACGGTGCGCGGCGTGCATATTGAAGCCGTTGCAAGCCTCCCGGAGATTCGCACGTGTCCACCCCATCCTCGCAGCCGTCCGCCCCGGCGTCGCTCGACGCGTGGCTCGGCAAGACCGAAACGCTCGGCGACGACATCACCGCGTTCCCGCTGAACGCGCTGGCCGCCACGCTCGACCGCCCGTCGCCCGGCGACGTCGTGCCGCCGATGTGGCACTGGCTCTATTTCCTGCCTGTCGCGCCGCTGGCCGAAGTCGGCCCCGACGGCCACCCAAAGCGCGGCGCTTTCCTGCCGCCCGTGCCGCTGCCGCGCCGCATGTGGGCCGGCGGCCGCCTGACGTTCCATGCGCCACTGCGCACCGGACGGCGCGCGATACGCGAATCGACGATCGTGAACCTCGAGGACAAGACGGGCCGCAGCGGCCGGCTCGTCTTCGTGACGGTGCAGCACCGGATCGAGTGCGACGGCGTGCTGTGCGTCGAGGAGGAGCACGACATCGTCTATCGCGATGCGCCGCAGCCGGGCGCACCCGCGCCGAAGCCGATCGCGGCGCCGGCAGGCGACGCGTGGTCGCGCACGGTCACGGCCGACGCGGTGCTGCTGTTCCGCTATTCGGCGCTGACCTTCAACGGCCACCGCATCCACTACGACCGCAGCTACGTGACGCAGGAGGAGGGGTATCCGGGGCTCGTCGTGCACGGCCCGCTGATCGCGACGCTGCTCGTCGATCTCGTGCGGCGCGAACGGCCCGATGCCGTGCTCGCGAGCTTTGCGTTCCGCGCGGTGCGCCCGACGTTCGACGGGGAGCCGTTCACGCTGTGCGGCAAGCCGTCGGACGACGGCAAGACGATCGAGCTGTGGGCGAAGGATCGCGACGGCTGGCTGACGATGCAGGCCACCGCGACCGTTGCGTGACGGGCGCCGTTCGGTTCGTCCGCGACGCGGCAGGAGCCGAACGCGGACGACCGGTGGTGCCCGCCGCAGCTGCTCGGGCGGGCATGCGGGCAGGCCCCGGCGCTTGTCGCGAAACCGCTGTAAGCTGCGAGCAGGCCGCGTGCCGTCGTGCCGGACGGTGCGGCGCGCGGCCGGCCCTTCCACCTTCCACGCATCGCATCAGGAGCACGTATCTTGGCCACCTACATTGTGTTTACACGTGAAAGCACGCAGGACCAGCACGAACTCGACGTCTACCAGAGCAAGGTCGGCGCGACGCTCGCCGGGCATCCGGTCAAGGTGCTCGCCGCTTACGGCCCGCAGGAAACACTGGAGGGCGAAGGCCCGGAAGGTGTCGTGATCGTCGAGTTTCCTTCGAAGGAAGCGGCGCACGCGTGGTATCACGGCCCCGAATACCAGGACGTCGTCCAGCATCGTTTCAAGGGCGCGCGCTATCGCGCCGTGCTGGTCGAGGGCGTCTGAACGACCCGCATCGGGCGCTTCCGGCGGCGCGCTGCGACGCCGGACGCCCGGCACGCCCATGAACACATCGAACTCCGCCACTGCGACCGTCCGACCGCCGATGGGCCGCGCCACGACCGTGCTGCTCGCGATCAGCGTCGTGCTCTATCTGGTCGCCATGTTCACCGCGCCGTTCCGCACGGGCGCACCCGATCCGCATCCATGGGCCGACGGCTGGCAGGTGCTGCTGACCGGCTGGATGGGCTTTTTCTTCGGCATTTTCGCGTGGCTCGCGAACCCGCTCGTGTTCGCGGCCTGGTGGCTGATCGCGAAGCGCCGGCGCACGCAGGCGCTCGCGCTGGCCGTGCTCGCGCTGCTGTTCGGGTTGAGCTTCCTGACGCAGCATCGGATCGTCGTCAATGAAGCCGGCGGGGTCGAGCCGGTTCATCTCGATGCAATCGGCTACTGGTGCTGGCTCGCGAGTTCCGGTGCGGCCGCAATCGGCGCCGCGCTGTTGCCGGGGCGAACCGGGACGCGCGCGGCAGGTTGATGCGGGCGGCCCGCATCAACCTGCCGCCACCGCTTATCGCACGTGCGGCTGCAACGCGCGCAACCAGTACGACACCGCCACCGCACCGCCATCCGGCGAGCCGACCGCGCGCTCGCCGAGATAACTCGCACGCCCCGCGCGCGGCGTCATCTGCGCGGTTTCCTGGGCACCGTGCTCGGCGGCTTCGACCGCCGCCGCCCATGCGCCGGCGGGATCGCGATCGTTGTCGAGCGCTCGTTCGAATGCCGCGACGGCCGGCACCAGCGCATCGAGCATCGTCCGGTCGCCGGCGTGCGCGCCGCCCAGTTCGCTGATCGAATCCACGGCGCCGTGGAACGCCGCGGCCCAGTCGCGTGCCGACGGCTCGGCGACATCGGCCAGCCGGCGGGATGCGCGCAGCAGCGCGGTCGCATAAAACGGCCCCGAGCTGCCGGCGATGGCGCGGCGCAACGCGGCGCCGAGCGCCGCGAGTACGCCGGCCGGCGAGCCGTATGCGGTTTCCGGCAGCGCGAGGATCGCCTGTGCGGCGCGCAGCATGCTCGCACCGAGATCGCCGTCGCCGGCGGCCGCATCGAGGTCCGTCAGCGTCTGCTCATGATCGATCAGCGTCTGCGCGACCGCGTGCAGTGCCGGTTGCAGGCGCGCGGCCCACGCGCGGCCGGTCGCATCGAGCGGCGGCAGCGGCGCTTCTTGCGCAGCGGCCGCGGCCACGCGGATCTGCGTATTCACCGCGCCGCCGCCCGGCCATGCGCGCGCCTGCGTCGGCGCGTCGAGCAGCACCGCGCGTTCGTCGTTCAGCCGCAGCACGGAAATCGAGCAGCCGGGCATGTTCAATGCCGACAGGAACGTGCCGGCCCACGCGCGTGAGACGACGATGCCGCGCCGCGTCAGGTTGTCGTGCGCGGCGCGCAGCACGATGGCGAGTTCCATGTCCGGCGTCGCCCCCAGGCCGTTGACGAACAGCGCGACGCGTTCGCCGCGGTCGAGCACGAGATCGGCGACGATGCTCGACAGCAGCGTGTCGGCCAGCGCATCGGCCGGCAGCGGCGCGCGGCGTTCGACGCCTTTCTCGCCGTGGATGCCGAGGCCGAGTTCGATCTCGTGATCGCCAAGGCTGAAGCCCGACTTGTCGGCGCCGGGGATCGTGCAGCCGTCGAGCGCGACGCCCATTGTGCCCAGCTCGGCCGCCGCGTCGCGCGCGATGGCCGCGACGCGTGCGAGCGGCAGCCCGCGCGCGGCAGCCGCGCCGGCGAGCTTGTGGATCAGCACGGTGCCGGCGATCCCGCGCCGCTGGCCGCGCTCGACGCGGCCGCGCAGCGAGACGTCGTCGGCGACGATCACCGTCTCGACCGGAATGCCTTCCGCACGCGCGAGCTCGGCGGCGAGCCCGAAATTGAGCCGGTCGCCCGTGTAGTTCTTCACGATCAGCAGTGCGCCGTTCGGGCCCGCGCTGGCGCGGATCGCGGCGAGCACCGCGTCGGTGGACGGCGACGTGAACACTTCGCCGCAGACGGCCGCGCTCAGCATCCCTTCGCCGACATAACCGCCGTGCGCGGGCTCGTGGCCGCTGCCGCCGCCGGAGAGGACGGCGACGGAGCGCTGCGCCGGCTCGGGCAGCGGCTGGCGGACGAGCACGTGCTCGTCGCCGAGGATCGCGACATGCGGCGACTGTCGCGCGATGCCTTCCAGCATTTCTCGGACGACATCGGACGGGCGGTTGACAAGCTTTTTCATGGCGACGGGTTCCGGACGGGTGAACGAGGCACGGCCGGGCCCGCACGGGCGCCGGACGGCCTTTCGTGTTGCGGAGGATCGTGCGTGCGCCCTGTCGCCGGGCCCGGGCGGTCATGCAACGGACGACCGGATGCGGGAGGGGAACGAGGCGCGCGCCTCGCGCCACGATACATCAGGTTCGGACCCTGCCGCACGGATCGCGGCGCGAAACGCGCCGGAGCGGGGTGGCGGCGTGCTCCCATGCGCGGCTACTTCATTGCCGCGATCTCCTTCGCGCGAATCAGCCTGGCGCGCAGCACGTTGCGGCTGATGCCGAGCAGCCGTGCGGCCTGGATCTGGTTGCGGTGGCTGAAATCGAACGCAACGCGCATCACGGTGTCCTCGATGCGCTCGAACAGGTTGCCGTGATCCTCGTCGAACAGCGCACGCAGCGCGCGTTCGAGGGCAGCCTGCGCGCCGGTTGCCGGGGCGGGTTCCTGCGCCTGTGCATGCACGGCGGCGGCCGTCACGTCGGACGACGCGAGATGCAGGTCGGCCTCCTGCAATGCGTCGTGGCGGCTCACGAGCAGCGCGTGAGGGAGCACGGTCTCGAGTTCGCGGATATTGCCGGGCCAGCCGTATGCCTGGAGCCGGCGCTCGGCGCGCGGGTCGATGCTGCGCGGCCCGTAGCCGAGGCGGCTCCGGTAGTCGTCGAAGAAGTGGCGCGCGAGCGGCAGGATGTCGCCGGGGCGTTCGCGCAACGTCGGCACCGCGAGCTGCACGACGTTGAGCCGGTAGAACAGGTCGCCGCGAAACTGCCCGTGCGCGACGGCCTGCTGCAGATCGACGTTGGTCGCGGCAACCACGCGCACGTCGATCGGCACGCCCGTGCGCGAGCCGAGCCGCACGACCTCGCGCTCCTGCAGCACGCGCAGCAGCTTGACCTGCATCGACAGCGGCAGGTCGCCGATCTCGTCGAGAAACAGCGTGCCGCCGTTCGCGGCTTCGAACCAGCCGGGCTTCGCGCTGAACGCGCCCGTAAACGCGCCCTTCTCGTGGCCGAACAGTTCGCTCTCGACGAGCGTCTCGGAGAAGGCGCCGCAGTTCACCGCGACGAACGGCCCGTTGCTGCGGCGACTGAGGCCGTGCACGTGCCGCGCGATCAGTTCCTTGCCGGTGCCGGTCTCGCCGACGATCAGCACGTTCGCGTCGCTCGGCGCGACCAGGCGAATCCGTTCGAGCAGCGCGACCGAGCGCGGATCGACGAACACCTGCGCGCGGGCGCGAATGGACGTCGCCAGCGCGGGCCGGTCGGGCAGCGTGAGGACGGGCGTGGCGTCGGGCCACGCATCGGAAGGGGAGCGGTTCACGAGTAGAAGCCCGGCGTCGGCCAGGTTCGCTTGAGCGCCCATTCGCCGATCTCGCGAATCTTGTATGCGAGCGGATCGTGGAGCGTATGGGTGCGCAGGTTGCGCCAGTGCCGGTCGAGCCGCAGCGCGCCATGCGTCGCGCGCGCGCCGGCGACGTCGAACATGCGCGTGCAGAGATCGAGCCCGGTGCGGGTGGCCGACACCTTTGCAGCGGCCGTGGCGAGCGCGACCTCGCCGCGCTCCGCATGCGTGAGCGCCGCATCGCGCGCCCACGCGGCGTCGAGGCGATCTGCCGCGCGGTCGGCGAGCACGCGTGCGGCTTCGAGCCCGACCCAGAATTCGCCGTACTGGCCGAGGATGTACGGATCGTCGCCGGTGCTCGCGACCTGCGCGCCGGGCCACGGCCGCGCTTCGTGCAGCGTGTAGTGCCGCGCGTCGCCGAACGCGGCTTCGGCGATGCCGAGATACACGTTCGTCAGCACGAGCTGCGCGACGAGCGGGCGCAGGCACGCGAACGGCGTCGCCAGCGGGCCCGGGTCCGTCAGCAGTTCGTGTTCCTCGACGCGCACTTTCTCGAACGTGACCGTGCCGCTGTCGGTCTGTCGCTGGCCGATGTTGTTCCAGTCGTCGGCGATCGAGATGCCGCTGCGCTGCGTCGGCACGGCCGCGATCAGGAACGCGCGCGTCTGCGCGTCGTGCGCGGACGCGATCAGCATCTGCGAATCGAGCGCCCCCGAACAAAAACTCTTCTGGCCGCTGAATTCGTGCCATGCGCCGCGCGAACGGCTGACCGTGCGTTCGTCGAGCGGATTCAGCGCATTGCCCCAGAACCACTGCTGGCGCGCGGTTCGCTCGAACCACGATTCCCACTGCGCGGGCGTGCCGAACAGCCGCACGGTCGCGAGCATCAGGTGATGGAAGCCGAACACGTGCGCGAGCGAACTGTCGGCGGCCGCGAGCACGCGAACCGCGTCGAACGTCGTGCGCCAGCTTGCGCCGAGGCCGCCGTAGGCGGCGGGGATGCTCAACGCGAGGAGGCCGCTGTCGCGCAACTGGTCGCGCTCGGCCTTCGGCGTGCCGCCCTGCTGGTCGCGTTCGGCCGCAGTTCGTGCAAAGCCGGCCGCCAGGCGTCCGGCGGTTTGCAGCGCATCGGGAGGGGCCGGTTCGTCGCGGGACGGCGTGACGACGCGCAGGCTTTCCGCGCGGGGCGATACGGAAATGGATGTCATGGCGATGAATGCGTCGGGTCGCTGCACGAAAACGGCCAGGCTGCATCGGGCGTTGCCGACCGGGTGCTGCGTGATCAGCAGAGTGTTCAACGTTTTGCGCAACGCGGGAAACATCGATTTCTGATAACCAATGCCGGATTGCTGCGCTGGACGCCGCGCGCCTGCCGGAATCCGTGCGGAAGCGGAAAAATGCGTCCGCCGCACACGGCGCTGCTGATTACGCAGCAGTGCATCAGCAGCGCTGTTTCCCCCCGTTCATCGTGCTGCGGAATATGGTTGTGATGCCGTGGCTGGCACGCTTATCAACGTGTGTCGATCGGCGGGTGTGCCGCGACAGGCCGTCGATCGCGATGCATTTCGTCATGCAGACGATCGATTTTTCATCGCCTTCGTCGAAATGGCACGCTCCTTGCTGACCCATGACGTGGCGGGTGCATCGGCATCCGATTCGACAATGGGAATGCAACCGATGAGCAATGCAATCAACGTGGTCGCGATATCGGGCGGCCTGCAACGGCCGTCGCGCACGCTGGCGCTGACCGACGCGATCGTCGCGGCACTCGGCGCCGCGCTGCCGATCGACACGCGGCTGATCGAACTCGGCGAGATCGGCGGCCGGCTGGCCGGCGCGCTGACGCGCGCGCTGGTGCCGGCCGACCTCGACGCGCAGATCCGTGCGATCGAGACGGCCGATGCGCTCGTCGTCGCGAGCCCCGTGTATCGCGCGTCGTACACGGGCCTCTTCAAGCACCTGTTCGACCTTGTGCATCACGAGGCGCTGGTCGACGTACCCGTGCTGCTCGCCGCCACCGGCGGCAGCGAGCGTCATGCGCTCGTGATCGACCATCAGCTCCGGCCGCTGTTCAGCTTCTTCCAGGCACGCACGCTGCCGATCGGCGTGTATGCGTCCGAAAGCGATTTCGACCAGTACCAGATCGCGAGCCCGGCGCTGCGTGCGCGCATCGCACTCGCCGTCGCTCGCGCGGTGCCGCAGCTGCGCCCGCATGCGCTTTCCGTCGCGGCCGCCTAGGCCGCCTGCGTTTTCCCTCCCGACCAGGACACACTCATGAGCCATACCGACCCTTCCGCCGACGGCGTCAAGTTCGCCTACTGGGTGCCGAACGTCAGCGGCGGCCTCGTCGTCAGCACGATCGAGCAACGCACCGACTGGAGCCTCGAATACAACCAGCAGCTCGCACGCACGGCCGAGGCGGCCGGCTTCGAGTACGCGCTGAGCCAGATCCGCTTCACGGCCGGCTACGGCGCCGAATACCAGCACGAGTCGGTGTCGTTCAGCCAGGCGCTGCTGCATGCGACGACGAAGCTCAAGGTGCTCGCCGCGATCCTGCCGGGGCCGTGGCACCCGGCCGTGGTCGCGAAGCAGCTCGCGACGATCGACCACATCTCGAACGGACGCATCGCGATCAACGTCGTGAGCGGCTGGTTCAAGGGCGAATTCACCGCGATCGGCGAGCCGTGGCTCGAGCACGACGAACGCTACCGGCGCTCGAAGGAATTCATCCAGGCGCTGAAAGGCATCTGGACGCAGGACAACTTCACGTTCAAGGGCGATTTCTACCGCTTCAACGACTACACGCTGAGCCCGAAGCCGGTGCAGAAGCCGCATCCGGAGATCTTCCAGGGCGGCAGCTCGCGCGCGGCGCGCGACAACGCGGCGAGCGTGTCGGACTGGTATTTCACGAACGGCAATACGCCGGAGAACCTGAAGGCGCAGATCGACGACATCCGCGCGAAGGCGGCGGCGAACAACCATCGCGTGCGCATCGGCGTCAACGCGTTCGTGATCGCGCGCGATACGGAGGAAGAGGCGCAGGCCGTGCTCGACGACATCATCCGGCACGCGCACGTCGAAGCCGTGCACGCGTTCGGCGATGCGGTGAAGCAGGCCGGCAAGGCGTCGCCGGAGGGGGAAGGCAACTGGGCGAAATCGACGTTCGAGGATCTCGTGCAGTACAACGACGGCTTCCGCACGAACCTGATCGGTACGCCGCAGCAGATCGCCGAACGGATCGTCGCGCTGAAGGCGATCGGCGTCGATCTCGTGCTCGCGGGGTTCCTGCATTTCATCGAGGAGGTCGACTACTTCGGCCAGCGCGTGCTGCCGCTCGTGCGCGAACTCGAGGCGCGACGGCAGGCGGTTGCCGCGTGACGCGGGGGCCGGTGCGCGGCGGGCACGAACGCGTGCCGCGCGCCGGCCGATCGAAGGGGCGACACCGGCGGTTCTCGCGGGTCGACCCGGTTTGACGTTTCGGATATCGAAACAGGAGGTCGGCGGATGCTTCCCGGCGCCGCCGGCCGGTTCATGAGCTTTGCCGGAATCGACATGTCTACGGAAATCATCGAAGAAAACGTGCAACCGCAAGCGGGCGTCGCGCCCGTTCCCGTCATCGGCTCGGATGCCGAGGCGCTCGACGTCGCGCGTCAGGTCGCGGCACGGCTGGCCGAGCACGCCGCGTTGCGCGATCGCGAGCGGAAGCTGCCGTTCGACGAGATCGAACTGTTCTCGTCGAGCGGGCTGTGGGGCATCACCGTGCCGCGCGAATATGGCGGTGCGGAGGTGTCGAACGTCACGCTCGCGGAAGTGATCGCGATCGTTTCAGAGGCGGACCCGTCGCTCGGCCAGATCCCGCAGAACCACTATTGCCTGATCGAGGACATCCGCCTCGAGGGCAGCGATGCGCAGAAGCGCTTCTTCTTCGATCTCGTCCTGAAGGGCACGCGCTACGGGAACGCGTTTTCCGAAGCCGGCGGCAAGAACGTGCTCGATATCCGGACGCGCGTGCATCGCGACGGCGACGCGTTCGTGCTGAACGGCCGCAAGTTCTATTCGACCGGCACGCTGTTCGCGCACTGGATTCCGGTACTCGCGCTCGACGAGTCGGACCAGGCCGTGCTCGCCTTCGTGCGGCAGGGGGCGCCGGGGCTGACCGTCGTGGATGACTGGAGCGGCTTCGGGCAGCGCACGACCGCGAGCGGCACCGTGATCGTCGAGAACGTGCGTGTGAGCCCGTTCGAAATCTTCCACACGCAGCGTTCGTACGATCGCCCGACCTTCGCGGGCCCGTTCGCGCAGATCACGACCGCCGCGATCGACCTCGGGATCGCGCGCGCCGCGCTGCAGGACACGATCGCGTTCGTGCAGCAGCATGCGCGCCCGTGGATCGACAGCGGCGTCGAGCGCGCGAGCGAGGACCCGCTGACGGTCGCGCAGATCGGCGACATCGCGTACCGCGTGCACGCGGCCGAAGCGCTGCTCGCGCGCTCGGGCCGCTTCGTCGATGCGGCGAAGCACGAGCCGGGCGAGGAAACGGTTGCGCAGGCCGCGATCGCGGTGGGCGAGGCGAAGATCGCGACGACCGAGGTGGCGCTGCTTGCCGCGAGCAAGCTGTTCGAGCTAGGCGGCAGCAAGTCGACGCTGGCGAAATACAACTTCGACCGCCACTGGCGCAACGCGCGCGTGCATACGCTGCACGACCCGGTGCGCTGGAAGTATCACGCGATCGGCAACTACTACCTCAACGGCGTGAAGCCCGCGCGCCACTCCTGGAACTGACCGGCTCGCGCCGGCCGCCGTCACCCCCTCACCCTCACCACTACCGCCGCGGACAGCACGCACGCGGCGCCGCTTCATTCCTGACGAGGTCAATCGATGAGTCATCCAGCAAGCCCCGCGCAGGCACTGCCCGCGCAGCATGCCGTACCGCCGGCGGGCGGCCTGCGGCGCAACTACCTGAGCCTGCCCGAACTGATTGCGCAGTCGATCGGCCTCGTCGGCGTGTCCGGCGGGATCGGCGTGCTGATCCCCGCCGTCTTCGCGACGGCCGGCAACGGCACGTGGCTCGCGTACCTGTTCGCGATCGTCGCGCTACTGTTTGCGTCGTGGAGCATCTCGGTGTTCGCGCGCGATTCGGCGTCGCCGGGGGCGCTGTATGCATACGTGTCGGCCGGCATCGGGCCGGTCTGGGGCGCGATCTGCGGCTGGTCGCTGCTGATTGCCTATGCGGTGGCCGCCGCGGGCATCCTGCAGGGGACGATCAACACGTTTCTCGTGCTGGGCCGCGAGACCGGGCTGCTCGGCGGCGCGACGCCGCTCGGCGCCGTGCTCGGGCTCACGGTCGTCACCGCGTTCGCCGCGTGGTACATCGCGTTTCGCGACATCCGGCTGTCCACGCGGTTCACGCTGTTCGTCGAACTCGCGACGCTGCTGCTGATCGCCGTCGTCGTGATCGGCACGATCGCGTTCGGCGGGCATCCGGTCGATCGCGCGCAACTGACGCTCGAAGGCGTGAAGCCGACCCAGCTGCAGCTCGGGATGGTGCTCGCGTTCTTCAGCTTCACGGGGTTCGAGAGTGCAACCGTGCTCGGCGCGGAAGCGCGCGACCCGTTCCGCGCGATTCCGCGCGCGGTGCTGATCAGCGTCGTCGGGCCGGCGATCCTGTTCGTGATCGGCGCGTACGGGATGGTGAGCGCGTTTCACGGGCAGACGCCGCCGCTCGACCGGGTCGACGGCCCGCTCGCGGTGCTCGCGCATCGGCTCGGCGCCGGCTGGGTCGGCGTGCTGATCGACGCAGGCGTGGCGTTGAGCTTCTTCGCGGCGTTCTTTTCGTCGATCAATGCGGCGGCGCGGATCGTCTATACGTTCGGGCGGCAGGGCGTGCTGCATGCGTCGACGGGCCACGCACACGAGCGCAATGCGACGCCGCACGTCGCGGTGGCGCTGATCGCGGTGCTGGCGCTGGTCACCGCGCTGGTATTCACCGCGCGCGGCACCGCGCTACTCGACTCGTATGGCTATCTCAGCTCGATTGCCACCTATGGCTGGCTGCTTGCATACGTGCTGGTGGCGATCGGCGCGCCGCTCTATCTGCGCCGCCAGCGCCGGCTTCGCGCGCGGCATGTGGCGATCAGCGTCATTGCGGTCGTGCTGCTCGCGATTCCGCTGGCCGGCAGCGTGTATCCGGTGCCGGAGGGCGTGTATGCGTGGCTGCCTTATGTGTTCGTCGCGCTGCTGGCGATCGGGCTCGGGTGGTTCCTGGTGCTGCGCGTCCGCTTTCCGGAGAGGCTGCGCGAGCTGGAGGCCGAGTTGCTGACGAAGTGACGGGGGCGCCGTCGGCCGGTTCGGCGTCCTCGGCGCATGCCTGGCGCGACGACCGGCCGGCGACGCGCCGGGCTCGCCGATTCCTTTTCATGAGCACGCGCGGAAGTCACGCCACACCTGCCATCCTCGACGCATCGACCACCATCTGCACGCCGAGCCCGCCGAGGATGAGCCCCATCGCCCAGCGCTGGGCGAGCAGCAGCGTCGGGCGCCCGTGCAGGAACTTCGCGATGCTGCTGGAACAGATCGCCACCGTCCCGTTCGCGCAGGCGAATGCGGCGATCAGCAGCGAACCGAGAAACAGCGACTGGCCGAGCACGCTGCCGTTCCGGTAGTCGATGAACTGCGGCAGCAACGAAATGAACAGCATCGCGAGCTTCGGGTTCAGCACGCTGGTCGTCGCGCCCATCGCGAGCAGCCGCAGCGGCCGCTCGCTGGGCAACGCCCGCACCTCGAACGGCGAGCGGCCGCCGGGCCTGACGGCCTGCCATGCCAGATACAACAGGTACGCCGCACCGACCACGGCCAGCCCGCTGCCCGCATAGGGCACGCTCATGAACAGCGTGGTGATGCCGAACGCCGCGCCGAACATGTAGAAAAGGTACCCGATCATCACGCCGCCGAGTGAAATGAGCCCCGCCGTGCGGCCCTGCGCGATCGAGCGCGACATCACGTAGACCATGTTCGGCCCGGGCGTGACCGCGAGCATGCCGCCGATGACGAGAAACCCGTAGAGCGATCCGGACGTATGCATGTCTGACGATTCCTGCAACGAGTGAGTGCTGACGGGAGTCATTGTCCGATCGTGGAGGCGAACAGTAAAACGGGATAAACTGAATCGATTGATCAGTTTTTCTGAATACGATGAAAAAGCTCGACCTCGATGTGCTCGCGATGGTGGTGGCCGTCGCCGAATCCGGATCGTTCGCTCAGGGCGCGCAGGCCGTGCACCGGTCGCCGTCGGCGGTGAGCATGCAGATCAAGGCGCTCGAAGACGCGCTCGGCAAGCCGCTCTTCATCCGCGACACGCGCAACGTGACGCCGACCGGCGAAGGCACGATGCTTGCCGAATACGGCCGCCGGATGCTGGCGATGCGCGACGAGGCCTGGGCGTCGGTCGTGCGCCCGGAGATTCGCGGCCGCGTGACGATCGGCGTGCCCGATGACTACATTTCGTCGCTGCTGCCGCAGGTGCTCGGCAAGTTCGCCGCGATGCATCCGCGCGTGGAAGTGCGCGTGATCGGCCAGCCGAGCAGCGCGCTCGTGCCGATGCTCAAGGACAACACGGTCGACCTCGCGTGCCTCACGCGGATCAAGGGCGTGACCGGCGAGCTGATCCGGCTCGAACCGCTCGTGTGGGTCGGGTCGCCGAAACGCAACGTATGGGAGGAGCGGCCGCTGCCGGTGGCCTTTTTCACGCACGGCGGCAGCATGGCGCGCGATCACGCGGTCAAGGCGCTGAACCGGCGGAAGATCCCGTACCGGATGTCCTACGAGAGCCCGAGCCACCTCGGCCTTCTCAGCATGGTGGAGGCCGGGCTCGCGGTCGCGCCGCTGGCGCGCTGCTGCATTCCCGATCATCTCGTGCAGCTGTCGGAAAGCCACGGGCTGCCGCCGCTGGGCGAACTCGAGGTCGTGCTCGCGCGCAGCGCGCAGTCGGCGCGCCCGCCGTGCGACTACCTGGCCGAGCAGATTCTCGGCGAGTGGCGTACCTGAACGCGGGCAGCCCGCCGGCGGCCGTGTTTCAGCACGACTTCAGCAGCCATTCGCGGAACGCGACGAGCGACGGCAGCGTCTCGTTCCCCGGCGGATAGACGAGGTAGTAGCTGCGCTGGCTGGTGATCGCGTCGCCGATCGACACGAGTTCGTTGCGGCCCAGCTCGTCTTCCACCAGCACCTTCGGCACCAGCCCGATCCCCATTCCGGCCCGCACGGCCTGGATCAGGTGCGACGTCAGCTCGAAGCTCGGGCCGATGCGCATCTGCCGATGGTCGAGCCGATAGTGCGAAAACCACTCGGCCCACGCCTGCTGGTTGCTCGTCACGCCGAGCAGCGTCTGTTTCGCGGCCCACGCCGGCGAACGCGCGTCGGCCTTGCGGCGGCTGCCGGGGTCCGGCGGCGCGATCGCGATCAGGAACTCGTTGTACAACCGGTGCGCGTGCAGGCCCGGCCAGTCGCCCGCGCCGACGGTGATGGCCGCATCGAGGTCGTCGTTGAGGAAATCGATGGCGCCGATCCGCGAATGGAGGTGCACGGTCACGCCCGGATGCGCGGTGTAGAAGTCGTGCAGGTGTGGCAACAGCCATTTCGAGCCGAACGTCGGCAAGGTGGCGAGCCGCAGCGTGCCGGCGCCCGCCTGGTGGGACATCGCCTGCAGCGTCGCGCCGCGGATGCGCCCCAGTGCGCCGCTCAGCTCGGCGAAGTAGCGGCGCCCGACCTCGGTCAGCTTCACGGAGCGGCCCTCGCGCCGGAACAGCGGCACGCCGAGCTGATCCTCGAGCGTCTGGACTTGCCGGCTGATCGCGCTCTGGCTCAGCGACAGCTCCTCGGCCGCGCGCGTGTAGCTTTCATGCCGCGCGGCGGCCTCGAACACGAGCAGCAGCGACATGGACGGGGTGAGGCGACGGTAATTCATGAGTTTTATGCAATATTCGCCGGGTGAGAATTCGTTTGTTTATCGCGGAAATTCCAAAGATACTGGAATTCCCGGTCGCGCGGAAACTTGCCAAAAAATCATGTTTTGGAGCGCGCGAACCGGCCGGCTCCACCCACACTGCGCTTTTGCCCCATGTCGATCGCCTCGTTGCCCCGTCCCTTCAGCCCGCCCGCGAATGCGTACCGTGACTTTCTCGCCGCGTTGCGGGCTGCCGGATTCGCCGGCGAGATCCGCGCGGACCATGCGAACCGGACGGTGCAGGCCACCGACAACTCGATCTACCAGCGCCTGCCGCAAGCGGTGATCTGCCCCGCGCATGCCGACGACGTCCAGCTGCTGGCACGGCTGCTCGCCGAGCCCGCGCATCGCGACGTCGCGGTGGCCGCGCGCGGCGGCGGCACGGGCACCAACGGGCAGTCGCTGACCGACGGCGTGGTCGTCGACCTGTCGCGGAACATGAACCGGATCCTCGAAATCGACGTCGAGCGCCGCTGGGTGCGCGTGCAGGCGGGCGTCGTCAAGGATCAGCTCAATGCGGCGCTGAAGCCGCACGGGCTGTTTTTCGCGCCGGAACTGTCGACGTCGAACCGCGCGACCGTCGGCGGGATGATCAACACCGACGCGAGCGGGCAGGGCAGCTGCACGTACGGCAAGACGCGCGATCACGTGCTCGAACTGGATTTCGTGCTGATGGGCGGCGAGCGGCTGCACAGCAACGCACTCGATGCCGAAGAACTGGAGCGCCGCTGCGCGCGGCAGGACCGCATCGGCAAGGTGTACCGCACCGCGCGACGCATCAGCGACGACAAGGCTGCGCTGATCGAAGCGAAGTTTCCGAAGCTCAATCGCTGCCTGACCGGCTACGACCTCGCGCACCTGCGCGAACCCGACGGCCGCTTCAACCTGAACAGCGTGCTGTGCGGCGCCGAAGGTTCGCTCGGCTTCGTCGTCGAGGCGAAGCTCAACGTGCTGCCGATCCCGAAGGTTTCGGTGCTGGTCAACGTGCGCTACGCGGGTTTCATGGATGCGCTGCGCGACGCGCGCGCACTGCTCGCGCACGAGCCGCTGTCGATCGAGACGGTCGACTCGAAGGTGCTGATGCTCGCGATGAAGGACTTCGTATGGAGCAGCGTCGCCGAGTACTTCCCGCAGGACGACGCACGTCCGACGCTCGGCATCAACCTGATCGAATTCAGCGGCGACGACGCGGACGACGTCGACGCACGCGTGCGTGCATTCGTCGACCATCTGCGCACCGATGCCAGCGTGGAGCGCCTGGGCCACACGCTCGCAGCCGGCGACGACGCGGTGAAGCGCGTGTATGCGATGCGCAAGCGCGCGGTCGGCCTGCTCGGCAACGTGCAGGGCGAGGCCCGCCCGCAGCCGTTCGTCGAGGACACCGCGGTGCCGCCCGAGAACCTCGCCGCATACATCGCCGAATTCCGCGCGCTGCTCGACGGCCACGGGCTGCAGTACGGGATGTTCGGCCACGTCGACGCGGGCGTGCTGCACGTGCGCCCCGCGCTCGACATGAAGGACCCGAAGCAGGCGGCGCTGGTGCGGCCCGTGTCGGATGCGGTGGCCGAGCTCACGCAGCGCCACGGCGGCCTGCTGTGGGGCGAGCACGGCAAGGGCGTGCGCTCCGAATATGCGCCGGCGTTCTTCGGCGAGCTGTATCCGTCGCTGCAGCAGCTGAAGGCCGCGTTCGATCCGCACAACCAGTTCAACCCGGGCAAGATCGCGACGCCGCCGGATCACACGATGCGGCTGCTGAAGATCGACGAAGTGCCGACGCGCGGCGACCACGACCGGCAGATCGACGAGCGCGTGTGGCAGAGCTACGGCACGGCGATGCACTGCAACGGCAACGGCGCGTGCTACAACTTCGATCCGGACGACGCGATGTGCCCGTCGTGGAAGGCGACGCGCGAACGCGTGCAGTCGCCGAAGGGGCGTGCGTCGCTGATGCGCGAATGGCTGCGCCTGCAAGGGCAGGCCGGCGTCGACGTCGTCGCGGCCGCGCGCGCACGGCAGCCGTTCCTGCGCGGCCTGGCCGCGCGCTGGCGCAACAGCCGCGCAGCGCGCAACGGCGAGACCGATTTCTCGCACGAGGTGTACGACGCAATGGCCGGCTGCCTCGCGTGCAAATCGTGCGCCGGTCAGTGCCCGGTCAAGGTCAACGTGCCCGAATTCCGCTCGCGGTTTCTCGAGCTGTATCACCAGCGCTACCTGCGGCCGGTGCGCGACTACCTGATCGGCTCGCTCGAATTCACGATGCCGTGGATGGCGCGCGTGCCCGCGCTGTACAACGGGCTGATGCGCGCCGGTTGGGTGCGCACGCTGCTCGAGCGGCACGTCGGCATGGTCGACAGCCCGCTCCTGAGCCGCTTCGATCTCGCGGCCGTGATCCGCGAATGGCGCGTGAAGCCGGCCGACCCGCAGGCGCTCGCCGCGTTGAGCGACGCGCAGCGCGCACGCAGCGTCGTCATCGTGCAGGACACGTTCACGCGCTATTTCGATACCGAGCAGCTGGCGACGCTGATCGAGCTGGCGGCGCGCACGGGTTTTCAGGTGTGGCTCGCGCCGCTCGCGCCGAACGGCAAGGCGCTGCACGTGCAAGGTTTTTTGCGCGCGTTCGAGAAGGCGGCGATCCGCAATGCCGGGCAGCTGGCGGCGCTGGCGCGTTCGGGGGTCGCGCTGGTCGGCCTCGATCCGGCGATGACGCTCACGTATCGGCAGGAATACCTGAAGGTGACGGGGCTCGCCGATGTGCCGAAGGTGGCGCTGCCGCAGGAATGGCTGCTGCAGGCGCTGCCGGAAGCGGACGCGGGCGGCATGCCGCGCGTCGCCGGTTCGTACCGGTTGCTGCCGCACTGCACCGAGAAGACCAATGCGCCCGACAGCGGCAAGCAATGGGCGCAGGTGTTCGCACGGCGCGGGTTGCGTTTGCAGGTGCAGGCAACCGGGTGCTGCGGGATGTCGGGCACCTACGGGCACGAAGCGCGCAATCTCGAGACGTCGAAGACGATCTACGCGCAGTCGTGGGCGGCGCACGTCGATGCGGCGGATGGGGAAGGCGAGGCGCTGGCGACCGGCTATTCATGCCGCAGCCAGGTGAAGCGGATGTCTTCGAAGCAGGTGCGTCATCCGTTGCAGGCGCTGCTCGATCACGTGCGGGCGGCGGGAGGATGATCGGGCGTCGCATGGCGCGGTGCCCGTGAGACGACTTCCGTTCCGGCATCGAGCGTCCAGCGGCATGCGTTGAGCCGCTGTCGACGCATGCCTGCGCTCAGGCGTCGGTCTTCGCCGTTTTTCTGGAACGCGGCTTGTCCGCCGCAGGAAATACGCCGCCGCCGCGCGGCCGTTTCGGTTCGATTCGCATCTGCCGGATCACGCGCCGGAAATCGATCTCGTGCGCGGCCAGCGTGCCGATCAGTTTCGCGATGACCGCGAGGTGGGACGGGACGGTGCCCTTGCTCGAATAGTTCGTGATCGAACTTTCGTTCATCCGGATCAGGCGGGCGAACTCGCGCGCCGTCAACTGTGCCTTCCTCAACTCCTGTTGAAATTCCGCATACGCCATTGCGCACATGATGCTTCGTCTCCGTGAATCAGAAATCGGCCCGCGCGGCGCCGGCGCCGACGAGTGGCGTTCCCGTCGTGCCGGCGCCGCGGCGGGTTACATCTTCACCTGGTCGAGGAAGGTCTTCTTGCCGCTCTTGTAGCCGTAGATCGAGATGATCCCGTGCGTCAGGTCGCCCTTCGCATCGAAGGTCGTCGTGCCGATCACGCCGTCGTACTTCGTCGCCGGCATCGCCGCGAGGATCTTCGCCGGGTCGGTCGAGTTCGCGCGCTTCATCGCGTCCACGGCGATGTAGACCGCGTCATACGCGAACGGCGCATCGAACTTGATGCCCTGGTTGAAGCGCTTCTGGTACTTCGCGAGGAAGTCCGCGCCGCCCGGCATCTTCTCGAGCGCGGCGCCTGCCTGCGAGCACAGCACGTTGTCGGCCGCCGGGCCGGCCAGCTCGGCCAGCGAGTCGGTGCACACGCCGTCGCCGGACAGGATCTTCGCGCGCAGGCCGAGCTGCTTCGCCTGCTTCGCGAGCGGGCCGCCGGTGGCGTCCATGCCGCCGTACATGATCGCGTCCGGGTTCTCGCCCTTGACCTTCGTCAGGATCGCGCGGAAGTCGACGGCCTTGTCGTTGGTCGCGTCGTGCGACAGCACCTTCAGGCCGAGTGCCTTCGCCTTCTTCTCGAACTCGTTCGCGAGGCCCTGGCCGTACGCGGTCGAATCGTCGATCACCGCGACGCTCTTCACGCCCTTCGCCTGCGCGTAGCTCGCGAGCGCCGGGCCTTGCTGCGCGTCGGTCGCGACCACGCGGTACGTCGTCTTGAAGCCTTGCTGCGTGTAGGTCGGGTTCGTGGCCGACGGCGAGATCTGCACGATGCCCGCGTCGCTGTAGATCTTCGACGCCGGGATCGACGTGCCCGAGTTCAGGTGGCCGATCACGGCGACGACCTTGTCGTCGACGAGCTTCTGCGCAACCTGCGTGGCCTGCCGCGGGTCGGCCGCGTCATCCTGCGCATCGAGCTGCAGCGTGATCTTCTTGCCGCCGATCGTCAGGCCCTTTGCGTTGATTTCCTCGACCGCGAGGCGCGCACCGTTCTCGTTGTCCTTGCCGAGGTGCGAGATGCCGCCCGTCGTCGGTTCGACGCTGCCGATCTTGACGACCTGGTCGGCCATCGCGCCCGACGCGGCCGCGAATGCGGCGGCAGCCAGTGCGACGGTGATCAGGGGTTTGCAGCGCATGCCGACAGTGCTTCGTTCCATCTGCCATCTCCGATTTGAATGATCGTTCTATTGGACGTCTCGACCGTCCGACGGCGAGGCCGGGGCGATCGGACGAGTCTCCATACCCATCATGGGCTTCACTTGCATCGCGTCCTGCCCGTCGGCGTGATGCCCGGATGAGCGGGCCGGGGCCTGACGGCGTGCAATTCGTATGAATATATATGAAGCCGATTTTGCGCGCTGCAGCGAATCGCGCCACGGGGCGGGCGCGGCAAGGCCTGCGCCCGAAATCCGGCGGCGCCGGACGCCGGAAATCGTGCGCCGCGGCACGCGATGGATTGCGATTCGCTGTCGACGGCCTTACGGCCGCATCCATTATTCGGCCGACGGCCGGGGCGAAGCCATGGACACTGATGCGCGGTCAATCCGGAACTGTTCGGTCGATTTGTCTGCACAGTTTGGACGGTTGTGAGTGCGCGTCCGGTTGAGCTGCCGGGTTTCATCGGGATCGATGCCCCTATTGATGCAACTAACGGTCAAGCCCCGACGGCGCTGGCGAACTGGCGCGAGTCGACAGTCCGCGCCATCCGATCGGCTTCGCAGGTGCCGGGGTTCATCCGACCGGTTCGCTTGACGAGCGTCGGGCTGACTGTACCGGCCCGATGAGGCGTTGCGCCTAAGCGCGTCCGCGCAACGCCACGAAGATCACGCCGGCGATCGCCAGCAGGCCGCCGCACACCGTCTCGATCCCGGGCCGCTCGCCCGTCAGGACCATCGACAGGGCCGTCGCGACCGCCGGCGTCAGATAGAGGAAGTTGGCGGCGCGCGCCGCGCCGAAGTAGCCGAGTGCGAAGGTCCAGGTCGCGTAGCCCAGCGCGGCCGGGAAGATGCCGAGCATCAGGACGGCCAGCGTCGTGTCGCGCGACCCGCTGCCCAGTGCCCCGAGCGCGCCGGGCAGCCACGGCGCGAGCAGCAGCGCGCCGGCCAGCAGCGTGTAAGCGGTGCAGGCCAGCGCGCCGTATACCGGAATCAGCCGCCGCTGCAGCACGAAATAGCTGGCCGAACACAGGGCCGCGCCGAGAATCAGCGTGCTGCCCGCGCCGAGGACGAGGCCGCCCGGCTGCCCGCGCGCGATCACCGCGATGCCGGCGAGGCTGACGAGCGAGCCGAGCCAGCCCCAGCGATTGAAGCGCTCGCCGAGAAACACGGCGGCCAGCAGGGCCGTGAAGATCGGCAGGGTGTTCACGATGAAGCTCGCCGCGCCGGCCGACACGGTCTGCTCGCCGGTATTGAGCAGCGCGTTGTACAGCGCGATGCCGAGAAAGCCGCACAGCAGGAAGCGCAGCGCATCGCTCCGGGTCGGCACGCGCGGCCGCTGCGCCACCAGCCACGCGACGATCAGCACGGCCGCGGTGGCGAAGCGCGCCGCCGCGAGCTGAAGCGGGGTCAGGCCATGCAGGCCGATCCGGATGAACGGGAAAGCGGACGCCCACGAAACGATCGTGAAGGCGACCGCGCCGGCCGCGACCAGCGGCTGCCGCGCAGTGCGCGACGACGGTGTGGAGAGTGTGTTCATGCGGTGATGATGCGGCGTCGCGAGATGTTAAGCTAGCGCACAGATCAGCATCCAGATATGAAGATGATTCACAGCTCGAGCCGGCGGCCGGCCGGCGCTTCAGCCCGCGCGAAGCGTGGCGCGGCGTTGCCCGCCGCCGCGCCGGCGCCGGCTTCGCGGCCGCCGCTCGCGAGCCTGGAGACGGTGTGCACGGTCGCGCGCGAGGGTTCGTTCCTGGCCGCCGCCGACGTCTCCGGCGTGACGCACGGCGCGATCAGCCGGCGGGTGGCCGCCGTTGAAAACTGGCTCGGCCTGAAGTTGTTCGAACGTCATGCGCGCGGCGTGCGCCTGACGCCGGACGGGCAGCGCTTCGTCGGCCGGATCGAACAGGCGTTCGCGATCATCGACAGTGCGGCCGACCAATGGCGTTCGCCGCGCGCGCCGCGACTGGTCAGGATGAGCGTGGTGCCGGCGTTCGCGCAGCTGTGGCTGTTCGAGCGGCAGCATGCGCTCGAGAGCGAGGCCCCCGCGTTGCAGATCGAACTCGGCATCGATCTTCGCAACGTGGATATCGCCGGCGGCGAAGCGGACCTGTCGGTCCGGTACGGGCGCGGCAACTGGCGCCAGCTCGAAACCCGTGCGTTCATGCCGGAGCGGCTCTATCCGGTCGCGCATCCGCGGCTCGCCGCGCAACTGGCTGCGGAGCGCCGCCGGCGCGGCGATGCCGCGTTGCTCGACATGCCGTTGCTGCACGATTCCGATGTGACCGGCTGGCGCACGTGGTTCGATGCGTTGGGTGTGCCGTTCAAGCCGCGCGCGCAGGACCGCCGGTTCGAGGATTACAACCTCGTGCTGGCCGCGGCCGAGGCCGGGCTCGGCGTGGCGCTGGCGCGCGTACCGCTTGCGGACGCCTATCTCAAGCGCAGCGAACTCGTGCGCGTGAGCCGCCATGAGGTCGATTCGGTGCTCCGGTATTACTTCGTGCACGCGAAGGGGGAGAATCGGCCGGAGGTGCTGGCGTTGATGGAGCGGATGCGGGCGGCGGTGGCGGCCGGCAAGTGAGCGAAATGGAAATGGTCGTGGCGACCCGCCACGGCGGGCCGGCTGGTGCGAAGGACGCGGTGTGCGATTCGAGGCACTAGGCCGGCGGCGCCGGATCGACGACAATGCGTCCGCGAAAAACGATGAGGTGGAGAGATGAACGAAAATCGGAAATGTATGCATCCGTGCGGGTGCAAGCGAGGTCAACAATGAACAGGCCGGACAAATCGTCGAAAGCGCGTGCAGCGCTCGACCAGCTTTTTTCGGGCATGGCGCCCACGGACGAGACGCGCGCGTCGCGTCCCGGCAACCCGTTCGAAGCGAACGCAAACGAGGCATCCGCCGGCACGGGCGTGCGCGGCGGGATCGAAGTCACGCTGTCGACCCGGATTCAGCTGCGCGGTTATCCGAATGCGGACGCATTCATGAAGCGCATGGCCGAAGCGTGGGGGCTGGATTGGGGGATGTACGACAGCGTCAAGGCCATCGCGACGCTGCCCGCCGGATGGCGAGCGCGCCGGCTTCCGGAAGTCACGCAGATCGTCGACGGGCACGACGTGCTGCGCGCGGAGAGCAGCCTGCAGGGCGGCGAGATGTCGTACCTGAAAGTGCATCCGCGGTACTACATCGACGCACGCAAGGGGTTCGGCTGGGGCAAGTCGTCGAAGGCGTCCGACGATCCGGATCTCGACGGGCCCGACTGGAACTGCTTCGTGGTCGATCGCGAGAAGTCCGTCGAAGTGCATGAATTGACGACCTCGTCGCTGAAAGCCGACATGGACAACGCACGGGCGACCTTGCTGAAATGGCTGGACGAAAACTATCCGAAGCATCGCGATCCGTTCGCTTACTGGACGGATTGCGAACGGGCGTCGTGATGTTGCGTGGCTGCCCGGTTCGGCATCGCGGGCACATGCTGCCCGGCCGGCGCCGGCGCCGGAGCGGGGGCGGCACACGCTGCTTCGATTCCTCGGCGGGTTGCGCCGGGGGCGCCAGTTGAAACGCGCCTGTGTCGTCCCGATTCTCTGGGCGGCGTTCGCCGCGGCGGTCGGCTCGACCGTCGTCGAGCTGCTGCTCTGGCCGATCGCCGGCGATGATGCCATCGGGAACCTGCTGCGCGACGCACGCCTCACGGCCGCCATCGTGATGGGGCGCCGCGTGCTCGACGTGTCCGCCGGCTTCGATCCGCTGGTCATGGCGGTGGCGACCTTCGTGCATCTGGTGCTGTCGCTGGTCTATGCGGCCGTGCTGGCGAAAACGATTCGCACCCTGTCGCTCGCGGCCGCGCTACTCGCAGGCGGTGCGTTCGGCCTCATCCTGTACGGCGTCAACCTGTACGCCTTCACCACGATCTTCCCGTGGTTCATTCCGGTCCGTGGTGCGATCACGCTGGTGGCCCATCTGGTATTCGGGATCAGCGCGGCGGCGGCCTGCCGCTTCGCGAGGCGCTAGGCCGGTCGCCAGCCGCGGCATCGACTGTCGAAGGTTCCCGCGTCGGTCAATCGCACCAGACCCCTGGAATAAGCACGCGCGCCGCATCGTTCAGCAGGCAGGAGACCTTGTACGAAGCGGCGGCGCGTTACCGCCGCGTGGTGAATCGTGCGTGAGCAATCCGATGTGTCGGGCGCCGTCAGCGGCGCCACGCGATCGAGTGGTCGGGGGCAATCAGGAGCCGATCATGTGCAACTTGTTTCGAGCCGGGATAGGTATCGTCTGTCTCGGCTGTTCCGCGGCGGTCTTCGCGCAAACGTACGACGATCTGGCGGACGACACGGCCAACTGTCGTGCAGTCGTCGCGCGAGCGAACATCGACGGCACGGACCAGCAAATCGTGGGGCGTGCGTGCCTGCAGGACGACGGCACATGGCAGTTCGTGCAGAGTCCCGATGGTAGTGTTTTATGGTATCCGGCGGTGGACTACCCGTATGCCGACCTGGGGTACTGGGGGCCGCCGCTTTTCATCGGCGCGGGCGTGAGCTTCGTCTTCATCGATCGTTTCCACCACTTCCACCATTTCCACCATTTCGATCCGGTCGTTCACGTCAACGGGATCGAACATCGCCGCTTCGGCGTGCCGATCGGCGCCGGTTTTCACCATGGCGCGTTCCCGGTCGGCGCGCATCGCGAATTCGGCGGGATGCATGCGTTCGGCGGCATGGGCGGGGCGGGGGGCATGCGGCGACATTAGGCTCGCATTTCCGGCTTGATCGTGCGCCTTCTTCCAGCTGCGCCAGGCATGAGTGCGTTTACAGGATCGACGCGAGTCTCGGCACCCGGAGCAGGAGGCCGGCAATCAGGTAGCACGTGACGCAGGCGACGCCGCCGGTCACGGCGAACTTCAGGAACGGCGACACCGGCACGGTTCGCCATACGAGGGCGATACCCACCAGCACCGGGGGATGGATGATGTAGATCGTGTACGCGCGCCGGGACAGCGACCGCCATGCGCCCGTCAGTCGATCGAAGCGCCGCTGGAAACGGCTGGCAAGAAACAGGCTCGTTCCCCACGCGACCAGCGGCTCCCAGAATGCGTAGATCACGTCCTGCGGGCGGCCGCGCAATGCAGGAACGTGCTTGGCGAGCAGGTAAGCGACCGGCAGGACAGGGAGTGCCAGCAGTGCGATGCGCCACCACAGTCTGACCTGCCGTGCCGGCAGGTGCTCGATCCAGTGCACGCGCGCGGTCCGGCACCCGGCTGCGTACAACACGACGTAGCTCGCGAAGTAGCCGAGCTGCAGCCCCCATACGTTGGTACCTACCTGCCATCGCGACCGCAGCGCGAGTGCCGCGATACCCGTGAGCAACGCCGCGGCGGCCAACGTCCTGTCGGACGGAAAGGGGTTGCGGGCGGGGCGGTTCGTATCGCACGCCACGGTGCGCCGGAAGGCGATGTGCCAGACTGCTGCGGCTGCGCTGAACATCAGCAGCGCCTCGGCGAACCACATCGGGCCGTTCTCGAACGTGCCTTTGCGCCACAGGCGGCCCAGCGTATCCGCGAACGGGTGGCCTGCGCCCGATTGCGCCAGGGCGATCGTTGCCGGGCCGATCACGAAGCCGTACACCAGCAGAGGCAGGCCGAGCCTGATGAACCGGTCGGCGAGGAAACGGGCGGCGCCCTTGCGATCGATGGACGGCGACGTGTAATAACCGGCCAGGAAAAAGAACAGGCCCATGAAAAAGGCCTGGTTGATCGCGCAGAAGAGCGTCAGCAGTGCGGATTCCACGGACGGCCCGGCAGCCACCTCGTGGTAGTACCACCCGCCGAGCGCGCCGTATGTGATCGCGCAGTGGTGAAAGACCACCAGCAACGTCAGGCACGCGCGCAACGCGTCGAGGCCGGCGTTTCGATGGACGGCTGCCGCCGTGTCCTGCTGAAAAGCGAAGTCGACCGGAATGTCCTGAGCGCTCATCACGTTGCCTGCGTGGTTGGTCAGCGATGACCCGCCTGGCGACGATCCTGGTCGCGACGACGCATGCAAATCCGGCGGGCGTACAGGTCGGCACCCTACACCGTTGTTCTTACAACCATCCAACAAGCCGCCTGCCGTTGGCGTGGCGCCCGCTCAGTCGAGCTTGCCCCGCAGGTCGTCGAACGGAATCATCACGTGCGTGCGATACGCGGGCCGCGCTTTCAGCCGTTCGTACCATGCTTGCACGTGCGGCAGGTCCGGCCGGGCGATGTCGAGCTCGAAATAGCGATACAGATGCGTGCCGGCCGCGATGTCGGCGAGCGTGAGCGTGTCGCCCGCGAGAAACGGTTGCCCGGCCAGCACCGCATCGAGCGTGCGGAAGTATTGCGCGCACTGCGCGATGCTTTGCTCGACGCGCGCCGTGTCGCGCTGCTCGGGCGGCGTCCGGTAGAAGCCCCGGAACACGCCGTTCAGGAACGTCGGCTGCAGCGTGGTTTGCGACCAGTCCATCCAGCGGTCGGCGCGCGACTGTTCGGCCGGATCGTCGTGCCAGAAACCGGGGCGCCCGTAACGCGCGGCGAGGTAGCGCAGGATGCTGTGCGATTCCCAGACGACCGTGCCGCCGTCGTCGATCACGGGCACGCGCCCGTGCGGGTTCATCGCGAGAAATCCGGGCGTGTCGAGCACGCCGAACTGCCCGCCGGCCGGCACGTGCCGATGCTCGAGCGCGAGCTCGTCGACGAGCCACATCACCTTCTGGACGTTGAATGCATTGCGGCGCCCCCATACGGTCAGCATGCCGGCCTCCTTGTGTCGTGAGGAACGTGAACGCGGACAGTGTAAACGCCGCAGGCGCGCACCGCGGTGCGCGCCTGCCGGCTGTCGTCCGTCGCTGTCGTCGCCTGGCGGCGACGCGATCAGAACTTGTGGCGAATACCGACGATCGCGAGTTCCTGCGTATCGGTGCCGGAGTTCACGCCGTACGAGCCGACCGACGCGGCGGCCTTCACGACCGCGCCGTTCGCGTTGAGCGTGTTGCCGCTCGCCTTCTGGTAGCCGAACAGCGCATACAGGTCGGTGCGCTTCGACAGCGCGTAGTCCGCGCCGAGGTTGACCTGGTTGTAGTGCGCGGAAGACGGGCCCGTCAGCGACGTGTAGTTGTAGCCGACACCCGCGCGCAGCGCCGGCGAGAACTGCCAGTTGAAGAACGCGGAGCCGTTGTTGAACTTCGCGTTCTGGCTGAACGCCGACAGCGTGTCCGCGCCGTACTGCGTATTCGAATACGCGAGGCCGAAGGTGGCGGGCCCGGCCACGTACTGGCCGGCCACACGCACGATCTGGATCGACTTCGCGCTCGAGAAGCCCTGGTTGATCACGGTGTTGAACAGCGTGTCCGAGCTGCTCGACCACGTGCGCACGCCGTTCGCGACGGAGGAGCCGCCGTTCGCATAGAAGAAGCCCGCGCCGAGCGACAGCGGGCCGTTCGCGTAGCTTGCGCCGAAGCTGTACGTGCGACCGCTGCCGGTGGCGCCCGCGACGCCGCCGAAGCCGTACAGGCCCTCGAACTGGAAGCCCGAGATCAGCGGGCTCGTGTATTTCACCGAGTTGCTGACGCGCAGGCTGTTGTCGTAGTTGTCGAGGTCGCCCGGCGTCGCGAACACGCCGCCGAAGTAGTTGTCCTGAGTAAGGCCCTGCACGAGGTCGACGACCGGATCGTACTGGCGGCCGAGCGTGACGGTACCGTACGTGCTGCTCGCGAGGCCGACGACGGCCTTGCGGCCGAATTCGCGGCTGCCCTGGCCGAGTGCGCCCGTGCCGATGTTGAAGCCGTTCTCGAGCTGGAACAGCGCGGCCAGGCCGCCGCCGAGATCCTCGGTGCCGCGCAGCCCCCAGCGGCTGCCGGACAGGTTGCCGCTGCTGAACTTGACGAGGCTCGACGCATTGCTGCCGTTCGCGTTCTGCGCGTTGTGGACATAGGCGATGCCTGCGTCGGCGATGCCGTACAGCGTGACGCTGCTTTGCGCGTGGGCGCCGGCGGCGAATAGCGCGGCCGGCAGTGCGAGCAGTGCGAATGAACGGACTGGTTTCATTGTTGGATTCCCCCGTTGGTCGATTGGTCTGACGAGTCGGTGAACGATACGGACAGCGCATCGTCGAGGGAACCAATAAATTGTCGGATCGTTATGAGGCGGCGCGGAGATGGATGCGCGCGCAACCGGCCGGCGGCCGGTGCGTGGGGACGTTATGCGTCGTGCCGCCGCGACGCGTTTTTCAGCACGAGCGTCATCAGTTGCCGGCGCGAATCGACGCCGAGCTTTGCGAAGGCGCGCTTCGCGTACGTGTCGACGGTGGACGTCTTGAGCCCCATCGATTGCGCGATGGCCGCCGAGGTCATGCCCTGGATGAACGATGCGCATACGTGCATCTCGCGCGCGGTCAGGCGTTCGTGCCATTCCGGCAGCCATTGCGCGACGAGGTCGGGATCGAGCTCGTCGCGCGGCGCGTCGTCCGCGGAGATCGCGCCGAGCAGGCGCTTGTGCGTGGACGCCAGTGGCAACACGACCTGTGAAAGCTGCTTCAGCAGGCTCAGTTCCTTCAGCGAAAACGGCGGTAGCCGCCGCGAGCGCGCGATCGAGATCGAATAGCGCGTGCCGCCCGTCATGCCCGCGATCACGCATTCGTCGTGAATGTCGCCGGCGTCGAAGAACAGATGCCGGAGTTCGCTCGCCACGCGCTGCGCGGATACCTGCAGCAGCTGCACGTCGTTTTCGGTTTCGATCGCCGCGTACGTTGCATCCTCGCTCGCGTAGCTGCGGTAGTAGTGGCGCATGACCTGCGCGATCAGCTCGGGCTCGCGGCCGAAGCTGCCGATCCAGCCGACGTTGCGCCGGCCCGACGACGGGCCGCGCTCGTAGTCGAGATGCACGGCGTCGAAATCGACGTAGCGCACGAGCGTGTCGTAGACGGCGCGCATGAACCGCGGCGTCCCGACGGCCTGGGCGATGTCGCCCAGCGTTTCGGTCACGAACGCGACGTGGCTCAGCGGGAGATCGGGGGCGGGCAGCGCAGCGTTCATGACGTCGGGTGTCGAGGAATTTCCGGTGGCGCTACAGGTATCACGAATATTTTCGACTGCCTACACGGGAATCTACCCAAACGGGGCCGGTCGACGTCGCCGTTTGTCCCGGTTTTCAGGACTGACGCTGCCGGCCGCGATCTCTACATTGCCTCTTGTGCCGAACACCGCCTGACGGCGTTGACGCGAATCCCGACCCGGACCGGGCGCAACGGCCGATCGCCATCACAAGGAGAATCCCCATGCGTATCCGTATCCGTCGTCAACCGGCGTTGCGCGTCGCGCTCGTCACGTCGGCGGCGCTGGCCTGCGCGGCCAGTCTGCCCGCCCATGCCGGCGATGCCAACCTGAACGTGTACAACTGGTCGGAGTACGTCGCGAAGGACACGGTGCCCACTTTCGAGAAGCAGTCGGGCATCAAGGTGCGCTACGACAGCTACGACAGCGACGATACGCTGCAGACCAAGCTGCTCGCGGGCAGCTCGGGCTACGACATTGTCGTGCCGACGTCGAACTATCTCGCGCAGCAGATCCAGGCCGGCGTGTACCAGAAGCTCGACAAGTCGAAGCTCCCGAATCTCGCGAACCTCGACCCGGTGCTGATGAAGATGGTCGCGAAGGCCGACCCGGGCAACCAGTACGGCGTGCCGTGGGCGTGGGGCACGACGGGTATCGGCTACAACGTCGAGGCGGTCAGGAAGCGGCTCGGCGACAACGCGCCGACCGACAGCTGGGCGCTGCTGTTCGACCCGGCCAACGCGGCGAAGCTGAAGGGCTGCGGCATTTCGCTGCTCGACGCGCCGGACGCCGCGTTCGCGGCGGCACTGCAGTACCTGGGCAAGGACCCCGAGAGCAAGACCCCGGCCGACTACCAGGCGGCCTACGACGTGCTGAAGAAGATCCGCCCGTACGTGACGCAGTTCAGCTCGGCCGGCTACGCGGACGACCTGGCGAACAACGATGTGTGCGTCGTGCTCGGCTGGTCGGGCGACGTCGGCGTCGCGCGGCGGCGCACGCTGGACGCGAAGCGTTCGTACGAAATCCGCTACGTGAATCCGAAGGAAGGCGGCCTGCTGTGGTTCGACGTGATGGCGATCCCGAAGGATGCGCCGCATCCGGAAGCCGCGCTGAAGTGGATCAACTACATCGAGGAGCCGAAGACCAACGCGGCGATCACGAACGAGATCTTCTACCCGAGCGCCAACAAGGCCGCGCGCGCATTCGTGACACCGGTGATCGCGCAGGACACGAGCGTCTACCTGTCCGATGCCACGATCGCGAAGACGTCGCTCGCGATGCCGCGAAGCGCCGACATCGCACGGATGCAGAACCGGCTGTGGCTGCAGCTGAAGTCGGGCGGTTGAGGGCGGCGACGATGATCCATACGCTCCCTGCCGCGTCGGTGGCGGCCGGCATGTGCCGCGATGCGGACGCCTTCGTGCGCATCGAAAACGTCGTGAAGAAATTCGGCGACAGCACGGCCGTCGACAACGTGAACCTGACGATCGCGAAGAAC
>JABLTH010008116.1_pt1 | contig 59081 bp, 61 predicted proteins | sample 7875711 | NCBI WGS metagenome assembly JABLTH01 (sample SAMN14941262, study PRJNA633318) | bioreactor metagenome | isolation source: bioreactor | place: China | collected 2019-03-05 | reverse complement strand
TAGGACTCCGGAGTTTTCGAATGAACACCGCAACGATGGCAGACAAGGTCGTACTGATCACTGGCGTTTCGTCCGGTCTCGGCCGCGAACTGGCGCAACGCCTGCTCGCGGAAGGCGCGCGGGTCGCGGGCACCGTGCGCGGCGCCGAACAGGTCGCGGAATTCGAACGGCTCGCACCCGGGCGCGCGCTCGGCGTGCTGATGGACATCACGCAGCCCGACGCGGTGACGGCCGGCGTGCAACGCGTGCTCGAGCGGTTCGGCCGCATCGACGTGCTCGCCAACAATGCGGGCGTCGGCACGGTCGGGGCGGTCGAGGAAACGACCGAAGCCGACGCACGGCAGATATTCGACGTGAATTTCTTCGGCGGGTTGCGCGTGATTCACGCGGTCCTGCCGACGATGCGCCGCCAGCGCTCGGGCCACATCGTGCAGTTCTCGTCGATTGCAGGGTTCGCCGGCTATCCGGGGTTGGGCGTGTACGCGGCGGCCAAGGCCGCGACCGGCGTGCTTGGCGAGGCATTGGCCGGCGAACTCGCGCCGCTCGGCATTCATGTGACGGTGCTGACGATCGGCATTTTCGAAACGCAGTTCGCCGGACGGTCGCTGGCGTACTCGTCGAACCGGATCGACGACTATGCCGACACGCCGGCCGACCAGTTCCGCGGCTTTATCGGCCAGCTGCAGGGCAAGCAGCCCAACGTGCCGGAGAAGGGCGCGCAGGCGATCGTCGACATCCTCAAGGCCGCGAAGCCGCCGGTCCACTTCGCACTCGGCGCCGATGCGGTGGGCACGATGCTCGGCCGCGCCGAATCGATCGAGCGCGATATCCGGGCGTGGGAAACCATGTCGCGATCGACGCAGCGCGGCTGAGCAGGTACCCGGTTCATCCGGAACGAATCCGGATGAATGGTATCGGTGTACTAAGTATTAACGAATGCGTCATCGGGAATCGAACCCCGCCGCGATCGGGTATCGCGCGGGTGACGCATGCGCCCGGATGCGCCGGGCGCGGATCCATGGAGAAACGGACATGACTACTCGAACAAGCGTGGCGATCGTGACCGGTGCGTCGCGCGGGATCGGCGCGGCGATTTCGCGGCGGCTGGTGGACGACGGGCTCGCCGTGGTCGTCAATTACGCGGGCAAGGCGGCCGAAGCCGAGGACCTGGCGCGCGATCTCGCGGATGCGGGGGGGGCAGGCGATCGCGGTGCAGGCCGACGTCGGCGATCCCGCTGCCGTGGCGAGGCTGTTCGACGCGGCCGAAGCCGCGTTCGGCGGTGTCGACGTGCTGGTCAACAACGCCGGGATCATGAAACTGGCGCCACTGGCCGACAGCGACGACGCGCTGTTCGACACCCAAGTCGCCGTCAACCTGAAGGGGGCCTTCAATACGCTGCGTGAAGCCGCGCGCCGGCTGCGCAACGGCGGGCGCATCGTCAACCTGTCGAGCAGCGTGGTCGGGCTGAAACCCGAGACGTACGGCGTCTATACGGCCACCAAGGCGGCGGTCGAGGCGATGACGGGCATCCTGTCGAAAGAACTGCGCGGCCGATCGATCACCGTCAACGCGGTCGCGCCGGGGCCCACCGCGACCGACCTGTTCCTGAACGGCAAGTCGGCCGAGCTGATCGAGCGCATGTCGAAGATGAATCCGCTCGAGCGTCTCGGCACGCCGTCCGACATCGCGAATGCGATCTCCTTCCTCGTCGGGCCGGACGGCGGCTGGATCAACGGCCAGGTGCTGCGCAGCAACGGCGGCATGGTCTGACGCCGATCCGTGCGTGTCGATCGATTGCAGTCGTCATTCAAGGAGCATCACCATGAGCAAGACTATTCTCATCACCGGCGCGTCGAGCGGCTTCGGGCGCATGACCGCCGAGGCGCTGGCGGCGGCCGGCCACACCGTGTTCGCGTCGATGCGCGATACGGCCGGACGCAATGCGCCGGTCGTTGCGGAGATGGTCGCGCATTCGAAAGCGCAAGGCGTCGATCTGCGCACCGTCGAGATCGACGTGCAATCGCAGGATTCCGTCGATGCCGGCGTCGCCAGCGTCATTGCCGAGGCCGGCCGCATCGACGTGCTGATACACAACGCGGGGCACATGGTGTTCGGTCCCGCCGAAGCATTTACGCCGGAGCAATACGCGCACCTGTACGACGTGAACGTGCTGAGCACACAGCGCGTGAATCGTGCGGTGCTGCCGCACATGCGCAAGCGCGGGAACGGCCTGCTGCTGTGGGTATCCAGCAGCAGTTCCGCGGGCGGCACGCCGCCGTATCTGGCGCCGTATTTCGCGGCGAAGGCGGCGATGGATGCGATCGCGGTGCAATACGCGCGCGAGCTGTCGCGCTGGGGCATCGAGACTTCGATCGTCGTGCCGGGTGCATTCACGGGCGGCACCAACCATTTCGCGCATGCCGGTACGCCGGCCGATGAAACGCGTGCGGCCGAATACGACGCCGGACCGTATGCCGGGTTCGGAGACCAGGTGTTGAAGGCGTTCGCGGACATCGTGCCCGCCGACGCGGATGCCGGCGAAGTGGCCCGCGCGATCGTCGATATCGTGGGCATGCCGTTCGGCAAGCGGCCGTTCCGCGTCCATATCGATCCGACGCAGGACGGTGCGGCCGTCGGCTTCGCGGTGCTTGACCGCGTGCGGGCGGAGATGCTGCATCGCGTCGGCCTCTCGGACCTGCTGCGTCCGAAAGCGAACGCGTGACGCACCGGGCAACCGGCGCAGGCCGGCGCGCGGCAACCGATACGAATCGACACGACGCATGTGCATGCGCACATGGTCTGAATCAGGAGAACGAAATGGCAAACCATGACATCAAGGGTAAAACCGTATTGATCGCGGGCGGCGCGAAGAACCTGGGCGGGCTGATCGCGCGCGATCTGGCCGAGCACGGCGCGAAGGCCGTTGCGATTCACTACAACAGCGCGAGTTCGAAGGCGGACGCGGAGAAGACGGTCGCTGCGATCGAGGCGGCCGGCGCGCAGGCCGTCGCATTCCAGGCGGACCTGACGCATGCAGCGGCCGTCGAGAAGCTGTTCGCCGATGCGGTTGCGGCGGTCGGTCGTCCCGACATCGCAATCAACACGGTCGGCAAGGTGCTGAAGAAGCCGTTCACCGACATCAGCGAAGCCGAGTACGACCAGATGAGCGCGGTGAACGCGAAGTCGGCGTTTTTCTTCCTGCGCGAGGCAGGCCGCCACGTGAACGACAACGGCAAGATCGTGTCGCTGGTGACGGCGCTGCTCGGTGCGTTCACGCCGTACTACGCGGCCTACGCGGGCACGAAGGCGCCGGTCGAGCACTACACGCGTGCGGCGGCGAAGGAGTTCGGCGAGCGCGGCATTTCGGTGACGGCGGTGGGGCCTGGCCCGATGGACACGCCGTTCTTCTATCCGGAGGAAGGGGCGGAGGCGGTGGCGTACCACAAGACGGCCGCCGCACTGTCGAAGTATTCGAAGACGGGGTTGACCGACATCGAGGACGTCGTGCCGTTCATCCGTCACCTGGTCAGCGACGGCTGGTGGATCACGGGCCAGACGATCCTGATCAACGGCGGCTATACGACCAAGTAACGCACGCGGGCCGCCGGTGCGTCGCCCGGCGTCTGCATTCGCATGCCGCGGGTCGGGCCCGGGCGACGCCGGCATGCCCTCATCGAGGAACGGCATCATGAAAATCGACACACTCCGCCATCCGGTTGTCCGGCGCGCGATCGACGCGCTCCAGCAAGGCGACGGCGCAGCATGGGCCGCGCTGTTCGCGCCCGATGCGACTCTTTACGACGACGGCCGCCCGCGCGACCTGCACGCGTTCAACCGCGATGCGATCGGGTCCGAGCGCTTCTCGACGATCGATCGTGTCGAGAACGACGGGCTCGATGTCTACGGCCAGTTCCATTCGGACCGCTGGGGCACGTTCCGCACGTACTTCAAGTTTCGGGTCGACGGCGACGGCCGGATTTCGCGGCTCGACATCGGGCAGGCCTGAACCGTTTGCATACCGCCCCGGGCCGTTCCGGCCGGCGGCCTTCCCAAGGAGATCGCGACCATGTCGAACCCTTATCAGTCCGTGCTCGACGCACAGCGCGCGCGTTTCGACTCGGATGTCACGAAAACACTGGCATGGCGCATCGCGCAGCTCGACCGGATGGAGCGCATGCTGCACGATCACCAGGATGCGCTGTGCGCCGCGCTGTACGAGGACTTCGGCAAGCCGCCGTTCGAGCAGCTGTTCGAGATTTCGGTGCCGACCGGCGTCATCCGGTATTACCGCGAACACCTGCACGAGCTGATGGCGCCGCAGAAAGTCGCGATTCCGTCCGCGCTGGAGGCAGCCGGCAACGCGGGCATGATCTACAAGGAGCCGTACGGCGTGACGCTTGTGATCGGCCCGTTCAATGCGCCGATCCTGTTGCTGCTGGACCCGGCGATCGCGGCATTGGCTGCCGGCAACACGGTGGTGCTGAAGCCGGCGAATACCACGCCTGCGACGGCCGCGCTGCTGAGCCGGCTCGTGCCGCAGTATTTCGCGCCGGAGGACGTCGCCGTCGTCACGGGCGGCCGCCAGGAAATCGGCGCGTTGCTGGAACTGCCGTTCGATTTCATCTTCTTCACCGGCAGTTCGGCGGTCGGCAAGGTCGTGATGCGTGCGGCTGCCGAGCACCTGACGCCGGTCCTGCTGGAACTCGGCGGGCAGAACCCGTGCATCGTCGACGAAACCGCGAATCTCGACATCGCGGCCGACCGGATCGCGTGGGGGCACAACGCGATCTCGGGGCAGTGGTGCATCGCGCCCGGCTACGTGTACGTGCATGAATCGGTGGCCGATGCGTTTCTCGCGAAGCTCAAGGCGTCGATCACGAAGATGTATGGCGACGATCCGCAACGCAGCCCCGATTTCGCGCGGATGATCAGCGAACACGATGCCGCGCGCGTCGCGTCGTACATCGTCGCCGACAAGGTCGTGCACGGCGGCCGCCACGACGTGGCGGCACGTTATGTCGAGCCGACCGTGCTGTATCCGTCGACGTGGGACGACCCGGCGATGAAGCAGGAGGTGTTCGGCCCGGTGCTGCCGGTGCTGCCGTACCGAGACCTGCGCGAGATCGTCGGCATCATGAAGCGCAAGCCGAAGCCGCTCGCGTGCTATGTGTTCAGCAAGCGGCAGGCGAACGTCGACCAGGTGCTCAATGGCCTGTCGTTCGGTGGCGGCTGCGTGAACCAGACCAACCTCCATTGCTGGATCGACAGTTTGCCGTTCGGCGGCGTCGGCAACAGCGGGATGGGGAAGTACTACGGCAAGGCCGGCTTCGATGCGCTGAGCAATACCAAGTCGATGCTGATCGGCAATCCCGATGCGGTGCTCGACGTGTTTCCACCTTACGCGGGCAAGGACATCGGCACGATGCTCGGCGTCTTCGCATAACGGGAGGGCACGATGCATACGCTCTGGACGATCGTGGCCGGCGTGCTGTTGCTGGCCGTGTTCCTGTTGTTCGGGCAGCTATGGGGCACGCACGCGGCATCGCTGGCGTTCGCCGCAAAAGCGTTCGTGCCGGTATGGCTCGGTTTATCGCTGTTCAATCTTTGGGTGGGCGTGCATCGGGCCGGATACGGCGTGAGCGAGGAGCTGCCGATCCTCGCGATCGTGTTCGGCGTGCCGGCCGTCGTTGCGCTTGCCGCCGCGCTGCTGTTCCAGCGCACCTGAATCGACGCGCGACGACGGACCATGCGCGCGCTTGCGTCCGTCGTTGCGGCACTGCTCCCGTCCACCCGCCGCTCGTCTCCTCCCATGAAGATCGACATGCCTCTGTTTGCCGCGCCGCTCGCGCAGGACGTCGTCACGTTCTGGATCGACGCGGGGCCCGCGCAATGGTTCGCGAAGCACGCCGATTTCGATCGCCGCTTTCGCGAGCGCTTCCTCGACACGCATCTGGCCGCGGCGAGACGCGAGTTCGACGACTGGCTGTCGACGCCCTACGGAACGCTCGCGCTGCTGTTGCTGACCGATCAGTTTCCGCGCAATGCGTTTCGCGGCACTGCGCACATGTATGCGACCGACGCACTCGCACGGCAGTTTGCAATGCATGCGTACGAACATGGCCAGATGTCGTGCGTCGAGCAGCCGCTGCGCCTGTTCTTCTGCCTGCCGTTCGCACATTCGGAAGACCCCGCGGACCAGCGGATCTCCATCGAACTGAACGGGAGGCTCGGCCAGCCGTGGCTGGCGCATGCGATGCGGCACAAGGACATCGTGATGCGCTTCGGCCGCTTTCCCCATCGCAACCCGCTGCTGGGCCGCGAGACGACGCGCGACGAGGCGCGTTTTCTCGCGGAAGGGGGATTCGCCGGATGAGCACGCCCGCGCTCGAGGCATGGCCGCCGCGGCGGCCATGCGCGCATCAGCGCAGGAACTCGATGCCGAACGTGCCGCCCGTATCGACGATATGCCCCGCATGCGGCGCCTCGAAGTGACCGGGCAGCAGCAATGCGCCGTGTTCGACGCAATGCGCGAGCAGTTCGAAGCGGCTTTTCGCGGCGAGCTGGCGGTCGTCGCAGACCTTGCTGCTCCATTGCCAGAACGGGATCTGGATTGGCGAGTGCAGCATGTCGCCGCTGAACACGCCGCGCGAGCCCTGGGACGTCAGTTCGATCCGCACGTGGCCCGGCGAGTGGCCCGGAGCGTGGCGGATCAGGAACGTGTCGTCGAGTTCGTAGGTGTCGTCGAACATCGTGGCCTGGCCGGCCTCGATGACGGGCAGCACGCTGTCGTTGTACATCGGCTTGAACCACGCCGGCCCTGCCGGGCCTTCGCCACGGATCGCGCGGACCAGGTGATCGTGCTCGACCTGCGAAATCACGTAGCGCGCGTTCGGAAACGTCGGTACCCAGACGCCGTTGACGAGTTGCGTGTTCCAGCCGACGTGATCGGCGTGGAGGTGGCTGCACATCACGTAGTCGATTTCCTCGGGCTGGATGCCGAGTGCGCGCATCCGGTCGAGATAGCGCGTCGACAAGCGGTGCATTTCCGGCAGGCCGGGCCGATCCTTGTGGTTGCCAATACAGCTGTCGATCAGCACCGTGTGCCGGCCGGTACGCACGATCCAGCTGTGCACGGGCATCGGGATGCGGCCGCTTTCCGGATCGTAGTGCGTCGGCGCGAGCCAGTGTTCGTGCTCGGCCACGCGCGCGCGGTCGAAATCCGGCAGCCAGCTCTGCGCGGTTTCGCCGAGCAGCATCGTGTCGTACAGCCGGATGATCTCGACGTTGCCGAGCGCGAGGGAGAAAGCATGCGGCTCGGCATTCGTGATGTGCGCATGACAATGCGCATGCCCGCAGGAATGGGTCATCGGTGTCTCCTGAATGGTTGGAATGAATCGGATCGGGGCGTGGCGCGACGCCCCGGACACGATCGTCTACATCGGCGCCGTGGCGCGGACCGGGGCTTGCGGCACGGGCACGGCTTTGCCGGTCATGAAGTCAGCTGCGCGTTCGGCCATCATCGTGATCAGTGCGTTGGTCGGCCCGCGGATGATGCGCGGGATCGCCGATCCGTCGACTACACGCAGGCAGGTCACGCCGCGCACACGCATCTGCGTATCGACCACGGCCGCCGCATCGTCGTCGGCGCCCATGCGGCACGTGCCGACCGGGTGATGAAGCGTGATCGCGATACGGCGGATGAATGCGTCGACGTCGGCATCGCTCTGCACGTGCGCACCCGGCGCGACCTCTTCGTCGATGAAGGGACGCAGCCCGGCCTGTGCGCCGATTTCGCGCATGCGCCGGAACATCTCCCGGGCCGCGATGCGATCGTTCTCGGTGGCGAGGAAGTTTTGCTCGATCCGCGCGTGTTGAGCCGGATCGGCCGACTTCAGCGACACGCGACCGCGGCTTTCGGGCGTGAGGAAAATGCCCTTGATCGCGAACGAGTCGGCGTAGGCACGCTTGAACGGCTCGAAGTACGGCGCCGCGTTCATCGCGCCGGCAGCGAGGATCAACTGGACGTCGGGCAGCGGCAGATGCGGCTGGCTTCGAACCAGCCCGAGCGCGGCAGCGGGGATCTTGCCCGAGAAGCCGTTGCCGCCCGCCAGCGTGCGCGCGACGTCGAACGCGATGCGGTCTGCACGCATCATCCGGTGCAGCGGTCCTGGTTCCTTGCGACTCCAGCGCAGGTCGAACACGATGTGGTCGTGGAGATTGGCGCCCACTCCAGGCAACTCGACTTTCGTACTGATGCCGTGCTTGCGCAGGCTGTCAGTCGCACCGATGCCCGAAAGCATCAGCAGTTGCGGCGAGTTGATCACGCCGCCGCAGAGAATGACTTCGCGGCGCGCATCGGCCCGGTAGTCAGTATCGCCGCGGCGATACACGATCGCGGTGGCACGGGGTTTGCCGCTGTCTGTATCGAGCACGATCCGCCGGGCAAGCGCACCGGTCACGAGCGTGACGTTGCCGCGCGCGAGCGCCGGGCGCAGATAGGCGACCGCGGCGCTGCAGCGCAGGCCGTTGCGGATGGTGGCCTGCATCGGCCCGAAGCCTTCGACGGACACACCGTTGTAGTCGTCGTTCTCCGGATATCCGCACGCACGCGTCGCGTCGAGGAAGCCGCCGATCAACGGATCGCGATAGTCGAGCCGGATCACGGTCAGCGGGCCGCGGCCGCCGCGCAACGCCGATTCGCCTCGCTCCCAGGATTCGGAGCGCTTGAAATACGGCAGCACGGCATCGTACGACCAGTCCGTCAAGCCGAACTCGTCGACCCAGCCGTCGTAATCTTCACGAGCGCCGCGTGCGTAAGCCATGCCATTGATCGACGACGAACCGCCCACCACCTTGCCGCGCGCGCACTCGATTCGGCGGCCGTCCATGCCGGGTTCCGGCTCGGTGAAATAGCCCCAGTCGAAGAGCCGGTTCTTCAGAATCTGGCCCCACGTCAGCGGCACCTTGATGTACGGCGAACGATCCTGCTCGCCGGCTTCGAGCACGAGGATGCGGACGTTCGGATCCTCGCCGAGCCGGTAGGCGAGTGTACAGCCTGCCGAGCCGGCGCCGACGATCACGTAGTCGAACGTATCGGTTTTCATTGCCGCACCTCGCGATGCGTGATGGCCGGGCGGGCCGGCGCAACCCGCGAACGCGGGGCGTGGCGACCGGCCGGAACAGGCGTCGAACGAACCATGATGTCTCCAGGTGGGCCTGAACGCAGGCCTCTCGGTTGTGGGTTCATTCGATTGTGCGTAACCTGAAACATATCTTCCAATACGTATTGCATGGCCATCCGATACCCGGCTGGCTATGGGCGAGGGGACTGTGCGCGGATTCGATTCGTATCTCACTTTTCAGAAGCTCGAGGTGTTCTGCACGGTGGTCGAGCTCGGCAGCGTCACGCGCGCGGCCGACCGGCTGTGCATCGCGCAGCCGGTCGTGACCGCGCACGTGCGCAGCATGGAGAAGCGGCTCGGTTATGCGCTCGTGAAGCGCGCGGGGCGAAACATCGCGCTCACGGAGGCCGGCGAGCGGATCTATCGATGGGCGACCGAGGTCATCACGCGCACGCGCGAAGTCGAGCGCGAGCTTGCGGGCCTCGAGCAGGGCGAAATGGGCAACGCGGTCGTCGCGACGTCGATGTCGATCGGCTCGTACGCGTTGCCGCCGCTGTTCGCCGATTTCCACCGGCGGCAGCCGGACGGGCTCGTGACCGTGCAGATCCTGACGCCGCAGGCGGCCGTCGATGCGACGCGCGTGGGCGGCTGCGATTTCTCCGTCATCCTGATCGCGGCCAACCAGGATCTCGACGGGCTCACGATCCTCCCGCTGTGGGAAGACGAACTGCTGCTCGTGTGCGGCGCGTCGAGCCCGTGGGCCGCGCAGGCGGCCCGCGATCTCGACCTGCGCCGCGTGCCGTTCGTGAGCACACCGCGCAACCAGCCGCGCCGCGAGCTCGAAGAGGCATTGCTGCGCGAGCGCGGCCTCGAGCAGCGCAAGGTCGTGATGGAGCTCGGGCATCCGGAAGCGATGAAGCACGTGGTGCGCGAGAACCTCGGGGTGAGCTTCATGTTCGCGTCGGCGGTGCGCGCGGAGGTCGAGCGTCGCGAGCTGGTGGTGCTCGATCATCCCGATCTGTCGATGAAGGTACCGATCTATCTTGTGCATCGCGACGACAAGCGCTTTTCGGCGTTCCAGGCCGAACTCGTGCAATTCATTCTCGATGCCGCGTCGCCCGGCACGGTAGCGCACCTGTCGAATTCATAGTCGGTCGACTATTTGTTCGGCGATCAATAGCTAATAGACCTATGGTCGGCCCGGTTCTAAGCTGGCCGGGTGCTTGACGGTTCGCATCGAGACGCGATGCGGACTTGCGCACTGCCAGTCAACCCGAAAACAGGCCGACCCATGTGTACTCTTCATCTTCAAGCCGGCGGCGCCGCCGTCGCGTATGCGGACGACGCCGGGCGTCCCGCCGATGCGCCGGATCCCGCGCTCGTCGAGGACCTCGTCTGCGCGAACCGCATCCTGTTCGACCAGGGCATCGTAGATGCCTTCGGCCACGTCAGCGTCCGTCACGACAAGGATCCGCAGCGATTCCTGCTCGCGCGCAACATGGCGCCCGGTACCGTCGACGTCCAGGACATCGTCGAATTCACGCTGGACGGCGTGCCGGTCAATGCCGGCGGGCGCGCTGTCTATCTCGAGCGCTTCATCCACGGCGAGATCTACAAGGCGCGTCCGGACGTGCAGGCGATCGTGCACAGCCATTCGCCGACCGTGCTGCCGTTCAGTGTGACGAAACGCACGCCGCTGCGGCCGGTGTGCCACATGAGCGGATTTCTCGGCGCGGGAACGCCCGTGTTCGAGATCCGCGAGACGGCAGGCGATGCGACGGACCTGCTGGTGCGCGACAACGCGCTCGGCGCGGCGCTGGCGCGGCGGCTCGGCAGTGCGGCGTTCGTGCTGATGCGCGGTCACGGTTCGACGGTGGTCGCGCCGACGCTCAAGCAGGCCGTATATCGCGCGGTCTACGCGGAAGTGAATGCGCGCATGCAGATCGAGGCGCTGCAACTGGGCGACGTGGTCTATCTCAGCGAGCAGGAAGCCGCGACCGCGTGCGCGAACATCGAAACGCAGGTCGAGCGCCCGTGGGCGCTGTGGAAGCAGCGCGTACAGCGCGAGCAACACGTCGGCGCGCGCTGACCGCGATCGACTGAAAGAGGAGACGAGCATGAACGAGCAGTTGATGACAGGCCGCTTGCTGATCGACGGCGAACTGGTCGAAAGCGAGACCGGCGAGTGGGTCGAGTCGATCAATCCGGCCACCGAGGAAGCGATCGGCCGGGCGCCGGCCGGTTCGCGCAAGGACGTCGCGCGGGCCGTCGATGCAGCGCAGCGCGCGTGGCCGGCGTGGGCCGAGCGCACCGGCGAGGAGCGCGGCGAGTTGCTGCGCGGGTTTGGCGAGCGCCTGCTCGAGCGCGCGGAGGAACTGTCGCGCATCGAGGTGCTCGATTCCGGTAACACCTATGCGCCGACGCTCGCCAGCATGCACGAGACGGTGCGCAGCCTGCGCTATTACGCCGGGCTCGTGCACGGGCTGCACGGCGAGACGATCCCGGCCACCGGCCGGCACCTGCACTTGACCGTGTACGAGCCGTACGGCGTCGTCGGCCGGATCGCCGCGTTCAATCACCCGGCGATGTTCTCGGCGGCGCGTACCGCGTCGGCGCTCGTGACCGGCAACACGGTCGTGGTGAAGCCGCCCGAAACGTCGCCGTTGTCCGTGCTCGTGCTCGGCGAGGTCGCGCGCGACACGTTGCCGACCGGCGTGTTCAACATCATCAACGGAACGGGGGCGGAGGTCGGCGATGCGCTGGTGCGCCATCCGGACGTGAAACGTCTTGCGCTGATCGGGTCCGTGCCGACCGGGCGCGCGATTCAGCGCAGTGCGGCGGAGGTGGGCGTCAAGCACGTGACGCTCGAGCTGGGCGGCAAGAATCCGATGATCGTGTTTCCCGACGCGGATCCGGACGCGGCCGCCGAAAGCGCGGTGCGCGGGATGAATTTCTCGTGGCAGGGACAGTCGTGCGGATCCAATTCGCGGCTGCTCGTTCATGACGACCTCTACGACGACGTGCTCGCGCGGGTCGTCGAGCGCGTGGCCGCGATCCGCGTCGGCGATCCGATGTCGCCCGACTCGGACATGGGCCCGATCAACTCGCGCAAGAGCTACGAACACGTGATGAGCTTTCTCGATCCGGCGCAGACGCACGGTGCGCGGCTGATGACGGGCGGCCGTCGCCCGCCCGGGCGCGCATTCGAGAAAGGCTTCTGGGTCGAACCGACCGTCTATGCCGATGTCACGCCGGCGATGCGGCTGTGGCGCGAGGAAGTCTTCGGCCCGATCCTGTCGGTCGCGCGATGGCGCGATGTCGACGAAGTCGTCGCGATGGCCAACGACACGGAATACGGGCTGTCGGCCGCGATCTGGACCAACGATATCCGGCAGGCGCTCAACACCGCGCGCCGCATCCGCGCGGGCAGTGTGTTCGTCAACGGCAGCAACACGCACTTTCTCGGCGTACCCTGGGGCGGTTTCAAGAACAGCGGCGTCGACCGGGAGGAGGGGATCGAGGAGATGTACAGCTACGTCGAGAAGAAGGTCATCAACGTGATGCTGTGAACGGCGCGATTCACCGCGTGCCGTGCCCGTCATCGACGGCGGCGGCCGGCGGCGACGGGCACTCTCCACTCATGGAAGCCGGATAACGCGGGCAGGAGCGAGGCACCGGGCGGGACACACGAAGCCCGCGCGCGTCGATCAAATAGTTTTCCTAATAAAAATGACGACCGGCACATGGAAGATACGCATGCGACCGGCGCGTCGATCATCGATGGATTGGAGACAGTATCCGTGAGAATGAAGGCAATGGCCGTCGCGCTGGCGACGGTGTCGTGCCACGCGCACGCGCAGAGTTCGGTGACGCTGTTCGGCATCGTCGACAACGGCATCTCGTACGTGAGCAATGCGGGCGGCAAGTCGCTCGTGCGGGCGATGTCCGGCATCCAGGCGCCGAACCTGCTCGGGATTCGCACGGTCGAGGATCTCGGCGGCGGAGTCCAGGCGCTCGTCTTCATGGCGTCGCAGCCCGATCTCAACAGCGGCACGGTGCGCGGCGAGGCGCTGTCCGGGCGTGAATCCTATGTCGGCATCGTCACGCCGTACGGAACCGTGACGCTCGGCAGGCAGTTCGACTACATGTTCGACGAACTGTCGCTGCATCGCTGGGGGCACGAGATTTCCTATGTCAGCCTGTACCAGTTGCCGGGCGGCCCGTTCTCGAAGCTGGGCGCCGCGCTCGGCACCTTCGACTACACACGCATCGCCGGCGGGAGCGCGACGCCGAATGCGATCAAGTTCACGTCGGCGTACTATGGCGGGCTCCGGTTCGGCGCGATGTACGGCTTCAGCAACATCGCCGGGCAGACCGGCACCAACAACCTGTCGAGCTTCGGCGGGTCCTACGACAACGGGTCGTTGCGGCTGGATGCGGCCTACACGTATTCGAAGCAGGAAGGGATCGACAACGGGCACCTCGGTATCCGCAACGCCGGCGCGGGCGGCCGCTACGCATTCGGCGACTTCGCGCTCGACGCGCTGTACGTGAATACGCGCAACACGTCGACCGGCGCGCACGTCGATACCTACGAGATCGGCGGCTTGTACCGGTTCGCGCCGGACCTGTTCACGTACGCGAACTATCTTTACGCGAAAGGCAACCGGCAACTGGCCGGCAATCATTCGAACCAGGTCGGCATCACGCTCGATTACCTGCTGTCGAAGAAAACCGACGTCTACATGAGTGCCGTGTATCAGCAGGCGAGCGGCGGCGAGGACGTGATCGCGTCGGTATGCGGCACGTTCACGGCGTCGTCGGGCGCGCGGCAGACCGTGTTGCGCGTCGGCGTTCGAACGGTGTTCTAGGCGGGTGGCGCTCGTCATCCTGCCGGCTGGCGGATGTCATTGCGCCGTCACGTCGCGACAGAACGCATCGATCGCAGCGACCATCTGCGGCAGCCCGGGCTGCTCGATCGGATAGCGACCCGTGTTCTCCAGCTTCGTCACCTTGACCGGCACGCGGCGAATGCACGCGAGGAACGGCTCGCTCAGGTGCAGCGGCGTCCAGCGGTCCGCGGCCGGTTGCGTGAGCAGGACGCGGGGCAGACGGCGAAATCTTCCGGCTCGAGTCGAATAAATATCAATTTCGAGCGCTTTGATGCGATAAAAATTTCGAATGTGCGCGGAAATGAAGCGTCGACGAAGCATGGCGGGAGTCGTGCCGCGTCAAGTCAGAGACAGGAAATGAGCACGGCCTGTAACTTTTCGAGATGTTGGGCGCTTGTCGGCGCCGAGTCGGCCGACGATCATGTGGGAAGCCGGAAACCGGGGCGTTCCCGCTCCGCCAACGCAGGCTCCACACGGAAGAACCGGACATGAAATTGCTGCTCGTCGGCGCGACCGGACTCGTCGGGCGTCACGTCCTCGAAGTCGCGCTCGCCGATGCGCGGGTCGATCAGGTGATCGTCCTCGCGCGCCGCCCGTTGTCGCCGCACCCGAAGATGCGCGCGCTCGAGGTCGATTTCGATCATCTGCCCGACGCGGCCGACTGGTGGCATGCCGATGCCGTGATCTGCACGCTCGGCACCACGATGCGGGCCGCCGGCTCGAAGGCGGCGTTCCGGCGCGTCGACCACGACTATCCGCTCGCGGTCGCGCGGCTCGCGTACCGCCACGGCACCCCGGCCTACGTCCTGAATTCCGCACTCGGTGCGGACCCGGCATCGAGCATCTTCTACAACCGCGTGAAGGGCGAGGTCGAGCAGGCGCTCGCCGGCGTCGGGTTCGCGTCGCTCACGTATGTGCGGCCCGGGCTGATCGGCGGCAGCCGCGACGAATTCAGGCTCGGCGAGCGGCTGCTGGTGTTCGCGTTGAACGCGGCCCGCCCCGTGTTGCCGGCAAAGTGGCGCGTGAATCCCGCGTCGCGGATTGCCCGCGCGCTGCTCGACGCGGCGATCGACGCGCGGCCGGGCGTGCAGGTCATCGCGTCGGACCGGCTCGCCTGACGCGCATTCGGCCGCCCGCTTACCCGGTTATTCGCCTGACCATCCATCGAGCTCGCCGAACTGTTCGGCGAGCGCCGCCGTGAACGCTTCCAGCGCTTCGCTGCCGTCGCAGTTGCGCGGTGTCGCGAGCTGGAATTCCACCGTATGGCTCAGCTTGCTCGCGAGCAGCCGGCGCATCTTCCCGGCGGCGACCCACGGCGCCGCGACATGGTCGGGCAGGAAGCCGACATGCGCGCCGGACAGGATGAAGATCACGTCGGCGTCGACGTTTTCGGAGAACGCGGTCGGCTGCGCGTTGCGCAGCGCCGCACCCGACGTGTTCGTCTTGTAGAGCCGCGCGACGTTGCTCGCGCCCGCGATGTCGTTGACCGACACGGTCTTTTTCGCAAACAGCGGATGCCGGGCGCCGCAGTGCAGCGACTGGTGTTCGACGAACAGCGGCGTGTAGTGCAGGCCGGCCTGGTGGCCCGAAAAATAGCCGATCGCGAGCTGGAGTTCGCTTTTCAGCAGCCTGCGTTCCAGCTCGTCGGGCGGTACCGCGACCATCTCGATCAGCACGTCCGGCGCCCGTTCGCGAAAGCGGCCGACGCTTGCCGCGATCGATTCGACGACGTCCGGCGCCAGTCGCTCGGACAGCCCAATACGCAGCTCGCCGAGCAACGTGCCCGACACGTGCTGCGTATCGCGCGTGAACACGTCCATCGCATGCAGGAGCCGCCGCGTCGACTGCAGCACGCGTTCGCCCTTCGGCGTCAGCCGGAAGCCGCTCTTGCCACGATCGCACAGCCGGAACCCGAGACGCGTCTCGAGCTTGGCCATCTGCGTGCTGATGGTCGAAGGCGCCATGCCGAGCGTGCCCTGCGCGGCGCTGAAGCCGCCGCTTTCGACGATCGTCAGAAAGAGCCGCAGCAGCTGCACGTCCATGTCTCTCAAGCGGGTCAGCATGGCGATACGTCGCATTTCGTGAAGTTGGCTTATGTTAGTTCATATTTTTCGTCGGATTCCGGGGCGGCAGAATCGGGCACGAGGTCGCCAGCCGCGCGGCCGTCCCCCTTCAGACAGGAATCCGACGATGAGCCAGAACGATTTCGCCTTCACGCGCGACAGCCTCTACGGCACGCAGGCCGAGCCGACCTTCGCGGGCGCGACGAGCTTCATGCGCCGGCGTTTCAGCCGCGATCTCGACGGCGTCGACCTCGCGATCACGGGCGTGCCGTTCGATTCCGCCGCATCGCACCGGCCCGGCACGCGCTTCGGCCCGCGCGGGTTGCGGATCGCGTCGACGGGCATCGCGTGGGAGCGCCCGTGGCCGTGGTCGTTCGATCCGTTCGACGTGCTGGCCGCGGTCGACTACGGCGATTGCGCGTTCGATCTCGGGCAGCCCGAATCGGTGCCGGGCGCGATCGAGCGGCATGCCGACGGAATCCTCGCGCGCGGCTGCGCGATGCTGACGCTCGGCGGCGATCACTTCATCACGTATCCGCTGCTGAAGGCGCACGCGAAAGTGCACGGGCCGCTGTCGCTCGTGCATTTCGATGCACACACCGACACGTGGCCCGATCACGGCGTCAAGCGTATCGATCACGGGACGATGTTCTATCACGCGGCGCGGGAAGGGTGGGTCGTGCCCGGACGGTCGGCCCAGGTCGGCATCCGGACGACCAACGACGCGCCGATGGGCTTCGACATCCAGGATGCGCGCCACGTGCATGCGTCGACGCCCGCCGCGATCGCCGCGCGCATTCGCGACCGGGTCGGCGATCATCCCGTGTACCTGACGTTCGACATCGACTGCCTCGATCCGGCGTTCGCGCCGGGTACGGGTACGCCGGTCTCGGGCGGGCTGTCGAGCCATCAGGCGTTCGAGATCCTGCGTCACCTGGAGGGCATCAACCTGGTCGGCATGGACGTGGTTGAAGTGTCGCCGCCGTATGATCATGCGGAAATCACGTCGCTGGCCGGCGCGACGATCGCGCTGGAGCTGATCTGCCTGTATGCGTCGCGCCGGCGCGCCACGGAAAAATCGAACGATGACTGAACTCACCTGGCGCAAGGCTGTTCCCGACGATGCGGCCGCGTGCATCGAACTGCGCGGCAAGACGCGCGAGAACGCATTCACCGACGCGCAGTTGCGCGACCTCGGCATCACCGTCGAAAGCTGGGGCGACGGCATCCGGGACGGCTTGGTCTCGGGCCGGGTCTGCTGCGCGAACGGGCGCATGGTCGGCTACTGCTTCGGCGATACCGGATCGGGCGAGATCGTCGTGCTCGCGATCCTGCCCGAGTACGAGGGGGCGGGGATCGGCAAGCGGCTGCTGCGGCAGGTGATCGACGCGTTCGCCGCGAACGGCTTCACGTCGCTGTTTCTCGGCTGCTCGACCGATCCGGCGTCGCGCTCGTACGGCTTCTACCGGCATCTGGGCTGGACGCCGACGGGCACGCTCGACGAAGCCGGCGACGAAATCCTGACGTTTCAGATCGCGCGGCACGCATGACGGCACGCGTCGGAAGCGCGAGGCGCTGCGTCGATTCTTCGATTCTTCGATTCTTCGATTCTTCGATTCTTCGATTCGTAAAACTGTTTCGTCATACCAAGCGATAACGTGACCGCAGCGCCTGCGCTGACCTACGATGGAGACATTGCCTCCACCGTCCACCGAGCCGTGTGCACCCACTACCGCGCTCCCGATGAAGACCCGGGCATCAGCGAACTGAAGATCGGAATCGGCGACCTGTTCCGCCGCGACCCCTGGGCACCCGACGTGTATCCCGACTACGCGGCACCGGTCGCGCGCGCCGACGGCGACGGCCTCGAGGTCGTCGCGGCCGTGTTCGGTTTCTGGCCGAAATTCATGCAGCCCGAGCGGATCGACGAGCACGGTCGAAAAAGAAAGAAACTCGATACGGTGAACGCGCGGGCGGAAACGGTCGGCGCGTCGCGGCTCTACGGCACCGCGTGGCGCAACGGCCAGCGCTGCCTGATTCCGGTGCGCTGGATCGTCGAGCCCTGTTATGAAACCGGTCGCAACGTGTGGCACCGGATCGGCGTCGCCGGCTGGCAACCGTGCTGCGTCGCCGGCATCTGGCGGCGCTACGAAGGCGCCGACGGCCGCGAACGCGTGGGCATGGCGATGCTCACGGTCAACGCCGACGCGCACCCGCTGTTCGCGCGGATGCATCGGCCCGGCGAAGAGAAGCGGGGCGTCGTGATCCTGCGCCGCGACGATTACGACGAGTGGCTGCACGTGCGCGACATCGAGGCAGCCCGGCGCATGCTGAACCTGCTCCCCGCCGACGACATGACGGCCGAACCCGATCAGGCATCGCCCGCGCGCACCTGAGCTTTCATTATTCCGACGTCCTGCTTTCGACCAAACCGGCCGAACGTGTGCCGATTATTCGGACGATTTCGAAAATCGGCCGATACCGGGTAATCACCGATATCTCGCAAGTTGTATATACAAGATCATCCGCTGGCAATGTCGGCACACGTCGTGCCGCTTGCGCGCCAGCGCGCAAACCGTGCGTGCGTGGCGCATGCCGGCGATCCACGGCGCCCCGCACCCGCAGAGCCGAAAGGGCGGCTCGCAGCTTCCCGTCTTGTTCGAACAATTTGTGATCCTGAGTATTTTGGAGATTTGCCCGTGTCAACGAATCCCAGTGGAAAAGCCGGCGGCCTGATCGAAGTCCGTTCGATCGACTTCATTCCCGACGCCGAGCGCCACGGCGGCCTGCTGAGCCAGTTCACCCTGTGGCTGTCGGCCAACCTGCAGATCACGGCCATCGTCACGGGCGCGCTCGCCGTCGTGCTCGGCGGCGACGTGTTCTGGTCGCTGGTCGCGCTGCTGCTCGGCCAGCTCGTCGGCGGCGCGGTGATGGCGCTGCATGGCGCGCAGGGGCCGCAGCTCGGCTTGCCGCAGATGATCTCGAGCCGCGTGCAGTTCGGCGTCTATGGCGCGATGATCCCGATCGTGCTCGTGTGCCTGATGTACATCGGCTTTTCCGCGAGCGGCTCGGTCCTGGCCGGGCAGGCCGTCGCGCAGCTGCTGCACGTCGACGACGCGGCCGGCATCCTGCTGTTCGCCGCCGTGATCGTCGTGCTGACCGTGTTCGGTTATCGCGCGATCCATGCCGTCGGCCGGGTCGCGAGCGTGATCGGCATCGCCGCGTTCGTCTACATGTTCACGCAGCTGTTCGCGAACCACGACATCGGCGCGCTGCTCGCGAACCGGCATTTCTCCCTCGCGAGCTTCCTGCTGTCGATGTCGCTGTCGGCGTCGTGGCAGATCGCGTTCGGTCCGTACGTCGCCGACTATTCGCGTTACCTGCCGCGCTCGACGTCGTCGGTCGCGACGTTTCTCGCGGTCGGCCTGGGCTCGGTGATCGGCGCGCAGGCGGCGATGGTGTTCGGCGTGTTCGCGGCCGCACTGGCCGGCAGCCAGTTCGCGCACCATGAGGTGGCGTATATCGTCGGCCTCGGCTCGACCGGCGCCGTGGCCGCACTGCTGTACTTCAGCATCGCGTTCGGCAAGGTGACGGTGACGGCGCTCAACGCCTACGGCAGCTTCATGTCGATGGCGACGATCGTCAGCGGCTTTCGCGGCAAGGGCGCCGTGTCGTCGAAGAGCCGCCTCGTGTACATCTTCGGGATGATCTGCGTATCCACGCTCATCGCGCTCGCGGGCCGCCATTCGTTCCTGAAGGAATTCACCGCGTTCATCCTGTTCCTGCTCGCGTTCTTCACGCCGTGGAGCGCGATCAACCTGGTCGACTACTACTGCTTCACGCGCTCGCGCTACGACGTGCCGGCGCTGTCCGATCCGGACGGCCGCTATGGCCGCTGGAACGTGATGGCGATCACGATCTATGTGGTCGGCATCCTCGTGCAGTTGCCGTTCATGTCGACGCACATCTACACGGGCCCGCTCGTCGATGCGCTCGGCGGCACCGACATCTCGTGGATCCTCGGCCTGATCGTGCCGGCCGTGCTGTATTACATCGGTGCGCGCGCGTCGCGCCGCAGTATTCCCGAGCGCCTGATCCTGCCGCTCGAACGCGGCGAAGTTCACCACTGACGACACGTCACGCGCATCGGGCCGGCCGGCTGCCGGCCTGAATGCCGCGCGAGCCGGGCGCTGCCTGCGCCGGGTTCTTCCACACGTTTCCCTTTCGACGATGCCGGCGCGGCGCGGCTGCCGCGCGCGGTGTCGTTTCATTCTCAGACCATTGAATAGTATGACTAAGAAAATGACAGCCCGCGGCAGCGATTCCCGGGCGCGGATGGTGCACGCCGGTCTTCGCGTGACGGTGGCGGCGGCGTGCGCCGCCGGATCGGGCGCGGTGCTCGCGCAGGACGGCGTCACGCTGTACGGCGTGATCGACGAGTTCGCGCAGTACGTGAACACGGGCAACGGCTATACGGCGGCGATCGGTTCGGGCGGCCAGTGGGGCAGCCGGTTCGGGCTGAAGGGCGGCGAGGATATCGGCGGCGGGCAGAAGATCGAGTTCGCGCTGGAGAACGGCTTCAACCCGAACGACGGCTCGCTGGCGAGTTCGGGCAGCTTGTTCAACCGGCAGGCGTGGGTCGGCGTCGCGGGGCAGTGGGGCAAGGTGCGCGCGGGCCGCCAGAATTCGCCGCTGTTCAACGACCAGGGCGGGCAGGATGCGTTCGGCGGTGTCACGCAGGCGTCCGGCATGGACAACCTGACCGTGTTCGCGTTCCGCACCAGCAATACGCTGTCGTACCAGAGCCCGGAGATCGCCGGTTTCCAGGGCGGGCTGTACTTCGGGTTCGGCGATGCGGGCGGCGTGCGCTCGGCGGGCGCCAGCCAGCAGTTCGACCTGACTTACGAACACGGGCCGTTTGGCGCGTTTGTCGCCGGCCAGTGGCTGAAGAACGCGACGGCGGCCACGACCGATCGTACGATCATGGCCGGTGCATCGTACGAGATCGGCAAGGCGACCGTGTACGGCGGTTTTTCCGCGGTGAAGTGGGCCGATCTCGGCATCGATTCGCGCGTGTACGGGCTGTCGGTCAAATACCAGTTCGATCCGGCGAACTACGTGGCGCTCGGCTACGCGTATCTGCACGACCAGTCGTCGCAAGGCAACAATGCGGACCAGCTCGGGCTGATGTACGAGTACGACCTGTCGAAGCGCACGAGCTTCTACGGCGCGCTGTCGTACCTGCGCAACCGCAACCAGGCCGGCTACACGCTCGCCGGTGCGGCGAACCCCGGCCTGCCGCTCGCGTATCCGGGCGCGAATGCGCGCGGCGTGCAGCTCGGCATCGTGCATCGCTTCTGACGTTGCCGACGCGCCGGGCCGGGTGCGCCCGGCGCTTTCCTCCGGCGCGCTCGCGCCGCTACTTCCCCAGCCGCTCCGCAAGCGAATGGCGCTGCATGCAGCGCTCCATCGCGTCGAGAAACGCGTGCTCGGCCGCGTTCATCTTGCGATCGCGATGCCACAGCAGGAACACGTCGACGTCGACGAGCCCTTCGTCGGGCGGCAGCCGCCACAGCCGCTGCTGGGCGATGTCGTCGCGCACGATGTGTTCGGGCAGGCAGCCGATCCCGTAACCCGCGAAGATCAGCCGCCGCACTTCCTCGAGGCTCGGCGACGATGCGACGATGCGCCCCGTGAAACCCTTCTGGTCGCGAAACACGGTGAGCGGCGACAGGCTGTCGCCGATCTGGTCGCTCGTGAACGACACGAAATTCTCGGCGAGCAGATCGTCCATGCGCAGTTGCGTCTGCCCGAACAGCCGGTGATGGCGGCCGCAGTAGATCGCATAACGCTGGCGCAGGAAGCAGCGCATCTCCAGCTTGTCGTGCGGCGTGCGGCACAGGCCGAGCCCGGCCGTGGCGGTTTTCTGCAGCAGCGAAGAAAGGATGTCCGACGAGCGCATCACCTCGATCTGCAGGTCGATGCGCGGATACGCGCGATGGAATTCCGCGAGGAATTCGTCGTAGACGGGCGACTCGATGCGGCTCACCGTCAGCAGCCGGATCGAGCCGGTCAGGTCGGCCGTGCTGTCGTCGATTTCGGTTTCGAGGCGCGAGATACCGCCGTAGATGTCGCTCGCGATCCGGTACACGGCTTCGCCCGCCGGCGTCGTCGCGAAGTGCGTGCCGCGCCGCTCGATCAGCTTGCGTTCGAGCGTGTCCTCGAGCCGCCGCAATGCCTGGCTCACGGCCGGCTGCGTCACGTGCAGGCGCGCGGCCGCGCGGCTCACGCTGCGCTCCTGCACGATGACGAGGTAGGTGCGCAACAGGTTCCAGTCGAGACGGTCGTTCAGGAACGGGGCGAGGTCGGGGCGCATCGGGTCTCCGGGCGAGGCGTCGGGTGGGTATTAGTTGAATTTATACGGCGAATAATAACTTGAAATTTGACTAATGATTTGCGGTCGCCGATAAAGGAGGGGCGCCGCAGCGTGCGGCGCAAGGCCGCGACAGACGGCCGTCCACGATATTGCGCGTCGCGCCGCAGCGGCGCGCGTCAGGAGCCCGCATGACCCAGTCCCTTCCTTCCGCCCGCCAGCCGGGACGCGCCGCGACGGCCGCGTTCATCGGCACGATGATCGAGTGGTACGACTTCTACATCTACGCGACCGCCGCCGCGCTCGTGTTCGGCGAACTCTACTTCCCGTCGCATGACCGCTTCGTCAGCACGATGGCGTCGTTCGCGACGTTCGCGGTCGGCTTCTTCGCACGGCCGCTCGGCGGCGTGATCTTCGGGCACCTCGGCGATCGCATCGGCCGCAAGAAGGCGCTGATGACGACGCTGATGATGATGGGCGTCGCGACCGTCTGCGTCGGGCTGCTGCCCGATTATTCGACGGTCGGCCTGCTCGCGCCGGTGCTGCTGGTCGCGCTGCGCGTGGTGCAGGGGATCGCGGTCGGCGGCGAATGGGGCGGCGCGGTGCTGATGGCGGGCGAGCATGCGCCGCAGGGGCGCCGCACGTTCTTCGCGTCGTTCGCGCAGCTCGGCAGCCCGGCCGGGCTGATCCTGTCGCTGATCGCGTTCCGCGCGGTGACGTCGATGGACAAGGCGGACTTCCTCGCATGGGGCTGGCGCCTGCCGTTTCTCGCGAGTTCGGTGCTGCTCGTGGTCGGCATCCTGATCCGGCTCGGCGTGAACGAGTCGCCGGAATTCGCGCGCGTGAAGGAAACCAACCGCACGGTGAAGCTGCCGGTTGCGGAAGTGTTCCGCTCGGCGTCGGGGCTCGTGTTCCTCTGCATCGGCGCGAATACGATCGGCATCGCGGGCGTCTATTTCACGAACACGTTCATGATCGCGTACACGACGCAGTACGTCGGCGTCTCGCGTTCGCTGATCCTCGACAGCCTGTTCGCGGTCGCGATCATCCAGTTCTTTGCGCAGCCGGTCGCCGCGTGGATCGCCGAGCGCATCGGCGGCGCGCGTTTCCTGAAACTCGCGGCGCTGCTCGCGATGCTGTCGCCGTATCCGATGTTCATGCTCGTGCAGGGCGGCACGTCCGCGTCGCTGATTGCCGGCATCGCGCTCGCGGTGGTCTGCATGGCCGGCTTCTATTCGGTGATCGCGGGTTTCGTGAGCGACGTGTTTCCCGCGCACGTGCGCTATTCGGCGATCTCGCTGGCTTACCAGATCTGCGGCGCGATCGCGGGCGGGCTGACGCCACTCGTCGGCACGTGGCTCGCGCATCGCTTCGCGGGCCAGTGGTGGCCGCTCGCGGTGTTCTACACGTGCCTGGCCGGCGTCTCGCTGCTCTCCATCGTCGCGATCGACGCACGCCGCGCCGCGCGGCCGGCCGCCGCCGAAGCGCTCGGCTCGCAGTGACCCTCAACGAACGAATTCATCCGGAGTGCACATGAAAGACCTGCTGGAAATCGACGGCGCCCGCTTGTGGCAGAGCCTGGCGGACATGGCGCGCGTCGGCGCGACGCCTCGCGGCGGCGTGCGGCGCCTGGCGCTCACCGACGACGATCGTCGCGGGCGCGACCTGTTCGCGCAGTGGTGCCGCGACGCGGGGATGACGGTGAGCGTCGACGCGGTCGGCAATCTGTTCGCGCGGCGCGACGGCGTCGATCCGCAGGCCGCGCCGGTGCTGATCGGCAGTCATCTCGACACGCAGCCCGAAGGCGGCCGGTTCGACGGCGTGTACGGCGTGCTCGCCGCGCTCGAGCTCGTGCGCACGCTGAACGACGCAGGCATCGCGACCGGCAAGCCGCTGGAAATCGTGTCGTGGACCAACGAGGAGGGCGCGCGTTTCGCGCCGGCGATGCTCGGCTCGGCCGTGTTCACGGGCGCGTTGCCGCTCGACGATGCGCTCGCGAAGCAGGACGCCGACGGCATCACGCTCGGCGCGGCACTGGACGCCTGCGGTTATCGCGGCGAGCGCGCGACGGGCGGCGCGGTCGATGCGTACTTCGAAGCGCATATCGAACAGGGCCCGGTGCTGGAGGCCAACGGTACGACGATCGGCATCGTCACGGGCGGGCAGGCGATCCGCTGGCTCGACGTGACGGTGACGGGCGTGGCCGCGCATGCGGGCACGACACCGATGCCGTATCGCAAGGACGCGTATTTCGCGAGCGCGCAGATGGCGCTCGAACTCGAACGGATCGTCGCCGGTCATGCGCCGCGCGGGCTCGCGACGATCGGGCAGGTCGGCATTCGCAACGCGTCGCGCAACACCATTGCCGGCGACGTGACGTTCACGGTCGACCTCCGTCATCACGACGATGCGCAAGTCGACGCGATGGAGCGCGAACTGCGCGATGCGTGCGCACGTGTCGCCGCGGCGCGCGGCGTGCAGGTCGCGATCGACACCTGCTGGCGCAGCCCGGCGACGCCGTTCGATCGCGACTGCGTCGAGCTGGTCGCGCAGGCGGCTGCGGCGTTCGGCTATACGAACGAGCGGATCGTCAGCGGCGCCGGGCACGACGCGATCCTGCTCGCGCGCCGCGTTCCGACCGCGATGGTGTTCATCCCGTGCGTCGACGGCCTGTCGCACAACGAAGCCGAGGACGCCCTGCCTGCCGACGTGACGCGCGGCACGAACGTGCTCCTTCATGCGGTGCTCGCGCGCGCCGGTGTCGCGGCGAGCCTTGCCGCGGCGGCCGCCACGCAGGATGCGTGACACCGCGAACCGATCGATCGACCGACAGAACAACCGACGAGGGCAAACGATGAACACCTATTTCCATCCCGAGCAGCTGCTGCACCATCCGCGCAGCTACCTGTCGCGCGGCCGGATGCGCGAGCCGCAGGAAGTGCCCGAGCGCGCGGCGCGGCTCGTCGCGGGCGTCCGGTCGCTCGACTTCGACGTACGCGAGCCGGCCGACCGCGGCACCGCGCCGATCGCGGCCGTGCACGACATGAACTACCTGCGCTTTCTGGAAGAAGCGCACCGCGACTGGAAGCGGATGCCCGACGACTGGGGCGACGAAGTGATGTCGAACGTGTTCGTGCGGGACCCGAACCCGCTGCGCGGCGTGCTCGCGAAGGCCGCGCGCTATCTCGCCGACGGCAGTTGCCCGGTCGGTGCGAACACGTGGCGCGCCGCGTACTGGTCCGCGCAGAGTGCGCTGGCGGCTGCGGCCGACGTCAACGACGGCGCACGCGACGCGTACGCACTGTGCCGGCCGCCCGGCCATCACGCGCGCCGCGACGCGGCCGGCGGCTTCTGCTACCTGAACAATGCGGCGATCGCCGCGCAGTCGCTGCTCGGCCGCCATCGCCGGGTCGCGATCCTCGACACCGACATGCATCACGGACAGGGCGTGCAGGAGATCTTCTACGGCCGCGACGACGTGCTGTACGTGTCGATCCACGGCGACCCGACCAACTTCTACCCGGTCGTCGCGGGTTACGAGGAAGAGACGGGCGCGGGCGCCGGCGACGGTTTCAACCTCAACCTGCCGATGCCGCACGGCGCGCCCGAGTCGGCGTTCTTCGAGCGGCTCGACGACGCGCTGCGCGCGCTCGCGCGGTTCCAGCCCGATGCGCTCGTGCTCGCGCTCGGCTTCGATATCTACAAGGACGATCCGCAATCGCAGGTTGCCGTCACGACCGACGGTTTCGGCCGGCTCGGCGGGGCCATCGGCGCACTCGGGTTGCCGACGGTGATCGTGCAGGAGGGCGGCTATCACCTCGAAAGCCTCGACGCCAACGCGCGTGCGTTCTTCGGCGGGTTCGCCGGCGCGCGCTGACCGGCGCGGCGGGGCTCGACCGCATGCGTGCGGATTGAGGTTTTCCGCGCGCATGCCGATAATTCGCGCATCTGCCTGGATGGATGCATGAAGGAGGGCCGCACGATGACAGCCGGCCAGATCACACGCTGTGCGATCGCGCTCGCCGCGCTCGCCGCACTGGGCGCAGGGTCGCTCGCGAGCGCGGCGGAACCGTCGATTCCGCTGCGAGTCAGTCTCGTCATTCCGGAAACCTGCACGATCGACACCGGCGCGCCGCAGGCGGCTGCCGATGCCGGCATGCCGAGCGTCAGCTGCATGCACGGCACGCCGTTCGTGCTCAGCCACGCGGCGCTGCCCGATGCGCGCCCGGCGCCGCGCGGCATCGGCACGGGCGCGCCGTCCGCATGGACCGTCACGTTCTGAACGGCGCGCCCGCCCGTTCATGCCGTTGAACGCTAGAAACTGATCGTCGCGGTGATCGTGTCGCTGTAGCTGCCGGGCGCGGGCGTGTTCTGTGCCGGCACCGCGCCGTACACGGTCACGACCTGCGACGTGCCCGTGCCGACGCCCGTGACCGTCGCGCTGCCGCCCGTGCCGTCGCCCCATCGGATCGAGTGCGCGGCGTCCGTATACAGCCCGTAACCGATCGTCCCGCCACCACCGCTGCGCTTCATCTGGCGCGCCGTCACGTCGCCGCTGCCGCCGCTGCTCAGCGCGATTTTCCACGCGTCGCCGTTGGTGCATTGCGCGGTGATCGTCCCCGTTGCCGCGAGCGTGCCCGACAGGATGCTCGCGGTGCCGAAGCTCACGTTGGTCGCGTTGATGTTGCAGTTGTTGATGACGTCCGCCGTCGCGCCGAACGGGAAGGTGCCGCTCGACGTCGTCAGCGATGCGCAGGTCGGCGCGACGAGCAGGTAGAACCCGGTGTTGATCGATGTCGTGTTGCCGCCGAACTGCTGCGAATAGGTCGTGGTGCTGTTGCCGGTCGTCGGCACGGTCGGCTGGTTTCCGGTGATCTGTCCGTACACGGTGACCGTCGCGGACGCGCTCGTGCCGAGCGCGGGTTTGGCGAGCGTGACGGACGCCGGTGTCGTGCCGGAATACACGGAGCCCCACGCGACCGAATGTCCACCGTCGAGATAGAGATCGTACTGCATCGCGTTCGTGCCGTTGACGAGGCTGCGCGGGCTCGTGCCGCCGAGGTTCAGGCACACGAGCACGTTCGGCACCAGCGAGACGGCCGACCACGTGCAGGTGACGCTGACGGTGCCGGTCGCGGTGACCGGCGCGTTGGAGATCGGGCTGACCGATCCGAAACTGACCGTCGACGCCGTGGCCGTGCAGGACTCGGCCCGCGCGTGATGCGGCACGCCGCACCACGCGGCGAACGCGATGACGAGCAGCAGCGCGAGCCTCATGGCGCCGCCCGGCAGGTGAGGGGCCCGAGGGTCGGCAGCGTGCCGTCGCCGGGCGCGGTGAACGCGAATTCCGTGATGCAGCGCTGCGTGCCGGAGTCGATCACGAGGTGGTTGTCCTCCTTCAGCCCGTCGATGAACGTGAGCCCGTCGTAGCCGACGATGGTATCCGAGCCGCTTTCGGCGTGGTGCACGCGCGCGCCGGCCGGCAGCGGCCGGCCCTCGGCGTCGCGCAGGATCACCGACGCCGCGCGATAGCGCGACACGCCGAAATGCGCGACGACACCCGATTGCGCCTGCGGCACGACCGTCATCGACGTGCGGGCGATCCGCGCATCGGCGGGCAGCTTCATCGAGTCGATCGCGATCTGGTTGTTCTGGTACGCGTTCAGGTCGGGCACGAGCAGGTGCCCCGCGCGGTCGGTCGTGCCGATCACGCGGTTCTCGTGCAGCACCGGAATGCCCGCGACGCCGTCGGTCGACACGAGCGCGAAGCCGTCGTCGATGCGGCGCGACACCTGCAGGCTGCTGTCCATGAACACGAGCGCGCCGCTCACGTCGAGCGACGCGCCGGCCTGCCGGTCGATCTGCTGCGCGGCCGCGATGACTTCGCCCGCGTGGCCGAGATACCGCAGTTGCGCCTGCCGGTAGGGCACCGCGCCCGTGCCGCCCGTCTGCACGCCCCAACCCCAGCCGCCGCCGTAGTCGGGCGGGCGGCTCGCGTCGACGGTGTAGTTCGACTGGCCGCGCTGGCGGCCGACGGTCGTGTTGATCGACGTGTTGCGGCCGAGCCCGATGTTCAGCGACACGAACGCGCCGTTCGCACCCTGCTGCGCGAAGTCGCGGTACGCGCTCACGCTCAGCGACGCGAGATCGCCGAAGCCCAGCGTGTACGACACCGTGCCGATCCGCGTGCCCGGGCCTTGCGGCATCCGGAAGCCGATATAGCTGAGCGACAGGGTCTGGCGGTGCATGAACGGCAGCGCGAGCGTCGCCTGGTCGGTCGCCGCCGGCGCCGTCGCGCCGTCGCGCGATGCCAGGTCGCCGTAGCGGCCGAACGCGCGGATCGTCTGCGCGTTGATCGAGAAGCGCGGCTCGATCAGCTGGTAGCCCACGCTCACTTGCGTGCCCGGAAAGCGGCCGGCGCTGCCCGCGACCGCGCCGCTCACGACGCCCGCGTAGCCGATTCGCAGCAGCGCGCCGACGCCGGCGTTGAGCACGCCGCCGGTCGCTTCCGCATGCCCCTCGACGGTCAGCACGTCGGTGACGCCGCGCCGCATCGAGCCGCTCGCGGCTGGCCGTGCGTCGTAGTCGAACGACTGCAGCCCGTAGTGGCGGCGCAGGAAGCCGGCTTCGAACGAATAGCTCGACAGCCCGGCGGACAGCATGCGTGTATCGACGTAGAGCGGCACGGAGGTCGCGACGGTGCGGCCGAGCGCGTCGCGCGTGATGACGGTCGCCTGGCCGGCACCCCTGATGCCCGGCACGTCATGGATGAGGAACGGGCCGCTCGGCACGTTGCCGGTGTACTGGCGCACGTTGTTGATGTACAGGTCGACGGCCGACGGGACGGCGGCGGAGCCCGCGAGCGACGGGATCGGGAACGTGACGAGATCGGGGCGCAACGCGAAGTTGCTGCGCCACTGGAAGCCGCCGATGCGCACCGAGCGCGTCCACGCGAGCGACCCCGAGATCGTGTCGCCGAGCTGCGTCGTGCCTGGCCGCGCCGGGTCCGAGCGGCTCCATGACGTATCGAAGCGCGTGTAGCGCCGCTGGCCGTTGTAGAAGGTCGCGGCGCCCGTGGTGTCGAACACGCCGCCCGGATCGAAGTAGCGCACGTCGGTGTAGAGCGAGTACTGCCGGTCGCCGATCGTCTGCGCGTACGCCTCGTAGTTGATCGCGACGCCGCGCGACGCGCTGGCCGCCTGCGTGGGCGGCAACGCACGGCTGTCGACCGCGTACGGCCGGCGCAGCGAGTCGGGCATCTGCAGGTCGACGCTCTGGCGTGCCGCGTCGTAGCGGTAGCGCAGGCCGGGAATCGCGTCGAGGTCGACCGTCGCCGCGTCGGCGAGGCCGAGCCGGTCGGTGGCAACGCCGATCGTGCGCAGGTCGGCGCCGCTTGCCGACAGGTGGCCGTCGCGTTCGCGGAAGTGCGCGAGCAGCGTCGTGTTTTCGCCGTTGACGCTGACTTCGAGGATCACGTCGTGCGTGCCGTCGGTCATCACGAGCACCGGGGGTTCGTCAGCGTGCACCGGGCCGAATGCGAGCAGGCCGCCGGCCACGACGGCCGCGAGCACGGCGCGCGGCAAGCGGCGCGGTGTTCCGCGTCCGTTGGCCGGGGAAGTGCCGGCGCGTGGCGAAGGGGGCGAGGCCGGGCGGCGCACCGGCGGTCTAGCCCGGCGGCTCCACCGCGACGACCGCACTGGCCGGCTGCGAATTGACGGCCGCCCGCACCGTGACCTTGCCGCCGAGCGCGACGCCGGCCGGCAGCGGCACGCTCCACTGGCCGGTTCGGCCCGCGAGCGCGTAGCCGAGCAGCCCGCGCGTGAGCGGGTACGCGCGCCCGTCGCCGGTCACGAGTTCGACCGACGCGAGTTGCGCGCGCCGCGTGCCGCCGTTGTGCACGCGCAGCACCCAGCCGCCGTTGCTGCGCAGGAGCGCCCAGTCGAGCAGCGGCGCGCCGCTGGCGGCCGGCTCGACGAACACCGGAATCGAATAGCGCAGCCGGATCGACACGCCATTGGCGGGTGCCTCGCCGGGCTGCGGCAACTCGTCGATCAGCAGCCGGTAGGTCTGCTCGGTACCGGCCGGCGTACGCGAAGCGCGCACGACGCGGATCAGCTGCTCGGCCTGCTTGCCGACCTCGATCAGCGGCGGGCTGGCGAGCAGATCCTGGGTGGGCGTCAACGCATCCTCGCCATTGGCCTGATCCCAGCGGAACACGCGCACCTGCCCGTACACCGGGCGCTCGCCCGGATTGCGGAGCGTGATGCCGGTGGCCGTGTCGTCGGCGCCGAATTCGATCGTGACGGGGGAAATCTGCAGCGACGCGGCGTGCGCGGCGCCGGCCGCGCACAGCAGCGCGGCGAGCGTTCGACGTAATGCGGACATGGGAAGCAGCGCCGGTCAGAAGTAGGCGGTTGCGGTGATGGTCGTCTGATAAGTGTCCGGCTTCGGCGTGGCTTGCGTGGGCACCTGGCCGTAGACGGTGAAGGACTGTGCGGAGCCCGTGCCGGTGCCGGCCACGGTGTCCGTGCCTTGCGTGTTGCCCCAGATCGTCGTCCGTCCGGCGTCCTGGTAGAGCTGGAAGCCGACCGTCGTCGTCGTATTGCCGGTCGCCGTGCCGGCCATCAGCCGGCTCGCGACGGTCGACCCCGTGACCAGGCCCGCGTCGAGACCGACGTTGTACGGCGTCGTGTTGGTGCAGGTGACGCTCAAGGTCGTCTGCTGGTTGATCGCGGAGGACAGCACGCCGTTCGTGCCGAAGGCCAGCGGGTTCGCCGTGATCGTGCAGTTCGGTTGCAGCGTGAGCGTGACGTTGAAGGTGGCGGTCGACGTGCCGTTCGAATAGATGGCGGCGTCTGCGGCGGGCGTCGAAAGGCCGACTGACAGCGCGAGCGACAATGTGGTGGATACGATGGCGACTTTCACGCAGATCCCTCATCGATCGAATTTTCGTTGGATTTATGCCGCGTTTCGCAGGCCACGGTATCGCAGATGCTGATACGAACCGGCAATTCTTTCAATATTAAAATTGGCTCTGTTTCATTTTGTTACATCTGGATTGGGTGTTGAGTAAATAAAGTCGGGAAGCATTGCGATTTGTGATTTAAAGGCGCGAATTGAATGACATATATTCCTGCGATGAAGCAAGTACTTCATGAATCATGCCGGATTCGGCCGTGATTTTTGCCTGAGCGGGCGGGGTGAATCAGCCTGTGCGGAATGGTTGATTAATGAATCTGGCGGAATTGAGAGAATGAAAAATGAATCATTCAAGGGGATTGGGTTGATTCCGGCAATTCGCAAGAGAATTTTATTCTTGTCGAAACGGGATTCGCGGATATTCGGGCTTGAAGATCGAATGAAGTGGAATTGACGGTTGAAAACGAACGCGGCCGCATCGAGCGGCCGCGAACGTGTTCCGGTGCGGGGTGGTGATCCGGCATTCGTCGCCGTTGGACGGCGTGTCGCGATTACGAATTCGCGGCGGCCGGTGCGCGGCGCTGTTGCGCGATCTGCAGGAAGACGAGCGCGAGGCCGGCCGCGGCGATCAGCCCGCCGACGAGCGGCACGGCCGCATACCCGAAGCCCGCCGAGATCGCCGCGCCGCCGGCGGCCGCACCGAGTGCGTTGCCGAGGTTGAACGCGCCGATGTTGACGGCCGACGCAAGGCCCGGCGCCTCGTGGGCCGCCCGCATCACGCGCATCTGCAGCGGCGGCACGACCGCGAACGTCGCGATGCCCCACACGAGCAGCGTGCCGGCGGCGCCGGCATGCGTGCTGGCGAGCACCGGGAACGCGACCATCGTTGCGATCAGCAGCAGCAGGAAACCGATCAGCGTGCCGTCGAGCGAGCGGTCGGCCAGACGCCCGCCCGCGATGTTGCCGATCGAGAAGCCGACGCCGATCAGCACCAGCATCGCGGTCACGAAGCCGGGCGTGGCGCCGGTGAGGTGTTCGAGCGTCGGTGCGACATACGTGTAGAGCGTGAACATCGCGCCGGCGCCGAGCACGGTCGTCCCGAGCGCGCCGAGCACGACGGGGCGCGTCAGCACCGAGAGTTCGGCGCGCAGGTCGGGCATCTTGCCGGCTTCGCCCTTCGGCAGCGCGGCGAACAGCCCCGCGATCGCCACCAGGCCGAGGCCCGCGGTCGCCGCGAACGACATGCGCCAGCCGATGATCTGGCCGAGCCAGGTCGCGGCCGGCACGCCGCCGACGTTCGCGATCGTGAGACCCATGAACATCGTCGCGACCGCGCTGGCCTGCTTTTCGCGCGGCACGAGGCTGGCCGCGACCACCGAGCCGAGCCCGAAGAAGGCGCCGTGGTTGAGGCTCGTCACGAGGCGGGCGAGCAGCAGCGTCGTGTAGCCGGGCGCGAGTGCCGACAGCAGGTTGCCGATCGTGAAGATCGACATCAGCGCGATCAGCGCCGAGCGGCGCGACCAGCGCGCGAGCAGCAGCGTCATCAGCGGCGCGCCGACCATCACGCCGATCGCGTAAGCACTGATCAGCATGCCGGCTTGCGGAATCGACACGTGCACGCCGTCGGCGATCACCGGCAGCAGGCCCATCGGCGCGAACTCGGTCGTACCGATGCCGAACGCACCGGCGGCGAGTGCCAGCAGCGGCAGCGCGGCGCCGCCGCCCGGGCGGGAAGGAGAGGAAGTCGTGGGGTTCACGCGATGTGCTCCTGTAATCGGGAAACAACGGCACGGGGCCATTGAGGACAGTGCGAAGTGTGCCTGCTTCACTTTTGCGGAAAAAGCCGTATCCGGACGAAATTATCTTGATTTCATTTCAACAATGCAGCGTGCAGCGAAACCGGCAGGCGGCGCGGGCGAACGAGTGGGGGGCTTTTCACGAAGGCTTTTTGTAAAGATTGGCGGGTGACTCTCGACCGGCAGAGCGCGATCCATGAGCGGTTCGACGCGGACAGATACCCGTTTTGCCCTTTTCCGCCCGGTGGCCCGGAAGCCGTCCGCCGCCCGTCCGGCGGCGTGGATCCGGCGGGCCGGCGAGGTGACGGCCCTCGCCCGGCGCGAGCGTCGCGTCACCACCGGAAACCCTTGGCAGACAAGGCACGCAGGCAAAAAAAGCCCCGGCCACAGGGGGACCGTGACCGGGGCAGAAACGCATCCTCTCTTTGGCACGAGGGTTGGATGCGCGCGAAGTATATTTCGACGCGTGACAATTCGAACCGGCGTTAAACGGCCGTTTTGGGTGTCAATTTAAAAACACCGGCGCTGCGGCGTCTCCCGTCGGCGTTTTGAAAGATGTTTAGCGCAAGGGATGCGGGTGATTAGTACGTCAGGCCAGTCGAACCGGCGTTTTGACGGAGGGGCATCCGGTCGTGGATCGACGGGGCGAATTCGGCTGCCCGGATCGTAGGGCGGACGCGTCTTCGGTCGAACCGCACCCGGTCAGTCCGCTTCGCCGGCCGCATCGCGCACGGCCGCCAGAAACCGCGCGACGACGGGCGACGGCGGCACGGCGGCGCCGTCGAACACGAACTCGATGTCGAAGCGGCTCGCGAGTTCGTCGAGCGCGACGAGCCTGACCGTGTGCGGGCAGGTCGGCGACGCGCTTTCCGGCACGAACGCACAGCCCATTCCGGCCGCGACGAGGCCGATCAGCGTCGGGATGTCGCTGCCGACCTGCGCGATGCGCGGCGTGAAGCCGGCCTGCCGGCACTGTGTCATCAGGAACCGGTGATGCGCGGCGGAGCGCTGCGCGTCGAACCACACGAACGGCTCGTTCGCGACGTCGGCCAGCGTGCGCGGCGCGGTGAAGTGTCCGCCCGGCGGCGCGGGCATCGCCAGCACGAAGCGGTCGCTCAGCAACCGTACGCCGGACAGGTGCGGCGCCTCGTCGCGGCGCCACGCCATGATGCCGCCGTCGAGCTGGCCGCGCACCAGCGCGTTCGCCTGTTCGGCCGACAGCATCGGCGCGATCGACAGCTTGACGTCGGGGCAGGCATCGCGAAACGCCCTGAGGACGTTCGCGACGACAGGCAACGGCAGGCAGTTCGGCAACGCGCCGAGGCGTAGTTCGCCCAGTTGGCCGGCCGCGCTGCGCAGCGCGCGCTCGCGGCTGTCCTGCAAGGTCGCGAGCAGGCCGGTCGCGTCCTGCAGGAAGCTCGTGCCGGCCGCCGTGAGCGTGACGCCCGTTGTGCGGCGGATCAGCAGCGGCGTGCCGATCGCGTCCTCGAGTTCGCGGATCTGCCGCGACAGCGCGGGCTGGACGATGCCGGCCGCACGGGCGCCCGCCATCACGCTGCCGGCTTGTGCGACGGCGACGAAGTAGCGCAGGTGACGCAATTCGATCTGGCGCATGCGGTATCCGTTCCGGTTCGTTGATATACCTGTTAAGCATAGCAAGTGCCATGCAATGGTATTGGAAAGCATGGAGAGCCTGCCGTACGATGGCCGTCATCGCCGCTCGCCCTCGCGCGTCGCGTGCGCTTCTTCCGCGAGTTTCTTCCGTTCGCTCCGATCCCATTGGTTCCGTCCCCATGCCGCTTCATATCCCGACCCCCTATATCCGCTCGCAAATCGCGTCCCGCCGGCTCGGCAGGACCATCCGGCTGAAGCTCGATGCGCTGCAGCCGTCGGGCTCGTTCAAGCTGCGCGGCATCGGTGCCGTCTGCGAAGCGCGGCACGCGGCCGGCGCGCGGCGGTTCGTGTCGTCGTCGGGCGGCAACGCGGGCATCGCGGTCGCCTATTGCGGCCGCGTACTCGGCGTGCCGGTACGCGTCGTCGTGCCGGAAAGCGCATCGGCCCGCGCCCGCGAGCTGATCCGTGTCGAGGGCGCGGAGCTGATCGTGCACGGCCCGAGCTGGGCCGAGGCGAACGCGTTCGCGCAGTCGACGCTCGGCGAGCACGATGCGTTCGTGCACCCGTTCGACGACCGTGTGCTGTGGCAGGGCCACGCGACGATGATCGACGAGATGGCTGCGGTCGGCCCGAAGCCCGACGCGGTCGTGCTCGCGGTCGGTGGCGGCGGGCTGCTGTGCGGTGTGCTCGAAGGGCTGGCGCGCAACGGCTGGCACGACGTGCCGGTGGTCGCGGCCGAAACGGAAGGCGCCGACTGCTATGCGCGCTCGCTCGCGCAGGGGCGCCCGGTCGAATTGCCGGCGATCACGAGCATCGCGACGTCGCTTGGCGCGAAGCGGCCGTGCGACGCGGCGGTCGAATGGGCGACGCGGCACGAGATTCATCCGGTCGTCGTGTCCGACGCCGACGCGGTGGCCGCGTCGCTGCGCTTCGTCGACGAACACCGGATCGTCGTCGAGCCCGCCTGCGGTGCCGCACTGGCTGCGCTCGAGCGGCCGGTGCCGGTGCTCGCGTCGGCGAAGGATATCGCCGTGATCGTCTGCGGCGGCGTGACGGCGACCGTCGAGCAGTTGCAGACGCTGCGCGCGACGTTGCGGTAGGTAACGCGGCCGTAGACGATCACGGCGAACGCGTGCATTGGCGCGTATTCCCGCCGCGAAGCGTCGGCGCCATGCTGGCCACGCAACGGACAGGCAGCCGCCAGCGTGGAAATTCATGCGAGGAACGACGGGGAAGGGTGCGTATCGTCGCGCTGCGCCGGTTACGGCCAGGCGCGGCGATACGGGTGGCCGGTCAGTTTGCGGCCGGTGCGCTCGCGCCGGACGGGGCGGACGATGCGACAGGATTGGCCGCGGCAGGCGCGGGTGCCGAGCTCGAGGGCGCCGATGCCGGTACGGCGGCCGACGCGGCGGACACGGGCGCAGGCGCGGCCGGTGCCGGTGTCGGCGTCGCAGCGGCCGGTGGGGAAGCGGCGGGCGCCGAGGCCGCTGCGGCGGGTGTCGATGCCGGACTGGAAGCGGAAACAGGCGTGGAAGCGTGCGCGGGCGCCGATGCCGGTGTGGATGCCGCCCCGGACGCTGTTGCAGGTGCCATCGCCGGTGCGGGCGTCGACGCGGCGGTTGGAGCCGGTGCCGCACCCGCAGCCGGAACCGAAGCCGGAGCCGATACCGATACCGAAGCCGAAGCTGGTACCGAAGCCGGTACCGAACCCGAACCCGACGCGGCCACCGGCGCGGCAGCACGCATCGCCGCCGGCGCGACCACGGCCGACGCCGCGGCCGGCACGGCATGCGCGCCCGAATCGGGGGCGACGGCCGGCAGCGAAAGCGGCACCGGCGCCGCGGGCGGCGTCGGCACGGCCGGGGTCGTCATCTTCATCGGCTCGCCCTGCGGCGTCGGCGCGGGTTCGGGCAGCGGCGTGACGGGTTCCTTCTCGGCGGCCTTGACGGTCGCGCGGTCGCGGCGGGCCGGGTCGATCTTCAGGAAATGCTCGACGAGATTGAAGAAGCGCTCATAGAACACGCCGGCGGGAATCGTCTCGCTGGCGGTCTTGACGAGCGCGTCGTCGCTCGACCCGATCGGCAGCGACAGCGAGCCGAACACGCTGAGCCCGACGCTGGCCGACGTATTCGACTTCTTCAGCGTGTAACGATCCTGCACCGCGTTGACGTACGCGATGCTCGACGAGCCGTCCGCGTTCGCGTCCGCGCACACGACGTGAAACTCGATCACGACGTGCATGTCGTTGTTCGGCTGGAAATTCTTGCTGCCGTCGACCGCATCGTTGCGCGACGACGACACCACATAACCCTGGCTCAGCAGCGCGCGCCGCGCGGCCTCGCAGGCCGCGTCGGATTTCGAATGGAACGTATGCGCATACGGGCTGCTCGTCGCGTCGAACTGTTCCTGCTGGTAGATCGGCTTGGGCGGCGACGAGCACGCCGCCAGCACGGTCGCGGCCGCGAGCGCGCACGAAACGGAAAACAGGCGAAATCGGTTGTGCATGGCGTCTTTCAGAAGGCTTGGCGAGAGGCCGCGCAACGGCGGTGCCTGGATGAAGCGCGCGGCAATCTCGTAAGGCCGGGGCGCCATTATAGTTTCGTTTGATGTCGCACTCGCTTCAGTCGGCCGGCGCGCCGCGCGCCGCGTCCAGCAATTGCGACGTCAGCGGATGGTGTTCGCCGCGCCGCGAACGGATCGCGTGGATCTCCTCGGTCACGTCGCCCGCGCGCCCGAGCCGCCGCAACCCGCGCAGCAGCGACGCATCGTTCGCGCCGAGTTCGCTCAGCGGAAACACGCCAAGGCCGCGCGCCGCGAACACGGCCATCAGCGCGCTGTCCTCGAATTCCCCGGCCACGCGGGGCACGATCCGCTCACCTTCCAGCCACCGGTCGAGGCGCGCGCGCAGCGCCGAATGCGCGGTCGGCAGCAGCACGGGCAGCTCGGCGAGGCACTGCGGAAAGTGCTCCCGCGCGGCCGGCGTGACGAGTGCCGCGGGGCCGTACCAGTCGACCGGCGACGCGACGAGCCGCTCGCTCGTCACGCGCAGGTTCGAACCGGACGGCGCGCCCTGGCCGGCCAGCACGAGATCGAGATGATGCAGCGCGAGCTCCGCGAGCAGCGCGTCGTGCTCGCCCTCGTGGCACAGCAGCCGCAGCGTGGGGGTAGCCAGCACGGGTGCCAGGATCGCGTGCGCGGCAAGCTTGGAGATACCGTCCGCGAGGCCGACCGCAAGCCGCACGGTCGGCTGGCTGGCCGCCGCGCGCACCTCGTCGGGGATCAGCCGTCCCATCTCGAAGATCGCCTCCGCGCGCGCAAACGCGGCCTGGCCGGCGTCGGTCATCGCGACGCTGCGTCCGGCCGGGCGCAGCAACTGGTGCCCGAGCGCCTTCTCGAGCTCGCGCACCTGCGCGCTGATGGTCTGCACGGCCATGTCGAGCCGCGCGGCCGCGCGCGCAAAGCCGCCTTCCTTCACGACGACCCAGAAGTAGTACAGATGTCGGAAATTGAGCATCGGATCGCAATTTCGGAAAAACCGAACCAAAAATCAGATTCTCTCTGATTTTTACGAAGTTCTGGGCGGCATATCATCGGGCTTTCCACTTTCGAATCGGCCCATTTCATGGACTACCTGCTGACGCTTGCCGCCGACCCCGCCGTCTGGGCGGCGCTTCTGACGCTCGTCGTGATGGAAGTCGTGCTCGGCATCGACAACCTGATCTTCATCTCGATCCTCAGCAACAAGCTGCCCGAAGCGCAGCGCGCCCGCACGCAGCGCCTCGGCATCGCGCTCGCGCTGGTGATGCGCCTCGCGCTGCTCGGCAGCGTCGCGTGGATCGCAAGCCTCACCGAACCGGTGTTCACGCTGTTCGACCATGCGTTCTCGTGGCGCGACATGATCCTGCTGTCGGGCGGCCTGTTCCTCGTGTGGAAGGCGACCACCGAGATCCATCACCACGTGTCGCACGACGGTGACGGCGCGGGCGGTGCCGGCGGCGCGGCAGGCCTGACGATGTGGGCCGCGATCGGCCAGATCGTGATGCTCGACATCGTGTTCTCGATCGACAGCATCGTGACCGCGATCGGCATGACCGAACACGTGCCGATCATGTTCGTCGCGGTGATCGTCGCCGTCTCCGTGATGCTGTTCGCCGCGCAGCCGCTCGCACGCTTCATCGACCGCAACCCGACCATCGTGATGCTCGCGCTGTCGTTCCTGGTGGTGATCGGCATGACGCTGATCGCCGAAGGTTTCGGCTCGCATGTGCCGAAGGGTTACATCTACGCGGCGATGGCGTTCTCGGCGTTCGTCGAAGGCATGAACATGCTGGCGCGGCGCGCGAAGGCGAAGCGAGCGGCACGGACGGAAGGCCGCTGAGCGCCCGCGCGACGCCGGCTGCCGCTCAGGCGGCACCCGGCTCGCGCGTTTCATACGGCATCCAGACGAAATTCGCACGGAAAGGAGAAGCGCGATGAAATGCCCTGTCTGCAAGACGCCCGACCTGCTGATGGCCGAGCGCCAGTCGATCGAAATCGACTACTGTCCGACCTGCCGCGGCGTATGGCTCGATCGCGGCGAACTCGACAAGCTGATCGCGCGCGAGACCGGCGACGCGCCGGTGCGTCGCGACGAGACGCCCGTGCGGCACGATGCGCAAGCGCCGCGCGGCCATGACGGCGGGTGGGGGCGCGACGGCCGCGCTCACGACGACCGGGACCGGCACGATGGCCGCTCGCACGGCGATCGTTACAAGCATGACGGCCAGCGTCGCCGGAAATCGGTGTTCGACCTGTTCGACTTCGACTGACTCCGCCGATGTCGTCATGTCGTTGAAAAGCCCCGCCGGGCGCGTACCCGGCGGGGCTTTTTCACGCGTGCGGGACGACGGCACGCACCGATGCTTACGCGTTGCCGGCCGTCACGTCGATGCGGCGCGGACGCGTTTCCTCGCGGCGCGGAATCGTCAGCGTCAGCACGCCGTCGCGCAGGTTCGCGTCGATCCTCGACGTGTCGAGGTCGGGGCTCAGCACGAAGCTGCGCGCATAGCGCGTCGCGCGGATTTCGGCATGCCGCACGCGGAGGTCGGCCGGCGTATCGAGGCGCGTGTCGGCCTCGATCGTCAGCGTGTTGTCGTGCACCTTCACGTCGAGGTTCTCGCGCGGCACGCCGGGCAGGTCGGCCCGCAGCGTGACGCCGAGGTGATTCTCGACGATGTCGACGGCCGGCGTGATCGCGGGCCGGCGCGCCGCTTCGGCGGCAGCGGGGTGGACGGTGCTCGATTGGCGTTCGGCCAGGGTCGGGTTCGCATTCATGTCGGTATCCTGAGTATTATTGAACGGTGATCGCGCGCGGCTTCGATGCCTCGCGCCGGCCGACGCGAATCAGCAGGCAGCCGTTTTCATAGCGGGCGCTGACCTGGTCGGGATCCGCGTCACGCGGCAGCTCGACGACGCGGCGGAACGCACCGTGAAAGCGCTCCTGCGCATAGGAGCGCAGGTCGTCGCCTTCACCGCCTGGCGCCGGCTTGCGCTCGCCGCTGATCGTCAGCAGGTCCTTGTCGATCGACACGTCGAAGTCGGCCGCGGCCATGCCGGGCGCGAACGCGACGATCTCGATCGCGCTGTCGGTGGCGCCGACGTTGAGCGCGGGAAAGGCGCCGGGGCGCACCGCGCGAATGCCGGACGGACGATCGCCGAGCAGGTTCGCCACCTGCCGCTGCACGCGGGCGAATTCGTCGAACAGGTCGCTGCCGAAATGGATACCGCTCATGTGAGTCCTCCTGAACAGGGAACGCGGGAGACACGACGGCGCGACGCCGGCGGCGGGCGCGACGCGGGGGCTCCACTGGGTCGAAACGGGGGCAGTGCGTGGTGCGGTGCGCTGCCCGACGACGCGTAATTAGTGGCCGCCGCAGCGCATTTCAAGAGGGGATCCACAATCTGCATCAATGCAGGCCCGTGCGGTTCGATGCGACAATCGCCGCGATCTATCCGCAGACCAACGACACGGGACAACCATGGACATTCGACGCATCGCGATCGTCGGCGCCGGCGTGATCGGCGCCAGCTGGGCCGCTTTCTACCTGACGCAGGGCTTCGACGTCGTCGCGACCGATCCGGCGCCGCAAGCCGACGCGCGGCTGCACGACGCACTGGCCGCGTTTCTCGGCGAGCGGGCCGCCGAGCTTTCCGCGCGGCTGTCGTTCGATGCCGATCTCGTGCGTGCGCTCGACGGCGTCGACTTCGTGCAGGAGAACGGCCCGGAGCGGCTCGACCTGAAGCGCGCGCTGTACCGGCAGATGGACGATGTGCTGCCCGCGCACGTGCCGATCGCGTCGAGTTCGTCGGGCCTGAAAATGTCGGACATCCAGACCGCGTGCGACAAGCATCCGGAACGTTGCCTGATTGCGCATCCGTTCAATCCGCCGCACCTGATTCCGCTCGTCGAGCTGGTCGGCGGCGAGGCCACCGGCCAGGACGTGATCGCGCGCGTGAAGGCGTTCTACGATGCGCTCGGCAAGCAGACGATCGTCCTCAACAAGGAGATGACCGGCCACGTCGCGAACCGGCTCGCGGCGGCGCTGTTCCGCGAGGTGTATCACCTCGTCGGCGAAGGCGTCGTGAGCGTTGCCGATGCGGACAAGGCCGTCGCCTGGGGGCCCGGCCTGCGCTGGGGGCTGATGGGGCAGTGCCTGACCTATCACCTCGGTGGCGGCGCGGGCGGAATTGCGCACTTCCTGGAACACCTGTTGGGGCCGATCACGAGCTGGTGGGACGACCTCGGCACGCCCTCGTTCAACCCGGACGTCGATCGCAAGCTGAACGACGAATTGCGCGCGATCCAGGGCGAGCGCTCGATGCAGGAACTGGCGGCCGAACGCGACCGCCTGCTCGTCGAGCTGATCGACGCGCGGCGCCGCAGTTTCCTGCCGTGATCGCGCCTGGGCGGAGCGTTTCGATCGGGCCGCGATCGGTCAGCCCGCGCTCCGCTACTGCTGCGCGGCCGTTTGCGGTGCCCGCGGCGTCTGGGCAAGCCACGACGGGCTCGCGGCCTGCACGAGTTCGCGGTTGCGTGCGCGCGTCTCGGCGCTCGGCGGGTAGTTGCCGTCGTTCGTCGGCAGTTCACCGTCGAGATAGGCCTGCTTGAGCTGGGCGATGACTTCCGCGCGTGTCAGGCCCGGTTCGGGCGCAGCGGCATCGGTCTGGGCAAAGGCGGGGGACAGCAGGGCGGCGGCGGCGGTCGCGACGGCGAATCGCAAGACATTCATGGCGTGCTCCGATCAAGGGGACGGGACACCGGATGCGCGCGGCGGCTGCCGTGCGTTCCGATGGGGCCCATTGTCGTGAGCGGGTGCTGCGCGGACGATGACGCGTTCCGGGCAGAACGGTCAGTTGCGGGCGCGGCCGCCCGCGCGTGCGCGCGTCGCGCCCGGTGCGCTTACAACTCCGACGCGGCCGTGATCAGCGTGGCTTCGAGCGCGAGCGTCGATCGCGACGCGGCCGCCGGCCGGTCGATCACGTACTCGAGTTCGCCGAGCTCGGGCAGCCCCGCGTCGAGCCGCGCGAGCCCGGCCGGGATCACGTAGCCCGCGAACGCGCTGACGCCGAGCCCCGCGCTCGCGGCGGCGCGCAACACCGCGACGCTGCTGCTGACTACCGCGATCCGGTACGGCCGCCCGACGGCTTCGAGCGATTCGAGCACGCGGCGGCGCGACACGCTCGGCTCCGGATGCATCGCGAGCGGCAGCACGGTCTCGTGGCCGGTGATCCGCGAATCGGGGCCCGTGCACCAGTACAGCGGCTCGCTGCGGATCACGCGGCCGCGCCGGCTGCCCGCGATGCGCTTCGCGAACACGAGATCGTGCCGCCCTTCGTCGAGCGCGTCGAACAGGTCGCCCGACAGCCCGGTCGAGATCGCGAGCTCGACCTCCGGATTGCGCTGCACGAAGCTTGCGAGCGCGGCCGTCAGGTGCGCCGACGCGAAATCCTCCGACATCGCGAGCCGCACCTTGCCCGACAGCGGCGGCCCGCACACCGACGTGACGGCCTCGTCCATCAGTTCGAGGATGCGCACCGCGTAGCGGAACAGCGCGTCGCCGTGCTGCGACAGGTGCACGTTGCGCGTGTCGCGTTCGAACAGCGGCCGGTCGAGCAGCTCCTCGAGGCGGCGGATATGCTGGCTGACGGTCGACTGCGACAGGCTCACGCGCTCGGACGCGGCGGTGAAGCTGCCGGACTGGGCGACGGCGACGAAGCTGCGCAGCAGCTCGGGCGGTAACGGGCGCATTGCTAAATCCACTGAATCGGTTTCGACAACTTCATAAATGGCCGGATATTGCGGCGCTAGTATCGGATCACGCCCCGGTGCGTGCCCGTCACGGCGCGCACCGGATGCGTGGCCCGCGTCGTGCCGGCGGCTGCATCGGGCAGTCTACGGCATCCGGCGTCCGGCCCGAAACCGCATCATCCCATCGACCGCCCGAGAACGCGCCCGCACGACGGGCCGCCGGGCCGCGGCGCACCGCCGCAGGAGACAAGTCCGCGCACGGGATCGGCGTGCGGGGCCGGTTCCTGCATGCGTCCGGCGCCCGTCACGAAGAGACTGGAGACGACTCATGATCATCTACGGAACCGCGCTGCTGGCGTTCTGCCACCTGGCCGGCCTGTTTCTCGGCGACCTGCTCGGCAGCGCGATCGGCGTGAAGACCAACGTCGGCGGCGTCGGCATCGCGATGCTGCTGCTGATCTGCCTGCGCCTGTGGCTGCACCGGCGCGGCTGGCTGCCGAAGGAAACCGAGGCCGGCGTCGGGTTCTGGGGCGCGATGTACATCCCCGTCGTCGTCGCGATGGCCGCGAACCAGAACGTCGTCGCCGCGCTGAAGGGCGGCCCCGTCGCGCTGCTGGCCGCCGTCGGCGCGGTCGCGATCTGCGCATGCTGCATCGCGGTACTCGTGCGCACCGGGCGCGACGACACGGCCTTCGCGGCCGTGCCGCAATTCGAAGAACAGTGACGGAGGCCGCCATGCTGCAGATGCTCGAAAAAGTCGTCGCCCACAACGGGCTCGTCGCGTCGTTCGCGCTGGTCGGCCTGATCATGTGGCTGTCGTCGATCGCGTCGCGCAAGCTCACGTTCGGCCGTGTGCACGGCTCCGCGATCGCGATCGTCATCGGCCTCGTGCTCGCCTATGTCGGCGGCGCATTCACCGGCGGCGAGAAGGGGCTGGCCGACGTCAAGCTGTTCGCCGGCATCGGCCTGATGGGCGGCGCGATGCTGCGCGATTTCGCGATCGTCGCGACCGCGTTCGAAGTGCAGCCGACCGAGGCACGCAAGGCCGGGCTCGTCGGCGTCGTGTCGCTGCTGCTCGGCACCGTGCTGCCGTTCATCGTCGGTGCGTGCATCGCGCGCGCGTTCGGCTACACCGACGCAGTCAGCATGACGACCATCGGCGCGGGCGCCGTCACCTACATCGTCGGCCCCGTGACGGGCGCGGCGATCGGCGCGAGCTCCGACGTGATCGCGCTCAGCATCGCGACGGGGCTCGTGAAGGCGATCATCGTGATGGTCGGCACGCCGGTCGCGGCCAACTTCATGGGCCTGAAGACGCCGCGTTCCGCGATGATCTTCGGTGGCCTGGCCGGCACCGTCAGCGGCTTGAGCGCGGGGCTCGCCGCGACCGACCGCCGGCTCGTGCCGTACGGCGCGCTGGTCGCGACGTTCCATACGGGCGTCGGCTGCCTGCTCGGGCCGTCGGTGCTGTTCTTCACGACGCGCGCGCTGGTCGGCGCGTAGCGCGCTGCGATGCGGCCCAAGCGTGCCGGCCGCATCCATCGCGGCGTCCTCTGAGTCGCATTCGTCAACATCATCAATCGGCGGCGGCGCCCGGCTTAGAATGCCGCTGAACCATCGAAGCGGGAGAACTGTTCATGACGGGATGGAATCACGCGCGGCAGGTGCGCGATGCACGCCTCGCGGCCGGTGCGCGTTTCGCGCAGGGCAAGCGGGTCGATGCGCGCGACGCCGTCGCGTTGCTCGAAGCGGTGCTGCGGCCCGGCGACCGCGTGTGCCTCGAAGGCGACAACCAGAAGCAGGCCGACCTGCTCGCGACGGCGCTCGCCGATGTCGACAGCGCGAAGATTCACGACCTGCACATGGTGCAGTCGGGCGTCGTGCTGCCCGAGCATCTCGACGTGTTCGAGCGCGGCATCGCGAAGCGGCTCGACTTCGCGTATTCGGGCCCGCAGTCGCAGCGCATCGCGAAGCTGCTGTTCGGCGGCAAGATCGCGCTCGGCGCGGTGCACACCTATCTCGAGCTGTTCGCGCGCTACTTCATCGATCTCACGCCGCAGGTCGCGCTGATCGCCGCGGTCAGCGCCGACGCCGACGGCAACCTGTACACCGGCCCGAACACCGAGGACACGCCGACCGTCGTCGAGGCCACCGCGTTCAAGGACGGCATCGTGATCGCGCAGGTCGACCGCATCGTCGACAAGGTGCCGCGCGTCGACATTCCCGGCGACCGCGTGCACTTCGTCGTCGAGGCGGGCCGGCCGTTCTACGTCGAGCCGCTGTTCACGCGCGACCCGGCCGCGATCACCGAAACGCAGATCCTCACCGCGATGCTCGCGATCAAGGGCATCTACGAACCTTACGGCATCAAGCGCCTGAACCACGGGATCGGCTTCAACACGGCCGCGATCGAACTGCTGCTGCCGACCTACGGCGAGAAGCTTGGGCTGAAGGGCAAGGTCTGCTCGCACTGGGCGCTCAATCCGCACCCGACGCTGATTCCCGCGATCGAATCGGGCTGGGTCGAGCAGATCCACTGCTTCGGCTCGGAAGTCGGCATGGACGACTACATCCGCGCGCGTTCCGACATATGGTTCACGGGCTCCGACGGGTCGCTGCGCTCGAACCGCGCGTTCTGCCAGACGGCCGGCCTCTACGCGTGCGACATGTTCATCGGCTCGACGCTGCAGATCGACCTGTCCGGCCATTCGTCGACGGTCACCGCCGAGCGCATCGCCGGTTTCGGCGGCGCGCCGAACATGGGCAGCGACGCGCGCGGCCGGCGTCACCCGAGCGAGCCGTGGCTGAAGGCCGGCGCGGAAGCCGACCCCGATACGCCGGCGGCACTCAGGCGCGGCCGCAAGCTCGTCGTGCAGATCGGCGAGACGTTCGGCGACAAGAACGTGCCGATGTTCGTCGAGAAACTCGACGCGCTGAAGCTCGCCGACAAGCTGCAGCTCGACCTCGCGCCGATCATGGTCTACGGCGACGACGTCACGCACATCGTCACCGAGGAAGGGATCGCGAACCTGCTGATGTGTCGCGACAAGGACGAACGCGAGCACGCGATCCGCGGCGTCGCCGGTTATACGGAGATCGGCCGCGGCCGCGACCGGAAGATGGTCGAGCGGCTGCGCGAGCGCGGCGTGATCCGCCGTCCGGAGGATCTCGGCATCGATCCGCTCGACGCCGATCGCCGCTGGCTCGCCGCGCGCTCGATCAAGGATCTCGTGCACTGGTCGGGCGGGCTTTATGCGCCGCCGGCCCGGTTCCGCAACTGGTGAGGAAGAGGGCATGGAACAGTTGAACTATCGCTTCACCGCGCGCGAGCGCGCGAAGGGCGAGCTGGCCGCGGCGCTCGTCGGCGTGGTGGCATCCGGCAATCTCGAGGTGCTCGTCGAGCGCGTGCTGCCGGGCAACGAATGCGAGATCGACATCCGCACCGCGGCGGTCGGTTTCGGCGCGGTGTGGCAGGCCGTCGTCACGGATTTCGTCGAGCGGCGCACGCCGGGCGGCCTGAAGCTGTCGATCAACGACGGCGGCGCGCGGCCCGACATGGTGTCGCTGCGGCTCGCGCAGGCCGTGCGCGCGATCGAAGGGGACGCATGATGAGCGACATTCATCACACCCATGACGCCCCCGCGTTCGTCGCGAACGCGGCGAGCTGGTACGAAGCATCGGCGCGGCAGCGCATCGACGGGCTGCTCGACGCGGGCAGCTTCGACGAATTCCTCGGGCCGGCCGAACGCGTGACGAGCCCGCACTTGCCGCTGTTCGACCTGCCGCAGCAGTTCGACGACGGGATGGTGGTCGGCCACGGCCGGCTCAACGGGCAGCCGGTGTTCGTCGCCGCGCAGGAAGGCCGCTTCATGGGCGGGGCGTTCGGCGAAGTGCACGGCGCGAAGCTCACCGGGCTGCTGCGCGCCGCGCGCGAAGTCGGCAAGCCGGTGCTGATCCTGTTCGATACGGGGGGCGTGCGGCTGCAGGAGGCGAATGCGGGCGAACTCGCGATCGCCGAGATCATGCGCGCGCTCGTCGAAGCGCGTGCGGCCGGTGTGCCGGTGATCGGGCTGATCGGCGGGCGCGCGGGCTGCTACGGCGGCGGCGGATTGCTCGCCGCATGCTGCTCGGCGCTCGCGGTGTCGGAGCAGGGCCGTATCAGCGTGTCGGGCCCCGAGGTGATCGAAACCAATCGCGGCGTCGAGGAGTTCGATTCGAAGGACCGCGCGCTGATCTGGCGCACGATGGGCGGCAAGCACCGGCGGCTGATCGGCGGCGCGGATCGCTACGTGGCCGATACGCCGGACGCATTCCGCGCGGCGGCGCTCGAGCTGATCGGGCGTGCGCCGGCATTCGATGCAACGATGCTGCGTGCCGAGCAGGCGCGTCTCGAGGCGCGTGTCGAACGGTTCGGCGCATGCAACGATGCGCTCGACGTCTGGCGCGCGCTCGGGGCCGACAAGCCGGAAGCGATTCCGGGCATGCCGGACGACACGTTCGTGTCGCTCGCGGATCAATTGCAGGAGAGCACGCATGACGCTCGATGAAGTGCTGAATGCCTTGTTTCCCCAGGGCCATTCGATCGCCCGCACCGGCGGCCTGTTGACGGGGCATGCGGAACTGGCCGGTACACGCGTCGACGTGATCGGCGTCGCCGACCGCTTGCCGTTCGGCATCGACGAGGCGCTGACGCTCGCGGCGCGCGTGCTCGACACGATCGCGCGCGGCGGCGACACGCCGATCCTCGTGCTCGTCGACAGCGACAGCCAGCGGATGAGCAAGCGCGACGAACTGCTCGGCCTGAACGAGGGGCTGTCGCATCTCGCGAAGTGCCTGATGCACGCGGATCTCGCCGGACACCGGACGATCGGCGTGCTGTACGGCCACACGGCCGCCGGCGCGTTCATCGCGACCGCGCTCGCGACGCGCACGCTGCTTGCGGTGCCGGGCGCCGAACCGGAAGTGATGGACCTGCCGTCGATGTCGCGCGTGACCAAGCTGCCGATCGACGTGCTGAAGGAGATGGCGCGCTCGACGCCGGTGTTCGCGCCGGGGCTCGACAATCTCGTGAAGATGGGCGCCGTCGACGCCGTGCTCGATCCGGCCCGCGCGCTCGACGCGCAGGTCGGCGAATGGCTCGGCAAGCCGGCCGAGCGCGTCGACCGGCGCGCTGCGCGCGGCCGGCCGGTGGCTGCCGATGTCGCGCGGCGCGTCGAGGCGCTCGCGCGTGCCGCGCGCTGAGATGCCGCTGCGCCGCCACACGCTCGTCACGTTGACGGCGGCGGGGTGGGGCGCGGCATTCGCGCGCGATCCCGCGCTCGCCGCCGATCCGCTCGTGCAGGCGTGGGCCGCGCGCGGCCGGCCGCTGATCGTGCGCCGCGCGTCGCCCGACGAGGCCGATGCCGGCCGCGTGCCGCTCGGCCTGCCGCTGCCGCCGTCCGCGGGCAAGCGGCGCATCGCGCTGAACGCAGCGGCCGATGCGCTCGCGACGGTCAGCCCGCTGCCCACGTTGTCCGACGTGCTCGCGGCCGCGCCCGACGCGTGGCGCGCACCGTTGCGCGAGCTCGATGCGCTCGGCGCGCGGTGCGGCGTGCAGGGTCGCGTGTTCGGCAGCCTCGCATGGCAGGCGCTGACGGGCGAGCCGTACCTGGGCGAGTCGTCCGACCTCGACATCGTGTTCCCGCTACCGGAAGCGGCATCGGTCGCGACGCTGCTCGACGGCCTTGCGGCGATCGACGGGCGCGCGCCTATGCGCATCGACGGCGAACTGCTGCGCAACGACGGCGCGGGCGTCAACTGGCGCGAACTGCACGCGCGGCAGCCTGAAGTCGCGGTCAAGACGGCGATCGCCGTCGAACTGATGCCGGTCGACGCCTTCACCGGGGGCGCGCGATGAGTGCATGGGCTGCCTGCCGCATACCGGCGCCGTCCGAAGCCGAGCGCATCGCCGAACTGGCCGAGCGCAGCCTCGTGCTCGAGATCGAGACCTATCCGAAGCCGGGGCTCGTCAGTCACGTCGACACCGGCAGTCACACCGACATGGATGCCGCGACCTTCGCACGCAGCGCCGCCGTGCTGCGGCCTTACTTTGCGGAACTGGCCGACGCAGGCGCGCGCGATGCGGACATGGCCGTGCTGCGCAAGATCGGCCTGCGCGGCGAGCACGCGATGCTCGCCGCGACCGGCGGCGTCAACACGCATCGCGGCGCGATCTTCGGGCTCGGGCTGCTGTGTGCGGCGGCGGGCCGGCGTGCGACGCCGGGCGCCGTGCCGGGCGGGACGACGCTCGGCGCGTTCGTCTCCCGCCGCTGGGGCGCCGACATCCTCGGCGGCCCGCGCCTGCCTGACAGCCATGGCGAACGCGCGAGCCGCCGCTATGGCGTCGGCGGCGCGCGCCGCGAGGCGGCCGACGGTTTCACGACCGTCTATGCGGTCGGGTTGCCCGCGCTGCGCCGCGCGCGGCGCGACCTGCCCGGCGACCCGGAAGCGGCGCGCGTCGACGCGTGTTTCGCGCTGATCGCCGCGCTCGACGATACGAACCTGCTGCACCGGGGCGGGCAGGACGGCCTCGAATTCGCGCAAGCAATCGCACGCGCGTTCGTCGCACGCGGCGGCGTGCGGGCGCGCGACTGGCGGCTACGCGCGGCCGCCGCGCATCGTGCGTTCGTCGCGCGCCGGCTGAGCCCGGGCGGCGCGGCCGACCTGCTCGCGATGAGCGTCTTCGTCGATGCGCTCGAAGCCGACGGAGGCGCGCGATGACGCTGGCCATCCTCTGCTCGGGACAGGGCGCGCAGCGCGCCGACATGTTCGACCTGACCGGCACCGCGCCGCAGGCCGACGCGTTGTTCGCACACGCCGGCCGGCTGCTCGGCGACGATCCGCGCGCGTGGGTGCGGCAGGCCGGGCCGGACGCGCTGCGTGAAAACCGTGCCGCGCAGATCCTCTGCACGGTCCAGGCGCTCGCGGCGGCCGCTCTGCTCGATGCGGTGTGGCCGCGCCGGCGCTGCGTCGCCGGCTACAGCGTCGGCGAAGTCGCGTCGTGGAGCGTCGCGGGGATGATCGAGCCGGACGCCGCGCTCGACCTGGCCGATGCGCGTGCGCGTGCAATGGATGCCGCGAGCGGCGGCGACGAGCGGATGGTGTTCGTGCGCGGCCTGACGCGCGCTCGGCTTGCGCGATTGTGCGACGGCCGCGACGCGGCGATCGCGATCGCGAACCCGGGCGACGCGTTCGTGGTCGCGGGGCGCCAGCCCGATGTCGATGCGGTGGCCGACGACGCGTCGCGCGACGGTGCGCTGCGCGTCGCGCCCGTCTGCGTGCGGATCGCGTCGCACACGCGCCGGCTCGCCGCGGCCGTGCCGGTGTTTCGCGCGTCGCTCGCCGCCGCTCACGTGCGGCGGCCGTTGCCCGGCACGCGGCTCTTTTCGGGTATCGACGGCGCGTCGGTGCTCGACGTCGACGCGGGACTCGACAAGCTGGCCCGGCAGATCGCGGAGCCAGTCGAGTGGGCGGCCTGTCTTGCCGCGTGCGTGGAGGCCGGTGCGACCGCGTTCCTCGAGCTCGGCCCCGGCCGCGCGCTGGCCGAGATGGCCGGTAGCGCATATCCCGCGCTGCCGGCGCGCAGCCTCGCGGATTTCCGTTCCGTCGACGGCGTCGCGAGCTGGCTCGCGCGTGTCGCGGCGGGCTGATCGACGGTCCCGAAGACCCTCGCCGGAGTCGCCTTTCGCACTGTGTGTTGCGCCGGCGCAGCAGCCTTGCAGCCGGCGCTTGCCACACGAATTGGCGTCGCTAAAATGGCGCCCGCCATGAGACCAGCCGCCTTCCTTCTCGCCGCGCTCTGCTGTGCGGCGAGCGCCCACGCCAGCCAGATTCCGTCCGACGCCGCATCGGTCGGCACATACTTTTCGTATGACAATGCGGCGGCCGACGCGACCGTCGACTTGATCGAGCAGGCGCAGCGTCGCGTGTTGCTGGCCGGCTATACGCACTTGCCGCCGGCGGTCGCGAGCGCGCTGCGCGCGGCCCGCTCGCGCGGGATCGAGGTGCGTGTCGTGCTCGTGCGGTCGCCGCACGCGGGCCGGTACAGCGGTGCGGGCTATCTGAAATCGTCGGGTATCGACGTGGCGATCGAGTCGCGGCACGGCGATCCCGCGCCGCGCTTCGTGATCGTCGACGACAGCGTCGCGCTGACGACGCTGTCCGAAGGGGCGGCTGCGCATGCGGAAACGGTGAACGTGTTCCGGCGCGCGCCCGAGCTCGCGCAATCCTATGCGCAGTCGTTCTGGCGGCTGTACCGGCAGGCCGGCGGCCTCTGACCCTTTCCTTCGGTGCCCCGCGCGCCGGTATGACCCTGCTTGCATCGGCGCCGACGATGAACCATGCTCGTTGACAGGCGCCGGCGCGGGTTTCGCGCATCCGGCGCAACGGCAGGGAGCCGAACGTGTTCGAGTGTTTTGCCGATCGCACCGATGCCGGCTGCCAGCTGGCCGACGCGTTGCGCGATTATGCGGGCCGCGGCAATGTCGTCGTGCTCGCGTTGCCGCGCGGCGGCGTGCCCGTCGCGTATCCGGTCGCCTGCGCGCTGCGCGCGCCGCTCGACGTGCTGGTCGTACGCAAGCTCGGCGTGCCGTCCGATCCCGAGCTCGCGATGGGCGCGATCGCGACGGGCGGTGCGATTCATCTGCAGCGTTCGGTGCTCCGCTCGATGAGCGTGTCCGACGCGCAGCTCGCCGATGTGATCGCGCGCGAGACGGTCGAACTGCATCGCCGCGAGGCGTTGTATCGCGGTGCCGCGCCGCCGCTGCCGGTCGAGGGGCGCATTGCGATCGTCGTCGACGACGGCGTCGCGACCGGCGCGTCGATGCGCGTCGCGCTGCAGACGTTGCGCGAGCGTCACCCGGCGCGCATCGTCGCGGCTGCGCCGGTCGCGCCGGCGGGCGCGCGGCACGCGTTCGACGACCTGGCCGATGCGTTCGTCACGGTGTTGCAGCCGCTGCCGTTCTTCGGGATCAGCCAGTTCTACGCACGCTTCGAGCAGACGAGCGACGACGAGGTACGCGCATTGCTCGACGCGGCCCGGCCCTGAGACACGGCATCACGTGCGCCTGATGCGGCGCGGGCGGGGGCGAGGGCGAGGGCGGCGTGTTTCGGCCCACGCGAACAGGCGCTGCAGCATCGGATGGACCTCCCCGCGCCAGTGCACCCCGGTAAACAACCCGTAGTGATCGCAGTCGCTGATGTCGACGCGGTAGCGCTCGTCGTCGGCGAGGCCGCTGCACATGTCGAGCGCTGCATGCGTCTGGCCGGCGCCCGTGACCGCGTCGCATGCGCCTTCGACGGTCAGCAATGCGACGCCGCGCAGCGCGGCCGGCTCGACGCGCTGTCCACCCACGTCCCACGTACCGACCGCGAGGCTCATGCGCTGGAACACGATGTCGATCGTGTCGAGGAAATACTCGGCCGGCATGTCGAGCAGCGCCGTGTATTCGAGCAGCGCACGCCGTGCGCCGGCGAGCCCGGTCATGTCGAAGCGCGACGCGGCCAGCGCGTACGCTTCGATCAGCGACAGGAAGCGCTGCGGGTACACGAGCGCGATCTCGCCCTGCTGCAGATAGGTGGGAAACACGTGGCGGCCATGCCCCGCGAAACCCGGCGGCACGACGTCGATCAGGTGGCGGCGGCACCAGCCCAGCGAATGGGCCGCGGCGGCGGTGCCGAGCGCACTCGGATTCCGGCGCGCGTCGAGCGGGCCGCCGATCAGCGTGACGCTCGCGGGCGGCGCGAGGCCGCGAGCGGCGCGCAGCGCGAGCGCGCCGAGCACCGGCACGGTTGCCTGGCACACGGCGACGACATGCAGCGGCCGGTCGTCGTGCGCGAGCCCGTCGACGAAACCGTCGAGCGTCGCGACATATTCGTCGAGCCCGAAGCGGCCCGCCGCGAGCGGCACGTCGCGCGCATTGCGCCAGTCGGTCACGCAGACGTCGCCGTCCGCGAGCAGCGTCTCGACGGTTTCCCGCATCATCACGGCCGCATGCCCGGCGAGCGGCGCACACAGCAGTACCGTGCGCCGCGCATCGACGCGCGTGAAGCGCCGCAGGTCGCAGAACGGCGTGCGCGCGACGATGCGCTCGCCGACGGCCGGCCACCCGATGTCGAAGTGCGGGGGCTCGCCCGGCGGCCCGAGCAGCGGCTCGAACAGGTCGTCGTAGCACGACGATGCGGCGTGCGGCAGCGTCGCCGCGGGCCACGCGTCGAACGCATGCCGCGTGGCCGCGCGCCAGGCGCGCATCCATTCCCGCTGCTGCTCGACGAGGGCGTACCACATGGCGAACCTTGGGGCGGAAGGGGCGTGAACTTGCATTATGGTCACTGTGGCCGGACAACGTGAGCCCCGCGTGCGGCCGGCTGATGCGCATCAAACGCACGGGGGCGCTAGGCGAAGCCCTGCGGCGCTGCTACAGTCGTCGATCCCATACCCTCAAGCGGAGCGTTTGCGATGAAGCTGATCGGCATGCTGGATTCCCCGTTCGTGCGCCGTGTCGCCATTTCGGCGAAGCTGCTCGACCTCCCGTTCGAACACGAGTCGATCTCGGTGTTCCGTCATATCGAGCAGTTCAGGGCGATCAATCCGGTCGTCAAGGCGCCGACGCTCGTGACCGACGACGGTGCGACGCTGATGGATTCGTCGCTGATCGTCGATTATCTGGATCATCGGGTCGCGCCCGAGCGGCGGCTGCTGCCCGAGGATGCCGCCGCGCGCCTGAACACGCTCGTGCCGGTCGGTTTTGCGCTGGCGGCCGCCGAGAAGAGCGTGCAGGTGGTCTGCGAGCTGGCGCTGCGTCCGGCCGACAAGCAGCACGAGCCGTGGCTCGAGCGCGTGCTGAGCCAGATCGAGGGCGCGTACGGTGCACTGGAGCCGCTCGTCGCCGCCGCGAACGGCTGGTTCGGCGGCGCGCGCCTGCTGCAGTCCGACGTGACGGTGGCGGTCGCATGGCGATTCACGCAGTTCGTGGCGGCCGACTACCCGGTGCTCGCGCGGATCGATCCGGCCCGTTATCCGGCGCTCGCCGCGCATTCCGCGCGGGCGGAAGCGCTGCCGGCCTTCGTCGAAACGCCGCTCGCGTAGGCCCGCCGGCGGGCCGTCCGGCTGCTGCGGGCCGCTGCCGGCTGCCCGCCGGGCCTTGCCAGGCAAGCGTCGGCCGATTGTTCTCCGCGGCTGACAAGTGACTTCGCATTCGCGCGGTTTATCCGGCGGGCGCCGATCCCTAGAATCCACTCCATCGAATGACGCCTTGCCTGATGGAGCTGATGATGCGAACCCTGATCGAATCGAGCCTGTACCACCCGTCCGTCGTGTTGCCGCTTGCCGCGCTGACGCAGTTGATGGTCGAGCGCGATTTCAATCTCGGTCAGGTCGGGCTGATCGTCGCGACGCGTGGCGCACAGGCGGCCGTGTCGCGATCGCGCGCACTGCTGTTCTGCCGCCATTGTGAAGCGCAAGCATGAACGCATACGCGGCGAGGAGATGAAAAAAAGCCCGGCCGGCGCAAGCCGGTCGGGCGGATCGGATTCGATCGAGCCCCGGCTTCGGCCGGGGTTTTTCATGGGCGATGCTCAGGCGCGTGCGGTCGACACGGCAGGGTACATGCCCGAATCGTCGTCCTCGCGCATCTGGCGCACGAGCTGGTGCGCTTCGCGGCGCGTCGCGACGGCCGGCGGCGAGCCCTTGAGCGGCTGGCGTGCGGTTTCGGCGAGCGCGACGACCGACACGATGCCGATCACGGCGGCGCCCATCATGTAGTACGCGGGCATCATCAGGTTGTGCGTGACGTCGACGAGCCACGCGGTGACGAGCGGCGTCGTGCCGCCGAACAGCGACACCGACACGTTGAAGCCGATTGCGAGCGCGCCGTAGCGGATCTCGGTCGGGAACAGGGCCGGCAGCGCCGACGGCATCACGCCGGTAAAGCACGACAGCAGCACGCCGAGGATCAGCAGGCCGCCGAACACCGATGCCGTGGTGCCGGCATGGATCAGCATCATCGACGGGATCGACAGCGCGAGCAGGCCGACGCAGCCGGCGAGCATCACGGGCTTGCGGCCGATCCGGTCGGACAGGCGGCCGGCGGCGAGCGTCAGCGGCATCATCAGTACCATCACGATCAGCACGAGCACGAGGCTGTGCGATTCGTCGAAATGCAGCGTCGACGACATGAAGCTCGGCAGGTACGACAGCACCATGTAGTCGGTCACGTTGAAGATCAGCACGAGGCCGACGCACAGCAGCAGTGCACGCCAGTTGCGCATCAGCGTTTCGCGGAAGCGCGCCTTCGGCACGGCCTTGTCCTGCGCTTCGCGCTCCTCCGCCTGGCGCTTGAACGCCGGCGTTTCCTCGAGCTTCATCCGGATGTACAGGCCGATCAGGCCGAGCGGGCCGGCGATCAGGAACGGCACACGCCAGCCCCACGACAGCAGCGCCTCCTGCGACAGCGACGCGGTGAGCAGCGCGACGACACCGGCACCCATCACATAGCCGATCAGCGTGCCGAATTCGAGGAAGCTGCCCATGAAGCCGCGGCGCTTGTCGGTCGAGAACTCGGCGATGAAGGTGGCCGCGCCGCCGTATTCGCCGCCGGTCGAGAAACCCTGCACGAGGCGGGCGACGAGCAGCAGCACGGGGGCCATGATGCCGATCGACGCGTAGCTGGGGATCAGGCCGATCGCGAAGGTGCCGACGGCCATCATGATCATCGTGGCGGCGAGCACGCGCTGGCGGCCGATGCGGTCGCCGAGCGGGCCGAACACCATGCCGCCGAGCGGGCGCACGAGGAAGGCGGCCGCGAAGGTGCCGAAGGTGGCGAGCAGCTGCGCGGACGGGCTGCTGGACGGGAAGAACACCTTGCCGAGCGTGACGGCGATGTAGCTGTAGACGCCGAAGTCGAACCATTCCATCGCATTGCCGATGGCCATCGCGCTGACGGCGCGCTTGAGCAGGCTCTGGTCGACGACGGTGATGTCGTCCGCGACGAGCGGGGCTTCGCCGGACGACGAAGCGGAGGAAGAGGCAGCGGTCGGGCTGACGTGTGTTGCGGTCAAGGTCATGCACTCCTTTGACTGCGCCGAACGGGCGGGCCGTCCGACACGGTTTGCCGGCGAGCGCGGTATCGCGTGCGGCGCGTCGGGGCAGGCCATTAAGCACTTACTGCACAAGCGGCGGTAAAGGGCCGTAAGGGGCTGCTTCGACGCGGGCCCGATGGGCCGTCGCGACAGTGCGCTCATGAAGAATGGGCCGCGTGATGCAAGCGGCAGATGCCGGTGCGGACGATGTCCGGCGTTCCGGCAAGCGCCCCGGAGGGGCAACGAAACGAGAAAAGCGGGCCTGTCGGGCGGGCTTTCCTGTGGGTGCAATTTCGGTCGAAGGGCCGGCCCGCAACGCGCGGACGGACTTCTCTCGAAATCGAATAGACAGAGATTGAATGTTGAAACAGGCGACATGATAGCACGATGACGGACGATCGTGCAAATTGCCGGGAAACGCCCGTCTGGCGGGGCGTTCGGCGGGGGCGGCTCGGGTATGATCGGCGGCGCGCGGCGGGGCCGTGCCGTCTCGCGGTGACGGGGGCGAATTCACGAGGAACCGGATGACCGAACTGATGAGGATCGCGGCGTTGTTCGCCGCCACCGCGCTGGCCGAAATCGTCGGCTGTTACCTGCCGTGGCTCGTGCTGAAAGAGGGGCGGCCGGTGTGGCTGCTGCTGCCGGCCGCGCTGTCGCTCGCGTTGTTCGCGTGGCTGCTGACGCTGCACCCGAGTGCGGCGGGGCGCACCTATGCGGCGTACGGCGGCGTGTACATCGCGGTGGCGCTGGTCTGGCTGCGGGTGGTCGACGGCGTCGCGCTGACCCGCTGGGACGTGGCCGGCGCGGCGCTCGCGCTCGGCGGAATGGCGGTCATCGCGCTGCAGCCGCGCGGGTGAGCGCGGCCGCGGCGCGTGCCGTGTGCCGCGTGTTTCAGGCCGCTTCGGCGGCGCCCGTGTCGGCGGACAGGCGCCATACGCAGGTGCCCTTGACCGACTTGTCGAGCTCGTCGAGCTGCGCCTGGTGCGCGGCGAGCTCGTCGTCGCTCGCGGCCACCACGGCCAGGTCGAGCGCGGCGAGCGACACGCGCTGGCCGTTTGCCGCGCCGCCGTCGGCACCCGCGTCGTCGAGCATGTCGATCACGAGGCTGTCCTGGCCGCGCGTCATCGCGAGATAGACCTCGGCGAGCAGTTCCGAGTCGAGCAGTGCGCCGTGCAGCGTACGGTGCGCGTTGCTGATGCCGAAGCGGTCGCACAGCGCGTCGAGCGAGTTGCGCTTGCCGGGGAACATCTGCTTGGCCTGCACGAGCGTGTCGATCACGCCGCCGCAATGTTCGGTGAACGGCGGCAGGCCGAGCCGCGCGAATTCCGCGTCGAGAAAGCCAAGGTCGAACGGCGCGTTGTGGATGATCAGCTCGGCGTCCTTCACGAAGTCGCGGATCTGGTCGGCGACTTCCGCGAATTTCGGCTTGTCGCTGAGGAATTCGGTCGTGAGGCCGTGCACCGCCAGCGCGCCCGGATCGCTGTCGCGCTCGGGGTTCACGTAGAAGTGCAGGTTGTTGCCGGTGAGCCGCCGGTTCAGCAGCTCGACGCAGCCGATTTCGATGAGGCGGTCGCCCGTGCGGGCGTTCAGGCCGGTGGTTTCGGTATCGAGAATGATCTGGCGCATGTCGGGGAAAACGTAGGAAACAGGGGGGGGCGGCCCGCGGTCAGGCCGTGAGCGATTCGACGCCGCGATTCGCGAGCGCATCCGCGCGCTCGTTTTCGGGATGGCCCGCGTGGCCCTTGACCCAGCGCCACTCGACCTCGTGCTGCGCGACGAGCGCGTCGAGCCGCTTCCACAGGTCGGCGTTCTTCACGGGCGTCTTCGCCGCGGTGACCCAGCCTTTCTTCTTCCAGCCGTGGATCCACTCGCTGATGCCTTTCTGCACGTATTGCGAGTCGGTGTGCACGATCACCTGGCACGGCCGCTTCAGCGCTTCGAGCGCGGCGATCACGCCCATCAGCTCCATGCGGTTGTTGGTCGTGTTCGGTTCGCCGCCGAACAGCTCCTTTTCCTTGTCGCCGTAGCGCATCAATGCGCCCCAGCCGCCGGGGCCGGGGTTGCCCTTGCAGGCGCCGTCGGTATAGATGTCGATCGTATCGATTGTCATGAATGTTCTTGATGGGTGGTCGGGGAGGCCGCCGGCGTCAGGCCCGGTGCGAGCACGGGTTTCTTCATCCGGATCTGGCCGACGAGGCGCATGCCGCGCACGCGCTTGACGGCCGTCACCATGTAGACGGCGCCGAAGATCGGCCACCAGCGGTCGCCGGCGGCTTCCATGAAGCCGTAGCGGGCCAGCCACTTGTCGGTGACGAGCGGCGGCCGGTAGCAGCCGAAGCGGCCGCGTTCGAGGTCGAAGCCTAGCAGCTTGATCCAGTCCTTGAGCCGGATGAACGCGATCTGGTCGCGCGTGGCCGGCACGAACGGACGGTTCGCCATGCGCCCGAACGATTGCCGCATCCCCCACAGGCTGAGCGAATTGAAGCCGGTGATCACGAGCTGGCCTTCCGGCATCAGCACGCGCTCGGCCTCGCGCAGCAGGCGGTGCGGATCGGACGTGAATTCGAGCGTGTGCGGCATCACGATCAGGTCGACGCTCTGCGACTCGAACGGCAGGTCGAGCAGGTCGCACCAGGTCGTGCTGCGATCGGCGGGCGCATGCTCGGGCGAATGGGCTTCGCGGGCCCACGGATATTGATAGGGCGCGCTCGCGCCGCTCGCCGGGTCGAGCACGAGGCCGCGATACGGCATGCGGTTCTCGCGCAGCGCGTCGAGTTGCGGCAGGCCGAGCTGCAGCGCGTGGAACCCGAAGACGTCGGACACGATCCGGTCGAGCTGCGCCTGCTCCCAGCCCAGCACGTAGCGGCCGGGAGGCGAGTCGGTCCAGGCGGGCCAGTC
>JABLTH010107596.1_pt1 | contig 59280 bp, 56 predicted proteins | sample 7875711 | NCBI WGS metagenome assembly JABLTH01 (sample SAMN14941262, study PRJNA633318) | bioreactor metagenome | isolation source: bioreactor | place: China | collected 2019-03-05 | reverse complement strand
TAATGCTCCACCGGGGCAATGGAATAGCGGCGGAACAGCTCCGGGAACAGCCGCATCATCATCCGGCGGTCTTCCAGCATGTAGGAAACCCCGGACGGAGTACGCAGGTTGTCTTCCAGCACGTAAAACTGATTTTCGCCGGTGCGTACGATGTCGATGCCGGCGATGTGCGCGTAAATGCGGCCCGGTACGTCCACTCCCTGCATTTCCGGGCGATACATCTCGTTGGTGAGCAGCGAGGCTGGCATGATGCCGGCGCGGATGATGTCCTGATCATGGTACAGGTCGTGCAGGAAGGCGTTGAGCGCCCGCACGCGCTGGATCGCGCCCGCAGACAGGTATCGCCATTCGGCGGCGTCCAGGATGCGCGGCAGCACGTCGAACGGGATCAGCCGCTCGGCACCGGCATCCTCGCCATAGACGTTGAAAGTGATGCCGACGCGCCGGAACAGCAGCTCGGCCTCCCTGGTTTTCTGCGCGAGATGGGCGTGGCTGATGCCGTTGAGCCATCCGGCAAAGTTACGGTAAATCTCGCGGACATCTCCCCCCGCTGCGTGCATTTCGTCGAATGCTGTATTGGTAGCCATAGTAACAATACATGAGCAATCGTTATGCCAGCTTATTTAATCATCAATATCAATAAGTTAATTAATACCATGATGGAGGAATATGGTTTTTGCACCAGATCGGGGCAGGGTGGTGCGGAAGTATGCCCCGGTTTGGTGATGCTCAGGCCAGGGTATAGCGCAGCAACTGCAGGCATTCCTCGGTGGCCGCCAGATCTCCCGCCAGATAACCGTCGTCGGTGCGGATCAGCGGGTCGGCGCCGTTTTCCAGCAGCAACTCCATCATGTCGGGCTTGCCGCTGGAGGCGGTGTACATCAAGGCAGTGGCTCCGGTGAGGTTGCGGTTGTCGAGGTCGATACCGGAGTCTATCAGCCGCTGCACCAGGGTCGCGTTGCCCGATACGCAGGCCAGCCATAGCGCGTTGTTGCCGTCGCTGTTGCGCAGGTGGATGTTGACACCGTGCGCCAGCAGTTCTGCGGCCAGGCCGTCGTCGCCCTGCAGCGCGGCGCGCATCAGCGGGGTGAGGGCATGTTCCCACGGGCTATCGAGGTTGGCCGGGTCGAAATGGTGGGCGGCAATGAAATCGCCCAATGCCGGGCTGGATTGTGCGCCCAGTGCGGGCGGATCGGGCAGCACCGGCGCCAGCGCTTCATAGCCGCCATCCACGCTGTAGACCTTGACAAAGCGGAAATCCGTAAACATGTTGGCATACACTTGGCTGGCGTTGCCGTGGTAGCAGTAGATCATCACCGGCACGTGTTTCGGCAGCGTGGCGATGGCCTGGCCGAAATTGCGCTCGGCCAGGTGGTCGGCGCCCTTGATGTGGGATTTGGCATAACTCGCCTCATCGCGGGTATCAAACAGCGCCAGCGTCTGGATGCCGGCGCGCGAGCGGCGAATGTGCTCGGCCGCTTGTTTGGGGGTGATACGGTGGTAGGCCGTCATGATGTCAGCTCCGGGTCGTAGGTGATCTTGGTTTCAATGCGCGCGTCCTCCAGCGCCAGGCCCACCGTGAAGTGGTACAGGCTTTGCAGGCGCGTGCCATGCAGTCCCAGCAGGTCGTGAAACGGGTCGTCGAAATAACAGCCGATGCCGGTGCCGCTTAAATCCAGCGCCTCCGCCTGCAGGTACAGCGCCTGGCCGATCAGCCCGGCTTCGCGGTACAGCGTGCGGTAAGCCGACGGGTCGCGCTCGGTCGCGGCATCAAAATCCGCCAGCATGCCCAGTGCCAGGCAGGCGTTGGCGGCGATGTCCTGGTGGCAATGCAGGCTGCGGGCTACCCGATGCAGTTCGGCGGGTGCCGCCGGGGCCAGCAGTTGCAGCGCCAGATGGGGCGGTGCGCCGGCTACCGGTTGCCGCAGGAAGCGTTGGTCCAGGCTTTCACTCAACAGTGCCGCAACTTGCGGGCTGCGCGGCAGCAGGTACAGGCCGGGCTCCAGCCCCTGGACCCGGTGCACAAGCAATACCAGGCCGATGCGGGCTGGCGCGGAAAGCACATCCCACGGGGCTTGGCCGCGCGGCAGCGTGGCATCCAGCAGCGCATAAAAGTCCTGTTGCGGCATGACATGGCGTGCATCGAAGCGCTGGGCGCTGCGACGGCGCAGGATCACGGTTGCCGCCGTGATGTCGGCAGCGGGTGCGGCAACGGCATCTGCCGCCGGGGTTGATGGCGACGCTTCCTGTGCCGCCACCCCATGCCGGCTGGCAGCCGCCACTTCTTCGATAACAGGCCACTGGTACATGGGGTGCCGGTCTATGGTGCTGGCGGTGCCGTACCAGCATGCGCTGGAGCAGGCACGTTCCAGCCATGCCGCGCCGCCGGGTTCCATCGCCAGCAGGATTTCGGCTTCTTCCCGTTCGGTCTCGGGATACCTCCCGGCGGGAAAATCTTCGCTGCGATCCAGCCCCAGCCATTGTTCCAGCGTTGCCGTGGCAACTTGCGGCTGCTCGGTGAGCGGCCAGCCCAGCAAAGCGGCGGCGTAGCGCAGGGCGCCCACGGCGTGGCCGGTATCGAGCTGGCAGTAGCGGAACCCGCGTTCGCCGTATTTCCAGGCTTCGCGCCACATGATGCTGGACAGGCCGATGAGCACCTGCGGCGAGCCGGGACTGGCTTCGAATTCAGCCCGGCATTCCAGCGCGTGGTTATCCGGGCAGTAGTGGTACAGGCCGTCGAACAGTCCCGGAATGCCGCGCAGGAACAGGTAGCCCTCGACCGGGTGCAGGTTGCCGCTGGACGGGTTGGCGCGCACCGCCCAGCGGTCCGGCCCGTAGCTCTTCCACGCGGTGATGCCGAGCGCCAGTTGCAGCAGTACGCTGAGCGTTTCCAGGCTGGGCACCAGCGGCGGGGTTGGCGCGGTCAGCGCGGAAAGCGGGCGACGCAGCGCAGCGGCGATCTGCGGGTGTTGTGCAGCCTGGCCCAGACTGGGCAGCGCAATGTGGGGAGTGCCTGAAAAATGGCGGAACGGCGCCGGCTGGGCATCCCAGTCCAGCGTCCCCGGCCCCGGCGCATAGGCCTCGAAGCGGTGTTTGCTACGCTGGTGGTAAGCGCGGACGGTTTGCAGCGCCGCTGGCTCCGGATTCATTTTTCAGGGGCTGCGTCTTCCGGGCCAAAACACTTGCTGTAATCCACGCATACGCCGCAGGACGGCGATTTGCAGATGAAAATGTCGGCCCGTTCGCACAGTTGCTTGTAAAAGAATTTCTTCCACTTCATGTCGCCGGTATTCTTGGCGAAAAGCGCGGGGAAACGCGCCTGCATCAACTCGGACAATACGGCCCGGCTGGATAGCCCCATGTCCTGCCACAGATGGTTGTCTCCCATGCAGGCCGTGGCGATGAACACCGCCCAGTCGTGCGTTTCCCGGCTGTCATCGCATCCGTGATCCAACAGCAGTTCAACCAGGTCGTCGAACTCATCCATGCGGTTCTCCAGCCTGTCCGTCATGCGGACAGGTGCGGAACTGATCGGGATGGTTTGCGTGAACATGACAGGGATACTACGCCATCAAGCTGCGGCCGGTGCGTGCGTGTAGCATTTCTTCGGGCAGATCTTGGCGCAGGCTTCGCAGCCGACGCAGTTTTCCGGATGGGCGATGGTCATCACCTTCTTTTCGTATTCGCCGTCGTCGTCATCGTCGCCCAGCGCCACGGCGATGCGCTCGCCTTCGTCGTCGATGCCGACCAGTTGCAGCACGTCGCGCCCGCAGACGCGGAAGCAGCGGCCGCAGCCGATGCATTTCTCTTCGGTGATGCTCTCGGCGAATTTGGGTGTCCAGACGATGCCGCCGGGCAAGGTTACGGTAAATGCCATGTTAGCCTCCTGCTGCCGCCAGTTTCTTCCTGGCTTCGGTAAGTTGTTCATATGCCTTGAAGGTTTTTGCCGCCACTTCGGGAATTTTCTCCCAGCCTGTGGGCAAGTCTTCGGAAAGGTCGTGCAAATCCATTTTCAGCTGCGTGGCCTGGGCGTTGAGTTTCTTTACCTCGGCCTTGATGGTGTCGATGTCGCTCATTGCTAGCTCCTAGGTATTGAATATCAACCGTAATTCGCGACGTCCGGGAACTGGCGGATCATCGCCACCGCCAGCGCAACCTGCTTCTCGCCCTCGGCCGCCAGTTTTTCCATGCTCTCGAAACCGAAACGGTGCACGTCGCGCAGGTGCCGGTTGACCACCACCAGCCGCCCGGCGGTGAGGATCATCTTGCTGAAGCCTTCGTGGTGCATCTTCATCATCGGCGACACCATGATGCCGGTCTCGCGTTCCACGGCCAGGCCGATGGCGTTGTAGAACAGTTCCAGGCGCCACAGGGTTTCCGGGTCGGGGTCGCCGATGATGGGCATTTCGCGGCGCTGTTCCTTGGTAATGATGTAGGGGGCGAGCAGGGCGGCGTTATCCTTGCCTTCCCATGCGCCGTGGGTATCCTGGGCGCGCCATTGCTTGACCAGTTCCTTGACGAAAGGCGATTCCCACGGATTCGTTTGCTCGTCTGCCGGTATTTCTGCGAGTGCTGCTGCGGTGACTGACATGTGTTTCTCCTGATGCTGGGTAAGGGGTTAAACGGCTTCGTCTTCGAAGTCGAAAGTTTTTTCCTGATCCTTCAGCAGCGCCTTGCGCAGCCAGGGTGGCGGGGTGCCATTGAGCACGTCCTTGAGCTTGACCAGCACGTCCTCGATATTTTCCGGTTCGTTGACCTTGACCGGGTGTATCTTGTGCGCTACCACCCGCGCCGCCGCCGAACCGCCGATGGCGGCCACGTAGAGCAGGGCGCAGTCCTTGATGACTTCCAGCTTGGGGGCCAGTTTGTCCTCGTTGCCGTCCTCCTGCAGGTCGCCGTCGAACTGCACGGCCTCGAGGAACCGGTGGCCGGTCGGCGACAGTTCGTAAATGGCGATGTTCTTGGCCCAGCCGAAATGGGCATCCACCCGTTTCAGGTCCTGTGTGGCGAAGGCGACTTTCATGCTCTTGATCCTTTCAATGAGTTAACTGGTTGCGGCCATGGGCGCGATATCCGCCGCACCCTGGCAACTTGCGCAGCCGCTTTCGGTTGCGCAAGGGTTGGCTTCGCCGGTCCAGGTGGCGGGAGTTGCTTCATGGTCGTTGGCGAGAAAGGTGTTACCGAGTTCGAAAACGAATTCCATGCTGCCGTGGTAGCCCACCGTGACTTTATGCGCCGCGCCCAGGCGGTCGAAAGTCGGCAGGCCGTAGCGCAGGAAAGGGATGTGCAGCCGTGACGCCATCTGCCGCCCGTGGGAATGGGTGATCAGCAGGTCGCAATCCCGGGCGCGGTGCTCCAGGTCTTCCAGGTCGCCGATCAGCACTTCTTCGATGGGCAGCTTTTCCAGTACCGGCGACTGGGTGGTGGTGACGGCGGCGGTCAATTCGCAACCCAGTTCCGCCAGGAATCCGCCTAGCGACCACAGCAGGTCGGGCTCGGCGCCGATGGCGACCTTCTGCCCGCCGGTGAAGAAATGCGCGTCCAGCATGGCGTCCTGCAACTGGCTGCGCTGGCGGCGATACTTCTGCGGCACCGGCTTCCCCGACAGCGCGGACAGGTGCTGCAGCAGGCGGTCGTTGGCTTCCAGTCCGGTGAGGCGGTCGAACACGGCGTAGGGCACGCCGGTTTTCATTTCCAGTTCGATGGCGGCGGCGTGCATCTGTTCGCCAATGGCGATGGTCGCGCGTGCCGCGCCCATGGTGCGCAGTTGCTCGATGTTCGTGCCGCCCAGCGTGGTGGGTGTGAAATCGTCCGGAATATGGCCGTCCAGCGAGCCGGAAAGGTCCGGGATGAATACCGGGACCAGGCCGAAGGCTTCGACAATGTCGCGGATTTCGTTGATGTCGCCCGGTGTCAGATGCGAGCCGGGCAGAATGTTGATCCGGTCGAACTGCTTCACGGGGCAGGGCGTCGCCAGCTCCTGCACGATACGTACCACCGCCTTGCTCCAGCCATCCTGGAAGGCACCCTGGTAGTCCGGTGTTGAAACATAAATAACTTTTAAATCATTAAGTTCTGGATGTTTCTTGTAAATTAACTTTATGTAGGCATCCACGTCGTCGCCCTTGGTTTCCGTCAGCCCAGTGGAAGCCAGGCCTATCACGTCAGGCTTGGCGCGGTTCCAGATGTTGAGGATGGCCTGCTCGATGTTGTCCATGCCGCCGAGGATGGTGGTGACTTCGTTCATCGCCGTGGTCTGCATCGGGATCATTTCGCGGAAATGGCGCACGAACAGCACCAAACCGAACGAGGTGCAGCCCTGCGAGCCGTGCAGGGTGGGCAGGCAGTGGTTGAGGCCCATGAACGCCAGCGCCGCGCCGATCGGCTGGCTCATTTTCAGCGGGTTGACGCTGCAGGCCTTGTGGCTGAGGGTAACGGTCGCCATCATGCGGCCTTTGCTTCTACGTCTGCGCTGGGCTCGACGGCTTCCCAGGGCGCCGGTTTCCTGACTTGATCCCATACCGGGTGGTACAAGGCCTGTTCGATGCGCTTGACCAGTTCCACCATGCCGACATAACCGGCATAGGCGTGGTGGCGCTCCTGGTTGATGTCCAGCCACGGCATTTTTGCTTTCAGCGCCACAAACTGGCTGCGCCCGCCGGAGAGCATGATGTCGGCGCGCGATTCCTTGAGCATGGCGTACATGTCGCGCGGGCGCATGTCGTCGAACATGTGCGCGTCTTCGCCCATCAGCTCCTTGATTTTTTCCTTGTCCTCGATGGTGGATTTCTTCACGCTGGTGCCGGCGATTTCCAGCCCGGCCTCCTGCAATGCGGACACCACCGACCACGATTTGACGCCGCCGGTGATCAGCAGCACCTTTTTGCCTTCCAGCCGCTTGCGGTACTGGTTGATGGCTTCCCAGGCACGGGTTTCCTCGCGGAAGATGACTTTCTCGGTGCGTACGATCAGTTCGAACGGCGCGCCGCGCTGCACCAGCAGCTTGGCGATCTGGCGCAGGCTCTCGCTCATGTCGGAGATGCCGTAGAACGAACCCTCGAAGAAGGGGATGCCGTAGCGCTCCTCCATTTTGCGCGCGACGTTGATCATGGCCTTGGAGCACACCATCATGGCGGCCCTGGCGCGGTGGGAGGAGGCGACCTCGTGGTACTTGGCATCGCCGGAAATGCAGGCCAGCACGCGGATGCCCAGTTCGTCCAGCAACGGCTTAACCTGCCACAGTTCTCCGGCCAGGTTGTATTCGCCGATGATGTTGATATCGTAAGGCGTGGTGAATTCCGGCTCTTCGGTGCCAATGACGTGTTCCAGCAGCGCTTCGCCCGCCAGCTTGTTGCCCAGGTTCTTGCTGCCGACGAAGCCGGGCGCGTTGATCGGGATGATGGGCTTGTTGAACTTGGCCGTGGCGGCTTTGCACACCGCCTCGATATCATCCCCGATCAGTGCGGTGACGCAGGTCTGGTAGACGAAAATCGCCGGCGGGTCGTATTTGTCGAGGATCTCGCGGATGGACTTGTACAGGAGCTTCTCGCCGCCATAGACCACATCGAGTTCGTTGATGTCAGTGGTAAAGCCGGTGCGGTACAACTGCGAGCCGGACGACTTGGCGCCACGGTTATCCCAGCCGTTGCCCTCGCAGGCAATCGGGCCATGCACCAGGTGCGCGACGTCGGTGATCGGCTGCAACGCGATCTTGGCGCCGTCGAACGCGCAACCGCCTGCCGCTGCGCCCGGCGTCAACTGCTTGGTACAGCCTTTCTTGCGCTCCTTCTCGCCCTTGGCCTGGTTCTTGTCGCAGCCGGGCTCGTTGAAAACGTCCTGCACCTTCTCGCTGAGGGATGCCATGATGGAATACCTGTATCCGTGATGACCAGACACCTGCAAACAACATGCCAGCGGGAATATTCTGTTTAACTGTATGTTTTTTATGAGAATGCGCATGAATTGTCGTGCGTCGCAAACCCGACAAAACCGACGTTTTCATAAATGCAACCGCATAGGCACCATGCTGGAAGCACTGAAACCGTGGTGCGCATACCAACGCTGCGCCGTTTCGTTGGAAGCATCGGTGAGCAGCGTGATGCGCTTGCATCCTTCCGCCCTGGCATGCGCAATGGCGGCCTCCAGCAATAGCGTGCCGATGCCGGCGCCACGTGCCTGTTCTGACACCACCATGTCTTCGAGCAGCGCAACACGCTCGCCAAGTGCGGTAGAAACGGTGTAAAGCAGGTTGACCATGCCGATGACTCCATCATGATCGCGGGCGACAAGGATGGCGCCGACCTGGGGATGATCGATGATATGACTCAAGCCGCGCATTTGCGCCGCTCGGTCTGGCAGGAATTCCGCCTCTTGCGCAAATAACAGGGAAAGCAGGTCGGCAAGCGCCGGGATGTCGGCGGGGCAAGCGACGTCGACGCGCAACGCCAAGGGTTGGATAGTGGTGTCAGGCATTGGGCGCCTCCCGCGGTAATGTTTGCCGATGGCCGATTGTATCCGGACATTTCAAAAAAATGCCTCCGCTAGGGAGGCATAAAAACCCCGCGAAGGGGAATAAGAAGAATGCAAGCAAGTCAAGATCCAACCATGCCCGTAAGCGCAGGTTGGGGAGAAGGGCGGTTCCTTCTCCCCAACCCTCTCCTTATGGGAGAGAGCCAAAAGGTAAGCTAGAACTTGACCAGGATATCCTCGTTGCGCACGATGAACTGGCAGGCCAGACGCCATGGCGGGGGGATGTCGTTGGTTTCCGCGTTTTCGATCTGTGCCTTGGTGATTTTTCCGGCCAACTTGAGCACGGTTTTTTCCTTCTCGGTGAGATGGACGCCCATGGGCTGCTTGTTGGCGAGAATGGACACCTCGACCGCGCAGGAGCCGCATTCGCCGTTTTCGCACTCGAATTCCACCGGAATCTTGTGCTGTTTGGCCAAAGCCAGCAAGGTACTGGTATCGCCCGCAGTGGCGTAGACCGTGAGGTCTTTCTTGATCTTGGGGGAGCTGAAAGTGACGTTTGCCATGTTGAAACCTCGTTAGGTGTTAGGGGAGGCGGGAGGAGGGGCGACCTTCCTCCCGCCCCGCGGCGTTAACGGATGATGTCGAAGCTGTAGTCCGTGGTGGAGATACCGTCGGTGTTGGCGTCCATCGTGTCGAAAATCTTGTCGAGGATGGTAACCAGCACGTTGAGCGCTCCCTGATAGCCCCACACCGGGTAGCGATGCTTGTGGTGGCGATCGAAGATCGGAAACCCAATGCGGATCAATGGCGTCTTGGTATCGCGGTCCAGGTACTTGCCGTAGGTGTTGCCGATGAGGAAATCCACCGGTTCCGTGAACAGCAGGGAACGCATGTGCCACAGGTCCTTCTTCGGGTAGACCTTGCAGTTAGCGCCAAACGGGCTGGCGTCGAACAGCGCCTGAACCTTGGCGGCCCAGTCGGCGTCGCCGTTGGTGGACAGCACCGTGGTCGGCTCCGCGCCCAGTTCCAGCAGGAAAGCGGTGAGGCCCAGCATCAGGTCGGGGTCGCCGTACAGCGCGAACTTCTTGCCGTGGATGTGCGCGCTGGAGTCGGCGATGGCGTCCACCAGGCGTCCGCGTTCCTTGGTCAGGCTGTCGGGAATCGGCTTGCCGGTGATGCGCGAGATTTCCATCAGGAACTGGTCAGTGCCGGCTACGCCGACCGGATGGTGCAGCTTGACCACTTCCTGGCCTTTTTCCTCGATATAGGCGGCGGTTTTTTCCGCGCTGATGGTCTGCATCACGATGGTGGCCTTGGCGTTGATGGCGTTGGCCGTATCCTCCAATGACGTACCGCCGTCGTACATGCGGAACTCGCCATCGGTCGGGGTGTTCCAGGCGTCGGACGGGTCGCACAGCATGGTGTACTTCACGCCGAACTCGCCGAAAATGCGCTTGATTTCAGGGTTGTTGCCAACCACGTAGCCGTCAAAGCCGCCGATGAAGTTGATGCTGTCATTCGGCTTGCGCTCCAGGGCGGGCGCCATGCCGGCCTTGCCGTCCCAGAAGTACTTGAGCACGCCCAGCAAGGCGTTGTCGTAGCCGGTGATGTGGCTGCCGACAAAGGCCGGGGTGTGGGCGAACGGCACGTCGAATTCCACCGGGATGGAACCCTTTTCGCGTGAGGTCTTGATGAATGCATTGAGGTCGTCGCCGATCACTTCCGCCATGCAGGTGGTGGAAACCGCGATCATCTTCGGCTTGTACAGGCTGTAGGAGTTCGCCAGGCCGTCGATCATGTTGTTGAGGCCGCCGAATACGGCTGCATCCTCGGTCATGGAAGACGACACGCAGGAGGTCGGCTCCTTGAAGTGGCGGCTGAAGTGCGAGCGGTAATAGGCTACGCAGCCTTGGCTGCCGTGGACGAAGGGCAGGGTGCCTTCAAAGCCGTTGGCGGCGAACACCGCACCCAGCGGCTGGCAAGCCTTGGCCGGGTTGATGGTCAGCGCTTCGCGGGCGAAGTTCTTTTCCTGGTATTCCTTGGTCTTGGCGTATTCCACCTGGCTTTGCACTGCCTCGGCAGGCACGGCGTATTCGAACTCGGCCTTTTTCTTGGCGAACATCGCCTTGTATTCGTCCGAGCGGAACAGCTCGAAGTGGTCTAAAACTTTTTCAGCGCTTTGGCTCATTTCAATTTCCTTTCATTCGTAGGGTGGGCACCTGGGTGCCCACGTAACTCGTCCGGTTTGCGCGTGGGCAATCAATTGCCCACCCTACAAGCTGGTTAAGCAGCCTTTTTCCATGGGGCCTTGGTCAGTGCCCAAACCGGGCTGTTGATGGCCATGTCCATGTCACGGGCAAAGATGGCGAAGCCGTCATAGCCGTGGTACGGGCCGGAGTAGTCCCAGCTGTGCATCTGACGGAAAGGCACGCCCATCTTCTGGAACACGTACTTTTCCTTGATGCCGGAACCGACCAGGTCGGGCTGCACGGCTTCGACGAACTTCTCGAATTCATAACCGGTGACATCGTCGTAGATCAGTGTGCCGTCTTTGACGTAATGCGTAGTCCGCTGGTAGTCGTCGTTGTGGCCGAATTCGTAGCCGGTGCCGACCACTTCCATCCCTAAGTCTTCATAGGCGCCGATGACGTGGCGCGGACGCAGGCCGCCGACGAACAGCATCACCTTCTTGCCGGCCAGGCGCGGCTTGTACTTGGCGATCACGGCATCGGTGAGCACCTTGTATTTGGCGATCACGGCTTCGGTCTTTTCCTTGATGCTGTCGTCGAAGAAGCCGGCGATCTTGCGCAGGGACTCCTCGATCTTTGACGGGCCGAAGAAGTTGTATTCCACCCATGGTATGCCGTACTTTTCTTCCATGTGACGGCTGATGTAGTTCATCGAGCGGTAGCAATGGATCAGGTTGAGCTTGGCCTTTGGGGTGTTTTCCAGCTCGGCGATGGAGCCGTCGCCAGACCATTGGGCGATCACGCGCAGACCCATTTCTTCCAGCAGGATGCGCGAAGCCCAGGCGTCGCCGCCGATGTTGTAGTCGCCGATGATGGTGACGTCGTACGGGGTGGACTCGAACTTGTTTTTGTCCGGGTCGGTCTTATCAAAAACAAAGTCGCGCACCGCGTCGTTGGCGATGTGGTGGCCCAGGGATTGCGACACGCCACGGAAACCTTCGCAGCGCACCGGCACAATGGTTTTACCGTTGAGTTCCTTGGACTTCTTCTTGGAGACGGCTTCGATGTCGTCGCCAATCAGGCCGATCGGGCATTCGGACTGCACGGAAATGCCTTTGTTAAGCGGGAACAGCACTTCGATTTCGTCGATGATCTTTTCCAGCTTCTTGTCACCGCCAAACACGATGTCCTTTTCCTGGAAATCGGAGGTGAACTGCATGGTGCCGAAGGTATCGATGCCGGTGGTACCAATGTAGTAGTTGCGGCGCGAGGCCCAGGAATACTGGCCGCAGCCGACCGGTACGTGGGAAATGTGGATCATGTCCTTGATCGGGCCCCACACCACGCCCTTGGAACCGGCGTAGGCGCAGCCGCGGATGGTCATGACACCGGGCAGCGACTTGATGTTGGATTTCACGTCGCACTCGGACTTGCCTTCCTCATGCACACTCAAGTGTTTGGCGCGCCGTTTGGCGCTTTTTTCCGGGTAGGCCTTGAGGACCTCCTCGATCAATTCCGCGCCGTTGACGCGGGCTTCAGCGGTAGCACTCATTTCATTCTCCTGTGGCTATCTAAATAGTAGAAACTGTTTCAAAAATTGGTTGCGCTGGCCCCCGCAACTTTTGGAACAGCATCCGAGGGGGCCGGCGGGGAGTTGCCTCCCCGCCAGATTCACTACTTACGCCGCAGCGGCAGCTTTACCGATGAGGCTTTCGTCTTCCTTCTTCATGATGCCGAAGTCCATCAACAGATCTTCCAGTTCGTCCATGGTGATCGGGGTCGGGATGGTGCCGTTGCCCGCATTGGCATGGATCTTCTGGGCCAGTTGACGATATTCGCCAGCCTGCTTGGAATCCGGTGCGTATTCCAGCACCGTCATACGGCGCAGTTCGGCGTGTTGCACGACGTTGTCGCGCGGCACGAAGTGGATCAGCTTGGTTCCAAGCTTGCCAGCCAGCGCTTCGGCCAGTTCCAGTTCCTTGTCGGTCTGGCGCTCGTTGCACACCAGGCCGCCCAGACGCACGCCACCGGAGTTGGCGTATTTCAAAATACCTTTGGAAATGTTGTTGGCGGCGTACATGGCCATCATTTCGCCGGACATGACGATGTAGATTTCCTGCGCCTTGTTTTCGCGGATCGGCATGGCGAAGCCGCCGCACACCACGTCGCCCAACACGTCGTAGGAAACATAGTCCACGCCGTCATAAGCGCCGTTTTCTTCCAGGAAGTTGATGGAGGTGATCACGCCGCGGCCAGCGCAACCAACGCCGGGTTCCGGGCCGCCGGATTCCACGCAACGGATATCCTTGTAACCGATCTTCATTACATCCTCGATTTCCAGGTCTTCCACCGAGCCGGCGTCAGCCGCCAAGGACAGCACGGTGTCCTGTGCCTTTGCGTGCAGGATCAGGCGGGTGGAGTCGGCCTTGGGGTCGCAACCGACGATGAGGATTTTTTGACCCATTTCAGCCAGGGCGGCCAGGGTGTTTTGGGAGGTAGTGGACTTGCCGATACCACCCTTGCCGTAGAAAGCAATTTGACGCAATGCAGCCATTTTAATGCTCCTTTCAAATTAAATAATCTGTTATGCCGTACGCAGTCCGCTTCCGCTTCCAAGTCGCAACCAAGTCACTCTTCTTATCCGGCGCAGGATGGTTTCGTCGGCCATGCAACCCTGTCATTGCAAAGGCTGTGCCAACATGGAAATATTTTTTTAACTTATTGAAAAATAAATATAAAAAAATTTATTTGTGCCAAAAATGGCGGCTTTTAGTCGCTGTCGCAAACCCGACAAAGCGGGTAGGGCACGTTGCATAGCGGACAACGACATCCTCTTTTAAAAAGCCGTAAAAATCGCTGCTTCTCCCAGAGGCATCCGTCCGTAAGCAGCGTGTTTACTTGATGTGTGGACCAGATGCCGTTATTTCCGGCATGCTGGTACGACACTTGCAGGAAGGTGGTTCATCGAATCACGACCTTATATGCAAGAACATGACCAACCCGTTCTCTCCCGAACAACATCCTGGGCTGCGCCCCTTGCCGCAGATTCAGAACAACCCGCACTTCGACAACATTGGCGGCGAAGAACCTATCGCCCGGCTGGTGGAACGCTTTTACGCCTATATGGATACGCTGCCAGAGGCTGCGGGCATCCGCGCTTTGCACGAACCCGATTTAAGTCATGCCAAACAGGTATTGCATCAGTTTCTGATCGAATGGCTGGGCGGCCCCAAGGTGTATTCGGCGGAGCGCGGCCATCCGCGCCTGCGCCATAAACACATCACGTTCCATATTGGCGAAGCCGAGCGCGATGCCTGGATGCTGTGCATGCGCCGCGCCATGGATGAGGTGGTGACCGACCCCACGCTACGCCAGCAACTGGACCAAGCTTTTTTCAAAACCGCAGATTTCATTGTTAACGACAGAGGGAGTAACCACGCATGACCACTTTAGATAAAACCGCCTTCGCCCGGCTGGAAGCCGAAAAACGCCTGCAAAACCCGGTGCTGAAAGAAGCCACCAAGAAGCCGGGACGTTTCGGCTTCCGTGGCGAACTTGCCATCAAGTTCGCCGCCCAGGTGGCTGACGAAGCGCGCCCGCCGGAAACCACCTGCGATCAGGTGATGGCCATCGCCAACGAAGGCGAAAAGGGCATCCCGTTTTTCGCCGGCTACCTGCTGTCGTTCGGCTACCTCGATTTGCTGGTCGAGGCGCTGGGCGAGACGCTGATCCCGGAAGGCAAGTATTTCCTGTTCTGCAACAACATCGACCTGCTGAAGAAATACACCGTCAAGATGAAAGGGGCTACCTTCTACATCCTGCCGATCGACGAATCTACGGTGTATAACGAGCTGCTCGAGCTGTTACGCCTGGAAAAGGGCGACCTCAAGAAACTGGATACCGCCAGCAAGCTGGACGTTGTGGCCGACAAGGCGCTCAAATTCACTGCCAGCTACCCGGAAATCAGCTATGAAGAGGGCCTCAAGCTGATGGGGCCGGTGCGCAACCCGAACGAGAACCGTCCTGTCTGAGCAGCCCACAGAAGCCGATCCGCAACGCTGGTATTCCACCAACCTGGTGGGCATACCGGCGGGGCTGATTGCATCCCTCGCATTCAACGAACATCCGCAGCGCCTGCGCATCGCCGGCACGCAGGAAACCCATCGCGGCCTGTTCCGCCTGCTGGATGAAGCCCCCAGCCTGCCTGACGCCGCCGCGCGCTTTCAGCGCTACATGGACATCGTGTTTGACCTGCAGGCCACCGATTACGAAATCCGCCACGCAAAAGAGCGCCGCTTCAGGCCCAGTTATTTGAAACTGATGGAAGGCTGGGGCTTCGACTCCAACAGCCCGCAGGGCGCGGTGCTCAAGGGTTGGGTAGAAAGCCGTTTCGGTCTCGCGCCCACGTTCCACCGCGCGCCGCTGCACCGCTATCCTTCCACGGCATGGATGCGCTACCTGGAAGAAAAATACGCCAGCCGCTTCCACAGCGGCAGCATCCACCAGCAACTCGACCTGCTGTACGAATACTGCCAGTTCGCCATCCAGCGTTTCGGGTCGCCGGCAAAGGACGTTGTCACCCTGTGGCGCGGCGTCAATTACCACGACGAACCCACCATGAGCGGCAGCGAACTGAAAAAGGGCGAATGTGTGGTGCGCCTCAACAACCTTGTCTCGTTTACGACATCGCGCGAAAGGGCCGACGAATTCGGCGACTGGATACTCGAAGCCCGGGTGCCGGTGGTCAAGCTGCTGTTTTTTCCCGGCCTGCTGCACAACCAGCCGCTATCGGGGGAGGGCGAAGTGCTGGCGCTGGGCGGGCTCTACAAGGTAAAGGCCAGTTATGCCTGATCTCTACAGCCGCGCGTTGGGCGCCTATCTCGGCCTGGCGGTGGGCGATGCCATGGGTGCGCCGGTGGAGTTCCTCACCGCACGCGAAATCGCGCACAAAGGCATCCATACGGACATGACCGGCGGCGGCTGGCTCAAGCTCAAGCCCGGCCAGATCACCGACGACACCGAAATGTCGTTGTGCCTGGGCCGCGCCTGGATCGAATCACAAGGCTGGGATGCAGCCTGCGCCGCCAACCATCTTGCCTCCTGGCTCAAGCGCCACCCCATAGACGTCGGCAACACCTGCCGCCGCGGCATCCGACGCTACATGCTCAACGGCAGCCTGGAAGGCCCCATGAGCGAAGGGGACGGCGGCAACGGCGCGGCCATGCGCATCCTGCCAATTGCGCTGGCGACTTTTGGCGACGATGCAGCCTTTGCAAAAGCGGCTATCGCGCAGGCCCACATCACCCATCACCACCAGCTGTCGGATGCCGCCACGCTCACCCTGGGCCGCATGGTGCATGCGCTGCTGGCGGGGCATGGCGTCAAAGCCTGCCGTGCGCTGGTCAACCAGTTGATTGAACAACACCCCAAATTCAGGTTTTCGCCTTATCCGGGGCGCGCCAGCGGCTACATCGTGGATACGATGCAAACCGTGCTGCACCACTTCTTTACCACCGACAACTTTGAAAGCTGTGTGGTAGAAACCGTCAACCGCGGCGAAGATGCAGACACCACCGGCGCCATCGCCGGCATGCTGGCCGGGGCGCTGTACGGCGTGGATAACATTCCGAAACGCTGGCTGGATAGGCTGGATGCCACGGTTGCCCTGGAAATCAGGCAACAAACACAGGAACTACTCAGGAGACACCTTAGATGACCACCGTGATCTTTTACGAAAAGCCCGGCTGCGCCAACAACACCAAGCAGAAAATGCTGCTGGCCGCCGCCGGCCACACCGTACTGGCCAAAAGCCTGCTCACCGAACCGTGGACCAAGGCGCGGCTGCTGGAGTTCTTCGGCAACCGCCCGGTGGCGGAATGGTTCAACCGCGCCGCGCCCAGGGTGAAATCCGGTGAAGTGGTGCCAGAGGCGATGGATGCCGACACGGCCATCGCCCTGATGCTGGCCGCACCGCTACTCATCCGCCGCCCGCTGATTGAAGCAGACGGGCGCAAGGAAGTGGGCTTTGATCCGGAAATGATAGACGCCTGGCTGGGGCTGAACAAAAAGCCGGAAGGGGATTTGGAGAATTGTTCAAAAAGGCATGAGGCCAAGCCATGCCTTTAGGTAAATGGAATTTTGTAGGGCGGATGAGCGTAGCGCTATCCGCCGTATGATTGTTTGAAATATACTCGTTCCATCCGGCGGATAACGCCGCCTTGCGGCTCATCCGCCCTACAAACTGATTCATAAAGGAAAAGAATATGGCTGTCCAAGATGTTGCTCCGGTTGTTTTGGATGCGAATGTGGTAACTACCATCATCAATAACGTCAATTCACTCTACTCAACAGCGATCGGCCAATTAACGTCCTACACTTTAGGCATTGTTGCCCTTGTTGGTGTGCTTATCCCTGTATTGGTAACGGTGATTCAAGTGAGGAGTCTTAAGGCTGAGAAAGAAAATCTTGAAGCGCATATCTCAGACGAAGTTGATAAGGCTAAGCTGAACATTAAAGAAGAAATGCTTCAGGAAATGAAGCGCGAAATTGAATCTGTGGAAAGCAAACTGATATCTAGCTTGGAAGAGAAGCTTTCAGAAATAGAGAAAAAATTAGCATGTGCTGAAGCAGCCACTTCTCATTTACAAGGTAACGACCTTACATCAAGAAAATTGTTTGCTTTAGCCGCAATGGATTTCTGTGATGCCACTCACCAATATTTAAAAGGTGGTGACGAGTTAAATGGGCAGAGAACCTTACGAATGCTAATAGAGGACTGTCTCCCAGAGATGTTTAATACCGATTTTGATGACAATATAATTGATGAAAAAATAGATGCATTAATCGAGTTGTTAATGGAAAACAATAGTAATAATAGATACCTAGATAAAATAGATACATTAAAAAAAGCTAGAAAAGAAGCTAAAAATCGGAAAAAGAGCGAGGGGTAGCAAGCGTAGAGCGGATGAGCGTAGCGTTTCCGTCGGATGAAAATTCTCCTTACTTCCTAAGCTACAATCCGCCCATGCCCGACTATCGCCGTAACCGCATTCCCGGCGGCACTTATTTTTTCACTGTAAATCTCCTGGAGCGTAATAGCCGCCTGCTTGTCGAGCATATTGCCGAGTTACGCGCGGCGGTGAAAGCGGTGCGAGGGAAAAAACCATTTCATATTGATTGCTGGGTGGTGTTGCCGGAGCATATGCATTGCATCTGGACGCTGCCCGAAGGCGATGCGGATTACGCTTCACGCTGGAAAGCCATTAAAACAGCTTTTGCCAAATCCATTCCACGCTTTGAAAATTTGTCAGATGTGCGCCTCAACAAAGGGGAGCGCGGCATCTGGCAGCGCCGCTATTGGGAACACACCATCCGCGACGACCGCGACTACGAGGCGCATGTGGATTATGTGCATATCAATCCGGTGAAACATGGATTGGTCAAACGCGTGGCAGATTGGCCTTATTCGTCTTTTCACAGGTTTGTTGATCAAGGTATCTACCCGCCAGATTGGGCGGGGGATGCTGGGGTGAGTTTGCAGGCTGGTGAGCGAAGTTAGGCTGGCATGCGGCGGATAACGCTGCGCTCATCCGCCCTACAAAAATCTCAATCTTCAACATGCCGGGTGGGCATGTCCGGCACAGGGTGGGTTACCCGCCCCGCACTGTTGGCTTGCCGGGCTGCATGGGTGATGCATGCCGGTAGCGGAGCATGCACCAGCCTTGTGCAATGCACATGCGCCGGCTGTGGGTTCCGTATGCAGGATTCCCGGCTGCTTGGCCTGAAGCCTTATGGTGTATATCCGGCCATGCGGATAGAATGGCAACGAGCCAATTCATTTGAAATTTAGCCATGAAATCCATTCCACTTGCCCGCCAATCCATCTCCGATCAAGACGCTTTGGCGGTGGTTGAAGCTCTGCGCGGCGACTGGCAAGCCAAAGGGGAGGCCGTAGGGCGGTTCGAGCGCAGTGTCGCGGAGTATTGCGGTGCGCGTTATGCCGTAGCCGTCAGCAGCGCTACTGCCGCGTTGCACATTGCCTGTCTCGCTGGCGGCATGGGCCCGGGGCGCTCGCTGTGGACATCGGCCAATGCTTTTGTTTCCGCTGCGAACAGCGCCCGCTATTGCTGGGGCGAGGTCGATTTTGTCGATATTGATCCGCAAAGCTTCAATATGGATGCGACTTGGCTGGAACAAAAGCTGGACTGGGCGGAGCAGCAAGGGCGTTTACCGCAAGTGATTTTGCCGGTGGATTTTGCTGGGCAGTCCTGCGAGATGGCGAGCATCCGGCAACTGGCCAGCCGCAATGACATCACCGTGATCGAGGATGCATCGCAGTCGTTGGGAGGCCAGTATCTGGGCCACCGCGTCGGCGGCTGCCAGCACGCGGACATGACGGTGTTCAGCTTTGCGCCAGATTCTTTGGTAACCACGGGCGAGGGCGGCATGGTTGTCACCAATCGCCTTGATCTGTACGAAAAGCTGCTCAGGCTGCGATCCCACGGTTTGGCAGCCAGGGACGGTGCTCCACAAAGCAGGGCGGAGCAGGTCGAACTGGGTTATTACTACCCGGTGACCGATATCCAGGCCGCGCTGGGGGTGAGCCAGATGCAGCGGCTGGACGCCTTTATTGCCCGCAGAAGCGAAATCGCAGCGGAATATGACCGGGCGCTGGACGATCTGCCGCTCGCAACCCCATGGCGGCACCCCGATGTAGTTTCTACCTGGGCGCTGTACGTGGTCCAGCTAAACGATGCGGCTCGGCGCGATGCCGTGCTCCAGCAACTGCGCGATGCCGGTATTGGTGCCGAGGTGCATTACAGCCCCGTGCACCTGCACCCGTATTACCGTCGGCTGGGGTTCAAGGCCGGGGATTTTCCGGTGGCCGAGGCTTATGCCGCGCGCGCCATCTCGTTGCCCATATCTCCCGCGCTGCTGGCGGATGAGCAGGCGTATGTGGTTGAGACGCTACGCCAGGCGCTTGGCCAAGGCGCATAAGGCCCGCAACGCCTACCTCAAATGACTTCCACGCCTTCGTTGCCCAGCATGCGGGTCACCGCAATCAGCGGCAGCCCGATCAGTGCGTTGGGGTCATCACCGCGCATCCATTCGATCAGGGCGATCCCCAGGCCTTCCGATTTGGCGCTGCCGGCGCAGTGGTAAGGCTGTTCTTTCAGCAAATAATTTTCGATCTGCGCGTCGCTTAGCGGGCGAAACTTGACCTCGTAGCGCACGACTTCGGCCTGCATGCGCTGACTGGCAGAACTGAACAAGCACAGCGCGCTGTGGAACGTGACGATGCGATCACGCATCAACTGCAGTTGGCGGGTCGCATTATCGTGGGTCAGGGGTTTGCCTAGCTGGAGGTTGTCCAGGGTGGCCACCTGGTCGCAGCCGATGACCAAGGCATCGGCATGGCCGGCACCAACTTTTCGTGCTTTTTCCTGGGCCAGGCGTAGCGCTGTCTGATCCGGGGTTTCACCGGGCAACGGGGTTTCGTCCACATTGGGCACTTCGACGCCGAACGGCAGTTGTAGCCGCTCCAGCAACTCTTTGCGGTAAATGGAGGATGAAGCAAGGATCAGGTTCATTGGCTAGCACCAAGGCACAAAAAGAAAAGGCCGACTGGGCAGTCGGCCTTTTCCGGGTTGATGGAGTTACTGGATTTCAAGCAGCGACTCATCTGGAGTCACGCTATCGCCTTTTTTCACATGAATGGCGACAACCACGCCGCTTTTGGCCGACTGGATTTCGTTCTCCATTTTCATCGCCTCGATCACCAGCACGCCGTCACCGGCATTCACCTTGTCGCCGATGTTGACCTTGACATCAACAATGGTGCCTGGCATGGCGGTAGTGACACAGCCTTCATGCGAGGGGCGAGGGCGCGAGCCGCCGTTGGCTGCAGCACTCGCAGCCGCTTTTTTCTTGCTGCCACCGGAACTGCCGCCACCGGAAACTTCCATTTCGCTCAGGGTTTCAACCACCACCTCTTCGGAAACACCATCGACCGAAACATAGAATGGGCGCTGCTCTTCGCCAGGGTGACCGCTGCCGGTGAGCCTGATGTGGAAGGTTTCGCCATGCAGCGTGACATTGAACTCATTGGGCGCATAACGGGCGGCTGAAGGTGCAGCCGCTTCCTTGGACAGCAACGGCTCGACCCTGAGGGTGCCGGCGTTGCGCTCCTGCAAGAAGGTTTGCGCCAGGTCGGGGAACATGGCGTACGTCAGCACGTCTTCTTCGCTCTTGGCCAGATTTTCAGACTGCACGCGCAGGTTGGCCATTTCGTCTTCCAGCAAGTCTGCCGGACGGCAGGTCACCACGTCCGCGTTGCCGACTGCCAGTTGCTTCACTTCGTTGTTAACCGTACCAGGAGCTTTGCCGTAATGGCCGAGCAGGTAGTTCTTGACCTCGTTGGTCACCGACTTGTAGCGCGCGCCCGTCAGCACGTTGAGCACGGCCTGCGTGCCAACGATTTGCGAGGTTGGCGTAACCAGCGGCGGGAAGCCGAGGTCTTCGCGTACGCGCGGGATTTCCGCCAGCACGGCGTCCATCTTGTCCAGCGCGCCTTGTTCCTTGAGCTGGTTGGACAGGTTGGAGATCATGCCGCCGGGCACCTGGTTGACCAGCACGCGGGTATCCACGCCGGTGAAGTCGCTTTCAAACTGCCAGTATTTCTTGCGCACTTCGCGGAAATAAGCGGTGATTTCCTGCAATGCAGCCAGATTCAGCCCGGTGTCGTATTCCGTGCCTTGCAGCGCGGCGACCAGGCTTTCGGTGGAAGAGTGGCTGGCACCCTCGCCAAAGGAAGAGTTGCAGGTGTCGATCATGGTTGCACCGGCTTCGATGCCCTTGAGGAAACTCATGGCGGAGAGGCCGGAAGTGGCATGGCTATGCAGGTGGATCGGCAGGCTGACGTCCTTGCGCAGCGCAGCGACCAGTTCAGCCGTGGCCTTGGGCGTCAGCAGGCCGGCCATGTCCTTGATGGCGATGGTATCGCAGCCCATGGCGGCCATTTCCTTCGCCAGGCCGACGAAGTGCGGGATGTCGTGCACCGGGCTGGTGGTGTAGCTGATGGCGCCTTCGGCGTGCTTGCCGACCTTTTTGACAGCCTCGACCGACACGCGGATGTTGCGCATGTCGTTCATGGCATCAAAAATGCGGAACACGTCCACGCCGTTATCGGCGGATTTCTGCACGAAAGCGCGCACCACGTCGTCCGAATAGTGGCGGTAGCCCAGCAGGTTCTGGCCGCGCAGCAGCATCTGGATGCGGCTGTTGGGCAGCGCCTTGCGCAATTTTGCCAGGCGTTCCCACGGATCTTCCTTGAGGAAACGTACGCAGGCGTCGAAGGTTGCGCCACCCCAGGCTTCCAGCGACCAGAAACCAATGCTGTCCAGCTTGGCGCAGATCGGCAGCATGTCTTCAGTACGCATGCGTGTGGCGATCAGCGACTGGTGGCCATCGCGTAAAGCTAGTTCAGAAACAAGGACTTTTGCCATATTCGTGTCTAAATAATTAAAGTTAAAATCAAATGCCTTCGTGCGCAGCGATAGCAGCGGAAATTGCAGCGGCTACAAGTTCCGGAGGTAACTTGGTGGTGTATTCCGTCAGTTCCGGGTGCGCTTCGACAAAACTGGTATCGAACTCCCCGGCCTTGAAGTCGGGGTGCTTCATGATTTCCTGGTAATACGGAATGGTGGTTTTCACGCCATACACCACCATGTCGTCCAGGGCGCGGCGACCGCGCTCGACCACGCCGGGCCAATCCAGCGCCCACACCGTCAGCTTGGCGCACATGGAGTCGTAGTAGGGCGGTATGACGTAGCCCGAATACATGGCGGCATCAATGCGCACGCCGGGGCCGCCGGGTGCATAGTAGCGGGTGATCTTGCCGAAGCTGGGCAAAAAGCCGTTTTTCGGGTCTTCCGCATTAATGCGGTATTCCATGGCGAAACCGCGGAACTGGACATTTTCCTGCTGGTACTGCAGTTCCAGCCCATAAGCAATGCGGATCTGCTCCTGGACAATATCAATCCCGGTGATGGTTTCCGTCACGGTGTGCTCCACCTGCAGGCGGGTATTCATTTCCATGAAGTAGAAGTTATTGTCCTGGTCCAGCAGGAATTCCACCGTGCCGGCGTTTTCATAACCTACCGCCTTCGCCGCCTTGACTCCCAGGCCGCCGATATAGTCGCGCTGCGCCTGGCTTAACTGGGGCGAGGGGGCGATTTCAATGAGCTTTTGATTGCGGCGCTGGATGGAGCAGTCGCGCTCGAACAGATGAATGACGTTGCCGTGGCTGTCGGCCAGCACCTGAACTTCGATATGGCGCGGATTGACCACGCACTTTCCAGGAATACTTCCGGCTTGCCAAACGCCTTGCTGGCTTCGGAAATCACACGGTCATAGTTGGCCAGCAGTTCTTTTTCATCATTGCAGCGGCGTATGCCGCGGCCGCCACCGCCATTGGTAGCCTTGAGCATCACCGGGTAGCCGATCTCGGCAGCCAGCTTGCGCGCCTCTTCAACATTTTCCAGGTTGCCGTCACTGCCCGGCACGCAGGGGATGCCTGCGGCAATCATGGCGGTTCTGGCTTGAATCTTGTCGCCCATTTGCGTGATAACGTCAGGGCCGGGGCCGATGAATTTCACCCCGCGCTTGGCGCAGATGTCGGACAGCACCGGATTTTCGGACAGGAAGCCATAGCCGGGGTGCAGGGCGTCGCAACCCGCGGCAACTGCCAGATTGACGATATTGTGTGCATTCAAATAGCCTTGCACCGGGTCGGCCCCGATGTTGTAGGCTTCGTCGGCCTTCTTTACATGCAAGGCGTGACGATCTGCATCGGTGTAGATCGCCACCGATTTGATGCCCATTTCGGAGCAGGCGCGGACGATGCGCACAGCAATCTCGCCACGATTCGCAATAAGAATTTTCTTAAACATGTAAAATGCGCTTTGCTCTTTAGAAATTAGTTGCCGGTACGTTTTCAGCACTCAAAACCGGCAAATTGTATCATGCGAGCTACGCTGATTGAATATCCAGAATGCGACGACATGCATCTTTCAGCGCAAAAAGCGGCCCCGGTGTTTTTTACCGGGCTGGATTAACCCGAAATATGCACGCAAAATGTACGCACAATTTAAGAGAAAACAGGGCGCCAGAAACAAATGCTGATTAATTCACTTGAGTTTGCCAAGCAATCGCTTGAAATTCATGGTAAAATCCGCGCCTCTCAGCTTCCAGGGGTCAGCGAAGTCCTGTTTCAGGAGGACGATGATGCTGAAATCAGCTACACCCTGAGAGGCGCTACATCGAGTACTGGCAAGCGTGGATTGTGGCTGGAACTGGATGGGCAGCTTGATTTGCGTTGTCAGCGTTGCCTGGGTGCGATGCAGTTTGATCTGCATACCCGCTCCTGGTTCGAGTTGGTTGCAAACGAGGCAGAACTGGCGGAATTAAGTGCCGACGAAGATGATGATGTTGATTATCTGATCGCCGACCAGAATTTCGATGTTGATGCGTTGGTGAGTGAAGAGGTGTTGCTTGGCCTGCCGTATGCGCCGAAACATGAAAATGTTGATTGCGCTGAACTGGTCGGCATCAAGACAGAACAAAAGCCTAACCCTTTCCTTGTGCTGCAGGGACTGAAGGGAAGCAAATTAAGCAGTGAGTAAAACGGTAGTAATCCAGATTACGTGTTAGTTTTTTAGTTTAGGAGTATCGAAATGGCTGTTCAACAAAACAAGAAGTCCCCATCCAAGCGCGGTATGCACCGTTCGCATGATTTTCTGACCAACCCGCCACTGGCTATCGAGCCAACCACGGGTGAGGTTCATCTGCGTCACCATGTGAGCCCGTCCGGCTACTATCGTGGCCGCAAAGTGACCGCGGCCAAGGGTGAGTAATCCGGGTTGCATCGCATCTGCGCCGCGCCCCTAAAGCGCGGCGTTTTCATATATGGATGTTACTTTAGCAATTGATGCCATGGGCGGCGATCATGGCCCCCATGTCACCATTCCCGCCGCACTTGCCGCGCTGAAGCGCCATGAGCAGCTCAACATTGTGCTGGTTGGGCTTGCTGATGCCATTCAAGTCGAACTCAAGGCTCACGGGGCAGAGCAAAACCCGCGCTTGCGTATTCACCACGCCAGCGAAGTGGTGACCATGGACGAATCCCCGCAAAGTGCATTGAAGAACAAGAAGGATTCTTCCATGCGTGTGGCGATCAACCTGGTTAAAAGCGGCGAGGCCAACGCCTGCGTCAGCGCCGGGAATACCGGTGCACTGATGGCGACGGCGCGTTTCGTGCTCAAGACCCTGCCTGGCATAGACCGTCCCGCCATCGCGTCCACGCTACCCAGCCGTAACGGTCATACCTACATGCTGGATCTTGGCGCCAACGCCGACTGCACGCCAGAACACCTGTTGCAGTTCGCCATCATGGGCGCCATGCTGGTATCCTGCGTCGAGCATAAGGAACGGCCGACGGTAGGCCTGCTCAATATCGGTTCGGAGGATATCAAGGGCAATGAAGTGGTCAAGCAAGCCGGTGAACTGCTGCGGGCCAGCCACCTCAATTTTTACGGTAACGTCGAGGGCGACGATATCTACAAGGGCACGGTTGACCTGGTGGTGTGCGACGGCTTTGTCGGCAACGTGGTGCTCAAGGCTTCGGAAGGGCTGGCTCACATGATGGGCGGTTTCCTGTCGCGCGAGTTCAAGCTGAATTTGCTCACCAAGCTCAGCGGATTGATTGCACTGCCGGTGCTCAGATCTTTCAAGCGCCGCCTTGACCCGCGTCGTTACAACGGCGCCAGCTTTCTCGGCCTGCGCGGCATTGTGGTCAAGAGCCACGGAGGCGCCGACAGCTTCGCTTTCGGTTTCGCCATCGACCAGGCGATAGAAGAGGCTTCCAGTGGTATCCTGAAACGCATCAGCGACCAGATTGCACTTGATGCGCATCCCATTCCAGCAGAGATTTTTTCTACCTGATGACATATTCCCGTATTGCCGGTACCGGCAGCTACCTGCCAGAATACATCCTGACCAACGCGGAACTTGAAAAGCGCGTTGATACTTCCGACGAATGGATTGTGGCGCGCACCGGTATCCGTGAGCGCCACATTGCCGCCGAGCATGAGTTGACGAGCGATCTGGCATCCCATGCGGCACTGCGCGCGATAGCGGCTGCCGGCATCACTGCCGATGCAGTCGACCTGATTGTCGTGGCTACGACCACCCCGGACAAGGTGTTCCCCAGCACCGCCTGCATTCTGCAGCAGAAGCTGGGCATTTCCGGCTGCCCGGCATTTGATATCCAGGCCGTTTGCAGCGGTTTTGTCTACGCTTTAGCCACGGCCGACCAATTCATCAAGTCCGGCGCTGCGCGTTGCGCGCTAGTGGTGGGTGCCGAGACGATCTCACGGATTACCGACTGGACAGATCGCAGCAACTGCATTTTGTGGGGTGATGGCGCAGGCGCCGTCATTCTGACCGCCAGCGACGAACCCGGCATTATCTCCAGCCATCTGCATGCTGACGGCAAATACGGCGACATGTTATATGTGCCTTCCGGTGTTTCCCAGAAGTCGGGCGACGCGACCATCCGGATGGAAGGCAACCCGGTATTCAAGATCGCCGTCAATACGCTGGACCAGATCGTTGATGAAACGCTGGAAGCCAATGGCATCCAGAAGTCCGATATTGACTGGCTGGTTCCGCACCAGGCCAACATCCGCATCATCCAGGCGACTGCAAAGAAACTGGGGATGGATATGGAGCGGGTGGTGGTGACGGTAGGCCAGCATGGCAACACCTCAGCTGCCTCCATTCCGCTGGCGCTGGACGTTGCCGTGCGGGATGGCCGTATCAAGCGCGGCGAAACCATACTCATGGAAGCCTTTGGTGGCGGTTTCACCTGGGGTTCAGTGTTACTTAAGTACTAAGAGAGTCCAAGATGGCATTTGCATTTCTTTTTCCCGGTCAAGGTTCGCAATCCGTCGGCATGATGCAAGGGTTTGGCGATTCGAGCGTGATCCGCAATACCTTTACCGAGGCATCCGATGTGCTGGGCGTAGATTTCTGGCGCATGGCAACCGAGCCGAACGACGAGTTGAATCGCACAGTCAACACCCAGCCGCTGATGCTGGTTGCTGGTGTTGCGACGTGGCGGGCATGGCTCGAAACCGGTACCGCAAAACCAGCGGTGGTAGCAGGGCACAGCCTGGGCGAATACACTGCCTTGGTTGCCGCTGATGCCGTAGTTTTCAAGGATGCGCTGCCGCTGGTACGTTTCCGCGCCGAAGTCATGCAATCTGCCGTAGCGGATGGCGTAGGTGCCATGGCCGCTATTCTCGGACTGGACGATGATACTGTGCGTGCCGTCTGCCAGGAGGCAGGGCAAGGCGAAGTGCTCGAAGCCGTAAATTTCAATTCGCCAGGGCAGGTGGTGATTGCCGGGCATAAAGCAGCAGTGGAGCGCGGGATGGAAGCAGCCAAGGCCAAGGGCGCCAAACGCGCTCTGATCCTGCCGGTGAGCGTACCATCGCACTGCGCATTAATGAAGCCAGCGGCTGACAAGCTAAGCGCGTATCTGGACGACGTTGCCGTTGCTGCGCCGCAAATACCCGTATTGCACAATGCCGACGTTGCCAGCTATAACGATGCTCAGGGCATCAAGCAGGCTCTGGTGCGCCAGTTGTACAGCCCGGTACGCTGGGTAGACACAGTACAGACCATGGCGGCCCAGGGCGTGACGCTGGCGGCCGAATGCGGCCCAGGCAAGGTGCTGGCCGGCTTGAACAAGCGTATCGTGGCCGACATGCCTTGTCATGCTCTGGTCAGCCAGGATGCGCTGGCGGAATTCAAAACACAAATAGAAGCTTAAGGGGAGGGTGGTATGCTGAACGGACAAATTGCATTGGTCACAGGTGCCAGCCGCGGCATTGGCGCTGCGGTTGCGCAGGCGCTGGGCAAGCAGGGTGCGGTAGTCATTGGTACGGCCACCACTGCCAATGGTGCAGAGCAGATCAGCCAGGCATTGCAGCAGGCCGGTATCAAAGGTACAGGACTGGCGCTGGACGTGAATGACGGCGCCCAGGTTGATGCTGTACTGAAGAAGATCGCCGATGAATTCGGCGCCATTTCCATTCTGGTGAATAACGCTGGCATCACCCGTGACATGCTGCTAATGCGCATGACGGAAGACGACTGGGATGCCGTGCTGTCAACCAACCTGAAGTCGGTGTTCCGCCTGTCCCAGGCCGTGTTGCGGCCAATGATGAAGGCGCGTTATGGCCGCATTATCAGTATTTCCTCGGTGGTCGGGCATATGGGCAACGCCGGTCAGGCCAACTATGCCGCTGCCAAGGCCGGCATGGCAGGCTTTTCCAAGTCGTTGGCACGCGAAGTTGGCAGCCGCAACATTACCGTCAATTGCGTGGCACCAGGCTTCATCGATACTGACATGACCCGTGCCTTGTCTGATGACCAGCGCAACGGTCTGTTGCAGCATATTCCGCTGGGGCGTCTGGGCGCGGTGGAGGACATCGCTTCTGCGGTATGCTTCCTGGCATCACCAAGCGCAGGCTACATCACCGGTGAAACATTGCATGTCAATGGTGGCATGTACATGGCTGGATGACAGGCGGCTCAAGCCATATTCCATCGGCACCACAATCGCTTTTTTGAAATCCGCCGGAGTTTTGATAAAATGGCTCCAGCTTTCCGCTACACAATTTAACAAAGGGGTAATTTAGATGTCTGACATCGAACAGCGCGTTAAAAAAATCGTCGCCGAGCAACTTGGTGCAAATGAAGCAGACGTAAAGAATGAATCATCTTTCGTTGATGACCTTGGTGCAGACTCTCTCGACACTGTTGAACTGGTGATGGCGCTCGAGGAAGAATTTGACTGTGAAATTCCTGACTAAGAAGCAGAGAAGATCACCACCGTGCAACAAGCCATTGACTACGTCAACGCACATCCCAAGTAATAACTACTTCCTTTCCACCTGATTTCATTCTGGAGTTACCTTGTCCAAACGTAGGGTCGTGATTACAGGCCTCGGTATTGTTTCGCCCGTGGGTATCGGGGTGGACAATGCCTGGGCCAGCATTGTTGCTGGCCGTTCAGGCATTACGCGTATTACCAAGTTTGATCCGGAAGCGTTTGCTTCCCAGGTGGCGGGGGAAGTCAAAGGCTTTGACGTCACGCAGTACTTGTCGCCCAAGGATGCCCGACGTATGGATACGTTCATCCAATACGGTCTGGCCGCCGGGATAGAAGCGTTCAAGGATGCGGGCATCGAAGTCACCGAACAGAATGCCGAACGCATCGGTGTTGCGATCGGCGCCGGTATCGGCGGCCTGCAATTGATTGAAGATACCGACAAGGTCTTTATCGAGAGCGGCCCCCGCAAGATTTCGCCATTTTTCATTCCAGGCACCATCATCAACATGATCTCGGGCAACCTGTCCATCATGTATGGCCTCAAAGGCCCCAACATTGCCATTGTTACGGCCTGCACAACCGCCACGCACTGTATTGGAGATGCCGCGCGCTATATCGAATACGGCGATGCGGATGTGATGGTTGCCGGCGGGGCTGAAGCAGCGATCACGCAGTTAAGTGTTGGCGGCTTTGCTTCCGCACGCGCGCTTTCGACGCGCAATGATGACCCCGCAACCGCCAGTCGTCCATGGGACGTCGACCGGGATGGGTTTGTCATCGGTGAAGGCGCCGGGGTTCTGGTGCTGGAAGAATACGAACACGCCAAGAAGCGCGGTGCCAAAATTTATGCGGAAGTCGCCGGCTTTGGCATGAGCGCCGATGCATACCATATGACGGCACCAAGCGAGAGCGGCGAAGGCGCTGCGCGCTGCATGCGCAATGCCTTGCGCAATGCCGGTATCAATGCCGACCAGGTGGATTACGTCAATGCCCATGGCACCTCGACTCCGGCAGGTGACGTTGCAGAAACCCAGGCAGCCAAACTGCTGTTTGGTGATCATGCATCAAAAATCGCCATGAGTTCGACCAAGTCCATGACCGGACACTTACTGGGAGCTGCGGGCGGGGTAGAAGCCGTATTCTCTGCACTGGCCGTTCGCGACCAGGTGGCGCCGCCCACCATCAACATTTTCAATCAGGATCCGCAATGCGATCTGGATTATGTGCCTAACACGGCGCGTAACATGAAAATCGATGTCGCCATTTCGAACTCTTTCGGTTTTGGCGGTACCAACGGCACCTTGGTATTTCGCAAAATTTCCTAAATTTTGATTGACTTTTCAACAAGCGCCGCACTCAGCGGCGCTTGTTTTTTGTCGTTTTGTTCACACCCGCCGTCTGATTCCACGCCGAATTCAGAACATGGGCGCATTTGCGCACCAGGCGCTAACCCGATGTTATAACCTTATGATTATTAATCATAATGATTTGCGCATATTTTTTCTGCAAATTTGCAAAAACCTAATTGAAAGCACGAGTTAGCACGCTTCCTAAGAGGTCTTCCACAGTGTTATCCACAGTTTTTGTGGATGAATAATATATGACTGCCCAATTGAATAGCGCTTAGGCAAAATGCGCATAACCGGTACAATGCCGGTCTATGTCTGTGGAACCCTCATATCTGATTAATGGCCGTGTTGATGCCGCGCTGACTCCGTTCGACCGGGGGTTTGCCTATGGCGATGGCGTGTTCAGAACGCTACCGGTATTCGATGGAGTTCCTCACTGCTGGCGTCGTCATTTCCGCCGCCTGGAAGCGGACTGCAACGCGCTCGGCATCGTATGCCCATCCGAAGAAACCCTGCGTGCGGATATTGAGACGCTTTACCAGGCAGGCAAAGGCATGGATGCTGTCATCAAACTCGTGGTAACCCGTGGCGAAAGTTCGCGAGGTTATGCCGTGCCGCCATTGGCGCAACCTTCAAGAATTGTTATCAGGACGCCGTTGCCACAATATCCGGACACCAGTTTCAGCGACGGCGTTGCCCTGCATTTATGCCAAACCCGGCTGGGCCGCCAACCCCGGCTGGCCGGCGTCAAGCACTTGTGCCGCCTTGAGAACGTTCTGGCGCGCATGGAATGGGTTGATGCCCACATCATGGACGGCTTGATGCTGGATGAAGGCGGTGACGTCATAGAATGCACCAGCAGCAACCTGTTTGCCCGCTTTGGCTCCACCCTGGTGACCCCGGACCTGAGCCAGTGCGGTGTGGCAGGCGTGACCCGGGATCGCGTGCTTGCAATCGCGCCCAAGCTGGGATACGCCACGGAAATTCGCCATTTGCGCCTGTCGGAGTTAATGGATGCCGATGAAGTGATCATCTGCAACAGCCTGTTCGGCGCGATGCAGGTCAGAAGCCTGACCAGCGTTGCCTGGCCGCTGGGCGTGCTTGCCACGCACTTGCGCACGCTGTTGCAACTGGATGACGAGAGCGACCATGAGATCCCTGGTTAGATTATTCTTCTTTGCTGCAGCGTTGCTGGCAGCCAGTATCGCTTGGCTATGGAACTACACGGAAACGCCGCTGACGTTCGAGCCGAGCCCGCAAACCCTGGTTGTCAAATCCGGCAGCAACATCCGCACGGTTGCGCGGCAACTGGTTGAGCAAAATATCCTGAAAGAACCCTGGGGGTTCATCGTGATGGCGAGGCTGACTGGCCGCGCGTCCCAACTTAAGGCCGGTAACTACCTGGTAACTACCGGCACAACGCCGTATGACCTGTTTGAAGCACTGACGAGCGGCGATGTTTCGCAGGTCGGGGTAACTTTTATTGAAGGCTGGAACTTCCGCCAAGTGCGCGAGGAACTGAACCGGCGCGATGACATTGAGCACGTCAGCATGGCGCTGACCAACGAAGAAATACTTGATCGGATAGGTGCAACCGAACGGCACCCGGAAGGGTTGTTTTTCCCTGATACCTATTATTTCAGCAGCGGCATGACCGACCTGGACATTCTGCAGCGCGCTTACCAGGCGATGCAGAATAAACTGGAGGCCGCGTGGCAAAACCGGGCGCCGGGGTTGCCTTATGCTAACCCATACCAGGCGTTGGTGATGGCCTCCATTGTTGAAAAGGAAACGGGGAAAGCCTCTGAGCGGCCGACTATTGCGCGGGTGTTCCTGAACCGCCTGAAAATCGGCATGCGCCTGCAAACCGATCCCACGGTGATTTACGGCCTCGGTGAACATTTCGATGGCAATCTGCGCAAGCAGGACTTGCTTACCGACACGCCGTACAACACCTATACTCGCAATGGTTTACCGCCAACACCCATTGCCATGCCGGGGATCGAAGCCATCGAGGCGGCATTGCATCCGGCTGACGGTGTGCCATACCTGTATTTCGTCGGCAAAGGCGACGGCAGCCATTTCTTTTCAAAAACGCTGGATGAACATAACCGTGCCGTGGCGCGGTTCCAACTGGGTAAACAATAGCATGCGCGGCAGATTCATTACTCTGGAAGGTGTGGACGGTGCCGGTAAAAGCACGCACATCCCATTTATTGCGGATCTGTTGTCCGCTCAAGGCCACGAGGTTATCCTCACGCGCGAGCCTGGCGGAACCGCGCTGGGTGAAAAATTGCGAGAACTGCTGCTGCATCAGCCCATGCATGTGGAAACCGAAACACTGCTCATGTTTGCCGCGCGCAGCGAACATCTGCAACAAGTCATCAAACCCGCTCTGGCCAGAGGCGACTGGGTACTGTCGGACCGGTTTACAGATGCCAGTTTTGCCTATCAGCATGGCGGCCGCGGGGTTGAAGCCCACAAGATTAAAACTTTGGAACACTGGATACAGGGTGATTTGCAGCCGGACTTGACGCTGCTGTTTGATGTGCCGGTAGAAGTCAGTTGCCGCCGACTGGCGGGCGCCCGCGACCCGGATCGTTTCGAGCAGGAAAGTGCGCCATTTTTTGAGCGCATTCGTGCCGCTTATTTGCAGCGGGCTGCCGATTTTCCCCAACGATTCAAGGTCATTAACGCAAACCGCCCGCTGGAAGACATCCAAACCGAGCTGGGCAGCATACTGGCATCGTTTTGAATATCACCGAGCTACATCCGTGGAATGCTGATCTGTGGCAGCGCTTGTCTGCCATGCGGGACCGTTTTCCCCATGCTTTGCTGCTGCATGGCAGGCAAGGCATCGGCAAGCTGGCTTTTTCCCAAGCGCTAGCGGCATCGTTGCTGTGCGAATCGCCGCGATCCGAAGGTCTCGCTTGCGGTACTTGCTTGAGTTGCGGCTGGTTGGAGCAAGGCAACCACCCCGACTTCCGCATGGTGGAGCCGGAAGACCGGGCGGAAACGGATGCCGAAACTGAATCTCCCGGCAAAGGCAAAAAGAAGAGCTTTATCACGGTGGACCAGATCCGCGCCCTGAACGATATGGTCGGGCTCAGTTCGCACCGCCACGGGATGCGCGTGGTCTTGCTGCACCCGGCTGAGAGCTTGAACATGGCGGCTGCCAACGCGCTGCTCAAGATGCTTGAAGAGCCGCCGCCAGGTACCGTTTTCCTGCTGGTTAGCCACCAAATGCAGCGGCTGCTGCCCACCATCCGGAGCCGCTGCCATAAAATCACGATGCAGCGGCCATCGCGGCAGGAAGCGCTGTCCTGGCTGGCAAGCAAGGGCATTAGCGACGCGGAGTTCTGCTTGGCGCATGCCGGCGGGTCACCGTTGCTAGCACAGGAGGCCGGCGATGCAACAAGCCGGACAGAAACCGAGGCATTTGCCAGACATTTGGCGCAGGCGACCAATATCGATCCATTTTCTGCCGCAGCGCACTGGGGTAGGGAAGGGCTGCTCACCGCCGTACAATTGTTACAGAAATGGGTGCATGACTTGTTAAGTGTTCGGCTGAGTGATGCGGTGCGGTATTATCCGGCGCACCTGGCTGCCTTGAAAGCGCTGGCCAAGCGGGCGGACATGCGCCGCCTGCTGGATTTTCAACGCCAGTTGAATGAAGCCAGAGCGCACGCCACACACCCGTTGAATGCGGAGTTGCAGCTAGAAGCCTTGCTGCTAAAGTATTCCCAGATTTTTACTGCAAAGCTGTAATGCCTATGTTCATTGACTCTCATTGCCACCTCGATTTTCCCGAACTGGCCAACAATCTGGATTCGGTACTGGCAGCCATGCGCGATAACGATGTTGGTTATGGCTTGTGTATCAGCGTCACGCTGCCCGATTTCCCCAAGGTATTGGCGGTTGCGGAGCAGCATGCCAATTTGTTTGCCACGGTAGGGGTGCACCCGGATTATGAAAACGAAGTGGAACCTAGTGTGCAGCAACTGGTTGAGCTTGCCCGGCACCCCAAAGTCATAGGCATAGGTGAAACCGGGCTGGATTATTTCCGGCTGCAGGGTGATCTGGAATGGCAGCGGCAGCGGTTTCGCACCCACATTCAAGCAGCTATTGCTGCCGGGAAACCACTGATTATCCATACCCGATCCGCCGCCGCAGATACGCTCAGGATCATGAAAGAAGAGGGCGCCGACCGGGTAGGTGGCGTCATGCACTGCTTTACCGAAAGCTGGGAAGTGGCGCAAGCGGCCATCGACCTGGGCTTTTACATTTCGTTCTCGGGCATTGTGACGTTCAAGAATGCCGCGGCGCTCAAGGACGTGGCACAACGCGTGCCACTCGAGCGCATGCTGATCGAAACGGATTCCCCGTATCTGGCACCGGTGCCGTTCCGCGGCAAGACCAACCAGCCGGCATTCGTGCGGCATGTGGCTGCAGAAATCGCCGGCCTGCGCGGCATTTCGCTGGACGCAGTAGGCGAAGCCACCAGTGCCAACTTTTTCCGTCTGTTTTCGCACGCCACGCCATCATGAAACTGATTATGCTTGGTGTCGGCTCCAGCAGCGGCACACCGCAGATTGGATGCGAATGCGCGACCTGCACCTCCGGGGATCCACGCAACAACAGAAGCCGCTGCTCATCCGCGATCGAAACCGACAGCGGACAAGTCATACTGATTGATACCGGCCCAGACCTGCGCACGCAAGCCTTGAGGGAAGGGCTGAAGCGAGTGGATGCCGTACTGTATACCCATGCCCATGCCGACCATCTGAACGGCATTGACGACCTGCGGGCTTTTTGTCTTCGCCAGCATGCCCAGATACCGCTCTATGGCAATGCGCCAACCATTGAAAATATATCGACGCGCTTCGGTTATGCCTTGCGGGAGCCGCACGCCAACTGGGAGCTACCCACCTTAAGCGCCCATGTGGTTAGCGAGCCGTTCGAAACCTGTGGCGAACGCGTCACGCCGATTCCGATCACACACGGCAGGGCCGCAATCCTGGGTTGGCGCATCAGGAACTTTGCTTACCTGACGGATGTGTCCGCCATTCCGCAAGAATCCATGGCATTCCTGGAAGGGCTGGATGTACTGCTGCTGGATTGCTTGAGAACCCGTCCGCACAATACCCATATCAACGTGGAACAAAGTCTTGAATACGCCGGTCTTATCAACGCTAAAACAACCTATCTGATTCATATGACGCACGAACTGGAATATGAAACCTTGTCGGCGCAGCTCCCTGAAAATATAAAGGTCGCCTACGATGGACTCAGGCTTGATTTGGCATGAACATCCTGCCAGTGCGATAATTCACCTACTTTATTAAAGGAAACAACCTATGCACATGAAACAACTGATGGGCGTTATCGCCATTGCTGCCTCGATGGCGTTGAGTGCAGCTCCCGGGTACTCAGCCGATATGGCTGCAGACTCTGGCAAAAAAACCAGTTCAAAAAAGACTGGTAAGAAAACCTATGATGAAGCCAGTTTCGTTAAACTCATCAGCAATAAATCCAAACAGCAGATTACCGATTTGCTGGGAACACCTGTCAGCAAAGCGCAAGCAAGCAAGCCATCTGGTGCGGAAGCAGCCGTGCAGAAATTCGGTACGCTGGACAACACCAAAAAAGACAGCGTTGAGATGTGGTACTACAAAAACCTCGTGAAGTCCGATGCAAAACATACGTTCAGCAAAGTGGAATTGACCTTTGTTAATGATCGCTGCCAGAACGTAGCGTACTTTAACGAGTAATCAAATAATACGAGGCGGCATGCCTCGTATTATTTCAGCAAGTTACTTCGCATAATGTATATTATGTAAAATTAAATTTACATCGATAAAAGGCCAGCAGCCATCAGTGCTGTCCTTGCTCCATCGCGTTGTTGATCATCTGGATCAAGTCGGCATCACCCACCTTGCTGGCCAGAGCCAGAGACTGTTGCAGATAGGTTCTCCCGGCGGCCGGATTGCCGCGGGCGATTTCCAGCTTCCCTTGATACAACTGGGCGCGGGCGATCCAGTAATCGCTTTGCACCTCTCGGGACTTCGCCAGCACATCCTCGATATCTTTATGGGCAGCCTGAAAATCCTTGCTTAACATCCTGAGGTCGGCCAGCTCCAGCTCGGCATACAGAAAGTCGCCGAGATCACCGCTCTTGTGCTCCAGCAGCACACCTTTCAACTGATGCTCAATCGCATGGTTGTAGTCGCCAAGCTGACGGTATGCGGATGCAAGCAGCTGATTTGACTCCGCGCGTTCATTATCGTTGGCGGCATAGGGGTATGCCTGGGTAAAGCGCTCCAAAGCACCCTTGGTATCATTTTTGTCCAAAAGCAGTTGTCCCATTTCATTCAGGTTTACCAACTGCGCCTGCTTTTGCTTGAGTTGCGTAGCGAGGTCAAAACCTCGCTGGTAAGCTGCAATGGCCAGGTCGGCATCGCCGGAATCGCGAATGGCGCGCGCGGTGGAGATGGCGACCAGCATCTGCTCGTATGGCGAGGTCGCCAGACTTTCCGCCTTTTTGAAGGCAGAAAGTGCATCCGGGTACTTGGCACTGGCGCTGAGCCCCCGCCCGGCGCACAGCCAGCCTTCGGCATCAGCTTGTCTTCGCCCCGCTTCGATTGCGCTGTCAAGCTTCCCCGCCGCAAGCAATGCATTGCACGATTCAGCATGCGCAACGCATGGTGAAAAATAATAAAATGCAATTAAAACAAATGGTAATTTTCGTTTGTTAAAATTTAACATTATAAGTATTGCGCCCAATCATGGTTTCCCGCACCCACCGCAAAGAAGTGCGGATTCAGTAACGAATCTTTCAGGTTGTACTTGAATACCTGCCCCTGCGTATCGATCAGTTTGCCGCCCGCCTCCTGCAGCACGCATTGTGCCGCGGCAGTGTCCCATTCGGAAGTCAGTCCCAGCCTGGGGTATACGTCGGCGCGCCCTTCCGCCACCAGGCAAATTTTCAGTGAACTGCCCATGCTGATCAGCAAATGCGGCCCCATGCGATCGAGGAACCGGGTCAGCTCGTCCCCGGCATGCGACCGGCTGCCCGCAACGGCAACCTGCGTGGGATCAAAAGTGCGGGCATATATCCGTTGCGGTTCACGGTTTGTCAACTGCCGGTAAGCGCCCTGTCCTTGTGCCGCGTAAAACAGCAGATCCAGCGCGGGGGCGAATACCACGCCCAGTACCGGTTGATGGTGCTCAATCAACGCAATATTGACCGTGAATTCGCCGTTTCGTTTAATGAATTCCCGGGTGCCGTCCAACGGATCGACCAGCCAGTAGCGGTCCCAGCGCTTGCGCGTCTCATAGGGGATGCTGGCAGACTCCTCGGACAGCACCTGAAGGTCGGGGGTCAATTCAGTCAATCCGGCCTCGATAATATGGTGCGCGGCCAAATCAGCTTGGGTGAGCGGCGAGTTGTCAGCCTTGTGCTGCACTTCGATGCCATGGGCATAAACTTCCATAATGGCGGCGCCGGCACGTTTGGCGATACCGATCACTTCCTGCAACACAGGCTTCATGCTGATTCCCCTATCAGTTGCAGTAACCCGGCTTCGTCTATCACTTCAACGCCCAGCGTCCGGGCCTTATCCAACTTGCTGCCGGCATCGCTGCCAGCAACCACAAAGCTGGTTTTTTTCGATACGCTGCCGCTGACCTTGCCGCCTGCCGCTTCAATTCTTGCCTGCGCTTCATCGCGCGTCAGGTTGGGCAAGGTTCCGGTCAGCACCAGCGTCTTTCCGCTCAACACGCCTTGCGGCATGCCCTGCCCTGCGGATTGCTGCGGCTGGATGGCCTGATACAGTTGGCTGACCACCTCTACATTATGCGGTTCGGCAAAAAAGTCCATGATGGATGCGGCAACCACCGGGCCAATATCAGGCACCTGTTGCAGCAAATCCATGTCGGCCTTTTGCAGCGCCTCCAGCGTACCAAAGCTGCGCGCCAGGTCTTTTGCCGTGGCTTCCCCGACATTGCGTATCCCCAGCGCGAAAATAAAGCGTGCCAGTGGCTGCCCGCGGCTGTTTTGTAGGGCCTCAATGATGTTCTGCGCTGATTTTTCGGCCATGCGGTCAAGCCGGGACAGCACCGCCACATTGACTTTGGCCGGGTTGTACAGGTCAGCCAGGGTTTGCACCAGATGGCCGTCTACCAGTTGATCCACCAGCTTTTCACCGAGACCTTCAATATCCATCGCCCGGCGCGAGGCAAAATGCCGCAGTGCCTGTTTGCGTTGGGCCGGGCAGAACAGGCCGCCAGTGCATCGCGCAGCAGCCTCGCCCTCTTCCCTGACCACATGCGAGCCGCATTCCGGGCACACCGGGTATTGGGCAAGCAGATCAAATTTGACGGCATGCTGCGGGCGATATTCTGGAATGATGCGCACAATTTCCGGGATGACGTCACCTGCCCGGCGCACCACGACGGTGTCCCCTGCCCTGACGTCCTTGCGGTCAATTTCATCCTGGTTATGCAAGGTGGCATTGGTGACCGTCACACCGCCTACAAAGACCGGCTTCAGCCGCGCCACAGGCGTCAGCGTACCGGTACGCCCCACTTGCACCTCTATTGCCTCAATGGTGGTCATGGCTTCCTGCGGCGGGTCTTTGTGCGCCACCGCCCAGCGCGGCTCGCGGCTACGGAAGCCAAGCTGGCGCTGGAGGGCAAGGCTGTTGACCTTGTATACCACGCCATCAATATCAAACGGCAGGGTTTCGCGGTGCTGCGCAACGTCGCGGTGAAAGGCCACCAGTTCCTGCGCGCCACGAGCAACCTTGCGCACCGCGCATACCGACAAGCCCAAAGCCTGCAAGGCATCCAGCAACGCGCTGTGCGTAGCGGGCAGCGCCCAGCCCTGCACTTCCCCTATGCCATAGGCAAAAAACGACAGTGGACGTTGCGCAGTGATATTGGGATCCAACTGCCGCAGGCTGCCGGCGGCGGCATTGCGCGGGTTGACGAACAGTTTGCCGTCCGCTTGCTGCTGGCGCGCATTGAGCGCCTCGAAATCGGCATGGCACATATACACTTCGCCACGCACTTCCAGCAGCGCAGGCGGAGTTGCGGTATTCAGTTTGAGCGGGATCTGGCGCAAGGTCTTGATGTTGGCAGTGACCTCCTCCCCCACTTCACCATCGCCACGGGTTGCGGCACGAACCAGCACACCGTTTTCATAGGTCAGGTTGATCGCCAGGCCATCGAATTTCAACTCGGCAAGGTATTCCACCGGCGGGTCGCTTTCGGTCAGTTCCAGTTCCTTGCGGATGCGTGCATCAAAGTTGGCCGCCCCGCTGGCCTCGGTATCCGTCTCGGTCTGGATCGACAGCATGGGCTGGGCATGGCGCACCTTCTGCAACTCGGCCGCAGCTTTGCCGCCCACGCGTTGGGTGGGCGAATCCGCGGTAGCCAGTTCAGGGAATGTCGCTTCCAGCGCCTGTAACTCGCGGAACAGCCGATCGAACTCAGCATCGGGGATTTCGGGGGCATCCAGCTCGTAATAACGCTGGTTGTGGTACTCGATCTGCTTGCGCAACTCGGCCGCGCGCTGAAAATCCTGCTGCGAAGCGAGCATCTGAAACCTCTAGGAAAACAGCCTTAGCGCAGTGGCTCCACCGGGGGTGATATGCCGTTCCTGCAACTTGCCGTGGATGGCCTGAATCTGGCTACGGATCTGCTCGATCTGCGGATCGTTCAGGGCGCGCCGGTTGGCATCGGTCAGCCGGGCATTCAAGGTGGTTTCCAGGCGCGAGCCGAACATGGCCATTTGCCGGAATACTTCGGCGCCCTTGCCTACACGCGGCACATCCAGCATCAGCACCATATCGTGCAGGGTTGCGGTGCGCAGGCCGTCTTCCGTCAATGGGCGCTGATCTGCATTGGAAAGCGTATACAGCGTCTCGCCTACCTCATTCATTTGGTGGAAGCGGCCATCTTCCTTGAGCCGCAGGCCAGAGGCTTCCGCCAGGCTGCGCAGCTTGGTCCCGGCAAACGGGCCTTCGATGCCGGCCGTAATGTGCAGAGTCACGGTGACATCAACCTCGATACAGAACTGATCCAGCGTACTGGCGTAGCGCAGAGTTTCGCGCGGCTCATACCAGTTGAGTGCGGCTCCCAGTTCGACCGCAAGATGTTCTACCTGGTCCTGGAAACTGAGCAGGCCATCCGCCTGGACCGGACCTGAACGATCAGCCAATTGCAATGCGCCAACAATGACCGAAAATTCGCGCTGCTCAAATTCCCGCGTTAGGGGCAGCCAGGCGTCTTGTGACCAGCCGAACCAGCGTGCAGGCTTGCCAAAGTCGGCCATGGGATTGAGGCGGCTCCTGACAATGCTGCCGGCAACGCCTTCTGTCAGCGTTAATACGGCGACCTCATCAATAATGGCATCCACAGTTGAAGGGAGTGGCGTTGTCGGCCGGGTCGTTGCCTGGGGCACTGGCTGCTGCGCAGGTATCTCGCTGACCGGGGCCGGAATATCAGGCGTTGGTGCAACAGCTTGCCGTTCTACCGCGGCCGGGATTTCAGCTTCTTCCGCAGGGTCTGCCAGCAGCGCTTCCGGCTCGCTTTCCCTCAGGAGTTCGACTGGCTCATCGCTATCAATAAACGCAGTCTCGTCAACATAAGGCTCGCGCAGGTCATCTTCCAGTATATCTGCCGCCTCGGCGGGTTCTGCCAGCGGAGGCTCCTGAAAATCACCGTCATCAACGTCGGCCACAGGCTCCAGATACTCGTCTTCCTGGTAGGCATCCGTACCATTGCCGGAAGCGGAGTTCTCCATCAGCACATCGTCAATCGGGCCATCAAACCGGCGCACTAGGTCACGCCTGATTTTGCGTTCCTGCCACCAGTTGTAAGCCACCAGACCAGCAATAAATGCCGCGCCCAGCGCGATGAGACCCAATTGCAGCGTACTTATCAAGGAAATACTCCCAATTTTTTGAGCAGCGCCATGATGATCGAATAACAGGCAAACATAACAACAATGGCGGTTGCCAGGCTTACCCAGAAATCGTATTTGGCTTTCAGCATCCAGGGCAAAACCACAAACAAAGACAGCGACGGCAATACCAGCCAGAAAATCCCGGTGGAAACCTCGGCGATTCTTGCCGTATCGCGCGTATCCACGTAAAGCCAGACTATAGCTAACAGCGAGACGATTGGCAAAGAGGCAATCAATGCGCCAAGCCAGCTTTCACGCTTGGAAACCTCGGAAATCACCACGACCAGGAGCGCCGACAACACCACTTTTACCAGATATAGCATCACGCCTCCTCTGCCATGCGCATGGCTTGCTCGACATCGACTTCAACCACCCGCGAAACGCCCGATTCCTGCATGGTGACGCCGATGAGTTGCTGCGCCATTTCCATGGCGATTTTGTTGTGCGAAATAAACACGAACTGGGTGTGTTCGGACATTTTACGGACCATGGTGCAGAAACGCTCGGTATTGCTGTCGTCCAGCGGTGCATCCACTTCATCCATCAGGCAGAACGGCGCGGGATTCAGGCGGAACATGGCAAACACCAGCGCCAGCGCAGTCAACGCCTTTTCGCCGCCGGATAGCAGATGGATCGTGCTGTTTTTTTTGCCCGGCGGTTGCGCAAACACCTGCACCCCGGTATCCAGGATTTCTTCGCCCAGCAGCACCAGTCTGGCCTGGCCGCCGCCGAACAGCGTGCTGAACAGCTCGGCAAAATGGCGGTTAACCTCATCAAAGGTATGCTGCAACCGGCCCCGGGTTTCCCTGTCGATGCGCTGAATGGCCTCTTCCAGCGTGGCGATGGCTTCGTTCAGGTCACGCGCCTGGGCTTCCAGATAGGATGCACGCTCGGTTTCGGCAGCCAGTTGCTCGATGGCAGCTAGGTTTACCGCACCCAGCGTGTTGATCTGCTCCTGCAGCACCACTGCTTTGCGCTCCATATCCGCAGGCTTGGTTCCCGACCATTGCTGCAGTGTGGCTGCCAAAGCCTCTTCATCCGCCCCGACCAGCGCCTGAACGCACTGCTCAAAATACAAGCGGCTTTCCTGTTCGCTCAAGCGCGCCTGTTCCAGTTTGTCCCTGAGCGGATGCTGGCGCTGCTCGGACTGCATGCGCAACTGCTCCGTCTGCGCCAGTTCGGCTTCCAGCCCGGCCAACTGGTTGCGTTCGGCCGCCAGCGCCTGTTCGCGCCGCTGTCGCAGGGCTATGGCCTGCTCCAGCGAGGTTTGTAATCCGCTCAGTTCGTTGACTTGAGCAGTTTGCCGGACTTCTTCCAGTTGCCGCAGCAGCCCGGCCTTTTGTTCCGAAAAAACCTTAACTGAATTTTCCAGATCATTGATTTTATTGTTTATTATTTTCTCTCTGTATTCCAGCTCCTGCGTCGCATGCTCGGCCTTGCGCAAGGCTTCACGCGCCTGGCTCAGCGTCTGATCGGCTGCCGTCAACGCCTGCCTTGCGCTGTCACGCTGCTGCTTGAGGCTGGCAATCTCCGCCTCCTGCCCGGCCCGACCGGATTCGGTGTGCTGCAACTGCTGTTGTGTTTGCAGCAACTGACGGGAAACCTCTTCCAGTTCCTGCTGCACCTGCCCCAGGCGTTCCTGCGCATGGCGTTGCTGCTGCCGCAGCTTTTCGGCTTCCAGTGTCAGGTTTTGCAATTGCTGGGTCTGGCGCTGTTGCTGCTGGCGTTTTTCCGCCAGCGCGGCTTTTAATGTACCCAGAGTGGTTTGCGCCTGTTCCAGCGCGGTTTGCTGCTGCGCAAGCTCGGCTTTCATCGCCGGCAGCCTGGCTTCCAGTGCTTCAACTTCACGCTGGCGCTCCAGCACGCCGTGCAAGGCCCCTTCATTGCCCGCGGCATGGATTTTGACGCTGCTGCGACTGACCAGATGCCCTTCCGGACATACCAGCACCTCGCCATGTCCAAGCTGGTCGCGCAACGCCAATGCGGCTTCCAGGCTATCCGCGGTATAACTGCCATGCAGCCAGTCATGCAGCACATCCGCCAGATGAGGCTCCAGCGCGGTGACCTGCGCAGCCAGCTGCGGCCAGGGACGATGACTTGGTGCGATGCCATTTTCCGGCGAACCCGAGAACAGTACCAATGATGTCGGCGGCGCCTCCAGGCGGGTCGCCAGGTTGAGTGTATCCAGCAGGATGGCATTCAGCCGTTCTCCCAGCACACTTTCCAGGGCGCGTTCCCACTCCGGATTGACTCGCACCGTTTTCCAGAAGCGCGGATTGTCCTGCAGGCCGTGCCCGCCCAGCCAGTCGCCCAGTTTGGCGCTGCCGCCGGCGCTTTTCTGGATTTTATGCAACGTTTCCAGTTGCGCCTCCAGCTGGGCGATCCGGCGGGAAGCCTCGTGCAATTGCTGCTGCTCTTGCTGCATGTGTGCTTGCTGCCGTGCTTCCTCCGCGTGCAGGCCCGCCACCTCCTGCTGCAATGCCGATTGCTGGGCTTGCGCCTGCTGCTGGGCGGCGACGGCCTGATCGACCTGCGCCTCATCCGGGACAATGATGCTGCTGATGCTAGCTTGCAGGCGCTGCTGGCGCTGTTGCAACTGGCTGATCTGGTCACGCTGGTGTTTCAGGCTGGTCATGCTCACCTGCACTGCCTGCTCCGCCTTTGCCAACGCCGATTGCGCATTGCCCAGCGTTTGTTGCGCCTGGCGCTGCTGGGTTTCATGGGCTGGCAATGCCGCGCGGCTGGCTTGTAATTGTTGCTGCGCCTTGAGCACATCTTCTTTCGCTTGCAACTGCAAGGCCTGCTGCTGCGCCAGGTCGCGTTCCTGCCCGGAAATTTGCGCGTCCAACTGATTCTGCTGGGTGCTCAGGGTGGCTTGCCGCATCTGGGCGCGCTGCAGGTTTTCCTGCGCATGCTTCAACTGTTGCTCGACATTGCTCAATGCAGCACTGGCTTCGTAAAACTCGGCCTGCGCCTGCTGCATTACACTGCCGGCCGCTGCGTGGGCGGAACGCAATTGTTCCAGCGCGGCTTCGTGCTTGCGCAAGCCGGCAATTTCGGCCTCCAACTCGTTCACCAGGCCTTGCACGCGCCGCTGTGCTTTTTCCCAATCGCCAGCCGCTTGCTGTTTCTTCAGCATCCACAGCAATTGGTGCGCGGTATCCAGCTCCTGCTTGAGTTGATGATAACGCCTGGCAACTTCAGCTTGCGCTTGCAACAGGCTGATTTGTTTTGATATTTCCTGCTGGATGTCATCCACGCGCAGCAGGTTTTCGCGGGTGTCGCGCAGCCTTAGTTCAGTTTCGCGACGGCGTTCCTTGTAGCGCGACACCCCCGCCGCCTCTTCCAGGAATACCCGCAGTTCTTCGGGCTTGGCTTCGACAATGCGGGAAATGGTGTTCTGCCCGATAATCGCGTAGGCACGGCTGCCCACGCCGGTCCCCAGGAACAGGTCGGTAATGTCGCGTTTTCGGACCTGCTGGTTGTTGATGATGTAGCTGGAACTGCCATCGCGCTCCAGCACGCGCTTGACGGCAATTTCCGCGTATTGCGACCAGGCGCCGGGGGCGCCGCCGAAACTGTTGTCGAAATGCAGTTCTACGCTGGCGCGGGAGACGGGTTTTCTGTGGAGGGAGCCATTGAAAATAACGTCCTGCATCGAATCGCCGCGCAACTCGCGCGCGCTGGATTCGCCCAGCACCCAGCGGATGGCTTCCATCACATTGGACTTGCCGCAGCCATTGGGGCCAACAATAGCCACGCGCTGCCCGCTCAAATGCAGGGTGGTCGGGTCTACAAAAGACTTGAATCCGGCGAGTTTTAAGTGGGTAAGACGCATTGGCCGGTATTGTATAATGCCTGCACCTTATTTTGATGATCCCGCCATGGCTACGCTACCTGCAAAAACACTGGAAACCTTCGATAACCCGCAACCGGGCCGCGATTACCATATCCATATGGAAATCCCAGAATTCACCTGCCTGTGCCCCAAGACCGGGCAGCCGGATTTCGCCACCCTGATCCTGGATTACATTCCCGACCAGCGCTGCGTGGAGTTGAAAAGCCTGAAACTGTATATCTGGTCGTTCCGCGAGGAAGGCGCGTTCCACGAAGCGGTGACCAACAGCATCCTGGACGACCTGGTCAAAGCTACCGACCCGCGATTCATGCGCCTGACCGCCAAATTTTTCGTGCGCGGCGGAATTTTTACCAACGTGGTAGCCGAACATCGCAAAGCAGGCTGGCAGCCGCCGGTGCGCGTTGATCTCAGCCAATTCGAGCAGCAATCGAATACACGCGGCTAGTTAATTTTGGAAGGAGCTTGCCATGTCAGACCCTGCTGACTCATTAGGTATTCAACTGGAAGCAACCCTGCCCCTCGGCTGGAGTGCACTCGCCCCGATCACGCTGGCCAACAGCGAATTGCAGCAGCAAGGCAATATCGCCCTGCTGCGCGCCCTGTCGGCGATTGAAACCGCAATCCCGGAGCATGAACTGCATGCGGAAGCCACCCAGAAGACGCTGGAACGCATCGAAGCCAAACTGGACATCGTGTTTCTGCTGCTGGCGCGCCTGGCCGGCGCCCAAACGGCGCTCCCTGCAGAAAAGAAACTGGCGCTGGCTGCAACCCAGGTCTCATGGGTTGAGCCTGACCAAACACCGGCCATTGGCCAGGAAATCGAAGTCGACATTTACCTGAATCCACGTTTGCCGCAGGCGTTAAAACTGGCGGCAACTGTCAGTGAAGTCAATGAAAAAGAAGGAAAAACCACCGTTTCCGCCACCCTGCAAGACACCGGTGACGAGCTGTCAGAGTGGCTAACCCGTACCATTTTCAGGTATCATAGACGTGCTTTACAGGCGCGTAGACAGTCGGTCTAAGCGAAAACGGGTGGAATAAAAAGCGTTGACAAGCATCCGCCTCTTCCGTATAGTTGCGGCTCCTTTTCGGGGGTATAGCTCAGCTGGGAGAGCGCTTGCATGGCATGCAAGAGGTCAGCGGTTCGATCCCGCTTACCTCCACCAAGAAACTGGAAAGTAGTTTTGCCTCTGTCCCCATCGTCTAGAGGCCTAGGACATCACCCTTTCACGGTGAGTACCGGGGTTCGAATCCCCGTGGGGACGCCACACAAAGCAAGGGGTTGCTTTAAAAAGCAACCCCTTCATTTTGAGTTGTTACCACTGCGGAGTGGTAGTTCAGTTGGTTAGAATACCGGCCTGTCACGCCGGGGGTCGCGGGTTCGAGTCCCGTCCACTCCGCCAAAACGATATCAAGCCATAGATACCCATCTATGGCTTTTTTCATATTCCCACCCAATACTGGCTGGTCGAAAAATCAGGCCCCCCCTTGCCAATACCCGCTTAGCCAGCCACCATGCAGCATTCATCAATGTTGATCATGCACACTCGGACACGCAATGGAACATAACGTTTCTCTCATCTCTACCCTGGCGGCCGGTTTTGGCCTGGCCCTGATCCTGGGCTTTATTGCCGAGCGGATCAGAATCCCGGCGCTGGTTGGATATTTGCTGGCTGGCATCATCCTGGGCCCGGCGACGCCTGGATTTGTTGCCGACGTGGGAATTGCCGCCCAGCTGTCGGAAATTGGCATCATGCTGTTGATGTTCGGTGTCGGCCTGCATTTCTCCCTGGACGACCTGATGGCGGTCAAACGCATTGCACTGCCGGGCGCCGTGGTGCAAATGGGGCTAGCGACGGCGCTAGGCATGGGGATGGCGTGGTGGTGGGGCTGGAGCCTCGGCGCCGCATTGGTGTTCGGGCTATCGTTGTCGTGCGCCAGCACCGTGGTGCTGCTCAAGGCGCTGGAATCGCATGGCGTGCTGGCCACCATGAACGGCCGCATCGCCGTGGGCTGGCTGGTGGTGGAAGACCTGGTGACGGTGTTGGTGCTGGTACTGCTGCCGGCGCTATCCGGCATCCTGGGCGGTGTTGCTGACCCTGCCGCGGGCAGTTCCCCTTTATGGCGCACCATCGGCCTGACGTTGCTGCAGGTGGCAGCCTTCATTGCCCTGATGCTGGTTGCCGGGCGGCGCGTATTGCCCTGGCTGTTATGGCATATCGCCCGCACCGGCTCACGCGAGTTGTTCACCCTGTCTGTTGTTTCCGCCGCCATTGGCATTGCTTATGGCGCCGCACAACTGTTCAGCGTCTCTTTTGCGCTGGGTGCCTTTTTCGCCGGCATGATGATGCGGGAATCCGAGTTCAGCCATCGTGCCGCCGAAGAATCGCTACCGTTGCGCGATGCCTTCTCGGTGCTGTTCTTTGTTTCCATCGGCATGCTGTTCGATACACAGGTGTTGGTCAGCCAGCCGCTCCAAGTGCTGGCCGTGATCGCCATTATCATTGTCGGAAAATCGATTGCAGCCATGATATTGGTGCTGGCTTTCCGTTACCCGCTTAATACTGCGCTGACTGTGGCCGCCAGCCTGGCGCAGATTGGCGAGTTTTCCTTCATTCTCGCCGGATTGGGCATGTCGTTGGGCTTGCTGCCCGCCGAAGGCATGAGCCTGATTCTGGCCGGTGCGCTGATTTCGATCGCACTCAACCCGTTGGTATTCACCACGGTCGCCCCGCTCAGGAACTGGATACTCGGGCGTTCGGAACTGGCGCGTGAACTGGACCGCCGGCAAGACCCATACGCCGAACTCCCCATGAGTACCGAGCGTAAATATCTCGAAGGCCAGGTTGTGCTGGTCGGCCACGGAAGGGTTGGGCATCGTATTGCGCAGGCGCTGAGCGAGCGCGGCATTCCTTACGTTGTTGCGGAACAGAATCGTGAATTGGTCGAGGATCTGCGCCGCAACGGGGTCGCCGCGGTATCCGGGGATGCTGCCGACCCGGCGGTTTTGATCCAGGCACACATCGCCCATGCTGCCATGCTCGTCATCGCGACGCCCGATGCGCTGAATGTCCGGCAGATGGTCGATACGGCGCGCACTCTCAATCCGGGCATTGAAATTGTGCTGCGCACGAATAGTGAAGATGAAACCCAAATGCTGCGCAGGGATGATATCGGCGTTGTGTTTTTGGGCGAGGAAGAGTTAGCCAAAGGCATGGCACGCCACGTTCTGGAGCGTTTTGCTCCATAGGCCAAACGTGCGGTTTTAATGGGGCGACGCCGGCCCTTGGTAGTTTGTCGGCATCAGCATCTGCGCCAGCATCTGTTCGGAATGCAGCAAATCGGCCATGGTGTATTTGTCCAGCACCGCAAATAATGCGGCGTGAGCTTCCCGCAGGATTCCCATCAACCGGCAGCAGCCCTGGATACAACATGTCCCTTCGTTGTCCAGGCACGGCAACAAGCCGCTATCGCCTTCGGTATGGCGCACCAGTTCCCCGAGGTTGACCGTACTCGGCTCGCGCGTCATGCGCAGCCCTCCTCCTTTGCCGCGCACGGTTTCCACGTAGCCGCGCACCGCCAGGTGGTGCACCACCTTGGTCAAATGGTTTTCGGAAATATCGTAAGCCTGTGCGATATCGGCAATGGTGGTGAGTTGGCCGTGGCGCAGCCCAAGGTACATCATGACCCGTAGGGAGTAATCAGAAAACGTGGTAAGCCGCATAAATTAAGCCTGTGCAAAGGCCCCTGTGCATGTTGATTTTGCCGGGGTGCCATGCTAGATTAAAGATGTATTTAATATTCATCTTAATCAGTACCCATGTCAACCCGCGCGCTACATTATCCTTTCCGGCGGCAGATCGTGGTGGAAATTTTTGAACGCAACACACATGAAACCTCTCGCCGCCATCCTCCCCCACCATCCGCACGCCCATACCCCAATGCGGGAAAAACTGTTTTCATCCTTCGGCGGGTTTGCCGCCATCTGCGTACTGGTATTGCTGGTGCACTATTTTTCTATCGGCATTTCCTTCTCGCTGCCGGTGCTGGCCTCGATGGGCGCCAGCACATTCCTGTTGTTTGTCGTGCCGCACAGCCCGATGGCGCAGCCGTGGCCGGTGTTCGGCGGTCACCTGTTGTCAGCGGCTGCCGGGGTGGCCTGCGCGCAGTGGATACCCAATCCGGTGCTGGCAACCGCGGTTGCCGTCGGCGTTTCGATATTCCTCATGCACCTGACGCACAGCCTGCATCCACCCGGTGCGGCAACCGCCATGATCGCCGTGCTGGGCGGCCCGGAACTGCATGCCATCGGTTGGCAGTTCTGCTACGAGGTCGTCGCCATCAACAGCGGCTTGCTGGTGCTGCTGGCCTTGGTCATCAATAACCTCATCCCCGGCCGGCGCTATCCGCTGAGCCATTCGCACCACCCCCACCACGTCCAGTTCAGCAAGGTGGAGCACAAACCGGAGACCGAACTGAACGAACAGGATTTCCAATGGGCGCTGGAGCAGATGGATGGCATCATTGACGTCAGCGAAGAAGACCTGGTTGACCTGTATGAATTTGCGCTGGAGCACGCCCAGCTTAGAAAGCAGAAACCATCATGAACCTGCCCGTTGCCTGGAATACCTTCTCATCCGCACCGCACCGCATGTTTTTCCTTGGCGGCGTGGTGCAATCACTGCTTACGCTGTGCTGGTGGCTGATAGACCTGGGCGGCCGCTACGGTGCGCTCTATCCCCCTGTCGCCTGGGCCGTTTCCCCCACCGATGCCCATGCCATGCTGATGGTTTACGGATTTTTCCCCTTCTTTATTTTCGGCTTCCTGATGACTACCTATCCGCGCTGGATGAACGGCGAGGAAGTCGAGCGCCGGGTCTATGTGCCGGCCTTTCTGCTGCTGGCCGCAGGAGCCCTGCTGTTATATGCCGGGCTGGTGACGGGAGGCTTCCTGATCACAATCGCCCTGGCGCTGTTCCTGGCAGGATGGGCCATGGGGCTTTACGCCCTGCTGCGCGTCTATCTCAGGGCCAAACACCCGGACAAACGCCATGCCACCATTACCTCGACCGTACTGGCACTGGGCTGGCTGCTGCTGGCCGGGTTCGCGCTCGACCATCCGCTGCTGGTGGAAGCGGCCAAGGTGTGCGGCATCTGGTTGCTCCTGCTACCGGTATTTTTTGCCGTCAGCCACCGCATGATCCCGTTTTTCTCGGCCAACGTCATTGCCGGTTACCGGGTCGTGCGGCCCGGCTGGGCACTGATCCTCATCCCCGGCGGCGCCCTGCTGCATGCGGCGCTGGAACTGACCGACCAACTGCCGTGGCTATGGCTGGCCGATCTGCCGATGGCAGTCGGCGCCATTTACCTGACGATTGCCTGGCGGCTGCGTGATAGCCTTGCCGTGCCTATTCTGGGGATGCTGCACATCGGTTTCGCCTGGCTGGGCATTGCTTTGCTGCTTTACGCGGCACAAAGTCTGGTGTTGCTCACCACCGGGCAACTGCTGCTGGCCAAAGCCCCGCTGCATGCGCTGACCATCGGCTATTTCACTTCCATGCTGCTGGCCATGGTGACACGGGTGACCTTGGGGCATTCCGGCCGGACGCTGGCCGCCGACCGCCTGACCTGGGGCATTTTCCTGGCCTTCCAGTCGGTAGCGCTACTACGCATTGCGGCGGAGTTGCCGGGGCTGGAGTTCGAGGCTCGCAGCGGCCTCTACCTGTGCGCCGCTGCGGTGTGGCTGGCCTGCTTCGGCCTCTGGTCGTGGAAATTCGCGCCTATCTACTGGAAACCCAGGCCGGACGGGCGTCCGGGCTGATGCCTTAGCTCAATGTGGTCAGACGTTTGAGCCTTGGCGCCAGCCAGGTTTCAAAGTCATCCACAAACGAGTAGATCACCGGCACAAACAGCAGGCTCAGCGCGGTGGAGGTCACCAGCCCGCCGATCACCGCTATCGCCATCGGCGCGCGGAATGCGGTACCGGCGCCCAGCCCCATGATGACCGGCGCCATGCCGGCGATCATCGCCAGCGTGGTCATGACGATCGGCTGCGCGCGCTGCTGGCAGGCGTTGATGATGGCTTGGCTGCGCTCCGCATGTTTGCGCTTGTGCTCGATGATGCAATCGACCAGCAGGATGCCGTTTTTGCCGACAATGCCCATCAGCATCAGGATGCCGATCACCGCCGGCAGCGACAATTCGGCCCCGGTCAGCAGCAGCGCCAGCAGCGCCCCGCAGATGGACAGCGGCAGCGACATCATGATGGTCAACGGCTGCAGCACGGTGCGGAACAGCAGTACCAGCACGCCAAACACCATCAGCACGCCCGCGGTCATCGCCAGCGCAAACGAGTCGAACATTTCCCGCAGCAACTCGGCATCCCCCGTATCAAAGCGATTAACGCCCACGGGCAGGTTGCGAATGGTGGGCAACTGGTTGATCGCCGCCAGCGCCTCGCCTAGGGTGGCATCGTTGTTGAGGTTAGCCTCCAGCGTGATCTGACGCTGGCGCTCATAGCGGTCCAGCCGCGTTGGCCCCGCGCCCAGGCTGATATTGGCGACAGCCGACAACGGCACGATCTGTTCGTTGCCGGAAGGCACCTGCAAGCTGCCAATCACCGCCGCATCGTTGCGCGCGGCGGAATCCAGCAGCACCCGCACCGGTATCTGCCGGTGATCGGTGCTGAAACGCATCAGGTTGGCGTTCAGGTCGCCCATAGTGGCAACGCGGATGGTGCTGGCAATGGCTTCCGTGCTGACGCCCAGCTTGGCCGCCTGCTCCGCCCGCGGGGAAATGATCAGTTCGGAGCGCGGCAGCGGAATGGTGGAAGACACGTCGCTCAGCACACTCAGGCTACGCATCTCATGTTCCAGCGCGTAGGCGGTTTTCTCCAGCAGTTCCGGATTGTCGCTGGAAAGAATAAACATCACTTCCTTGCTGCCTTTTTCATTGAGGAACGAAATACGGGTATTCGGCACCTGGATCAGGTCCGGCATCACCTCGTCTTCAAAGGCCTGCACGTCCATCTGGCGCTGCTTGCGCGGGTGCAGCTGGATGGTCAGCCTGGCCCGGCGGATATCGCCCTCGGCATTGGTTTCGCTGTCTGCCCCGCCGACCAGCGCATACACCGATTTAACTTCCGGCCGCTGCAGCAGCTTGCCCGACAGCGCCTGCACTGCCTGGTTGGTATCCGCCAGGCGCGCCCCCGGCGGCAGTTCCACCTGCAGGATGGATTGCGACTTGTCCTCGGCCGGCATGAAACCGGTGGGGATGTAATTGACCATGACCACCGAACCGGCCAGCAAGCCAATCGCGGCCAGCAGCGCCAGCACACGGTGCCTGAGCGCAAACCCGAGCAGCGCGCGGTAATGCCGCGTCCAGCCGGGCAGCGATTCCTGGTGCTGGTCCGGCTTGAGGAAATAAGCCGCCAGCACCGGGGTAATGGTGCGCGCCACCAGCAGCGAAAACAGCGTGGCCACCGCCACGGTCAGGCCGAACTGGATGAAATACTGCCCCACCACCCCGCGCATGAAGCTGACCGGCACGAATACCGCCACGATCACGATGGTGGTGGCCACCACCGCCAGGCCGATCTCGTCGGCGGCATCCATCGCCGCGCGATACGGCGTCTTGCCCATTTTCAGGTGGCGCATGATGTTCTCGATTTCGACGATGGCATCGTCCACCAGGATGCCGGACACCAGCGATAACGCCAGCAGGCTGACCATGTTGAGGGAAAAGCCCAGCCACTGCATGACAAAGAAGGTGGGGATCACCGACAGCGGGATTTCCAGCGCCGTGATCCAGGTGGCGCGGTAGTTGCGCAGAAACACCAGCACCACCACGGCCGCCAGCAATGCCCCTTCCAGGAACGACAGCAGCGCCGAGTGGTAACTCTGCTTGGTGAACTCCACCAGTGACTGAATCCTGGTGAACGTGACGCCGGGATTAGCCTGGCCAAGCTGCTGCAGCACGGCATTTACGCCCTGCTCCACGCTCACCTCGCTGGCGGAACGGGTGCGATATATCGCAAACGCCACCACCGGCTCCTGGTTCATCCACGCCAACTGGCGCGGCTCGATGGTGGTGTCGCGCACCACCCCCAGATCGCGCAACCGCGCCGAGCGCCCGCCCGGCAGCGCAATCGGGGTGTTGGCCAGCGCCGCCACGTCACGCGGCGCGCCAACCGTGCGGATCAGGGTTTCCTGGGTGCCTTCGTTGATGCGCCCGGCCGGCCAGTTCAGCGCGGTCTGGCGCAATTGCTGGTTGACCGATTCCGCAGTAATGCCATACGCCTGCAGCCGCGCCGGGTTGAGTTCGATGCGGATCTCCCGCTCCAGGCCGCCTTCGCGCTGGATTCTGGCGACGCCTTTCACCGCCAGCAAGGCGCGCATCACCTGGTCGTCAATCAGCCAGGACACTTCTTCCAGCGATTTCTGCGGCGCGTTGACGCTGAACGTCAGGATCGGCAGCGCATCCACGTCCACCCGCTGGATCTGCGGCTCGTCGATGGTTTGCGGCATCAAGGCACGCGCCTGCAGCACCTGGTCGCGCACCGCGGAGAGCGCCTGGTTGATGTCGGTGCCCAGTTGGAATTCGATTTCCGTGTTGGAAGTGCCGTCGGTGACGATGGAATAGATATGCTTGATGTTGCCGACCCCGCTCACCGCCGCTTCCACGCGGCTGGTGATCTGCGCCTCGATCTCGCTGGGCGCCGCCCCGGGCAAACCAATAGTGATGCTTACCGCTGGCACGTTTACATTCGGCATGTTATTGACGGGCAGCCGCTGGTAAGCCAGCAGGCCCGCCAGCAGCAGGCCGACAAACACCATCAACGGCAGCAGCGGGCGCCGGATCGCCCAGGACGAAATACGCAGGCTCATGGCTGTGCCGGAGTGGATTGTTCCGGCGCAATACGCACGACTTCGCCGTCATGCAGGAATGCCACCGCGCCAGTAACCACACGGGTACCCGGCGTCACCCCGCTAATCACTTCTATCAGCCCGTTGTTGCGCTCCCCCAGCTTGACCGGCAGTTTTTTCGCCTTGCCGTCCACCACGCTGAAAATGTAAGTCGCATTACCTTCGAAGCGAATCGCGCTATCCGGCAGGTAAACCGCTTTTTTCGGGCTGGATGCCACGCTGACCTTGGCAAACTGGCCAGGCAGCAATGCCGGTGCCTTGTCGAAGGCAATGCGCACGCGCGCCGTCTGTGTCTGCCGATCCACCTGCAGCGCACCGCGCCGTATTTTTCCGGGGTAGTTGCGGTTGCCGCCAACCAGCTGGATCACCGCAGGCATGCCGGGCAGCAGCTTGCCGGCTTCGCTGCCGGTGACTTCAACCTCCACTTCCAGCGCACCATCCTTCAACAGCACAAACAGCGGCTCGTTGCTGTTGCCGAGCATCAGCCCGGCATGCGCCTGCCTGGCCATGATCCTTCCCGCCGCCGGCGCGCGCACAGTCGCTTCGTTCATGCGCAAATCCAGCTCGGCCAGTTGCGCGTCGGCCAGCGCCAGATCGGCCTGCGCCATGCTGATGGCCTGCTTTGCGGCTTTTACATGGATTTCCGCGATGCGTTCCGCGGTAGCCCGTTGGTCGGCGGTCGGTTCCGCGCCAGGTTCCGTTGCCACGCGCTTCCTGTCCAGCTTGGCCTGCGCCAATTGCGCCTGGGCTTCTTCCAGGCTGGCTTCCTGCTGTGCCAGTGCTGCTGCCGCGCGCTGGCGGTTGGCCTGCTGCTGGCTTTTCTGCACCTGCAGCAGGCTGGTATCCAGCACAGCCAGCACCTCGCCGGCCTTGACCCACTGCCCCTCGTCCACCAGCACCTGCTGGATGCGGCCTTGCGGCAGGCTGGCATGCACCTGCAATGTCTCCACACCCACCACCGGCCCGGAATAAGCCGTTTGCCTGGGCAACGCCGACAACTCGGCAATCGTGGCGGTCACCGTCATGGTGGGCTTGCCGTCTGCCGCATCAGCGGCCGTGCCGATAACCGCCAACACCAGCACAAGGGCACGCACAATCATCAATTTTTCAATATTAATCATTAATTTATAAAGTTTATTTAATGCTACAAGAACGGCGTATGGCCGTTGCTTCGTGATGCCCGCCTATTGTAACAACAGATGCCCACTATAATGCTGGCCATGAATCCTGAAATACACAATGGCGCAGCCAACAACCTGTTTTGGGTGGAAGGCCAGCCGGTTTCCGCCAGGTTTGGCGATGTTTATTTCTCCAAACTCTCCGGCATTGATGAAACCCGTTTTGTGTTCCTGCAGCACAACCACCTGCCGGAGCGCTGGTCCGGCTTGCAGGCCGGGCAATTCACCATCGCCGAAACCGGCTTCGGCACCGGGCTCAACTTCCTGTGCGCCTGGCAGCTTTGGCGGCAATGCGCACCGGCCCATGCCCGCTTGCACTTCGTCAGCACCGAGCAATTTCCGCTCAGCCATGCCGACATGGCGCAAGCATTGGCGCTGTGGCCGCAACTGGCAGAGTTGACTGCGCTGTTTCTCCGGCAATACCGCTTGCTGGCGCCCGGCTGGCGGCGCATGGAGTTCGACCAGGGCCGCGTCACGCTGACCCTGCTGCTCGGCGATGCCCGGCATAGCTTACCGCAGCTGTCGGCGCGAGTGGATGCCTGGTTCCTGGACGGTTTCGCCCCCGCCAAAAACCCGGAGATGTGGCAGCCGGAAATTTTCCGGGAAATCGCCCGCCTGTCGCATCCGGGCACCACTTTTGCCACCTTCACCAGCGCCGGGGTGGTGCGGCGCGGGCTGGCGGACCATGGATTCACAGTGGAAAAAGTCAGCGGCTTCGGCAGCAAGCGCGAAATGCTGCGCGGGTTCCTGCCAGGAGCCATGCCCGAGAAACCGGCCGCGGAGCGGCAGGCCATCGTCATTGGCGGTGGCATCGCCGGCACCGCCACCGCCCACAGCCTGGCGCGGCGCGGCTATCGCGTCACCTTAATCGAACGCCACGCGACACTGGCCAGCGAAGCCTCCGGCAACGCGCAGGGGGTGCTATATCCGCGCCTCTCCGGCCACGATATTCCTTTGAGCCGGGTGGCGCTGCTGGGTTTCCTGCATACGCGGGGCCTACTTGAAACGCTGCCGGGCAAGGGGCAGGACTGGGATGATTGCGGGCTGCTGCAACTGGCGTTTGATGCGCGAGAAGCCAAGCGCTGTAGCGAAGTTGCCGCGCGCCGCCTGCCGGAGGACATTGTGCGTGAAGTTAGCGCGGAGCAAGCCTCGGCGCTGGCCGGCACCAATATCCGCCACCCGGCGCTGTTTTTCCCCGCTGCCGGCTGGGTGCATCCGCCCGCGTTATGCCGGGCGCTGGCCGACCACCCCAATATCACCACGCTGCATTCGCGGGAAGCGCTGGCGCTGCAAAAAACCGCCAGCGGCTGGCAAGTGGCGGGCGCGCATGGCGAGATCGCCGCCGCGCCTGTCGTGGTGCTGGCTAATGCCAACGATTGCCGCCGGTTCGCACAGACGACGCACCTGCCGCTGGAACCGGTACGCGGCCAGGTCACCCAGCTCCCGGCCTCGGCAGCCAGCCAGACGCTGAAAACGGTGGTCTGCACCGAGGGTTACGTCAGCCCGGCGAGGAACGGTTTGCACTGCATGGGCGCCACTTTTTCCCCGGAGGAAACCGCGCTGGAATTGCGCCCCGCCGACCATGCGCACAATCTCGCCACGCTGAAGCAGCTTTCCCCGGCCCTGTACCAGGCGCTGGGTGCCGAGCATGCCGACCCGGCGCAGTTGCAGGGGCGCGCAGCCTTGCGCTGCACCACGCCGGACTACCTGCCCATGGTTGGCAAAATGCTGGATGCCGGGCTGGTGGAAGCACGCTTTGAAATCGGCAGCCGCCTTGGCCCGGAGCACCTGCCCTGGCTGGACGGCCTGTACGTCAACGCCGGGCACGGCTCCAAAGGGCTGCTGACCGCGCCGCTGGGCGCGGAAATCATCACCGCGCTGCTGGAACACGAGCCGCTGCCGGTGGATGCGGCGCTGCTCAGATCGCTCAACCCCAACCGCTTTTTGCTGCGCCAGCGCGGGCTGAAACGCTTAATCGGCTAAAATTCCGCCATATGACCATTGCCCAACTGACAGCCCGGCTGGCCCGGCAGCCGAACGACCCGGAGTTGCATTACGACCTCGGCAACGCATTGCTGGCGGCCGGTGATGCCGCCGCCGCAACCGCCAGTTTCACCCGCGCATTGGCGCTGGCGCCAGGCCACCCGCAAATCCTGCTGCAACTGGGCAATGCCGCGATGGTGCAAGGCCGTTTTACGGATGCCGCGACCTGGTTCCAGCAGTCCATCCATGCCGATGCCGGCGATGCCGCCGCGCATTACAACCTGGGCAATGCGCTACGCGAACTGGGAAAAGCCGCGGAAGCCGCAACCGCCTACCGCCAGGCGCTCAAACTGGACCCGCGCGACGCCGACGCCCACAACAACCTGGGCAACGTGCTGCGCGAGCAAGGCAAGCTGGATCAAGCCATTGCCTGCTACCAGACCGCGCTCAAGCTCAACCCCCGGCTGTTCCACGCCCTGGCGCACCTGGTGCACCAGCGCCAGCACATCTGCGACTGGCACGGGCTGGACAGCCAGATCCAGGAACTGCGCCGCATCGTGGCAGAGGAGCCGCAAGCCCAGGTATCGCCGTTTGCCTTCCTCGCCCTGCCCGGCACCACGGCGGCCGAGCAGCGCCTGTGCGCGGAGCGCTGGGTGGCCAACCGCTATGCCGCGCTGATGGCCGAGAGCCAACGCCTGCATTACCGGCATGACAAAACGCCCAAAGCCAAACTGAACATCGGCTACCTGTCCGCCGATTTCCGCCGCCACCCGCTGGCGTCGCTCATCACGGAGCTGATCGAGCAGCACGACCGCAGCCGGTTCGAAATCCACGCCTATTCCTATGCGCAGGACGACGCCACGCCAGAGCGCAAGCGGCTGGAACAGGCGTTCGACGTATTCCACGACATCCTGCCGATTTCCCAGCACCAGGCGGCGGAGCAGATCCACCGCGACGGCATTGATATCCTGGTGGACCTGACCGGCTTCACCCAGACCAGCCGCAGCGGCATTCTGGCGCTGCGCCCGGCGCCGGTGCAGGTCAACTGGCTGGGCTTTCCCGGCACCATGGGCGCACCGTTCGTGGATTACCTGCTGAGCGACGCCGTCATCACCCCGCCGCAACAGGAGGCGCATTATTCGGAGCAACTGGTTTACCTGCCCGACACCTACCAGCCCAACGACAGCAAGCGCCCGGTGGGCACACCGCCCAGCCGTGCCGAATGCGGCCTGCCGGAGCGCGGCTTGGTGTTCTGCTGCTTCAACCAGACATTCAAGATCACGCCGCAAGTGTTTGATTACTGGATGGATATCCTGAAGGAAATACCACAGAGCGTGCTGTGGCTGCTGGAATGCAACCCCTGGGCCAAGGCCAATCTGCTGAAGGAAGCGCAGGCCCTCGGCGTGGCATCCGAGCGCATCATTTTCGCCCCGCGCACCTCGGGTGCGGCGCACCTGGCGCGGCAAGCGCTGGCGGATTTGTTCCTGGACACCCTGCCTTACAACGCCCACACCACCACCAGCGATGCGCTGTGGATGGGGCTGCCGGTACTGACGTGCGAAGGCGACACCTTTGCCGCGCGCGTGGCGAGCAGCCTGCTGCGGGCGATCGGGCTGGAGGAACTGGTGACGCACAGCCTGGAGGAATACCGTGACAAGGCGCTGGAACTGGCGCGCCAGCCGAAACAGCTACAAGCGATTAAACAACGGCTGCAAGCCAATAAACACAGCGCGGCACTGTTCGATACGCCGCGCTTCGCGCGCAACCTGGAGCAGGTCTACCAGGATATGTGGCAGCGCTGGTTACACGGCTAGACTTCGCCCTGCGCCGCAAACACCGCCGCAGCCACAATCAGCACCCCGCCCAGCCATTCGCGCAGCGTCATCGCCTCGTTGGCCAGCAACCAGGACGACAGCGCGGCCACCACCAACTCGAACAGGAAAATCACCGAGGCGCGGGTCACCAGCGTATGCGTGATGCCGTATTGCACCAGCATCGTGGTCAGCATCAGGATGGCGCCCAGCCAGAACATCAGCCACCACTGCCCGGAGGTGATTTCAACCAGCGCCGGCACGGGGATGTGGCTGAAAGGCACGAACAGCAGCGACATCAGCACCATGCCGCCCCACACCGCGAACGACTTGGCCGGCAGCGTCAGTTGCGCGGCGCGGCGCGTCAGCACGTTGGTCAGCGCAAAGCCGAAACCGGCGGACAGCGCCAGCCATTCGGCATGGTTCTGCGGCAGCGGCGGGCTATCCGGCTGCCACAGCATGATAAACGCGCCCAGCAGCGACATGACCATCACCAGCAGCCCGCGCGGGCCGGGGTGTTCGTCCACCAGCACCCGCGCCAGCAGCAAGGTCCACAGCGGCGACAGGTAGAACAGCAGCAGCACCCGCAT